>Ga0164308_10000828_pt1 | contig 16788 bp, 13 predicted proteins | sample Whisoiple_246_MG_FD_109983 | JGI IMG/M metagenome (GOLD analysis project Ga0164308, IMG submission 109983) | Soil microbial communities amended with fresh organic matter from upstate New York, USA - Whitman soil sample_246_MG | ecosystem: Environmental > Terrestrial > Soil > Unclassified >...
GAGACCGCCGTCGACCTTCATGTGGATGACGAGACCGCCAGCCGAACCGTCGGTCACCAATCCGTCGTACTGGAGTACGCGAGCCGGAATGTCACCTGTGCAGCCGTCTCGGTCGAGACGACCTGGAGACGACCGAGTGAAATATTTCACTCGATAGCTGACGGCGTAAAGCTCACAGCGTCGCCAGCGCGCCTTCGAGCTCGGACAGCGCGTGCGAGTTGCCGCTACTGCGCGCCTGCGCGATGCCTTGCTCGAGCCAGCTGCGCGCTTCGTCCGTGCGACCAGCCTCGGCCAGCATCTGCCCGGCCATCAGGTACTGCGGCACGTAGGCGGGATCTTTGTCGCGCAGGGCCACGAACGCGGAGACGGCGTCGTCGATGCGGCCGAGCTTCTTGTATTCCATGCCGAGGCCGTAGTGCGCGAAGGAGTCGGCTTGGCCGCTCTGGACGAGGCGCTCGAGCAGCGCGAGGCGCTTATTTTCAGCTGGGTTCATGGCGCGGCTCTCCTAGTCGAAATCGAGGAACTTGGCCAAGATGAGCTTGGGACCGTGGCCGGGGAAGCGGGCGACGACGCGCGGCTCCGCTCCCGGTTCGAGGCTCACGACGGTGCCGCGGCCGAACTTCTTGTGGGACACGCGCTGGCCGGGCCGAACGACGATGCCTTCTCCGTCCTCGTAGCTGGGCGCGGCGTCGACGTGGCTCTCGACATCGCTGCCTTCAGAGCGATCGATGACGCGCTCACCCGGGTTGAGGCGCATCTCGCTCGGGCCCCGCGGCCGCTCGCCGGACAGACTGGCCCAGGCGGGGGCCGCGCCCGAAGAACGCCCACCGCGAAACCCGCTCTGGTAGCCGCCGTAGCTCGACTCCCCTCCGAAGCCGCGCGCAGGTTGGGGCGGCCTGGTCTGCCCGGCGTGCTCGATGGCATCCTTCGGCAGATCGCCGAGGAAGCGACTCGGCGCCAGATAGCGCGTCTTGCCGAAGAGGAAGCGGCTGCCCGCGTGGCTGACGAACAGGCGCTTTTTGGCCCGGGTGATGGCCACGTAGGCCAGGCGCCTTTCCTCGTCGAGCTCTTCGGGGTCCGTGCCGTCGAGGCCGCGGTAGGGGAACGTTTCTTCCTCCATGCCAGTGAGCCACACGTGCTCGAACTCGAGTCCCTTGGCCGCATGCACGGTCATCAGGCTCACTTTCGGCTCGTCTTTCATCGCGTCGGTCGGTGACACCAAGGAGACGCGCTCGAGGTAGCCGGACAGGGTCGGCGCTTCACCGGTATCGGGCGCTTCGCTCTCGTACTCGCGCAGGGAGCCCACGAGCTCCGCCAAGTTCTCGAGCCGCGCGTCGCTCTCGGCGTTGTCTTCCTTTTCGAGCAGGCCTTTGTAGCCCGTCTCCTCGAGCGTGCGCTCGAGCAGCTCCGAGGGGCTGAGCTGCTGGCTCGAGCGCCGCAGGTCAGCGAGGAGCTCGTGGAAACGGCCGAGTTTCTGCGCGGCCGTGCCGGTCAGCGTGCCGTCCGCGAGCGCGCTTTTCAGCGCTTCGCTCAGGGGCTGAGCGTTTTCGGCGGCCACGTCCATCAGCCGCTCCACGGTCTTCTGGCCGATGCCGCGCGCGGGCACGTTGACGACGCGCAAGAAATCCGTGTCGCTCGCCGGATTCTCTATCAAGCGCAAGTAAGCGAGCATGTCCTTGACCTCGGCGCGGTCGAAGAACTTGGTGCCGCCGATGATCTGGTAGGGCAGGCTGGCGCCGCGCAGCGCTTCTTCGAGGACGCGCGACTGGGCATGCACCCGGTAGAAGACGGCCAGGCTCGCCGGCGAGATGCCGGACTGGCGGGCGGAGACGAGCCCACGCATCACGAAGGCGGCTTCGTCGCGCTCGTCCGTGCTGCCATAGACCAAGACGGGCGGTCCCGCCGGGGCCTCGGTCCAGAGCTCCTTGGGCTCGCGCGTGGCGGCCGGTGCGATCACCCCGAGCGCAGCTTTCACGATGTTGCCGGTCGAGCGGTAATTCTGCTCGAGCTTGACCACGAGCGTCTCGGGGAAGTCCTTCTTGAAGCCACGGATGATGCGCACGTCCGCGCCCCGCCAGCGATAGATGGATTGATCGTCGTCGCCGACCACGCAAAGGTTCCGGGTCGAGCCGCTCAGTGCGCGCACGATGCGGTACTGCACCCAGTTGGTGTCTTGAAACTCGTCGACCAGCACGTGCTCGAAGCGGGAGCGCAGCTCGCGTCCCGCCGGGCTGTCTTGGTCTTCGACCAGGCGCAGCACGTAAAGGAGCAGGTCGTCGAAGTCGACGGCGTTCGAGCGGCGGAGGGCAGCCTGGTAGTCGCGGCCCAGGCGCACGAGATTCGGATCGAAGCCTTCGCCCAGGTCGTGCTCGGCCGGGTCTTTGCCGTCCTGCTTACTGCTGCTGATCGCCGACAGCACCGCGCGCGGCGGGTAGCGGCGGTCATCGAGCTCGTGCTCCTTGATCAGCCGCGCCACGACGGCTTTCTGGTCGGAGTCGTCGTAGATGACGAAGTTCCGCGTCAGGCCCACCGCTTCATGGTGCCGGCGCAGGAACTTGACCGACGTGCCGTGAAACGTTCCCACCCACAGGTCGCGCGTGAGCTCCTCGCCCACGAGGCCGCTCAGGCGGTGGCGCATCTCTTGAGCCGCTTTGTTGGTGAAGGTGACGGCCAGAATCCGGTACGGCGCGACGCGGTGGGTGGCCAGGAGGTTGGCTATGCGGAAGATGATGGTGCGCGTCTTGCCGCTGCCAGCACCCGCAAAAACGAGCAAAGGTCCGCTCGAGTGTAGAGCCGCTTCGCGCTGCGGAGGGTTCAGTCCTTCGGCTTGGATCATCCAAGGTCCCTGCTAGCCTCCACAGCCCCTGGCGTCGAGGATGCAAGCCTTCACCACCGATCCGCTGCTCGCGAGCGCGCACCTGCGCGAGCTGTCGGGTCGCGTCCTCGTCTTCGAGCGGGCGCTCGGGGACGGGCCGGCGGCGCTCGACCCGTTTCGCGGTCAGACCACCATCGGCAAGACCTGGCGTGACGAGGTGCTCGCTTCCCGGGATTTCGAGCCAATTCGAGGCCCCCTCGTCGCCCACATCGACTACCTGCTCGAGCGGCGGATCAATCTCGAGGTCAGCTTGGAGGAGAGCACCCAGCTCACCCAGGTCAGTCGCCCACCGCGCCCACCCTATGCCGAGGAGGGCACGTTGGCCGCCCGGCGCCTCTTTGCACTCTCCGTATCCGCCGATCCACAGCGGCAAGCCGAAGCGCGGCTTGCTTGGCGAGCGCTGGCTCAGGACGCCTCCGGCCTCTCGGCAGTGCGCGTGCTCCGCTACGAACGGCGGATCGAGATCGAGGGACGCTTGGGTGCGCGCCTGTCACCCTTGGTTTCGTTCGAAGAGCCGAGTCAAAGTGTGGCTGCTCTGGCGCGTGAGGTCCTCGGCAGCACGAAGGACGCCGCCGGATCGCTTTTGGGCCCCGGCTTCGCCGGGACCATGGAGGCCAGCACGGGATATCCTGCCGTCGAAGGCTGGCCGGCCCGCCTCGGCAGCGATGCCGTGCTGGACCTTCTGGGCGGCCGGTGGCTCGTCCGTGACAGCGGCTTGATCCGCCTCGAGTTGCCCCAGCGTTTGTGCCCGTCGAGCTTCCCCCGCGCGGCGCTGCATTTCGGGCGGGACGTCTATCGCCTCACCGTGCCAGAGACGTTGCCGTTCGTGCTCGCTCGCACGCCGGCCGAGACCTACGGCCGGACGCTGGGGCGCCTCCTCGCGCTCTGGCTGCTGTCCCCAGCCAGCGCTCGGCGCCGACTCGGACTTGGCGCGGAGGGCAGAGATCGACATGCGCGCGGCGCTCTGCGCTTGCTCGTGGCCGAAGCCCGGCTGCTCGCCGCGCGGGCGCTCTTGGCCGAGGCGGGGCAGAGCTCGCGCTCGGCGCTGGATCAGGCGTGGGGCGACCTCGCGTCGGACCTCTTCGGCGAGCCCCTCGGGCCGCCACTGGGCCTTTTGTCGGCGCCGCCCGAGGCTACGGTCGACCTGGTGGCCTTCCTCTGGGCGCTCGCCAAAGACGAAGAGCTTCGGACGTCGTTCGACGACGACTATCTCGACAACCCCCGGGCTCGCGAGCGCATCCTGGCCGAGGTGCACGACGTCGAGCCACCGCTGCCCGCGTTCACCGTCCTCGACTTGGCCGCTCGCGGGCTCAGCGAGCGGGCGCTCGCGAGTGGGCACTAGTTTTCGGTCGACTCAGTTTTCGGTCGACACTGCGCCGAGCCCCAGGCTTTCCATGTGCACGGTGAAGCCAAAGCTGATCGCGGTGGAGTCGGTGCCGGTGATGGACCGGCGCACCGCGGCGTCGATGCTGAACTTGGGGTCGACGTAGCCGAGACCGCCGGTCACGAAGTGGGCGTCGAAGCCCTGGTCGTAGCGGTAGCCGGCGCGCACGGCGACGCGGTCGGCGACCAGGAATTCGCCGCCGCCCTGGGCGCGAAACTTGGTGGTCTGAAACGTCGTGGCTTCGAGCACGATGTCGCCTGCCATGCTGATCTCGCCCGTTAGGAAGCCAACCGACGCCGCGCCCATGAGAGGAAAGAGACTCGTATCCGGGCTCGTCAGGTTGTGGCCCACGACGGACATGACGAACTCGGGGATGGGCCGGAACGTCGCACCGACGTCGACCGAGATGGTCTCGGTGAGCAGCTTCCCATTGAGACCGCCACTCGCCTTGCTGTAGCCGAGAGGACCCACCCCGGTTTGGTCGGCCTGGATGTAGCGGCCGGCCACGCCCACGTAGAGCACGTCCGGGATCGGCAAAGCGACGCCGAAGCGGAGGTCGGTCCATTGGCGCCCGAGACCCCCGGGATCTTGCTGAGTCCAGGCCAAAGAAAGCCCGCCGGACAGGCCCGTGCTCGACAGGAGCGAGTCCACGACCGCGCCGCCGAAGGTCTGTCGGCCTGCTTCCGGATAAATCTCCGCCAGCGCACCGAAGTGATAGACCTGGGCGATCGCCATGTTGGCCGGGTTGGCGAAGAGCGCCGAGGTACTGCTGCTGGTCGAGCGAATCGCGCCGGCGACGGCCATGATCCGTGGCGTCTCGATTTCGCCATACGACTGCCCTGTTTCGATCGCATATTGGGCGCGCGCGGGCTTGGCTGAGCCTGCGCCCACGGCGAGCACAAACAGGGCGAGCGCGCGCCGAACCAGCACTCGGAGGTGAGCGCGTGCAAACATCGTGTCTGTCGTTATCGAAGAATGGACCGGGCGGCCAAGAAACCGCGCGACCGATCGGTGACGGGCCCGCGTCCATTCCTCGCCTAGGCGGCCGAGACCGCGCGCGGCGAGGTACCTTGGCAAGGCGAGCAGCGAGCACCGTCAAGTTCGTGGAATCATGGGGACTCCCGCAAGTGCGCGTGCGCGATCGTCGTCAACCTGACACGTTTTTTTGGCTGTTTGCTGCGGAGAACGAGGCTTGGGCAAAAGTCGAGGCTTGAAGAGATCACCCACTTTGGGTAACTGCTTCGTCCTCGGCGGGGAGCCGGAGACCGCTCGACTGGTAGGTCGGGGGAGGTCACCGGTGTAGGCAGAAGTCTCCGGTCCGCCTCTCGCACACGCCTCGCCACTCGCTCTCCAGCCCCTTGCACTCCAGCCTCTCGCAAGATCTTGTTGCCTAGTTTCGTTTTGCGGTCTCGCCGGGAAGTTACGCCGGCAGTTCGCACCGGGAGCACCCCTCCTGGCCGATCCATAGGGCGACTATCCACACTCTGTGGATAACTTGGGGCTCTCCTGTCGTTCACTGAGGCCGCCCCGGCGGCATCGACTTTTTTCAGGTGCGCTAAGAACGTCATGCTCACTCCCACTACGGCACAGCACTACTGGACGCAGGCGCTCGACCACACCCGGAGCCGCTCGCCCGCCACGTTCGAGCAGTGGTTCGCGTCCGTGCAGTTCGACGGGGTGGAGGAGGGCGTCGTCCGTCTCACTGCGCGGGACGAGTTCGTGCGGGATTGGGTCGCCGACCATTTCTTGCCCACGTTGAAGGGACGGCTCGAGGACTTGCTCGGCGGCGAGCTGTCGGTGCGCTGGCAGGTCGACAAGAACCTCCTGGTCCCCGTGTGCCCCCCGCCGAGTCTGCAGCGAGGCGGCCTACGGCGGCCGATCAGCTCGGCGCCGCCCGCTGCGCCCGCTTCGACACCGGCCCTGGTGCCCGCTTCGACGCCAGCTGTGGCGCTCTCTTCTTCGCAAGCTTCGCCACTCTCTTCTCCGCAAGCGCCTGCTGCGCGAGTGCCCGCGCCGGCTGCGACCGGCTTCGAGGTTCCCGAGGTGACGCCGCCGCGCCGGCCGTCGCTACTGCCGGGACCCTCGAGCGCCCTGAACGCCAAGTTCACCTTCGAGAATTTCATCGTCGGCCCCTCCAACGAGCTGGCGCACGCGGCGTCCTACGCTTCGGCTGGCGGCGGCGGACCCCGCTACAATCCCCTGTTTATTGCGGGCGGGACGGGCCTCGGCAAGACGCACCTGATGCACGCCATCGCGCACAAGGTGCTGGTGGACCGGCCTGCGGCCCGCATCGTGTACGTTTCGGCCGAGCACTTCACCAACGAGTTCATCGAGGCGCTGCAGAACCACCGGATGGAGGAGTTCCGCGCCCGCTACCGCAGTCATTGCGACGTCTTGCTCGTGGACGACATCCAGTTCTTGGCCGGTCGCGAGCAAACGCAGGAGGAGTTCTTCCACACCTTCAACGCGCTGCACGACGCCGGGGTGCCGATCATCGTCACCAGCGACAAGTATCCGCAGCAACTGCAGCGCATGCCCGATCGCTTGGTGTCGCGCTTCACCTCGGGCCTGGTCGCCGACGTGCAGGCGCCTCAGCTCGAGACGCGCGTCGCCATCTTGAAAAAGAAAGCGCAGCTCGAGCGCATCGTGCTGCCCGATGCGGTGGCCGTGCTCCTGGCGCAGAAGATTCAGAGCAACGTGCGGGAGCTGGAAGGCGCGCTCATTCGCTTGGCCGCCAAGGCGTCCCTGACCGGTCGCCACATCGACGAAAGCCTGATGAAGAGCGAGATGTCGCTGGTCACCGCGCCTTCCCACAAGCTCGTGTGCGTGGCGGACATCCAGAAGGCCGTTTGCAGCCATTTCCGCCTGACCAGCACCGACCTGCTCAGCAAGGACCGCCATAAGAGCGTGGCCTTTGCGCGCCAGGTGGCCATGTACCTCTGCCGCCAACGCCTCAAGTCGAGCTTCCCCGAGCTCGGCCGAGCTTTCGGCAACCGCGATCACACGACGGTGATCAGTGCGGTCAAGCGCGTCGAATCCTTGCGCAAGCGCGATCCTCAGGTGAACGCGCACCTCGAAGCCATCGAGCGTCGCCTCGCCTCCTCCGACGAGGGCTGAGCCGACGAGGGCTGAGTCGACGAGGGCTGAGTCGACGAGGGCTGAGCCGTCCGGCCCCTCAGGGTTCCGACTTGGCCGCCAAGGCGGCGGGCGTCGGTCCATTCGGCCTGCCGGGCGTCTGTTTCGCCGGATCGCGGCTCTGCTTGGTACGCAGCGGCACCACCGCGCCGGCGACGCGCGGCAGCGGGGTGATCGGATCGGGCCTGTTTTCCTCGACCTGCGAGATCTCGCGGGCGATGTGCTGCAGGGCCGCGTCCATGGCTTCACTGGCCCCGGTTCCGAGCGGCGCGCCGTAGGGGAATTCCGCGCGCGAGCGGGTGGCGAGGGTGCCTTCGAACCGAACCTGACCGTCGCGGAGCAGGCGGTAGCGACCACGGACCCCCGCGGACCAACCGGGGCCGCTCGGGTCCGGGGGCAGCGCGTCGAGGTCCAGATCGACCTCGAGTACGTAGTCTCCCGGCTGGGCGCGCTCGGCGCTGTCGACGGTCACCGCGGGGAAGGCGGGCCAGAGGCTCCGCTCGAGGCCAGCTTCGATGGCCGGTCGAACGTTGTAGTAACAGACCGGTCGGTACTCCTCGTGCACCAGGCACTGGGTCTGATCGGTGCCGTCCGCCACGCGGATGTGGAGCGGGCTCGTGTGCAGGACCTTTCGTCCCGGCGGAGGCGGCAGGCTGGACGTGGCCACCTCGGCCCAGTGATGCGTCGTGCAGGCGGGCAAGGCGCCGAGGAGCAGGGGCAGGAGCCAGGCCGTATGGCCGAGGGCGATCGAACGGACGTGCGGCTGCATGCCGAACCAGTAGGCGGATCCGGCATTTGCGGGCAATTTTCCGGCTCCGCCGGAGGGCGGAACCCCGAAAATTTGGCCTTCCGGGCGCGGCTGCCCTCAGGGTCGTTCACCAAACCGTTTCGTGGGATACCCTGAGAGTTCGCAAGCACGTTGCCGAAGCCCGCGGGCGATCCATCCTAGTCTTGTCCCCATGATGACGCTGAAAACCGTCCGTAAGATGCAAGACGCTCGAAGGCCCGTCGAGCTCGATGACGGGCGCATCGGTAAGATCGTCCGCGTGGACACGCTGTTTCCGGGCAACCACACCGTGGTCTCGGTCTACACGCTCGGTGAAGGTCCTGGCATCGCCAAGGTGACCTTGGATCGCCTGGTCGAGGTGAGGACGCGCCCCGCTGCGAGCAAGCCGTCCGCCAGCAAGCCTGCTTCGGGCCAGCCTGCTTCCCGCAAGCGCGAACCCTGAATCTCGCGGCTTAGGGCGCAGGCGCTGGGTCGCCGTACATGGCTTCGGCGATTTCGAACGCCGCCGCTTCGAGCCTTGCGTACGTGTTGCGGAGCGAGTCGATGTCCGCACCGCCAGCCAACATGGTGCGCAAATCGCTGATGTCTTGGCGCACCGCTTCGGCCCGAGCAGGGTCGAGCAAGTCGCTGTAGGCACCGAGCGCTTCTTCGGTCGTGTAGATCAAGGTCTCGGCCTGCGTTTTGATCTCCGCCATTTGGCGACGCAAGAGGTCCGTCTGCTGATACTTGGCGCCTTGTTCGACCAGGCGTTCGACCTCCGCGCCCGTGAGCCCGCTGGCGGGCGTCACCTTCACTTGCTGCACCCGTCCAGTACCCAGGTCTTTCGCTTCGACCGACAACAGGCCCTCGGCGTCGACGCGAAAGCTCACCTGGATCTTGGGTACGCCGCGCGGCGCCGGCGGAATGCCGGAGAGCTCGAAATTCGCCAGGCTGCGGTTGTCGGCGGCCATTTCGCGTTCGCCCTGGAGCACGTGCACCGGCACGAAGTTCTGGCCGTCGATCGAGGTCGTGAAAATCTCGCTCTTTTCGGTGGGGATCGTGGTGTTGCGCGGGATGAGCTTGGTGAAGACTCCGCCGCCCGTCTCGACGCCGATCGACAGCGGGGTCACGTCGAGCAGGAGCATCTCTTCGATGACGCCGCCGAGGGCCGCGCCCTGGAGCGCGGCGCCGTAGGCGACCACCTCGTCCGGGTTGACCGACTTGGCGGGGGCGCGCCCGAAATACTCGGCCACGGCGCGCTGGACCGCCGGCATGCGGGTCATGCCGCCCACGAGCACGACGTCCTTGATCTGGCTCACCGTCACCTGGGCATCCGCCAGGGTCTTCTTGCAGGCGGCGATGGTGCGCTCGATGAGCGGCCGCACGAGCAGATCGAGCTCGCTCCGCTTGATGGTGCGTTCGAGGTGCAAGGGTCCGCTCGGACCCGTGGCGATGAACGGGATGTTCACCTCTGTCTCGAGCGACGAGGACAGCTCGTGCTTGGCGCGCTCCGCGCCTTCGCGCAGTCGCTGTAGACTCATGCGGTCGGCCCGTAGATCGATGCCGTGCTTCTGCTGGAACTCCCCGGCCAGCATGTCGATCAAGAAACGATCGAAATCCTCGCCGCCGAGGTGCGTGTCGCCGCCCGTAGCTCGGACGTTGAAGACGCCGCCCGCGATCTCCAAGACCGAGATGTCGAAGGTGCCGCCGCCCAGATCGTAGATGGCGATGAGGCCGCCGTCCTTTTTGTCGAGGCCGTAGGCGAGCGCAGCAGAGGTCGGCTCGTTGATGATGCGCTTCACGTCGAGCCCGGCAATGCGGCCCGCGTCCTTGGTGGCCTGCCGCTCGGCGTCGTCGAAATAGGCTGGAACGGTGACGATGGCCTCGGTCACCGGTTCGCCCAAATACGCTTCCGCGATCTCCTTCATGCAAAGCAGGATGAAGCTCGACACCTCGGGCGGGGACATGGCCTGCTCGCCGACCTTGACCCAAGCGTCGCCGCTCTCGCTGCCCACGATTTCGTAGGTGGAGACCCTGCGCTGCAGCTCGACGCTCGGACTGTCGATCTTTTGTCCCATCAGGCGTTTGACGGCGTTGATGGTGCGCGTCGGGTTGGTCGTGGCCTGCCGTTTGGCCACCTGACCGACCAGCCGTGTTCCCGCCTCGGTGAAGGCGACGATGCTCGGCGTGGTGCGGGCGCCTTCGGCGTTGGGGATGACCGCCACCTCGGGCTCGCCTTTGGCCCCGGTGCCTTCGAGCACACAGACGCACGAATTGGTCGTGCCCAGATCGATGCCGATGATCTTGCTCATGGTCCTGCCAGGGTGGAAAGCCTCATGACGGGCTGTCGCCAGACGTTGCGTCCGTGCCCGCCTTGGCCTTGGCGACGACGACGAGCGCGGGCCGGACGAGCCGCTCGCCCTCGCGGTAACCGGCCTGCACTTCGGCAGCGACCGTACCCGGCACGTGATCGTCGGTTTCGAGGTGTTGGATGGCCTCGTGCAGCGCCGGGTCGAACGCCTGCCCCAAGGCCTCGATGCGTTCGATGCCGAGGCGTCCGAGCGTATCCTTCAGCTGCCGCACGACGAGCGAAATTCCTTCGCCCAGTCCTTTCCAGTCGTCCCCGCTCGCGCCGCGCAGCGCGTGCTCGACGGCGCGTTCGAGGTTGTCGAACACGGGCAAGAGCTCCTTGAGCAGCTGGTCCCGCCCCGCGCGCCGCGCGTCGTCGACCTCGCGCCTGGTCCGCTTTCGGAAGTTGTCGAAGTCGGCCAAGGTGCGCAGGAGCTTGTCCTTGAACTGGGCGGCTTCTTCCTGCGCCAGGGTCAGGGGATCGGCGGCGCCGGGCGGCGTGTCCGCCGCCGGCTTGTCCGGAGCTAGCTTGTCCGGCGCTAGGCCCGCCTCGTCTGTGCTCTCTTGAGTTGCTTCGCCGTCCTGCACGTTTCCTCGGTTCCAGTGCGGGGCTAACCCGCCCCCCAGTATAACCAGCGCCGCCGCGCTGCCAACGGCCCTTCAGCGAGCGCCCTTCAGCGAGCACCCGAGCAGGGCAGCAAGCGAACGGCGGTGCGAACGCCACCGCTGGTGTCCAAGCTCGGGCGGGAGGACGGGCGCGTGCTCAGCGGCGAAAACCAGAGGTCGACCGTCACCGGCAGTTCCCAGATGGGACCTTGGCCAGGGAGCTGGGCCAGCTCGTGCGCCGCTCCCGTTTTGCCGTACTCCTGCCGCTCCAGGAACAGGCACTGACCCGGAGGCAAGTTGCCGAGGACGTAATCCCGCCCTGGCCACAGCGTGGCCACGACGTCCACCAGCGACTCCCCGCGTTCGCTCACGATGCCGAGCCGACGGCGCCCGGCGAGCGTGCTCACGGCGCGGGCGGCATGGGGATGCTCGCTCCGCACAGGGGCGATCGTGCTCCGCCGCCGCTCGTCGATCAGCACCACGGCCTCGGCATCGCCACTTTGGATGACGCGCAGATCGGCGCGCCCGAGCCCATGCAACGCCGAGAGCCAGACCAGGGCAAGCAGAGCGGGCGCGAGTTCCCAGGCACCCCCCGGACGCGCGAGTGGCCTCGGCACGCGCGTCGCCTTCGTCTCGAGCAGACCGAGGAAGTCCTGACGTTCGGCGATCCAGACGCTCTGGCTGGCCGGACCGTCCGCATGAAAGAGGGCAGGGCCGACGGACCCTCGAGACGTCAGGGCCCGAGCCGCGAGCGGCAAAAGCGAGGCGAGCAGCGTGAGCACGATTTGGAGCCCCAGGCGGACGCCACCCAGCACGAGCGCCAGGCTGGTCGCAGTCCCGATGCCGAGCAGAGCCGCCGCTCCGAGCCGCGCTACGATGAACGTCGCCCGTCGATCGAGGAGCTCGGCGCAGCGCTCGCAGTAGTAGGCCGTGCGGACCGACTCCGTCGGGCCCGAGCTCGGCACCTCGAGGGCTCGCACCCCGGGTGCCAGGCAGGCCGGGCAAACGGCGGGAAGGAGGCGGTTTCCCTCGGTCGTGGCTCGGAACCAGAGCGTCGGCATGGGGGGACGCCCGTCCTAGCAGGGGGCGAAAGAACGCAGCGCACAAAAACGCGGCGCAAAAAAAATCGCCCTTGCGAGAACTTGCAAGAATCGGAAGCGAGAGAGGTGCTTTTCGCCGGCCCTGCTATGGTCCTCGGCATGGCTGATTTGGATAGCGAGCTTCGCCAGGCGGTGAGCGACTCGGAGGCCAATGCCGACGGGCTGGCCGTGGACCCCGGCGCGGAGGCGCCGGCCAAGGCTCGGCGCAGTATTGGTCTTTTGGTGGCGCTGCTCGTGGCCGTCGCTGCCATGCTCGGTCTGGTGTTTTCGAGCGTCGACGACGCGGCCATCTACTCGGTCACGGTCGACAAGGTCCTGGCGCAAAAGGCCACGCTTGGCGGGCGCAACCTGCGCGTCGAAGGCGACCTCGTCAAAGGCACGCTCCGCCATCGCGCCGAACCGTGCGAGTACCGCTTCACCCTGACGCGCGGCGGTCAGGAGCTGCCCGTGCGCTACGCCGAGTGCGTGATCCCGGACACCTTCCGGGACGTCCCCGACATGGATGTGCAGGTCACGGCCGAAGGGGAGCTGACCGAAGAGGGCTACCTCGAGGCCACGCACATCATGGCCAAGTGCCCGTCCAAGTACGAGATGCAGCAGAAGAAGGCGCGCGGCGAAGCAGCACCCCACGCCGACATGCTCGCGGCGCCCGGCGCAGACGTGCCGGCCATGGATCCGGCGGAAGAAAAGTAGGCCTCGGGATGTGGGATAGATTCTTGCGTGCGTGCCGGCGAGAGGCCGTCGATCGCACTCCTGTCTGGTTCATGCGCCAAGCCGGGCGCTACATGGCCGAGTACCGCGAGATCCGGCGCCACCACACGCTGCTCGAGATCTGCCGCCAGCCGGAGCTCGCGACCGAGGTCACGCTCCAGCCCGTGCGCGCCCACGGCGTGGACGCGGCCATCCTGTTCGCCGACATCCTGCTGCCGCTCGAGCCGATGGGCGCGCCGTTCGAGTTCGCCAAGGGCGAAGGCCCGGTCGTGCACGAGCCCGTGCGTACGCCTGCCGACGTCGCCCGTTTGCGGGTGATGGACGCCGAAGAGGGCTTGCCGCACGTGCTCGAGGCCATCCGCCTGATCCGGCGCGAGCTCGACGGCAAGACGCCGCTGATCGGCTTTGCTGGCGCGCCGTTCACCCTGGCCAGCTACCTGATCGAGGGCGGCCGTTCTTCGAACTACAGCATCACCAAGCGCTTCATGTTCTCCGAGCCCGAGGCCTGGAACGAGCTGATGACCAAGCTCTCGGAGACCACGCGCCGCTACTTGCTCGCGCAGATTCGCGCGGGCGCGCAGGCGGTGCAGCTCTTCGACTCCTGGGTCGGCGCGCTCGCGCCCGAGGATTACCGCGACTACATCCTGCCCTACGTCCGCTCCATCCTGCAGGACGTCGAGGCGACCGGCGTGCCCGTGATCCACTTTGGCACCGGCACTTCGACCATCCTCGACCTGCAGAAGCAGGCCGGCGGCACCGTGATCGGCGTGGACCACCGGCTGAGCCTCAGTCGCGCCCACCAGATGCTCGGTGAAGGCGTGGCCTACCAAGGCAACCTGGAACCGATGCTCCTCTTGGCCCCGTGGGAGGTACTCGAAAAGCGCGCGCGCGCCGTGGTGCAGGAAGGGCTTGCCCTGCCCGGCCACATCTTCAACTTGGGCCATGGCATCGTGCCGGAAACGGACCCCGAGGTGGTGACGCGCCTCACCCAGCTCGTGCACGAGGTGAGCGCGCGGTGACCGCCGGGGCTCTGCCCGTCGTCGTGGTGGGCGGGGGCATCAGTGGTCTATCAGCGGCCTACTACCTCGCGCGCGGCGGCGCCGAGGTGCGACTCTTCGAAGCCAGCGCGCGCTTGGGCGGCAACCTGCGCACCGAGGAGCACGACGGCTTTCTCTACGACGTCGGGCCCGATGCCTTCCTGCGCAGCAAGCCCGCCGGGGTCGAGCTCTGCCACGACCTCGAGCTCGACTCCGAGTTGATCGAGCCTCTGCCGACGGCGGCGCGCGTGTACGTGGTCCAAGAGGGCGGCCTCCATGCGATGCCGGAAGGCTTGTCACTCGGTGTGCCGAAGAGTCCCTGGGCCCTGTTCGGTAGCCCGCTGCTCTCGCTCTCCGGCGCGCTGCGGGCGCTGGTCGAACCGCTCGTACCGGCCCGAGCCGCAGGCGACGACGAGACCATCGAACAATTTCTGCGTCGCCGCCTGGGCCAGGAGATGACCGAGCGCCTGGCGGCGCCCCTCTTGGCGGGCGTGTTCGCCGGCGACGCAGCGCACCTCAGCATGGCGGCCGCCTTCCCACAGTTGGTGGACTACGAGCAGCGCTTCGGCAGCCTGACGGCGGGAACCTTGGGCTCGTCGAGCTGGGGGATGCTGCTCCAGCGAGTCTTCGCCGCCGCAGCGGAACCGAAGCGGAGCCCATTTTTGAGCTTGCAGCGCGGTTTGGGCTCACTCGTCGCGCGCTTGGCCGAGCGTCTACCGGACGGCGTCGTGAGCCTGCAAACCCAGGTAGCGCGGCTAGTCAGCGCACAGGAGGGGATCTGGGTCGAGCTGGAAAATGGCGAACGACTGCTCGCACGTCACGTCATTGTCGCCGGTCCACCGTGGATGGCGGCGCGGCTCGTGGGCGCGTTCGATGCAGCGCTAGCAAAGCCCCTGGCAGAAGTGCGCGGCACACCGACTGCCACGGTCTTCTTTGGCCTCCGTGCCCCCGACGTCGAACGGCCACTCGATGCGAGCGGCTTCATCGTCCCACCGGGCGAAGGGCGCATCCTCGCGTCGAGTTGGGTATCCAGTAAGTGGGCAGGGCGAGCACCGAAGGGCCTCGCACTGGTCCGCGCCTTCGTGGGTGGTCCGCGGGGTGATGCGCTCTTCGCGCAAGAAGACGGCGAGATCGCCCGGGTCGCCTGGGACGAGCTGACCCGCCTGATGGGCGACCTCGGCCAGCCGCTCTTCACCCGCGTCTACCGCTACGAGCGAGGTTCCCCGCAGCCCGAGGTCGGGCACCTCGAACGCTTGCGGGCGATTTCGGCTCGTCTGGAGCGGTTCCCGGCGCTCAGCCTGGTCGGCCCCGGCTACGAAGGCGTGGGCATTCCCGATTGTATTCGCCAGGCTCGCGCGCTAGCCGAGGCCTTGCTAAAGGGGCCCCCCTATTCCGGTGTCGTCTAATGGCAGGACAAAGGACTTTGAATCCTTGAATCATGGTTCGAATCCATGCGCCGGAACCAGCCGCCCCGCGAAGCGGGCGGCAGGACCCGGCGCATAGAGTCGGGTCTCGCTCCGCCCGGTGGGCGTCGCTTCGACTACGAATCCATGCGCCGGAACTGCCCGCACTTGAGTCTGTGACCTGACGGTCACAGACGTTGAGCCAAAGTGTGCCGTGGTGGGGTGGAGGGGCGCCGATGGGCGGCCACTTGCCGGGTCAACGTCGGCACGCGCCTTGCTCCAGTGCGCTGCGATGGGGCACCTTGCGCTGGATCGATTGCATCCCGCCCGGCCTCGCTTCGTGCGGGCGCTGCCCCTCTTGCTCGCGGTGTCCGTCTACTACGTGTTTCTGGCGAGCTCTGGCCGCTTCGTCGATCTGACCCACTCGAACACCAACTACCACGACCGGCTCGCCCAGGGCTTTCTTGCGGGGCAGCTCCACCTGGTCGAGCCGCCTCACCCAGCGCTCTTGAGGGCTCCCAACCCCTTCGCAAACCGGCACTACCCGCATTGGCTCTGGGACGCCAGCTTCCATGACGGTCGGTATTATCTCTACTTCGGCCCCGTTCCGGCGCTGCTGTTGGCCCTAGCGCGCATCGTGAGCGGCTACGAAGGGACCATCAGCGACCAGTGGCCCACCGTGCTGTTTCTGTTGGGTCGCTTCTGGGCCGGTGCCGCGCTGATCCTCGGTCTTGCCCATCGCGCCAAGGTGCCGCCGCCAACTTGGCTCGGCTACCTGTGCGTTGCGGTCTTTGGCTTGGTGTATCCCATCCCCTACGTCAGCGTCCGCCCCGCTGTTTGGGAAGCTTCCTTGGCTGGTGGGCAGTGCTTTCTGTTTGTCGGTCTTTGGCTCTCGCTGCAGGCCTTTTCTACTGCGAGCTTCCGGCGCTGGCTCTTCGTTCTAGCAGGCGCCTCGTTCGGCCTGGCCGTCGGATGTCGCGCGACGACGGTCATTTCGGGACCGTTCCTCATCCTCGCTAGCTTGGTCCTGTCGTGGTGGTGGCGCCGCGAGTTGCGTGCGTGGGCTATCGATGGACTCGCCCTGGGCGTTCCGTTCGCCAGCCTGTGCCTCTTGCACGGCTACTACAACTGGGCCCGCTTCGGCTCGCCGCTCGAGTTCGGCGTTCGCTTTCAGACGACGCTCCAAACCTATCACACGAGCGCGAGCTACCTCGTTCCGAACCTGTATTCCTACCTCTTCACCGTGCCCGCCGTGTCCTGCCGCTTCCCCTTCCTCGGTTGGGCCGAAGGGCGCGAGATCCCGGCTTTGCTCGGCGGCCCCCCGCTTGGCTACGCGACCTTCGCACCGCTCGCGGGTGCCTTCTTCCTCGTGCCTTGGCTGCTGCTGGTTCCCGCGTGCCTGGTTCTGCTCCTGCGCCGTCC
>Ga0164308_10000829_pt1 | contig 16786 bp, 13 predicted proteins | sample Whisoiple_246_MG_FD_109983 | JGI IMG/M metagenome (GOLD analysis project Ga0164308, IMG submission 109983) | Soil microbial communities amended with fresh organic matter from upstate New York, USA - Whitman soil sample_246_MG | ecosystem: Environmental > Terrestrial > Soil > Unclassified >...
ACGGGTTGCGGTTCGACATCCACGGTCGGTGCCTGCGGCTCCGACTTTTGGCCTTGAGCGTCTTCGGCTAGCGCGCCAACTGGAGCGCTTTCGGTAGCAGCGCTTTCGGTAGCAGCGCTTTCGGTAGCAGTGCTTTCGGTAGCAGTGCTTTCGGTAGCAGTGCTTTCGGTAGCAGCGCTTTCGGTAGCAGCGCTTTCGGTAGCAGCGCTTTCGGTAGCAGCGCTTTCGGTAGCAGCGCTGGGCGCGGGGGCCTCAGCAGAGTGCACGTCTGGGTCGGTCACGCCGGCGGGGGCTGCACCGAGTTCCGGGGGCGGCGGAGCGTCGGCCGCGCCAAGCTCAGTCGTCGGAACTGCCAACGCAGCGGCGGGCTGCTCGCTGGCCGCCGGGGCCGCTTCGGAGCGCTCGTCAGTCGCAGCCGCAGCGGCTGGGGGCTCCGTCTGAGCGGGAGGCGCCTCGACGACCGTCTCGGAAGAGCGCTTCAGCATGTTCGCCTTGGCGTGTTCCAAGCCAGCGACCGCTTCCGCGTCACCCGGTTTCATCCGCAGTACGCGGCGCCACGCATCGGCTGCCTCACGCGGATCGTCGAGCTTTTCCTGCCACAGCCGCGCGACGCTGCGCGCCAGCTCGGCACGCGCGGCGGGCTCCTTTCCGCGCAAGATTTGGTCCTCGTACAGCTGGACCATCCCTCGGTAATCCTCGAGCTCCACGTACAGTTGCGACAGCTGATCCATCACCGCCGTGTCGGCCGGTGATAGATCGTGCAGCCGCTTCAGATCTGCCGCAGCGCCGGGCGCATCCGCCAGCTTTTCGCGTCGCACGGCCGCACGCCGGGCGAGCAGCTTGCGCACGAGCGGGCCATCGAACACCTCTTCGAGCGCGCGGCTCAACACCACCTCAGCGCGACGCGGCTCCCCTACTTCGTCCGCCAACCGCTCGAGTGCGGCGAGCGGCTCGTCGTCGACGTGGCTGACGATCGCGTCGCCGAGCCAGGTGAAGGCTTGCTCGGTGTCCTTCAGTTCGACGTGTGCGAGCTCCGCCGCCCGACCGAGCAACATGCCGCGCGTGCGACCACCATCGCGTGAGCCTTGACCTCCGTTGGCCAGCGCTTCGGCCAGCGTGCGCCGCAATTTCTCGGTTTTGTGCTCGGCATCCGTGGCGCGCGCCACGGCCACCAGTGAATTGAGCGTGTCTTCCTGGAGCGCGCCACCGAGCGCCAGGTCGAAGAACGTGCGGGCCTTATCGTAGGCGCCCAGGCCTGCAGCCACGCTCGCTGCGCGGCCCAGCGCCGCGAGCTTGTCGCCGGGGGTTTTGCAGCGTGTGACTTGACGCTCGTAGATTTCGATCACGCGCGACGGCAGATCGGTCAGCTTTGCCAGCCGGGCGAGCAGCGGCTCGACGTCAGCCGGGGGAACGCTGGTCAGCGCTTGCTCACCGTGACTGATGGCCTCAGCAGACTCGACGCCGAGGCCAGCCAGGACCTCGGCCTGGCGCACCATCTCGTCGGCGCGCGCGGGACCGCTGAGCGCAAGGATGATCAGCTCGTGAGCGATGCTCAGCGCATCCAGGTCTTTGAGTTTGACCGCGATTCGCTCAAGCTCCTGGGCGATCTCTGGGTCCGTACTGCGAGTCCGAGCCAATTCCTTGGCGACGCTCGCGGCGTCCGCGTCTCGACCAACCTCCACGAAGCGCTCGAAGGCACCGCGTAGCGCCACATTGCGCGCCGGGCTCGGAGCGATTTCGAGATACCACTCGACGAGCTTGCTCGCGACCACGCCCTTCCAGCCCAGAGTATCGCCCAAGCGTACGTACTCTTCGCGGCACGGTTCATCGCCCAGGTCGGCGACTTGCATCAACACGGCCAGCGCTTCGTCGCTCTTGCCGACCTTCTCGTGCAGGACCTCGGCCAGCCGTCGCGTCATGCGGCTGACGTCTTCCTCGTCGCCCTCGACCTCGATGAGTTCAGCCAAATGCTTGGCGAAGCGCGGCCAATCTCCGAGCTTCTCGCACAGAGTCGCGAGCCGACTCACGGCGTCGAAATTTTCCGGTTCGAGCTCGCGCACCAGGTCCAACGCGACGACCGCGGACACGGCGTCATCCAGCGGGCCCTCGTACAAGCGCGCCAGGTCGTCGGCTACTTTGAGCTTTTCTGCTGGATCCTCCAGCACCTGCAGCCGGCGCTCCAACGCGGCGGCGACACCTTTCGGGTCCTCCAGGCGTTGGTACAATTCGGCAATTTTCGACAATGCGCCGTCATTGGCGGCGTCGAAGTCTCTCAGTAAGCGCTCGTAAATCTCAATCGCGGTCTTGGGATCGGCCAGGCCATCAGCCACGATCTGCGCCCGCCGGAGCAGCACCGGAATCTGCTGCTCGGGCCCTTCCGACGCCTTCTCCACGCGATCGAGCAGCGCCACGGCTTCGCCGAATTCGGCGCGTTGCTCGGCGTCATCCGCCAAAATGTGCAGCGCTTCAAGATCGTCGCCGTCTTGCAGGAGGTCCTGCAGCGTTTGACGCGCGGCCTCCGGTTTGCCCAGAGTATCGCGCTGCAGCTGGGCCGCACGCTTGCGCAGCTCGGCACGCTTGCCACGCTCGGACAATTTCTCGGCCCGGCGCAACAAGAACGACACCAAGTCTTCGCTGCGTTCAGCGGCCGTGTAGCGCGCTTCCAAGTCGGCCGCGAAGCGATCGCTGTTCGGATCGAGTTCGGTCGCTTGCTCCAGGCGGAGCACCGCGCTCGCCTCGTCACCGGCACGCGAGAGATACTCGGCTTCGGTCGCGAACAAAGCGGCTTTTTCCGGAGCCGGGTCGGCCAGTTGTGCCCGTTCATTGGCGGCTGAAGCTGCGCGATCCCAGGCGCCGGCGGCGGCGAAGCAACGTTCGGCGGAAGCCCACGCCTCGCCGCGCTTGAGCAACTTGGCGGCTTCTGAAAACGCCTCACCCGCAACCAGCGCTTGGCCGTCCGCCTCGCGCAGCTCCCCCAGCTTTTGCAATAGCGCGGCGCGCTGCACGTCGTCGGTGATCGCCTCGACGTTCTCCGCGATCACCTGGATGGCCAGATCCGTCCTGCTGCCCTGCTCGAAGAAGCCGACCGCGCTGCGGATGGCTTCTTCGTCGCCCGTGGCGAGTGCCGCGATGCGCGCCCAAGCCTCACCGGTGGCGACCGGATCTTTGCGCTTTTGCTCGTGCAGCTTGGCCAGCGCTTTTTCGAGCGAGATACGCGCTTCGATGTCGAGCGTCTGTTCGGCTTCGTCCCCGAGTAAGCTGGCCAGCTCGTCCCAGCGGCTCTGCTTCTCGAACATGCGTTTGAGTTGACTGCGCGCGGGTTCGTCGTCCGAGTCGATCGCGAGCAACTCTTTGAGCGCGACGATCGCGCCGTCGACGTCCTTGAGCTGCGAGTCGCACAACGCGGCAACTTCGCGAAGCCAGCCTTGTCGCTGGTCGCTATCGGCGTTCGCGTCCGAACCGGCTGCCAACAAGACGTCCCGCAAATCGACGTACTTTCGCGTCTGCCGCAGGAACGGCTCCAGATAGCCGATCGCGTCCAGATTGGCGGGATCCAGCGCCAAAACCTCACGAAACTTGGCGGCCGCCTCGTTCTTTTTGACCTTGCGAGCCAAGGCTTGCGCGTGTTCGAGCAGCGCCGCCACGCGCGCCTCGGCGTCCGCGTCCGGCGGGGGCGCGAGCGCATCGAGCAACGCATCGTCTCCGCCGGCGGCCATCGACTCGCTGATCAACTTGCGCGCTTCACTCGCGAGCACTCCGCTCGGGTTGGCCTTGAGGTACGCCGCCGCACGCGGCGCGACCTCCGCAATGCGATTCAGCTGCTGTCCGTAGAACATCGCCAGCTGCACCGCGCGATCGTGTTCGGGCACGAGCTCGAGAGCACACAACGAATAAGACAACCCGTGTTCGCCTGCGTACTCTTCGGCGAGCTCGACGAACAACGAAGCGCCCTCGTGCCGCTCCGGTGGCGACACACTTTGGCCCGATTGAGCGCGCTCGAGCAGCACACTCGCGAGTTGCTGTTTGAGCGTCGGGTCTTGGCCCCCCTCGAGCTCACGAGCTCGCCGATAGGCGAGCGCGGAGCCAGCGAAGTCGAGCGCGTTTTTGCGCACGTCCCCTTCGTCCTGATAAAGCGCAATCTTTCGCTCCGGATCGCTGACGAGTGCCTGCTCCAGAGCGAAGAAGGGCAGCGCTTCACTCCACTGAGAGGCCCCTTTATACAGCTCGCGAATGGCGTAGATCGAGAACTGGCTATTGGGATCGAACTCGATGGCACGCTTGTAGTTCTCGATGGCCTTCTTTGGCTGATCGAGCGGCGGATTTTGCCAGAGCTGACCGAGCTCCTCGTGCAAGATCGCGAGCTGGCCTCGCAGCTCGGGTTCTTGCAGCGCAAGTAACGTGAGCGCTTTGGCGCGACGTTCGAGCAACGCCACGAGCGCCTTGGTGTCGCCCTTCTCGCGGTACAAATCAGCGAGCCGATCGGCAGGCGTGGCTTGCGTCGGATCGCGATCGATCGCGATCATCAACGCGCGCGCTGCGCGATGCGCATCACCGAGCGTGGTCGACCAAACGTTTGCGGCTTCGGTCAACCAGTGACACGCCACCGCGGGTTCACTGGTCGCTGTCCCAACTTTTTCCAGTAACATCGCATACGACTTCGGGTCACTTTGCCCAGCTTGGTGGGCGAAGGTGATCGTTTCTTGGTCGTGCGGGTTTTGGACCAGACGCTGGACGAGCGTCTCCATTTCACGAGGGTCCATATTTGTTCAGAGGACGCTAACACGCGGAAAGAACGCCCTGCAACGCGCAATCCCGCTCGGGACCAGGAGCTACTCGAAGCGCCCGTAACGTTCATTGCCCTTCTTTTGGAGCGGCGCTTTCAACGAGTTGTGCGGATGGCTGCTCTTCTTTGCGGCAGGCGCGCTCGACGCGCTCGGTTGCGGTTCGGGAGCGGCTTCTACCGCGGAATTTTCCGCTGTGTTGAGACTGACCAGCGGCGCGGGGTCGGGCTCGTGAGCCAAGCGACTCTGCAGCTCGGCTGCCGCTGGGAGCCGCGCGCTGCCGGCGTCACTGCTGCGTTCTCCCGAAACGGACTTGCGAGGACCGAACGCGACCAGCAGGCCGAGGCAAAGGAGGGCCAAAGCGCCCCCTGCCAGCCACAGGCCATAGCGGCGCAGCAGCGTCCGTTCACGACTGCCGAGTTTGAGTCGTGGTCCGCTTTCCAGCGCCCTGGCGCTGACTTCGGCTGCGTCCAGCTCGGCGATCATTTGCTCGGCGGTGGCTGGCCGTTCGGCAGGCGATTTCGCAAGTACGCGCCACAAAAGCGCCTCGATGCTTTCCGGAACCTTGACCTCCGGGGTCATGCTCTCGAAGCGAGGCGGCGGATCTTTGATGTGTCTCGCCATGACCACGACTGCGTCGTCGTCCACGAACGGCGCGCGGCCGCTCAGCATTTGATAGAGCAGCACCCCGAGGGAATAGAGGTCACTGCGCGCGTCCAACGGCGTGCCCTGAGCCTGCTCGGGGGACATGTAGCGCGGAGTGCCAAACACCGTACCCGCCTGGGTCTCGAGCTGGTCAATCTTGCTCGCATCTTCGTCCCGAGACCACTTTGCAATCCCGAAGTCGAGGACTTTGCATACCTCTTGAGCGAGGCCTGCACTGCCGCCTGGTACCCGTGACAGGAACAAGTTGTCGGGCTTCAAATCACGGTGAATGATGCCCTTTTCGTGCGCCTCGGCCAATGACTGCAGCGCGTCGCGCGTGAAGCGGAGGGCGTCGAACCACTCGAGGCGGCCTACCCGCCGCAGGCGGTCGCCGACGGTCTCGCCCTCCAACATCTCCATGGCCAGAAACCAAGAGCCATCCTCGGCTTCTCCAAAGTCGAACGCGGTCACGGTGTGGGGGCTGACGAGCGCGCTGATTGCGCGCGCCTCGCGCTCGAAGCGACCTTTGGTCTCCGGGTCGTGGGCGCGGTCTTGGCGCACGAGCTTGAGCGCGACATCACGCCCCATTGCTTCCTGTCGCGCGCGATAGACGGCGCCCATCGAACCTCGGCCCAATCGGCCTAGGATCGTGAAACGTCCGGCAATGGTCGTTCCCAGCAGGGGATCGGAGCCGTCACGTAGGTCCACGAACGGCAGCCCATGGTCCGGACAACGCGGCAACTCGTTGCCATTCGTTACGAGGCCCGGGAAAGCGCCTCGCGGCTTCCTGCAGCGCGGACACACCCGCTCGGTCGAGCGGCTCGATGGCGGGATCGTCGCTTCAGCGGCCACGGCGGGCATTGGGGTCTCGCGCGGCTTCCGAAGCGCGCGCGCTATCTTACATCGCGCAACCGCGCGTGTCTGGCAAGCACACTTACAGCGCCTGCTCGCGCGATAACCGCCGGGGTATGTCTGGCACCGACATCAGAACTGGAGCCGGAGATGCGCCGCTGGCCCGGACCATGCTGTCGAGCGAGCCGCCGGCAAGAACGCGGCTCCGGCCGGTGCATCGTCAAAGCGCCCCCAATACAGCGCCACACTGCTGGCGCCCGCCAGGAGACCCGTCGCGAGCGCGACATCCGCCACGATCGCGGCATCGCGCGCACGTGATTGCTCAGTGCTTGCGTCGAGCGTCAGCGCGCGCACGCCGAAGGCGGCGCCCACCAACAATGACACGAGCGCCACACTGCCCGTGCCGATGACCCAGCCATCGAACTTGCCGCGCGCCCGCAGCGGCGGGCAATTCGTCGAAGTCACGGAAACTTCCGGTGCCGGTGGGACCGCCGCCAGCAGTTCGGCTTGCGCGCCTTTGAGCCGCACGATGGTCTGGCTCGCGCGCTCCAGCTCTTTCGGATCTTTTTCCATGCTTTGAAAGCGCTCCAACGAAGCGATGGCACCTGCCAGATCGCCGAGCTTTTCCTGCACCAGAGCGAGATTGAAAACCAAGTCTTTGCCGCCGGGATCCCGATCGAGGGCGGACCGCAGCTCTTCAACGGCACGGCGGTACTTGCCCGTGCGATACCAAGCCAGCGCCCGCTCGAAATGCTCCGCGGCTTGCGCCGGAGAAGTGCGACCATCAGTCAGGAGTCGCGGAGCCGCCGGTGCTGGACTAACCGGCGCGGCGGGCGCGAGGCTGGACGGTGCGAGGCTGACCGGCGCGTGAGGCGCCGAGCTTTGGGCCTCCGCACGGGGGGCCAAGAGTAGCCCGGCCGTCGCTAGAAACAGGCGCAAACGCATATCCGGGGCAGCATAGCGCAAGTCGACCCGCGCACGGCGCGCTATACTTCGACTGATGCAGAGTCCGCCCCCGCTGGCTGCGCCGTGGCAAGACGGCGCAAAGACCAACGGCACGTCCGTCTTTGCGTTCGTCGCGAGCTTGTCTGGCTTCGTCTGTTTCGTCGGTGTCGGCGGCGCGCTCGGCGTCATCCTCGGGCTGATCGCGCGAAGCGAGATCTCGCGGGCGGGCGGTCGCGAGACCGGTCGAGGACTCGCGACCGGGGCGATTGCGCTCGGAGTGCTCAACGTCTGTCTGACGGTGATCGGCGTCGCGGTGGGCATCACGTATCTGGCCCGCCCGACTCCGGTCGCCAAAGTGCACGGCGCGCCTGCGGTCACCGCCCCGGTCTGGGGCGTGCCAAGCGCCGCGCCTCGCCCGAGCAAGGCTCCCACTCGCGGCGCCCCCCCTACCCGCGCATCACGAGGAGCGGGTAGCCAGGTGACGACGCTCGGGGAAATTACCCTGACCGACATTACCGAAGACTTCGAAGCCGAGCTGCTCACGCAGCGAGGACTGGCAACTTCCGCCGGCGAGACGCTGATGCTCTGGTTAGTTGTCCCGAGCTGCAAACCCTGCGTCGGCGTCGCGGCCGCTCTGACCAGCAAAGAAGTGCAGAAGGCACTGGCCAAGGTCCGCCTCGTACGAGTCGATCGCGATGCATTTCAACCCGAGCTGGAGCAGTTGGGTATTCCCACTGAAAAAATCCCGGGATTCGTGCTTCTCGATGCGCGCGGCCACGCGCGGGACTTCATACACGGTGGTGAGTGGGACGCCGACATCCCTCCCAACATCGCGCCAGTCTTAGGGAAATTCGCTCACGGAGGCTACGCCAAGCGGCGCGACCCCTGGCGAGGACCGCGCCGTGACGATGAAACGCCGCTGTGAGCCCGCGCTGACTCGCGCACCGTGGATTTTTGATACTATCTGCGGCCCTGAATGACGAGCGTTCAACATTTGATCACGCCCCTGCCCGTTGGTGCTTCCGTTGCCCCTGGCACCCTTCGTGCGCGGCTCGAGGAGCTGCGCGCGCGCGGCGCTCGGCTGAACCTCAAACAAGCCGTCGGCATCGTCGTCCCGCTTTGCGTGCAAGCGGCGGAGCTGCACCGCGCCGGCCATCGCTTGTATCTCCACGCATCCAGCCTGGTCGAAGATCAATACGGGTTTTATCAAATCTCGCTTCCGCACGCGAGCAAGCCGCCGATTTTGCCCCGCGACAAGGCATGCATGGCGCCCGAGGAGCGCGCCGGCGCACCGGGTACTGCGCGCGCCAGCGTCTATGCATTGGGCGCCATTCTCTACGAGCTTCTGACTGGCCTTGCGGTGGGACCCGGCATGCGCCGCCCGAGCGAGGTGGTCCCCGGATTAGGCCCTGATTTCGAGGCGATGCTGGCTAAAGCCTTGGTCTCGGACCCGGCGCATCGCCCCGACGATCTGAATGCTCTCGCCCAAGCGCTGCATCAGTTCGCACCGCCGGGCAGCGTGGTTCCACCGCCCCCGGCGGACACCTCACACCTCGACCACGACGTGGGCTTCGACGTCGATGTGTCGATGTCGATGCTGCCCCCGATGCCGAGCGGAAACAGCCCGTACAGCTTGGGCGTCGTCGAGCAACGCGCGCGGATCCCGGGCGACGCCACCAGCGAACTGGCGACACTGAAGGCGCGGCTCGAGAGCGACCCAAGGCCGCGTTACGTCGTGGTCAAAGACGGCATGGACCACGGCCCGTTCTCCGCGGTCGAGTTATTGCAGCAAATCGCCACTCACACCTTCCTCGACGCCGATGTCGTCCGTGATTCCTTGAGCCAGGACGAGCGCCCCATCAAAGACTGGGAAGAATTCGCGCCCTTCGCGGAAAACGCCCGCTTATCGCGCGACATTACTGCGGAAAAGGCGGCCATCGAACGAGTCGTCGTTCAGGAATCGCGCAGCACCCGCGGCAAGACGCTGATCGGTGTCCTGGGGGTAGGCGCCCTGCTGATCGTTGCCGGACTTTGGTTCTTGAAAGTGCGCGCCAACCGCAGCGATGAAGTCGCAGTGCAGGTCGAGTCACAATCGAACGTCGAAACAGACGCTGGTCTCAACTCGACCAAGAAAAAGGGCGGCGGCGGTGGTCGCATCGTCGGACGCAGTGGCGGCTTTCCGATCCTCGGCGGCGGTCAAAGCTGCGAGGCGGCTCAGGCATCCTATGTCGAAGAGATGAGCGTGGGCGGCCCGCGAGGCCAAGCCGACATCACCGGCGGTCAGTACGCCGCGATCTTGAATCGCGGCAGCTACTTTGCGCACTGCAGCGTGCCGGACAGCGCGAAAATCAGCATTTGCGCGGCGGTTCAGAATGGCCGCGCCGTGGGGGTGACCGTCGTCGTCACGCCCCGCAACCCGGGGGCCTCATCATGTATCGCGGCCGGCGTGCGTGGGCTGAGCTTCCCCAGCAACCCCAAGCTCGACGTTACGCACACGAACTTCTGAGGCGCACCGGCTTGGGGTGGCGGGACCGACAATGATCCGAGTAAGAGCGACAATTCGGGATCGCGCGGGGCTTATTTGCTGCGGCGCGGCGTTGCTCGCGGGCTGCAACGTTCCCATTGCAGCTGGGTTGGACGAAAGCGATGCGAACCATGCTGTAGTCGCTTTGGAGAAGAACGGCGTCGCAGCGGAAAAGGATCGCGATCCGGACAGCGAGGGCCGCTGGCGAATCAGCGTTGCTCGCGACGACGCCTCGAGTGCCGCCGGTATTTTGAGTTCCGAGAGCTTACCCCCCGCGCCCAGTCCCGGTCTGCTGGAGACCCTCGGCCAGGGCTCGATTGTCCCGAGTCACACCTCCGAACAGGCGAAATACGTGGCGGGCGTCGCGGGTGAGCTCGAGCGATCGCTGCGAAGTTTGGATGGCGTCGTGTCCGTGCGGGTCCACTTGGCCGTGCCCGAGAAGGACTCGCTTTCGCCGGACGAAGCCCCGAGCCCGCCCTCGGCTTCGGTCTTGCTGCGTCATCGCGGGTCTGCGCCCCCGATTGCCATCAATGACATCCAACGGCTGGTGGCGGGCGCGGTGCCGGGTCTCGTTCCGCCTCAAGTGTCCGTCGTTGCGTCGCCGGTGCCTGTTGCGGCGCGCCTGTCGGAGCGCGAGCTCGCTCGGTTCGGGCCCGTCACCGTCACGCGCGCCTCGGTGTTAGCGCTGCGATCGATCGTCGGGGCGGGGTTGCTTCTGAATCTGGGCCTGGTGGCCGCGCTATTTTGGGTTTGGACGCGCGCGCGCAAGGCCGAGGCGACCCTCTCAGATGAGCGCGCAGAAGGGGCTCAGGGCGCGCGTTGATTCGCCTGGAAGGCGTTTGCAAAAGCTTCGATCGCCCGGTGCTGAGCGAGGTGGATCTCGTCATTCCCGAGAGTTGCTTGTTCGGGCTGATCGGCCCGGGTGCGTCTGGCAAGAGCCTATTGCTGCGAATGATCACCGGTCTCATGCGACCGGACCGCGGCAAGGTGATCGTCGGCGGTAACGACGTGCTGGCCATGGGCGACATGCAGCTCCACGAGTATCGAAAAGGCATCGGCATGTTGTTTCAAAACAATGCCTTGTTCGACTTCATGACCGTGGCCGAAAACATCGCTTTCCCCTTGCGGCGCTTGTTCCGCTTGCCCGAGACCGAGATCGCGGAACGTGTGGCCGAGCGGCTGTCGCGCGTCGATTTGCCGGGCTTCGAGAGCCGCGAGCCGTCTGGTTTGAGCGGCGGTCAGAAAAAAAGAGTCGGCGTGGCTCGTGCCACCGTCACGCGTGCCAAGATCGTCCTGTATGACGAGCCCGCCGCAGGACTCGACCCCGTCACGAGTCAAAAGATCTTCGATCTACTGCGGGCCGAACAACGAGCCGCCAACTCGACCGTAGTGATGGTCTCCAGCGACCTCGATCGCCTGCTCACGGTAACCGACCGCGTAGGCATGATGCTCGATGGGCGTTTGATCTTCGAAGGCACCACGGATGAGGCAAAAAATGCGCCTGATCCGCGGGTCTACCAATTCGTTCACGGCAACGTCGACGGCCCGCTGTAGACTGCCTCCCTCATGTCCACCGACGCGAGGTCTGGGTCGAGCGGCGCGTTCGAGGGCCTGGCTCGACGCTCGAACGAGTGGCTGAGTCTGGTCGGCGGATTCGGGATGCTGTTCATCGAGATCGCCCGACGCACGGTGCGTCGTGACTTCGACGGCAGTGAATTCCTGCGCAATTTGTACCGCATGGGCATCAAATCGATGCCCATCGTGACCGTGACGGCGCTGTTCACCGGGGGCATCATGGTGATTCAGGCTGCCCCCATCGTTCAGCGTTACGGCGCGTATGGCCTGCTCGGCTGGGGCGCTGGGTTCGGTACCCTGCGTGAAATCGCCCCGCTATTGACCGCGCTGATGATCAACGGCCGGGTGGGCGCCAACAACACCGCCGAGCTGGGCACCATGGCGGTCACGGAACAGATCGACGCCTTGCGTGCGCTGGCAATTCACCCCGTGGGCTTCCTCGTTGCGCCGCGCTTTCTAGCGATCGTGGTCACGCTTTTCTTATCGACCATTTTCTCGGACGCGCTCGCGCTGTTGGGCGCAGCCTACGCCGGATTGGGCTTTCTCGGCGTCGAGCCAGCCGTGTTCTACCGCGGTCTCACCAGCGGTCTGCTGGGCTTCGGCGACGTCGCGCACGGTCTGGAGAAGAGCATCGTCTTCGGAATCGTGATCGGACTGTCCAGCTGCCACTTCGGCCTGTCCACGAAAGGTGGCGCGCCGGGTGTAGGCCGCTCGGTGAACGCCACTGTCGTGGCGAGTGCAGCAGGCATCTTCGTGCTCGACTACCTGCTCTCCTTCGCGCTTTCATGAGCCAATCGATGGAACCGAGCGCGGCCCTGCGAAACACCCGCAGCGCGATCGCTTTTACGCTCGGCCGACTCGCACTGGAAGCGCTCGAGACCGTTCGCGATCTGTATCGCGTGTTCGTACTCACTCTGTACTATTCGCTGCGTGGCGAAGCGAATCGGCCGGCTTTCTTCCGGCAAATGTATGAAATCGGCAACCGCTCGCTCGGCTTCCTGTCCATCGTCATGGGCTTCATCGGCATGATCTTGGTTTACCAGGGCGGGCTTCAAACGCAGCGCGTGGTGCCTGACCTCTCGTTGCTCGGAGCCACCTTCCTCCAGCTCTTGGTGCGCGACTTGGCCGCCAGTATCTGCGCTCTGATGCTGGCCACCCGCGTCGGAGCCGGAATTGCCGCCGAGATCGGCTCGATGGTGGTGACGGAGCAGGTCGATGCCCTACGTATGTGCGCCACTGATCCGGTGGATTACCTGATCCGGCCACGCTTCTTGGCTTGCCTGTCGATGTTTGCCGCATTGGTGATCATCGCCGCAGGCGTCGCGTTCGTCGCGGGAATGTGGACCGCCCACGCATTTTTTGGCATCAATCCGCGCACCTTTGCCAACGTGAGTATGGTCAGCACCGGTGATCTCACGATCGGGCTGACGAAATGCATTGCCTACGGCGCAGCCATCCCAGTGATCAGCGGTTACTGCGGGCTGACCGCGTTCGGCGGCTCCGAGGGCGTGGGCGCGGCGACCACGCGGGCGGTGGTCAACTCGTCCTTGGCGGTGATCGTGCTGAACTTTGTGATCAGCGGTGCGGGCTACTTGATCTTCGGCTGAGCGGGTTTCAACACGGTGCCTGCAGGCGTAATCGAGCACCAGCCGTAGCAGCAGTCCGCGAGCTGCATGTCACGGCGCCGCTGAGTGGTTCGCGAAGCGTCGAACAAGGCCGAGGTGGGCGCGGAAAATGCCACGACTTGCGGGGGTTTCATGGCCGCCGGGCAATGGTCGAAGGGAGCCTGTGCGGGGAGCGACGTGCCTCCCTCCAGCTCGCGCATGCAAAAGCTTTCGCGTAACCCGTTGGGGTCGCGGCAGGCGGCGGGTGACGCCAGACTCGGGTCGCTGATCTCGACGCGCGCGCACCAGCCGTAGCAGCAGCTGTGCCCGGGCGGAACGCGCTTGCGCGTGTAGTCGGTGAAGCTTTGATCGAATGCCGCAACGTGACCGACGGCCTTGAAGGCGCCGTGACGGATGTCCGTAGTGGCCGGGCAATTGTCGTATGGTTCGGGTGCCGGGCGAGACGACGATAGCGGCAAGAGGTCGTCGCAGAAGTACTCCCGCACCTCGTCCTTCGCGCACGGCAAGCTCGGATCCTGCTGCCGCGTGACCGCGGTGGCCTCCGGTGCCTCGCCCCCGTGACAGCCAGAAACTAGCCACATTCCCAGCGAGAACCACGCTGCCCCCCGAACCTGCCGCGCCACCAGGCCAAACCGCGCCATTTTCACAGCGCGTACACCTTTTTTCGGCAAGAAGTCAAATGCACCCGCAGCTCCTTCCGTCCCTACCCATGCGCCATGATCTTGATAGCGCGATTCGAGCAGAAGCGCTCTAGTCTAGGTCTACTCGATGATCTCCTTTCGTGCCGTTTCCAAGTCTTTCGGGGACAAGCACGTGCTGCGCGAGGTGAGCTTCGAGGTGCAGGCGGGTGAAGTGTTCTTCATCATCGGCGCGTCGGGCGTGGGCAAGAGCGTGCTGATCAAGCACTTGATCGGCCTGCTGCGCCCGGACTCGGGAGAGATCTGGCTCGAGGGTGAAGAAGTCAGCGGCTTCGACGAAGCCCGCATGTACCCGGTCCGCAAGAAATGCGCGATGGTCTTTCAGCACTCCACGCTGTTCGATTCGATGACTTGCGCGGAAAATGTCGCCTTGCCGCTACGCAAGCACCAGGCACTCAGCCCGAGTGAGGCCCTGTCCGAGGCGCATCGCCTGCTCGAAAAAGTCAAAATGCGAGCCTTTGCCGAGCGCTTTCCGAGTGAGCTCGGTGACGGCATGAAGAAGCGCGTGGCGATCGCCCGCGCCCTAACCCTCTCCCCCCGTTATGTGCTGTTCGACGAGCCCACGACCAGCCTCGATCCGGTCAGTGCTCGTCGCGTCGACCAGCTGATCCGCGAGCTTTCCGATACGCTGGGCGTGACCAGCATCGTCGTTTCCCACGATTTGACCTCAATCTTCAGCATCGCCGACCGCATCGTCATGCTGTACAAAGGAAAGGTGAAATTAGTGGGCAGCCCTGCTGATTTTCGCGCCAGCAAGGACGGCGTGATCCAGCAATTCATCAACGGCCGCGCCGAAGGGCCCATGGAAGCGTGAGCGGGAAATGAGCCAGCGGTCGATCGAAGTCAAAGTTGGTTTCCTGATCCTCGTCGCACTCGGGCTACTCGCCGGCTTCGTGGTCGTGATGGGCGGGTTGAGCCTGCAGCCGACCTTCACCGTATATGTGAGCTTTCAAAACCCCGGAGGGTTGCAATCGGGGGCACCCATCCGCATCGCGGGGGTCAAGGTGGGGCGGGTCAGCGAGCTCGAGTTTCGGGGCGGTTTGGTCGACCCCGTCACTCACCAACCGGAAGCGACGATTCGCGCGGTGGCCAAGATCGAACGTCGCTACAAGACGGCCATTCACGATAATTCGCGGTGGTTCGTGACCAGCCAGGGCGTGCTCGGGGAGATGTTTTTGGCCATCGAGCCCGGTTCGAGTGACCGTCCCTTGCTCGAGGACGAAGCGACGGTCACTGGCATCAGCCCACCGCGCCTCGACCTACTGCTCAGCGAAAGCTACGAGCTTTTGCACAAGGCTTACCTCGGCATCACCAACAACGAACAGAAGATCAGCGAGACCTTCGACGGTTTGCACCGCACTTTGCATGCGACTGGCCAGTTCTTCGAACACAACCAGGGTAAGCTCGATCACATCGTCGACAACGTCGATTCGCTCTCGGGCACTGCCAGCGAAACGCTCAAGGCGGCGCGCGAACGCTACGTTGACAACCCGCAAATTGCCCGCATTTTCAACAACGTAGAACGCACCACCACGACGCTGAACCAAAACTTGGAACCGCTCCTCAGCGACGGCCGCGCGACGCTTGCTGACGCAAAGAAGCTGACCCATGCGCTGGCCAGCGACGATCAGGTCCAGCGCTACCAGCGCATCACCGCCAATTTGAGCGACGCAAGCGGTCAAGCCAAAGCGATCGCCGGTGATGCCCAAGCCCTAGTGGCGCGCGTGAAGTCAGGCCAGGGCACCGTCGGCGCGCTTCTCATGGACGACGCGCTGTATGACGATTTGCAAGAGATGCTGCGCGACCTCAAGCACAACCCTTGGAAGTTTTTCTGGAAGCAGTGAACGCCAGCGCGCGCTAGCCGCCGCCGCCCGCTGACGCGCCGCCGTTTTCGGCACCGCCTGCGGAATTGCCCGCGGCGCTGCTCCCCGCGGCAGGTGCTCCCGCCGCAGACCCTCCGCCTGCCGGGCTCCCCCCAACGGCCGCGCCGGCAGTCGCCTGAGCGCCAGCTGCGGCTGATCCCGCGCTTCCCGGGGCGCCTCCCGTTGCCGGTTTGCCCGCCGCGCCCGCAGCTTGCGCGGCACCCGCGTATGCCGAGCTGCCGGCTTGAGGGGTGCTGGGCGCCCCCGCCGTGGCATCGGAAATATCGCCCGCTTCGGGAGCAGCGCCGTCGACCATCGAGACGATGCCGCTCAAGTCGGCGCTGCAAACGTGTTTTGCCGCGCCGACCGTCTCGGGCACGCAGGCAAGGCCCGCCTGGCAGTCGTCGGCTCGGAAGCAAACTGAGCCCGCGGCGCCGAGCGGCTGTGGGCCCCCACAAGCCATCGCCCAGACTCCTGCGACCCCGAGCAGGAGCAGCGCCCGCCACACGGGTAAACGTCGGTTTCGAGCGCCAGGCATTCGCAATCGACGCTACCGGAATCTCTCAGCCGGTCAAGTCAACGGCCTGCCCACATGCGCAACCATTGTCCGCAAATCAGCTTCGTTCATTACTAACGAACCGGGCACTTTCGCGGACAGGGCCCTGCTCTCCGAAGCGCGAGGCGCCGAAGCCGCGGGCGCTGGCTCACTCCAGTTCCAGCAGCAAATCGCCCTCTTCGACGGCTTGTCCGGGGCTTACCGAAATGCTCGCCACGCGCCCCGCGCTCGGAGCCTCGACCGGCATCTCCATCTTCATCGACTCCAAGATCAAGAGCTCCTGATCGAGCGCGACCGTATCTCCGACCTGCACCAAAACCTTCCAAACCGTTCCGGTAATGTGCGCCAAAACCCGTTCCGCCATCAGCGCACTGTAGCCGCATCCCCGTGAACTTGGATGAACTTCTCCCCTGGCGGAGCTCCTCCCTGAACTCACCTTCCCGCCTCAAAACCCACACCCTCACACACCCTCCTCTTCGAGTTGCTGACCCAAGGAACGGCGGCCAACCCGAGTCCAACTGCCCAATCCGCCCCGAGCCTACCTTTCTCGTGAGAATACCTGGGCTAAACCGAACAACTGTTTTAGATTTCACTGGCCTCGGGCAACCCGCGCGAATGCTTGACGAAGCTCTTACTGGATTGGTATGCGCATCGTGTAAAGTGAAGCGCCGCTTCTGCGCGACGGATTGAGGACACTCGAAAAATGGCCGAACAGAAGGAAAG
>Ga0164308_10000830_pt1 | contig 16774 bp, 13 predicted proteins | sample Whisoiple_246_MG_FD_109983 | JGI IMG/M metagenome (GOLD analysis project Ga0164308, IMG submission 109983) | Soil microbial communities amended with fresh organic matter from upstate New York, USA - Whitman soil sample_246_MG | ecosystem: Environmental > Terrestrial > Soil > Unclassified >...
GCCGCGATGAACTGGATCCGCCCCGCGGGGATGTCGAGAACGGCCCGGACGGCGGCGGGGGTGTCGAAGTTCTGCATCGTGCGCTCCTCGGTTTGGCGCTTCCGTGTTTCTGTTGATGGAAACGCTACGTTGCATTCCAAGGTGCGGCAACAAGCTTGTTGCGTCAAAACCCTGTTATGCCAGGCCAGTGACGTGTTTTTGTTGCAATGGTATTGCAGGGTAATGCAACAACCCTTGTGGGTCCGTTGCAACGGTGTGTGAGTGAACGCTCCGTCGCAGGTCTCGCGCGGGCCGGCCGTGCGCCGGACGGAACGAGCGCACGACGAACGGGCGTGACACCGCGTCAGCGGCGTCACGCCCGTTCCGGCGGCCCGTCCGTCGCGACGGCCCGGGTGTCGTGGGTGTCAGTACATGAGGGCGTCGTCCATGTCGGTCTGCCAGTAGGTGACCGACAGGGTGCTGTCGACGTACACGGCCTTGCTGAGGGGCGCGTTCGCGGACGGGCCCGTGGAGCCGCTTCCGTCGCGGCCCTGGAAGTGCACGACCGCCTTACGGGTGGAGTAGCCGCCGGTGCCGCTTCCGTCGGCGGAGGACGTCATGACGCCGGCGTAGGCGGACTCTCCCGGCAGGACGGTGACCACGGCCTGCGGCTTGCTCTCCTCGATCACCGGCGGGGTGGACTGCGCCTCACCGAACCTCAGGAAGGGGTAGTAGTAGGCGTTGCAGGCGGTCGAACCGGTGTTGGTCACGGTGAGCAGCATGTGGTTGAGAGGCCGGGGCACGGGTGTGAGCGTCACCTTGGAGTTACCGCCGTCGCACGCGCGGGTGACAGGGCCGGTGTCCTTTCCGCCGTCCTGCCGGGTGGCCGCGGCGGGATCGGCCTTCGTCGGACCGGAACCGGAACCGGTACCAGAAACGGAAGCCTGGCCCGTGTCCGGAGCGGCGTCCTTTCCGGAGTCCGATCCGGCCGCCCCGCCGGCCCGCGGAGCCGGTGCTCCGGCGTCCGCCGAGGGCTGGGTGTCCGACGTGCCGGGAGTGGCGACGGACGCGTCGGCGGCCGCCTGGCCGCCGTCCTGGCACGCCGTCAGGGACAGGGCGGCGATCAGTGCGGCGGTGCCGAGGGCGGAGGTGCGGGCGGCGCGGTTGAGGCGAAGGTGGCGCATGAGTTCGTTTTCCCCGTTCGAGGTGTCGAGTGCCCGGGGCGCCGTTTGGCGCCCTGAGGTGCGGGCGGGTGTACTGGTCGGTGACGCATGATCAGAGGCGTTACAGGAGTGCGGCGACGACCGCGATGCAGACGATGAGCACTCCCGTGGCGACCGCGTCGGTCAGGCTGAATCCAGGTCGAGTACGCACGGCGGCTCCCGGTACGGGTGAGGGTGGGATGTACGGGTCGCGGGGAACGCCGCGGTGTGTCCACATCCTTTCCAGGCCCGGATCTCCGTCGCAACGGTTGCCGTGGCATACGGGACACTGGAACGCCTTTACCTACTCTGACCTGCGCGGACATCGCTTCCCTGGAACGCCTTCCCGGGAAGGAACGGAAGGGGGACGGTCGGGTTGGGCACAGAGATCCAGGACTTCGCGGAGCTGCTCAGGGGGCTGAAGGAGCGGTCGGGGCTCAGCTACGGGACGCTCGCGGGGAAGCTGCACCTGAGCACCTCGACCGTGCACCGCTACTGCAACGGCGACGCGGTTCCCCACGACTACGCGCCGGTCGAACGCTTCGCGCGGGTGTGCCGGGCGTCCTCGGACGAACTGGTGGCGCTGCACCGGAAGTGGATCCTGGCCGACGAGGCGAAGCGGCGGGGCGGGCAGAAGCCGGAAGCCGGCGGGGCCGCACTCCGGGCGGAGAGCGAAACGGAAGCGGAAGCGGGCCCCGAAGCGGAATCCGAGACCGAGGTACGTCCCGAAGCGGAATCCGGGGCGGAGTCCCGTCCCGAAGCGGGTTCCGGGTCGGAGTCCTGCCGCGGAGGAGAACCCGGGTCGGAGTCCCGTCCCGGAGCGGTTCCCGGGGCCGAGGACGTGACGCCCGACGGGCACCGACCCGACGCGGTCCCCGTCCCTCGCCGCCGCACCACCCGCAAGCTGCGTGTCCTGCTCACCGCGGTGGCGGTCGTCGCCCTCACCGTCCCCGCGGCACTCGCCGTCCGCGGCCTCGGTGATGACGAGCCGTCCGGCGGCGGGCGGACCGACGCGGTGCCCAGCCATGCGCCGGTCGTTCCCAGCGGCCGCGCGAGTGTGAGTGCGAGTGCGAGCGAGAAGGAGAGCGCGAGCGCCGGGCCGTCCGCGACGCCCGGCGGCACCGCTTCCCCGTCGCCCGGCGGGGGCAGCGCTTCCGCCACGCCCTCGCCGTCCTCGCGCGGTCCGCAGAGCGGTGGCGTACCCGTGCACGCCACGATCAGCTCCTACAACTGGGAGTCGCCCTGCGGGCAGTACTACCTGCTGGACCAGGGGCCCGACGATGTGCCGCCGCCGCCCGCACCCCAGGACACCCGCGGCTGGGCGCGGGCACTCGGCGGTGTGGACGGCGGTGACATGAAGCTCGAACTCACCCTCCAGGGGACGTCGGGCGAGGCTGTCGTGCTGAACGGGCTGCACGTCCGGGTGCTGGGGCGCAACGCGGCGCTCGCCCGGTCCGCGTACTCGATGGGCAACGGCTGCGGGGGAGGCATCACGCCGCAGAGCTTCGACATCGACCTGGACGACAGCCGGCCGCGTGCGAAGCCCGTTCCCGGGGAGGACGCCGGCGAGGTCGTGCCCGCGAAGGACTTCCCCTACCGCGTGAGCTCCACCGACGTCGAGGTCTTCCACCTCGACGCGCACGTGGAGGGCCACGACGTGACCTGGTACCTGGAGCTGGAGTGGACCAGCGGCGGCAGGAGCGGGACCCTGCGCGTCGACGACGGGGGCCGGCCGTTCCGGACGAGCAGCCTCACCGCCCGGCCGGAGTACTACTACCGCGCCGACACGGCGCAGTGGGTCCCGGCGGAACACTGACGGTGGTGCCGGGGCGGGCCTCGCGCGCCCCGGCGGACGGGGTCTCGCCCGTCGTCACGGTCTCAGCGGCGCAGGGGGGTCTCCTGCCGCATGTGCGACAGCTTCTGAGGGTTGCGGACGGCGTAGAGCCCGGTGATGAGGCCGTCCTCGATGCGCACCGCCATGACGGTGTCGAGCTCGCCCCCGAGCCGGACGACGAGGGCGGGAGCGGCGTTGACGTGGGCCGGCCGCAGCGCCGGTGCGGAGACCTTTCCCAGGCCGGCGACCAGCAGCCGGGCCACCTTGTCGGCCCCCACGACGGGCCGCAGGACGGCCTGTCTGATTCCCCCGCCGTCACCCAGCAGGACGACGTCGGGGGCGAGGATGTCGAGCAGACCCTGCACGTCACCCGTCTCGACCGCCCCGCGGAACGCGTCGAGGGCCCGTCGGGTCTCGTCCGGGGAGACCGTCCCCCGGGGCCGGCGCGCCGCGACGTGGGCGCGTGCCCGGTGGGCGATCTGGCGGACGGCGTCCCGGCTCCTGCCGACGGCCTCGGAGATCTCCTCGTAGTCGAGGCCGAACACCTCGCGGAGCACGAACACCGCCCGCTCGTTCGGTGCGAGCGTCTCCATGACCAGCATCATCGCCATCGAGACGCTCTCCGCGAGCTCGACGTCCTCGGCCACGTCGGGCGCGGTGAGCAGCGGCTCGGGCAGCCAGGTGCCGACGTAGGTCTCCTTCCGGCGGCCGAGCGTGCGCAGCCGGGACAGGGCCTGGCGCGTGGTGATCCTGACCAGATAGGCGCGCCGGTCCCGTACGGCGTCGAGATCGACACCGGCCCACCGCAGCCAGGTCTCCTGGAGGACGTCCTCCGCGTCGGCGGCGGAGCCCAGCATCTCGTAGGCGACGGTGAAGAGCAGGTTGCGGTGCGCGACGAACGTCTCGGTGGCCGGGCCGGGCGCGTCGGCGGGCCGCCCCGCGGTGTTCCCCGTGCGCGCGGGGTCGTTGTGCTCGCTGTTCACCGGCTGCTCCTGACTCTTCGCACTCGACGGTCTCCCGCGCACAGGACGCCGGACCCCGGCCTTCCGTGACAGTCACGCGTGGTGGCGTACGTCACACGGTGGTCCTGTCACGGGGGCCGGGCCGCCGGCATCTCGTGTTCGTCCGGTGCAGGAGCGACACCACGAGTGAGGACGACGTCATGGACGCACGGTTCGACATCTTCGGGAACGAGATCGGTCTGAGGTTCGCCAAGCGGTTCGCGGGTGCGGGCCTGGTGATCCAGCAGTCGGCGCTGCCGAAGCCCATCCAGGAGCTGGTGTCGCTGCGCGCCAGCCAGATCAACGGCTGCGGGCACTGCATCGACATGCACGTCAAGGAGGCGGCGGCCGCGGGCGAGAGCGCGGTACGCCTCCATCTGGTCGCCGCGTGGCGGGAGTCCACCGTGTTCACCGAGGCCGAGCAGGCCGCGCTGGCGCTCGCCGAGGAGGGCACGCGGCTCGCCGACGCCCACCAGGGGGTGTCCGACGAGACCTGGGCCCTGGTGCGCAAGCACTACGACGACGACCAGATCGCCGCGCTGGTCTCGCTGGTCGCGCTGATCAACGCGGCCAACCGGCTCGCCGTCATCCTGCATCAGCGGGGCGGCTCGTACGAGGCGGGCATGTTCGCCGCGGCGCTCGACTGAACGACGGCCCGGCCGGGAACGGCACCGCCCGTGCGGGACGTGGTCCCGCACGGGCGGTCCGTGCTGTCTCCGGCCCGGCGCCGCGGGGCGCCGGATCGGGCTCAGAGGCGCTCGGGCGTCCTGATGCCGAGCAGCTTCATGCCCTGGTGCAGGGTGCGGGCGGTGAGCTCGACGAGGAACAGGCGGTTCTCGACGACCTCCGCCGGGTTCTCGTCGCTCAGCACCTGGCACTGGTCGTAGAACGTGGTGAGGTGCGAGGCCAGCTGGTAGAGGTAGGCGGCCAGCTTGTGCGGCTCGTAGCCCTCGGCCACCTCCTCCAGGACCGCGCCGAACTGGTCCAGGTGCAGGCCCAGCGCCCGCTCGGCCGGGGCCAGGTCCAGCTCCGGGTGCGCCGCGGGCTTCGCGTCGCCCGCCTTGCGCAGGATGGAGCGGATCCGGGCGTAGGCGTACTGGAGGTACACCGACGTGTCGCCGTTCAGCGACACCATCTGGTCCAGGTCGAACTTGTAGTCGCGCACGGCGGAGGTCGACAGGTCGGCGTACTTCACGGCGCCCACACCGACGTACCGGCCGTTCTCGACGATCTCCTCCTCGGACAGGCCCACCTTCTCGGCCTTCTCCCGGACCACGGCGGTCGCCCGCTCGACGGCCTCGTCCAGCAGGTCCTCCAGCCGGACGGTGGTGCCCTCACGGGTCTTGAAGGGCTTGCCGTCCTTGCCCAGGACCGTGCCGAAGGCCAGCTGGTGCGCCTTGACGTCGTCGTTCAGCCAGCCGGCGCGGCGGGCCGTCTCGAAGACCATCTTGAAGTGCAGGGACTGCCGGGCGTCGACGACGTAGAGGAGGGTGTCGGCCTTGAGATTCCGCACCCGGTCGCGGATCGCGGAGAGGTCGGTGGCCGCGTAGCCGTAGCCGCCGTTGGTCTTCTTGACGATCAGCGGGACCGGGTTGCCGTCCGGGCCCTTCACGTCGTCGAAGAACACGCAGAGCGCGCCCTCGGAGCGGACGGCGACGCCCGTCTCCTCCAGGATCCGGCAGGTCTCCTCGAGCATGTCGTTGTAGCCGGACTCGCCGACGATGTCGGGGTCGTCGATCTCCATGTCGAGCTTGTCGAAGACGGAGTAGAAGTAGATCTTCGACTCGTCGACGAAGCGCTGCCAGTGCGCCAGGGTCTCGGGGTCACCGGCCTGGAGGGCCACCACCCGGTCACGGGAGCGGGCCTTGAACTCCTCGTCGGAGTCGAAGAGGACCCGCGAGGCCTTGTAGACGCGGTTCAGCGACGACATGGCCGCCTCGCCGTCGGCCTGGTCGCCTCCGTGCCGCAGCTCGTCCGGGTGCTCGAAGAGGTACTGGATGAGCATGCCGAACTGGGTGCCCCAGTCGCCGATGTGGTGGCGCCGTACGACGTTCTCACCGGTGAACTCGAGGATCTGGACCATCGCGTCACCGATGACCGCCGACCGCAGGTGGCCGACGTGCATCTCCTTGGCCACGTTCGGCTGGGCGTAGTCGATCACGGTCGTGCCGGGGGCGGCCTTCGGCGGGACGCCGAGCCGGTCGCCGTCGGCGGCGCGCGCGGCGAGTGTGGTGATGATCGCCCGGTCGGTGAGCGTGACGTTCAGGAAGCCGGGGCCGGACACCTCGATGTCCTTGATCAGGTCACCTGCCGGGAGGGCCGCCGTGACCTGGGACGCCAGCTCGCGCGGGTTGCCCTTGAGCTTCTTGGCGAGGGCGAGGATCCCGTTGGCCTGGAAGTCGGCCCGGTCGCTTCGGCGCAGCAGCGGGTCCGCGGTGCCGGCATCCGGCAGTGCTGCCGTCAGGGCGTCCGCCAGCTGCTGCTGGAGCGTGGAAGCGAGGGAAGGGACCGAAGCCATGAGACGGCTGCCGTTTCCGTAGGAGACAAAGGATCACTCCAGTATCCCACGGGGCGTAAAGCCGTTTTCGCGCTGCGGGTGGCACCTGGGAGAATGGGTGTGCCCCTGCTGGGGCCGCCCCTACGAGTCCTACACGAGAGAAGGACGTGCCGACCGTGGCTTCGAGTCAGAGCAGCACCGAGACCGACTGGGTCTCCCGCTTCGCGGACGATGTCATCGCCGAATCGGAGCGACGTGCGCCTGGCAAACCGGTCGTCGTCGCGTCCGGCCTCTCCCCGTCGGGCCCGATCCACCTGGGCAACCTCCGCGAGGTCATGACCCCGCACCTCGTCGCGGACGAGATCCGGCGCCGCGGGCACACCGTGCGCCACCTGATCTCCTGGGACGACTACGACCGCTACCGCAAGGTGCCGAACGGCGTCGAGGGCGTCGACGACTCCTGGCAGGCGCACATCGGCAAGCCGCTGACGTCGGTGCCCGCCCCGGCCGGGTCGGCGTACCCGAACTGGGCCGAGCACTTCAAGGCCGCCATGACCCAGGCGCTGGACGAGCTGGGCGTCGAGTACGACGGGATCAGCCAGACCGAGCAGTACCTCGCGGGCACGTACCGCGAGCAGGTCCTGCACGCGATGAGGCACCGCGCCGACATCGACGCCGTCCTGGACCGCTACCGCACCAAGAAGGACGGTGCGGCGGGCGCGAAGGGCAGGAAGCCGCAGCAGAAGAAGGTCGACGAGGCCGAGCTGGAAGCGGCCGAGGGCTCGGGCGCGGCGGACGAGGACGACGGCAGCTCCGGCTCCGCCGGCTACTTCCCGTACAAGCCGTACTGCGGCAACTGCGAGAAGGACCTCACCGTCGTCACGTCCTACGACGACGACACGACCGAGCTGAACTACACGTGCTCGGCCTGCGGTTTCGCCGAGACGGTCCGGCTCAACGAGTTCAACCGGGGCAAGCTGGTCTGGAAGGTCGACTGGCCGATGCGCTGGGCCTACGAGGGCGTGATCTTCGAGCCCAGCGGTGTGGACCACTCCTCGCCGGGCTCCTCGTTCGTCGTCGGCGGCCAGATCGTGCGCGAGGTCTTCGACGGCGTCCAGCCGATCGGGCCGATGTACGCGTTCGTCGGGATCTCCGGCATGGCGAAGATGTCCTCCAGCAAGGGCGGCGTGCCGACCCCGGCGGACGCGCTGAAGATCATGGAGGCGCCGCTGCTGCGCTGGCTGTACGCGCGGCGCAAGCCGAACCAGTCCTTCAAGATCGCCTTCGACCAGGAGATCCAGCGGCTCTACGACGAGTGGGACTCGCTGGCCCGCAAGGTGGCCGACGGCACGGTGCTCCCCGCCGACGCCGCCGCCCACGCCCGGGCCGTCGGCACGGCCGCCGGGGAGCTGCCCAGCACCCCCCGCCCGCTGCCGTACCGCACGCTCGCCTCGGTCGCCGACATCACCGCCGGCGCGGAGGAGCAGACGCTGCGCATCCTGAGCGAGCTCGACCCGTCGAGCCCGCTGACCTCGCTCGACGAGGTACGGCCCCGGCTCGACCGCGCCGAGAACTGGATCACCACGCAGGTGCCCGCCGAGGCCCGTACCGTCGTGCGCCACGAGCCGGACAAGGAACTGCTCGGCTCCCTGGACGAGCAGGGCCGTGAGTCGCTGCGGCTGCTGCTCGAAGGGCTGGACTCGCACTGGTCGCTGGACGGCCTGACCACCCTGGTCTACGGGGTTCCGAAGGTGCTGGAGGGCCTGGCGCCGGACGCCAAGCCGACCCCCGAACTGAAGGTGGCCCAGCGCTCCTTCTTCGCGCTGCTGTACCGGCTGCTCGTCGGCCGTGACACGGGGCCGCGCCTGCCCACGCTCCTCCTCGCGGTCGGGGCGGACCGGGTGCGGACGCTGCTCGGCGCGTGATGCCGTAGCCGAACGGAAGGGCCGCCGCCCGGGACATCCCGGGCGGCGGCCCTTCTCCGTGGTGTGCCGGCGGCGGCGGGGCCGGCAGGCCGTCAGACGCTCTGGTCGGCCGTCGACTGCGCGGGCACGTACGCCTGCTTGAAGTCCGGCATCAGGCGCACCAGCAGTTCACGCGAGCGGGGGTGGCTCACGTTGCGCTCGTCGGACAGCTGTATGTCCAGGGCCTCCGCCGTCGGGAACCGGCCGTGCTGGTCCGTGAGGGAGCTGTACACCTCGAAGGCCATGTCGGCGAACTCGGCGTCCTCCTGGGACCACTCCTCCAGCTGCGGAGCGTCCTCGGGGTCGAGGACCTCGGCCGTCTCGACGGCCTGGGGCTGCGGGGCCGGGCCCCGGCCCTCGGGGGTCTCCTCGCGGCGCGGGTGCGGCACGGCGCCGACGGTGCCCACGTTGCCGAGCGGGCGGGTGCGGCCGGGGCCCGAGGGAATCCGCACCGGGCCGGGGTCCGTTCCCTCGTCGTACCCGGGGTCGTAGTCGCCCTCGTACGCCTCGTCCGGCACCTTGGGGGCCGCGAACCACGGGCTCTCGTGGGAGCCGGGGCCCTCCTGGACGTATTCCCGCTGTTCGAACTCGTCCTGCTGGACGAATCGTTCCTGCTCCTCGTGACGGTCGTACTCGTCCGGCCGGCTGTGCTGGTCCCGCCGGGAGTCGTGCTGCTGCTCGCCGTGCACCTGCGGGGCGTACGGCAGTTGGGGGTGCTGGTGCTGCTCGGTCTCCACGGCGGCCGGGACCGGCGGCAGCAGGGCCGGCTCGATGCCCGCCGCGGCGAGTCCCGCGGGGGCGGTCTCGGCGAGCGGGACGCCGTATTTCGCCAGACGCAGCGGCATCATCGACTCGACGGGTGCCTTGCGGCGCCAGTTGCGGCCGAAGCGCGCCTGGAGACGGGCCTGGTAGATCAGCCGGTCCTGTTCGAGCTTGATGACCTGCTCGTAACTGCGCAGCTCCCACAGCTTCATCCGGCGCCACAGCTTGAACGTGGGGACGGGGGAGAGCAGCCAGCGGGTGAGGCGGACGCCCTCCATGTGCTTGTCGGCGGTGATGTCCGCGATCCGGCCCACGGCGTGCCGCGCCGCCTCGACGGAGACGACGAACAGGATCGGGATCACGGCGTGCATCCCGGTGCCCAGCGGGTCGGGCCAGGCGGCCGCGCCGTTGAAGGCGATCGTCGCCGCGGTCAGCAGCCAGGCGGTCTGGCGCAGCAGCGGGAACGGGATGCGCATCCACGTCAGCAGCAGGTCCAGTGCGAGCAGGACGCAGATGCCCGCGTCGATGCCGATCGGGAAGACCAGTGAGAAGTCGCCGAAGCCCTTCTCCTCCGCGAGTTCGCGCACGGCGGCGTACGAGCCCGCGAAACCGATCGCGGCGATGAGCACGGCGCCGGCGACGACCACCCCGATGAGCACGCGGTGTGTGCGTGTCAGCTGCATTGCGGCCACCCGCGATCCCCTCCCGACTTCGACGGACCGGCTCCACTTCGGCACCCGGCGCGGGCACAGCCTGGCACATGCCGGCCGGGCGTGTTGCGTGGGGAGGGGCCGAAGCCCGGTGTCCGTGGGAACACCGGGCTCCGTCAGGACGCCTCCGGGCAGGGGACTTGGGGCCCCGCAGGGCTCAGGTCACGACTTGTCGTCGGTCTTGGCCGAGGACGATGCCGACGCCTCGGCGGACGGCGAGGCGGAGGACTTCTCCGTGTCGTCGCCGGACGCGCCGACCGCGGCCACGGCTTCCTTCGCCGCCTTCTGGGCGCCCTTCAGGATGTCGGCGGCGGAGGGCGTCTTGGCGCCCGCGAATCCGGCACCGTTGTAGGTGACGCTGACGACGACGTTGCCGGTGCGGGCGACGACCGTCGCGTACTCGAAGTCCTCCTTGGACTTCGTGAGGCCGTAGGTCACGGCCGTGGCCTGCTCGCCGAGACCGGTCGCGGGCTTGGCGGAGGTCTTCTCGGCGCCCTCGGTGGCCTGGGCCTTCGCGACCTGCTTCGTGTACTCGTCCTTCGCGCGGTCGGCGCCGCTGCCCAGGGACTGGTCCGAGTCGAAGCGGGTGTAACCGACGTCGAGCCAGCGGTACTGGGAGCCCTTGACGCCGTTGTCGTCCAGGCCGTTCCAGGAGCAGCGGCCGCGGCTCGTGGTGTCGCTGGACGTGCCCGGGCTGCCGCCCTTGTTCTTCGTCTTGGGGACCAGGTCCTCGATCGTCTTCTTGCCGAGCGACGAGGAGCAGGCGTCGGGCAGCTCGGCGAACTTCGCGGGCTCGACGGTCGGCTCGGTCTTCTTCGCGCTCGCGGAGGCCGAGGCGCCCGAGCCCGAGTCCTTCGCGTCGCCGGAGTCCGACGAGCAGCCGGCGACGACGAGCATCACCGGGACGGCGGCGCAGGCGAGTATGCGGGACAGTCGCGGGGCTGATCGGTGCATGGTTCCTTCACTCGGACGGCACGGCGCTCTCGGTCGTGCGGGGCGGGCGGTATGTCGGTCGTGCGGGGTACGGCTCGTGCACGGGTGGGCCGGTACGTCGGCCGGGGGCCACGGTACGACGGACCGCGCCCGGATGACGCCTCCGGCCGGAGACCACGGAGGGGACCGCGGGCCCGGCCGGGGCCCGTCGCGGCCCGTTCAGTCGCTGAGGGTGTCGGCCAGATTCCGCGCCAGGGCCTGCGCCTTCTCCTGCAGTTCCCTGCTGTCGGGCACCTCGGTGAAGCGGGCGGGCTGCTCGGTGTACTGGACGGTCACGATGACGTTCGATGTGCGGAATACCACGCTCACGGTGCGGTGCTGCGAGGTGGAACCCGTCCGGGTGAGCGCGTCGTCCAGGAACGCGGCGTCCCCGAGTCCGGGGAGCAGCCGCGGCCGGAGATCCGCGTCCGGGCCGGTGGCGGTGGCGGACGGGTCGGCGGAGGGTGTGGCGGAGGCGGCGCCGCCCGGGGAGCCGGACGGTGTGCCGTCGCCCGGCGCGGACGCCGACCCGCCGGGCTTCTCACTGGGAGTGACGCCGGACGGAGCGGGGAGGGCGGCGGCCTCCTCCTTCTTCGCGTACACGTCCCGGGCGCGGTCGTCGTCGCTCACCGCGGGGTCGTACGACACGACGCGCTCGAAGTCGATGGACAGGTTCCGGGACGTGTCCGGGGCGTCCGACTTCCAGCGGCAGCCGACCTTGCGGTCCGTGTCGTAGGTGACGGTGGCCGTGCCCTCGTACACCCTCTCCTGCTGCTCCTCGGGCAGTGTGGCGGCGCCCGGCAGCAGGTCCTTGAGGGTGGAACGCGGTACGGCACGGCAGGATTCGGGCAGCGTCCGGTACTTCCCGGGAGGCGCGGTCGTGACAGCCGGGCTGCCGGCCTTGCTGTCGGCGGCGGGGTCGTCGGCGTCGGAGCCGGCGCTGCAGCCGGCGACGAGCGCTGCGAGAAGCGCGACGCCGGGTACGTACGCCATGTGTCGCACGGTCCCAGGCTCCCTTCGGTACGAAAACGGGTTGCCGCCCGATGGCGGCCGATGGACACAATGTGTATCGCACGCGCCGCTGTGAATGCCGGTCGGCCGACCGTTATGCCGACCTCGGCACCGGTTTTGCGCTTTCAGTCTTTATCGGGGGAATCGAGGGGTCATGTCGTATGTAGAGGTGCCGGGTGCGAAGGTTCCCATCCGGATGTGGGCGGATCCGGCGTCGGTCGAGGACGTCGCCATGCAGCAGCTGCGGAACGTGTCCACACTGCCCTGGATCAAGGGCCTGGCCGTCATGCCGGACGTCCACTTCGGCAAGGGCGCGACCGTCGGCTCGGTGATCGCGATGCACGGTGCGGTCTGTCCGGCCGCGGTGGGCGTGGACATCGGCTGCGGGATGTCGGCAGTGAAGACGTCGCTCACGGCCAACGACCTGCCGGGAGATCTCTCACGGCTCCGGTCGAAGATCGAGCAGGCGATCCCGGTGGGCCGGGGGATGCACGACACCACGGTGGACCCGGGGAAGATCCACGGCTTCCCGACCACCGGCTGGGACGACTTCTGGTCGCGGTTCGACGGCATCGCCGAGGCGGTCAAGTTCCGTCAGGAGCGGGCCACCAAGCAGATGGGGACGCTCGGGAGCGGGAACCACTTCATCGAGTTCTGCCTCGACGAGGCGGGATCGGTGTGGCTCATGCTGCACTCCGGCTCCCGGAACATCGGCAAGGAGCTCGCCGACTTCCACATCGGCCAGGCCCAGAAGCTTCCGCACAACCAGGGACTCGTCGACCGCGACCTGGCGGTCTTCGTCGCGGACACCCCGCAGATGGCGGCGTACCGCAACGACCTGTTCTGGGCCCAGGAGTACGCCAAGTACAACCGCTCGATCATGATGGGCCTCTTCCAGGACGTGGTCCGCAAGGAGTTCAAGAAGGCCCGGGTCACGTTCGAGCCGGTCATCTCCTGCCACCACAACTACGTGTCGGAGGAGCGCTACGACGGCATGGACCTGCTGGTCACCCGGAAGGGGGCGATCCGTGCCGGCTCGGGGGAGTTCGGCATCATCCCCGGTTCCATGGGGACCGGCTCCTACATCGTGAAGGGACTGGGGAACGCGAAGTCGTTCAACTCCGCCTCGCACGGTGCGGGCCGGCGGATGAGCAGGAACGCGGCCAAGCGGAGGTTCTCGACGCAGGACCTGGAGGAGCAGACGCGGGGTGTGGAGTGCCGCAAGGACTCCGGCGTGGTGGACGAGATCCCGGCGGCGTACAAGCCGATCGAGCAGGTCATCGACCAGCAGCGTGATCTGGTCGAGGTCGTCGCGAAGCTCAAGCAGCTCGTGTGTGTGAAGGGCTGATGCCCGGCGCCGTACGTGGGCGGCAGGCCCCGGCAGGGCGTCAGGCCCCGGACCGAACGCGGTCCGGGGCCTGACGCCGTACCGGGGGCCGGTCGCCCGCTCAGGAGCGGCCGACGGCGAGCGCGCCGCCGCCGGCGGCGACACCACCGCTCGGCTTGGGGGCGGTGAAGGGCGGGGTGTCCTGCCGGCAGGTCGTTCCGGCCGGTGGAAGGACTCCGTCGACGAAGTACCGGCTCTCGTGGTCCTGGACGCAGGTGCTGGGGTTGAGGAGGGCGGTGTGTCCGTACCCCTCGTTGGTCAGCAGGCGTGCGTCGGCGAGCTCCTCGGCCATGGCCCGCGAGTTCGGGTAGGCGGTGGAGGGGTCGTAGGTCGTGCCGACGACCAGGACGGGGTTCGCGGTCCGCTCGTCCCAGGGGCCGGTGTAGCGGTCGGGGGAGGCGGGCCAGCCGGTGCACCCGGCGGTCGCCCAGGTCCAGAAGCGCCCGGCGTCGCCCGCGCGGGCGGCGGAGGCCTCCTCCAGCAAGGGGTAGACGCCGGGGTCACGCGGATCGGGGCTGTCGCCGCAGAGGACGGCCGCCGCCTGCTCCTCGCCCAGGTACGGGTCCGGGTCGGGGACCGGTGGTGCGGGCGGGAAGGCGGCGGGCTCCGGTGCGCGGCCCCGCCACAGTTCCTGCAGCCGGCCGGCGAGGTCGGACCACCCGCTGACGAGGTAGAGGCTGTTCACCGCGTCGGCGACCGTACGGGCGTACGTCCAGGTGTCCACGGGCTCCTTCCGCAGCCGCTCGGTAAGCCGGTCGAACTTGTCCCGGGTCGCCTTCGGGGTACCGGCGGAGAAGGCGCAGCGGGCGGTGGTGGTGGAACCGCACAGGTCGAGGAACCGGTCGAGGGTCGCCGCGGCGCTGTGGTCCGAGCCGACGCGGAGGAACGTCGTGAGCCGGGCGTCGTCGGACGCGTCATTCGTCCAGGCCCGGGGGCCGATGTTGCTGTCGAGCGTCATGGCGCGGACCTTGCCCGGGAAGAGGTTGGCGTAGGTGGCGCCCAGGATCGTGCCGTAGGAGATCCCTTATTAGTTGAGCTGTGCCTCGCCCACCGAGCGGCGGAGCAGATCGAGGTCGCGGGCGGTGTCGGCGGTCGACACGTGGCGCAGCAGCTCGGGGTCCTTCTTCTCGCAGCGGCGGACGAGATCCGCGTACGCGGCGGTGAAGGCCTTCTGCTCCTTCTCGCCCACCGGGAAGCCCACGGCCTTGCTCGCGTTCCAGTCGGCCGCTTCCCGGGGACTCGTGAAGCAGTTCACGGCGGTGCTGTTGCCGATGCCGCGGGGGTCCCAGCTGACGATGTCGAACCGCTCCCGCACCTCGCGGGGGAAGAACGCGTAGTTCTGCGGCATCTGGACCGTCCCGGGCCCGCCGGGTCCGCCGGGGTTGAAGAACAGGGTCCCGACGCGCTTTCCGGGCCCGGTCGCCTTCCGTCTGACGACGGCCAGGTCGACGGAGCGGCCACCGGGGGCCGCGTGGTCCAGGGGCACCTGCGCGGTCGCGCAGTCGAACGGACTGCCCGGGACGCAGGGTCTCCACTCCAGCTGCGGGGCGGGCACCGAGGGTATGGACGCGCCGTCGGCCTCGACCGGGCCTTGCGCGGTCAGCACGGTCGAGCAGGACATCACCGCGGCGACGACGGCGGCGTGACGCCGCCGGACCACCATGGATCCGCGCACGGGGTGTGCAGGCATGCTCCGGCCTCTCTCTGTGACTGAGCGCCCGAGACAGCCGACGGCCTGGACCCCGGCACGCACCTGTGTCCACGACACAGCGCTCCGGTGCGGCGCGCGAGGCATGCGCGGCCGATCGGCCGACGCGGTCCGCGCCGGGAGGTGCCGTCGGGGGGAGAGGCCGGGGCCGCACGCACGCGAGCCCCGGACCCCTGCGGCGGGGATCCGGGGCTCTGCCGTCGGTCTCAGAGCGTGCGGTGGACCTTGGAGTTGGAGGCCTGGGCGCGGGGGCGGACCACCAGGAGGTCGATGTTGACGTGGCTGGGGCGGGTGACCGCCCAGGTGATCGTGTCGGCCACGTCGTCGGCGGAGAGCGGCGCGTCGACGCCCGCGTAGACCTTGGCGGCCTTCTCCGTGTCGCCCCGGAAGCGGGTGGTGGCGAACTCGTCGGTCTTGACCATGCCGGGCGCGACCTCGATCACGCGGACCGGGGTGCCGACGATCTCCAGGCGGAGGGTCTCCGCGAGCACGTGCTCGCCGTGCTTGGCGGCGACGTAACCGCCACCGCCCTCGTACGTCGACAGGCCGGCCGTGGAGGAGAGGATCACGACGGTGCCGTCCCCGCTCGCGGTCAGGGCGGGGAGCAGCGCCTGGGTGACGTTGAGCGTGCCGATGACGTTGGTCTCGTACATCTGGCGCCAGTCGGCCGGATCGCCCGTGGCGACGGGGTCGGCACCCAGCGCACCGCCGGCGTTGTTGACGAGGACGGCCAGCGAGCGGAACGCGGTGGCGAACTCGTCGACCGCGGCACGGTCGGTGACGTCCAGGGCGTACGCCGTCGCCTTGTGCCCCGCGTCGGTGAGCTCGGCGGCCAGTGCCTCGATGCGGTCCTTGCGGCGCGCGGTGAGCACCACGCGGTATCCGGCGGCGGCCAGCTGCCTGGCGGTCGCGGCACCGATGCCGCTGCTCGCGCCGGTGATGACGGCGATGGGGGTGGCGGCCATGCGAACTCCTCGGACAGCTGATCGGTACGGGGCCAGGATAGGCGGGCGCTCCGGGGGCGGGCTCAGTGGTTTCGGGGGGCGTACATGATCAACGCCATGCCGGCCAGGCAGATCAGCGCGCCGGTCACGTCCCAGCGGTCCGGGCGGTAGCCGTCGGCGGCCATGCCCCAGGCGATCGAACCGGCGACGAACACCCCGCCGTACGCCGCGAGGACGCGGCCGAAGTCGCCGTCCGGCTGGAGCGTGGCCACGAATCCGTACGCCCCGAGAGCGATGACGCCCGCGCCGATCCAGATCCATCCGCGGTGCTCGCGCACGCCCTGCCAGACGAGCCAGGCACCTCCGATCTCGAAGAGCGCGGCTACGACGAAGAGGGCGAGGGAGCGGGCGACGAGCATGGGTCCAGCGTGTCATGCGGGTGCGCGGGAACCGATGGCCGGGGCGGACGGCGCCGGTGGGCCGTGCGGGTGGGCGGAAGCGCGGCGAACCGGTCATCGGACAGGGGGAATTGTGGCTTATCGGTATGTTCGGCGTATGCGAGTGACGTGGAGAGCAGTACTGAAGGCGCCCGCCGTCGCGGCGGTGGCGGCGGCCGTGGTGCTGGGTCCGGGGCTGTCGGCCGTGGCCGAGCCGGCGCCCCGGGGGATCGCCCCGGAGGCCGACGTGGCCCACCACGGCCGCGTCTCGCTCCGGGAGGAGCGGATCGAGGTCCAGCTGCGGACCGGGAACCGGGGGCCCTCGCCGCTCGCCGACGCGACGGTGCGGCTGCGCTTCTCCGTGCC
>Ga0164308_10000832_pt1 | contig 16758 bp, 15 predicted proteins | sample Whisoiple_246_MG_FD_109983 | JGI IMG/M metagenome (GOLD analysis project Ga0164308, IMG submission 109983) | Soil microbial communities amended with fresh organic matter from upstate New York, USA - Whitman soil sample_246_MG | ecosystem: Environmental > Terrestrial > Soil > Unclassified >...
TTGAAACGAGCTCGACATCGAGCACTTGGGCGCACAGCCCTCCAAGACTCAGTTCAACACCATGGTTTACACGGGAGCCCCGGTCACGCCCCCCGTCACCACCTCTGTTTCGCCGACTGAAGATCCCCATCTTCAAAATTTTGATTTTTCCGCAAGCGAAGATTTTCACATCTATGCCATCGAGTGGACGCCGGAGAGCGCCAAGTTCTACGTGGATGATGCCTTGGTATACACTTGGACCAAACACATTGCGCTGATGACCCTGCCGCAAAATGTCTTGCTCACGATCTGGGCGTCGTCGAGCGCCTCCTGGGCAGGCGCGGTCACGGACGACACGAGCAAGGCCGTCGCCAGCTACGACTGGGTCGAACTTTATAGATACAGCGGGCATTGAAGGGGAGTGCGCGCGGCGGCTCGCTGCGCTTATCCGCCACACCCTGCTCGCGCTTTGACTGGACGCCAAACTTGCCCCGGGGCGTTGTGCGACGCGCCCCAGGCCAAGTCATTTCGCGCCGCGCACAGCCCTTCGCGTGGTCGTAAATCATAGTATGAAATCTCCGTGAGCGCACGGGCGTGCAGCAACGCTTGGACGGATGCCGCGCAACGCGCGCGGGCCGCTCTCGTGCTTCTTGCGCTGGTTGCTTGCCAGGGAGCTGAAGAACCGTACCAGCCCAAAGAAGACCTAGCTCCGTTGCGCGCGGCCTACGATCACCCCAGCGCAGAGCTCACCCCTCAGCAGTTGCAAGGCCTGCTGGGCGGGCAATCGGTGCGCTTGGTTGCGCTCGCACTCAGCGACCGATTGAGCTTTCTCAGGCAAACGATTGACCAGGCCAAGGTCGGCTTCGAGGACAAGGGTTTCGACGCTGCGAAATCACTCGAGCTGCAAGGTCGAGCCGATGTCACGGTCAACTGTCCGGGCGATGTGGCGACGATCGATCTCGCGCATCAAGTTCCCAATGCGGCGAATGGCACGCTCTCGTTGCGCATTCCGATTTCGAACAGCCAGCTGGGACCCGGGGCGGACGGCACGGCGCTGGGCTGTCGTATTGGCAGCACTCCCGCTGCGCTGCCGGCTTTGCTCGCCAGCTTGGGGGCCCTCGGCAGCAGCCCCGTGCTGCTCGAGGGCCCCCTGTCGATCGACTTTGGCAGCGCGGTCACGCTCGGAGAGTCCGCGGTGTTGCAGCCGTTATTCGTGGTGCACGGTCAACTCCGGGTCGACGGACTGCCGCCCCTGAGCGGTTTCGATTTCCGTCTTCCCGCCAATGGTCGGGTCGAGATGCGCGTCGACCAGGGAGGCGCGGGGAACGCGGTGGTGTATGCACAAGGGAACGACATCGGCGTGCGTGAGCGGCGCGGCGTCTGGCTGTGTCAGGGAGCGACTTTGCTGTGCGCCGCTCAGTTTTAGCAACTCTGATGCTCATTGGCACGTTCGCCCTGAGCGGTCGGGCGCTGGCCTACCACGAGCCGGGAACCGAGTGGGTGCGCGGCTCGCCGTATACGCTGAGGGCGGGCGAGCTGAGTCTCGGCGTCGTCGATTGGGATGTGGGCATCACCGATGAGCTGACCGTGGGCACGCATCCACTGCTGTGGGCCGCGGGGCCTTGGTCCGGTAAGCCGATCCCCAACGCGAAGCTCAAATTGCGGGACTGGGTTCACGGTCGCCTCGCGCTCTCACTCATGCAATCGTTCGCCTATTTGAACGGCGGCAAGCTCGCCACGGAGTGGATCGCCAAGAACACAGAAGCGCGTCTGCTCGTGTTCGATACCCGCTTCGACGCCGCGTGGCTTTTCGACGAGCTGCGGAGCATTGGGATGTCACTCGACTTCACCTATGCGAGCCTGAGCGGTAGCGGCGTGAACGCGGCGCTCGGCAATGCGGACGAAGATGCGCTGCGGCTCACGGCCTGGGGAAAATGGCGGTTTTCTCGCGTGATCGCGCTGAAGCTGAACGGTCGCGTGCTCCTGCTCAGCTCGCCACCCACGGGCAGGTTGCAGTTTCAGGCCGCCCCATCCGTGGCCGTCGACTCACAGGTGAGCTTCGCCAAGGTCGCACCAGCGGGCGCTTGGGCGATCTGGCCCGAGCTCGAGCTCTCGTGGAAGCACGTGAACCTGATGCTCGGCGTCGGCTACGGCTATCAATCGGTACCGATCGTGGATGTCACACTCGACCAACGCGGCCTGCTGCTCACGGGAGATTTCTTCGTGCGCTTTGGCGGATAGCCTCAGTTGCGGAAGTTTTCCGTGACCATGAGGCGCGTGCGTTCAGCGTTCATGAGCCAACGCGCCGAGTAAGAGCGCCGTGGCCACAATGAAACCACGCCGATACCCGCCCCTCATTGCACTGCGACAGCACTTTGGGCTCAGATTGGGCAAAACGAGACCGACACGGCTAGCAACGCGTCTTCGGAGTCTCCGGGTAACGAAGCGATCGAACGCGCTCTGCACTGGCCTCGAGCCCCAAATGGACTCCGCGCGCGGGTGAGTGAGAACCCCCAAAGCAGCGGCACATCCGCTGCTTTGAGCGAGCGCATCACCACCGAGTGGGGAGCAGCGGCTGAAAGACCGCATCACTCTTCGACTCGCCTGCACACGAGGGAAACTTTTATGGCTCAATCAGACATCTCGCACTCCGCCGCGTCCGCCCAGAGCACGAGTCAGAACGAAACTCGCAATAGGTCCGATGACGAGGCGGCCGGGGCGCTCCAGGCCCGCCTCGCGAACGAAGCCAGCAATCTCGGAAATGAGGCGAAGGGCCTCGCGCAAGACGTGGCCGGGCGCGTGGGGGAAACGGCCAAAGGCCGAATCGCGAGCGGCAAGGATCGAGCCGCGCGCAGCGTCGGCAGCGTGGCCGATGCCCTGCGACAGACCGGTCAGCAGTTGCGCCGACAAGACGAAGAGAACTTGCCCGGCTACATCGACACGGCCGCAGACAAGCTCGAGTCCGTATCTGGTTACCTGCGCGACAAGGAACTCAGCGAGGTCGTGGAGGACATCGAAGACTTCGCACGACGCGAACCCGCGCTGTTCATCGGAGGCGCTTTTGCCATCGGCCTACTCGGAGGTCGGTTCTTGAAGAGCTCGGCCGCGAGTTCCCGGGCAAGGACTCAATCCTCGACCACGCGTTTGGAGTCGGTCCCGCCCCAGAGTTCCGCGCGGCTATCGGCCCGCTCCGGCCGCCGCGGCGGCAGCCAACACTCTTCCGAACTGACGACCAGCAGCGAAAGCCCGATCAACGGCGAGGAGGCGACCAGTACGACCGCGACTGGCGCGACGAGCCCCAGCAATGATGACCTGAGGCCAGGCGATGCCTGACGAGCACCCCTCACCCACGGTCGGTGATCTGCTCGCCACGGCGGTGCGCGACTTCGGCACGCTCGTCCAGCAAGAGCTGCGCTTGGCCAAAGCCGAGATGGCCTTGAAGGCTCGGAATGCCGGACGCAGCGTGCTGCTCGTGGCAGCGGGCGGAGGCCTGTGCGCCGTTGGCGTCCTGGCGCTCGTCGCGGCTGCGATCGCCGCGCTGGATTTGGCGCTGCCCGTGTGGCTCTCCGCTTTGCTGGTCGGTGTAGTGTTACTGCTCGCCGGCTACCTCGTTCTACACCTGGGCCTACAAAAACTGCGTCGAATAGAACCTTTACCGGAGCAGACCCTAGCCACGATCCGAGAGACCGCGGCTTGGGCCAAGGAGCAAGCGCATGACTGAGGAGATTTCACGCGACACTCCGCTGAGCCCGGAGTCGGGCGAAGGTAACTTGGAGACCGAACGACTGAAGGCCGATATCGAACGCAGCCGCGCGGATCTATCGAAGAGCATCACAGAGCTCGAGCAGCGAATGACGCCCTCGCAACTTCGAACCGTACTGCGCGCCGAGCTCGAGTACGCAGAAGAGCGAGTGCGGGCAACCGTCAAAGATCAGCTGAACGAAGCCAAGCAAGCGGTCCAGGTCGAACTGGGGGAAGCGCGCAAGGCAGTTCACGAGGGACTCGACACCGCGGAGGAAAAACTCCGCCGTGGCGTGAGCGACGCCAAGAATGCGCTCAAACAAGACGTGAGCGAAGCGCTGACCACCGCCAAGCACCGAGTGCGCGAGGCAACCATCGGAAAAGTGGAAGATTTGGCCACCAGCATTGGAGACAAGATGAATCAAACGCGAGATACCTTGGTAGAAACCGTCCGTCAAAATCCCATCCCCGCCGCCATGGTGGGCGCAGGCGTGGTTTGGCTCCTGATGAGCCGTAGCAAAGCCGCGAGCGACGCCGTGTCGCGCGCCAAGTGGTCGGCGGGAAACAAGGCGCAGCAATTGACGGACGCAACCAATCGCTTGACGGACGCCACCGCGCGCCGCGTTCACGATGCCTCGGATGCGGTCGGTAGCGCTTTGCACAGTGCGGGTGAATCGGCCTCCCAGCTCGCCCACCGCGCTAGCGACACCGCTCAGGGCTGGGTGGAGGGTGTCGAGCAAGCGGCCTCCACGGTCGCGCGCGACGCGCGTGAGGGTGTGCAGCGAGCGGAGCGCGGACTGCAGAGCACCTACGGCGAAAACCCCCTTGCGCTGGGCGCAGCAGCGCTCGCGCTCGGCGCCGTCGCCGGCCTAGCACTGCCGCGCACTGCTCGCGAAGACGAGTTGCTCGGTGAAGCCCGCGATAGCGTGCTTCGCAAAGCTGGGAACGCCGCTCATCAGGCAGCGGAGTCGGTGTCGCACCTGGCTGAGTCGGCGTTGAATAGCGTGAAGCAGAGCGCCGGGGTGGGTAGCGAAGCCAGCAGCTGATCCGTTCTCCCGATGGACTCGTCGCCGAGTGGCGATTGCCACTCGCGCGCCGGGTCATGGCGAGGGCGCGCCGATCGTGGCGCTGTGTGAAGCGGCCAGCGACGGAATGGAATACGAGGGCCAACGCTGCTGCCACGGCTCCGCTTGCTCCAATTCGTAGGCAAGCGCGAGCAGCAACGCCTCCTCGCCGGGAGCGGCGGCGAACTGGGCACCCATGGGCAGCCCCGCGTCGGACCAATGCAACGGAACCGACATTGCCGGGCAGCCAGCGATGTTGTGAATCGCGGTATGGCCCAAGACTACCATTGCGCGCTCGTGCAAGGTTTCGCGCGCCAAGATCGGCGAAAGGTAACCGAGCGGAACCGACTCCACGCCGACGGTGGGGGTCAGCACGAGGTCGAAAGGGCGCGTGGCTTCAGTGTAGATCCCGACGGCGCGTGCAAACAACGCCAGACTATCCACAACGGGATCGCGCAAGCAGTCCGCGAGCGCGTCCACGAGCGCCCAAGTAAACGGTTCGAGCTCGCCGCTTTGCACGGGCTCACCGCGCGTGCGATCGATGGTGTCGACCACGTTCGCGACGGCTGCCCCGGCGATCAGGTAGTAGGCGTCAGCCAGGGCGGGCATTTCATATCGAGGAGCCGCGATCGGCTCGACTTGATGGCCGAGCGCGCGCAGCAGCGAAATCGTTCGTTCGTGAGCGCGCAGCACCGCCGGTTCGGGTTCTTTGCCGATCATCGACGTTGTCCACGTACCGATGCGCAACCGCCGAGTCGAGGGCTCGCGCACGAAACCGACGGGCCTCGAGAGTGAGCGGTCTTCGGTGATCGAAAGGAACAATGCGCTATCGCGCACCGAGCGACTCAGGCAGTGCTCGCTCGTCATGTTGACGAACTCGGAGCCACTGCGATTCGCGACCACGGTGCGCCCACGGCTCGGCTTGAAGCCGAATAGGCCGCACGCCGACGCCGGCGCGCGGATCGACCCACCACCGTCATTGGCGTGAGCCAAGGGCACCAGGCCCGCCGCTACCGCCACCGCGCTCCCGCCGGACGAACCGAGCGGCGAACGAGCGAGATTCCAGGGGTTGAGCGTGGCGCCCTCGAGCAGCGTCTCCGTGCTGGGCAAGAGGCCGAACTCGGAGAGAGCCGTTTTACCCGCGCACACCAGGCCCGCTTCCTCTAGGCGTCGACCGTACTCGGTCTGTTGCTGCGTCACTCGAGCGCCGAATAGACGAGCGCCGAGCGACCAACGTAGCCCCGGCCATGGGCTCGAGTCCTTCATCAGGAAAGGTACGCCGAACAGCGGCCCCGCGTGCCGCGCCGTGCTCGGACCCGACGCCGGCGTGACGACCGCGCGGAGCAGAGGATTGAGGATTGCGATGCGCTCCATGCACGCCGACCACAACTCGGCCGCCGAGAGCTCGCCGCTCGCGCAGAGTTCCGCTTGAGCGATGGCATCGAGCTTCGCTAGCTCGGCTAGGTCTTTCATCGGCTGCGTCCGTGCTTCGTACCGAATCGACGGACATGCTCGCACGAAAAGCAGGGCCATCGGCTCTTCCGGTCACGCGGCCTGTGCGCCCGATAAACCGGGGGCGAGCACCGGCTGGGCGACCCGCGCAGGCAGTTATTTTCTGCCGGGTAATATTGACGGAAATTACTCCCGGGTATAATTAGCCAGGGATGCATCCAACCGGTGGAGGGCGACGGCCTGAATTCTCCCGCAGATTTGGCCATTCTCGCCAAACCGAGAAACACGCTGCTCGCCCGGGAGGGGGCTCGTGAAGCCGCTGGTCACCCTGAACCGGGTGCAGGACACCGCGCGCTGGGCGGCGGCAGCGCGAGCCGTCGAATCGGCTCGGGACGACGCGCTCTTCCACGATCGGTTTGCCCGCGACTTCGTTGGGCAGGACATGAACGCGATGCTCGAGCTGTGCCGGCGAATCGGCGGCACCTGGGCGGTCGTTGCGCGAACGGTATTGATCGACCGGTTGGTGGTGGAAGCAACTGCCCAAGGTGCAGACGCTGTGCTCAACCTGGCCGCAGGCTTCGACACGCGCCCCTATCGACTCGTGCTGCCGCGCTCGCTGGTTTGGATCGACGTCGATCACACGGACGTGATCGAGGAACGGACCCGTCGCCTCGCGCGAGAGAACCCAAGCTGCGTGGTCGAAGAGCGCGCGCTCGACCTAGCCGACGACGCGGCCCGACGCGCGTTGTTCAGCGAAGTCGGCGCGCGTTTCCAGCGCCTGATCGTGATCAGCGAAGGCCTGCTCTATTACCTGGAAAACGAAGCCGCGCTCGGTCTCGCCCGCGAACTCCACGCACTCCGCCCCGAGTTGTGGATTTTCGATTTGCACAACGAAGCGGTGCGCGAGCTGATTCGGAAACGCAGCGGCGATGCGCTCCGCGGCACGGCAACGATGCGCTTTTCTCCAGCTGAGGGTGCACTCGTGTTCGAGCCCTTGGGCTGGAAAATCCGCAGCGTGAGCTCGAGCGCGAAGACCGCGGGCGGCCTCGGGCGGCTACCGTTCTGGATGTCGCTGCTCATGCGTTTGCCCGCGCCGACCTACGGCAAGCCTGGCTGGCCCTGGGCCGGCGTGTGCGCCGCCCAGGCCGAGTGAGGGCAGCCCAAGCGACGTAGTCATTCCTTTGACTCGGGCTGGACTCGCTCCTTCAACAGAGCGGCGCCCAACTCGCGGAGGGCACGACGCACCACCGCCGTGTCGGTCGTGTCGAGTTCGCGGCTCAACTGGGTCAGCAAACGCGATTCGTCCGCGCTGAAGCGGAAGCACCGCAGGCGAGTCGGCGCCGCACCGGAGCGGCCGAGCCGAGGCAACCAGCGCGCCAAATCAGCACCGGGGATGCCGCGAAACTCAGTCGGGATCTCGGCACGGCGAAGGGACGACACCGCGTCCGCCAGATCGTCTGGAAGTTCACTTCGGTTCTCGAAAAACGAGGGCTTCTTGATCAGCAGCGCGGGCAAGAGTTCCAAAATTCTCGGTTCGAGCTCGCCTGCCCATAGCGCGTCCGCCACTCGAATCGGGCCGCGGTGCGGCTTCGTGGGCGCGCTGGTCCTGAGCAAGCCGGCCGCGACGAAGCGACCGAGCACGCGCTGGTAGCGTGGATCGCGTCGCTGCCGCTGGATTTTCGCGTAGCGAGCCTGCGCGCGTTCGACGAGCTTCGCCGGCCTCATAGGAACTGTTCCAGGTCGAGGCCATACTTCTGCGAGAGCTCCAAGAAGCGCGCAGAGGGACCCTTTGCCAGGTACTCAGTCAACAATGCCCGGTTCTTGCGCGCGGCCTTGAGCCCCTTGGAGAGGAGCACTGCCTCTGGATCGGCCACGAGTAACGTCACGTACTGGCCGACGAAGAGGGGCTGATAGGTCGTCTCTGCCGGCATCCAAACCTCACGGCCGAGTGAATCCAGCTCGCGACCCTGCGTTGCCAACAGACGTCGAAATTCGCGTTCGATTGCGAACTCGTAGTCGGCATAGACATCGACGTCGTTCGTGAGGGCTAAAGCCAAAGGAACTTTGGCCTCGAGCAGCGCCGCCTGACCCAGAAGCTTGATCACGCAAGGACGCAGCGCAAGCAGCCCTTCCCGGCGCGCTTCGAGATTGCGCTCGATGACGAAGGTCTCCAGACGTTCTGCAATCTCGACCAGCATCCTCGACGATATTGTAGCGCTCTACTGTATATACGGCAAATTCGGCAATTGTATTACAGTAAATTCGGACGGAATCAGCCTGAGATTGCGCGGTCGGCGAAAGCGACGCGCCCGCTGTGCTCTTACCTGGGTGGCGTCGAGGGATCGATGTGGCTGTCGCCCCGAGCGCGATTGTGCCCAGCGCTGCTCAGAGCACCGCCTCTTCGCCGTCTTCGTCTTCGGCATGAGCCGTCGGTAGAGTGCGCAGGCGGAGCTTCGCGATCTGTCGCGGCGTGGCCTCCAGCACTTCGGCCTCGACGTGAGGCCCGATCATGGCCCGCTCGCCCACGAGGGGCAGGCGGCCCAGGATCTCGGTGAGCAGGCCAGCGATGGTGGTGGCCGCCGAAGTGTCCGGGAGGGCAACATTGAGGACGCGGCCGACCTCGTGGATGGGCGCTTCACCCAGCGCAACGATGGACTGATCGTCGCTGTCTTGCCACACCAACTGTCGGGGCGCTTCGTGTTCTTCCATGATCGCGCCGATCAGGTATTCGGCGATGTCTTCGATCGTGATCAGACCCGCGATTCCGCCTTGCTCCTCCACCAACAGCGCGAGCTGCTGCTTCGACGCCTGCAGCGCGCGCAACACGTCGAGCGCGGCCGTGGTTTGCGGAAAGAACGAAACTTGCCGAAGCAGCGCGCTCAGCGACAGCTTCTTTTGCTGGATGGCCGCGAACACCTCTGCGCGCAATACATAGCCGATGATGCGCTCGACATGGCCTTCGTACACGGGGTATCGGGTATGCGGCTCCGCTTGCAACAGCTCGAGAATCTGAGATTCGGTCGCGCCGACATCGCACGACACGATTTTTGCGCGCGGAACCATCAATTCGTTCGCCTTGCGGTCGGCCAGTTCCAGCGCGAGCGACGCGATCTTCGCGGACTCGGCGTGCAGCACTCCTGCGCTGGCGGACTCCTCGACCAACAGCTGGAGCTCCTCTGGCGAAAACCGCGTCTCCGAAAAACTGGTGTGATCTTTGAACGGACGCAACACCAAGTTCGAGCTGGCCGTGAGCAACCAAACCAGGGGTTTGCTCAGCGTAGCAACCCCGATCAGCGGCGAGGCAATCAGCAGCGCGAGTCGCTCCGGAGCACGCAACGCCAAAGATTTTGGCACCAGCTCACCGAGCACCAATGACAGGTATGATACCCCGCCGATCACGATCGCCAGCGCCAAGTTCGGCGCGGCCCGACCCGCGCCGAGGCGGGTGAGGATCTCGGTCAGCGGCAGCGCCAAGCGCGTGCCCCCGAAAACCGCGGTCGTCGCCCCAATCACGGTGATGCCAATTTGCACCGTGGCCAGCAACGCTTCCGGCGAACGCCGCAATCGCAGCGCCGAGCGCGCGGCCCGGCTCCCCCCAGACGCAAGCTCCTGAAGCCGAGTCTTTCGCACCGACACCATCGCGATCTCGGCGGCGGTGAACACCCCGTTGAACAGCGTCAGCAACACAATCACGCCCAACTCGGACCAGTAACCCATCGTTCAGCTGGGCAAACTAGCGCTCTCGTAGCGCCTTTGCGAGCAACCAAACTGCCTCGCTCGATCCAGACGCTCTGAGCTGCCCCGGGGGGGTGGGTACGGCTTTGGCATGCAGCGACTCCCAACACTCATGGCCAACGACGAGCTCGAGCAAGCCGCAGGACACAATCACCCGGGGCAAGCAACGCCGGAGCCATCCAAAAATCCCGCGTCGACCCCGGGCTCGGCGCCAGATTCGAGAACCGACTCGGACCCGACTCCGTCTCCCGATCCATCGCCAGTGCCCGATCCGAAGCCACCCGCGGGACCAACCGGACCCACGCCAATTCCGGGCGTCATCCCCGAAAAGCCGCCGACTGGCTTCTAACTTCCAGGCCGGTCTTTTTTGGTTAGCGGGCGAGGCCCGGTCGAGCTCGACGCGTAGCTCCAAGCGACACGGGCGGCTCGAGCTACGGTGCCTTCGCCTGCCCTGGTGCAATAATTGAATGCTCGCAGCTCATGGCAGCATCACTGCGAACGTGGGCTTGGATTGGGTCATTGAGCGCCGTGCTCGCCGCATGGGCATGCGGCGGCGCGGAACGGAGCCGTCGGCCTGCGACCTCGAATCCCGCGAGCCCTCCGCCAACCACCGGAGTCGCGCCCGCACCTGCGACAAAACCGACAACGACCGCGGTCGAGACGCCGGTCACCGCAGCGCCCGGCTGCAGTGTCACGGCCGGAGGCATTTGCTTCGCAAGCTACGAGAACGCCTGCCAGTCGCTCAATTGTGCGCCCAACCCGTGCCTACAATCGGCGCAGGGCGAGGTCCGCTGCGCCGATCCGCGCGTGCCCGGTGGAGCAATGCTGGGCGGTGGCCATTGAGGCATGAGCACGCGAGCTCGGCGCGCCTCGACGGCGTGGCGGAGTATGGCGCACCAGTGTGACAATCCAGCTCGCTTATTGGCTTCCGTCTGCGATGGCGATGGCTGAAAAACCTTTGACGGAACCTGGGACGCCTCCCCCCTGCGATGTGCGGCAAGGGACGATCCGCTACTCAGCTCTAGCGCAGCGCGCCCCTTGCCCCGTCTGATAGGGTCCGGAAGTACGGTAGGTGGTCTCTACACTCCAGGCGGGTTGGCTCCACGAGCCGCCACGCGCGACCCGCGGACCGGTGCCCGTCAGAATGCTGCAATTGGTGCAGACCGATTGGGGGAGCGGGGTCACGAATACGTCCACCGCCCATTCCCACATGTTGCCGGCAAGGTCGGCTTGCCCCCATTTCCCAGCGCCTGCAGAAATAAAGCCGACGGGGGCGATATTGGTCACGACGTTCACGCAGTCGGAGCCGCCCGTACCCCAAGAGTAACAATTGTATGCGGCCAAGTTCGCGTTCGCTCCCGGCACCGTGGAGCCCCACGGATAAACCCGCTGCTCGCTTCCGCCTGCGGCCGCGTAGTTCCACTCGGCTTCGGTCGGTAGGCGACCGCCATCCCAGGCGCAGAAAGCATTCGCCACATACCAATCCAGGCAGTTGATGGGGCGCTCTTCGTTGTTCCCGGCCGCATCGGACCAGGTCTCGTAGTTGGCGTTCTGTTGACCGGAACTGCACTTGACACTGGCTCGGAGCGCGGCCGCGTCTGCGGGGAGATTGCTGTTCCAGCTCGTATTCCAACCGGAATCGCTGGCGTTATTCGGATTCTTGCCAGCGCCCGACTGGATCATGTTCTGAGTGTAAGCGCCAACGAACTTACGAAAGCGACCGACCGTGATTTCATACCGGTCGAGCCGGAACGCGCTCAGCGTTGCTGGATAGCCGCTGTCGTTGTTTCGGTTGAACGTGCCTCCCGGCACCAAGGGAGACGAGCAACAACTGTCGGTACCGCTCGGGCCGCAGGTATTGCCGAGCCCATTGCAGCTGACGGGCGAGCCGCACACACCGGCCGTGCATACCGGGTTTACGGCCGCGCAGGCGATCGCCGAGCCCCAAGCGCCGGTAGCGCTGCACGATTGAAAAGCGTTGCCAGAGCAGCGCACCGAGTTCGGCGAGCACACCCCGGTGCATGCCGCGCTGTTTCCGGTCTGGGTGCAGACCTTGTTGGTGCAAGCCACCGCCGCGCCCCAAGTGCCTGCCGAACTACACGTTTGCACGCCGTTGCCCGAGCATTGAGTCTGACCGGGAGTGCACACACCCACGCAGCTCGCACTGCCCGCGGCTTCGACGCAGGCTTGGCTGGCGCATGTGCTCTGCACAGTCGAGCTGAGGCCACTCGCGGAACAGATCTTCACGTCTTGCCCCTGACAAAACTTCGCGTTTGGGCTGCAGACGTGCGCGCGGCATTGGCCCGCCTCACAAGACTGAGCGGAGGTGCAGGTTTGCCCGCCCGATGCATAGCCAGAGCCATCGGCGTTGCACGTGGTCGCCCGCGTGCCGTCACACACGGGCTGCGACGGCGAGCACACTCCGGTCAGGCACTTCGCGCTGGTGACATCGCAGTATTGACCGCTGGCACAGCTTTCCAACGTCTTCGAAGACAGGCCGTCGCCAGCGCACAGACGCACCGCTCCCCCCTCACAGAATCGCTCATTGGGCACGCACTCGTGCGCTTCACACGCGCCCGCCACGCAAGTCTGACTCGATGTGCACGTGGTACCGGCATCCGCGTAGCCGGTGCCTGACGCATTGCAGACCGTCGCCCGGTCGCCGTCGCACAGCGGCTGGTTCGGTACACAAGTAAGCTCTGGTGCGGCCCCGGCGCTGCCCGCGTCCGCTTCGCCGCTCATGCCCGCATCCGCATCCGCGCTCGGACGACCGCTGGTGCCGCCTGTACCCGCTGCGGCACGACCGCTGGCTCCCGCGTCGCCACCGGTATGAACACCCGCGGCGCCACCGCCGCCGCCTTGGGCTGAACCGAAGGTCCGATGCGACGAGCATCCGATACCGGGAAGCGCGGCGAGGCCGAGTCCTCCGACTAGCAGCCACGCACCCGTCTGAGCCTTCGTCGAAACAACCATATGGTCCCCTGTGATTGCGCGAACGCGACCAGCGCCTTCTCGACTTGGTTCGGCCGCAGACACCAGTTTGTAGCACGAGCTGCTGACAAAAAAGTCCAGGGGTTGAAACTTGCGCTTCAACCCCTAGCAATACACCGACCCACCGTTCCCCACCGACTCAGCAGTGGGGAGCGGCTGGTTCGCCTGTCAGGGCGTCGGGAAGTTGCCGCTCATGGCGAGCAGCGTCAACAAGCCGACCGTGGACGGGAAGTAGGTGTGGTTGTAATCACCGTTCTCCAACAGATCCAACATGGCCCGGAATGCGCGATCGCGCATGGCCGTGTTCCCCGTGGCCATACCGGCAACGCCCATCGGACCGATGTACGAGCCTTGCATATCGATTGCCTTGGGATGCACGGCACCCGAGCTCTTAATCCAGCCCGCTTTCATCAAGTCAATCGTCGCGCCGGCGTCGTACTTCGAAGCGAAGACGATGGGCTGTGATAGCCGCATCTCACACCGCGCGAAGCGCCGACAATCTCACACCGCACGTCAACCGGCGCGAAACATCGCTCCGCGTGGAGTGAGGGCGCATGCCGCCCTCACTCTTGCGTGCAGCTACCAGCCGGTCACCATCACCGGTACGCTCGCATCCGCGGCAGCGCCATTGCCGAGCTGACCCTCCGCCCCTTCGCCCCAGCATTGAACCGATCCGTTGCTGAGTAAGGCACAACCGTGGAGAGCCGAGACAGAGATACTCTTTGCTCCCACGAGATTGCTGACAGCCACTGGCGTTTGGGAATAACCATCGTCGGCGATGACCCCGTTGCCGAGTGCGCCGTGCCGCTCCAAGCCCCAACATGAAACCTTTCCAGTCGTAAGCAACGCGCACGAATTCAGGAACCCAGTAGATACCTGCGTAGCGCCAGTGCCGAGTCCTTGTACCCGAACTGCTAGCGCACTTCTGTCATCAACGGGTGTGCTCGGATCTCCCAGAGCACCGTAGGCGTTCCAGCCCCAGCAGTACAAGTTACCGCCCGCTACTACTGCGCATGTATTGTAGTCGCCGGTTGAGCTGCTCTGGACAGCGCCAAAGCCTGACAAACTGCTGACGTACGCCGGCGATACGTTGTCGTGCCCTCCATTGGCGCCCCAGCAAAAAAGGCTCGCGCCCACGGTCGAACACACCGTTGTGTCCACAGAGACTGAGGTGGCGACGCCGAGGCCAGCAATTTTGATCGGCGTGGCGGAAACATGTAACTCGTTAGACGGCGCATCTGCTCCCAGTTCACCCGAAATATTAGAACCCCAACAGTAAACCGCGCCCGTGCTACCGACTAACGCGCAGGAAACGTTATTGCCGCAGTCGATCGCCGTGACCGCGCTAGGCAGGCCAGTGACTGCGACGGGGCGTGCACTGTAGCCACCGCCGTTCTCGGTCGGCAGAATGCCATTGCCGAGCTGCCCACTTCCTGAGTCTCCCCAACACCATACGGCGCCGTTCGTGAGCACGGCACAAGCGTGATTCCAACCAGCGCTGACGGCTTTGACGCCTCCCAAACCGTTCACTTTTACAGGGGTTGTGCTCGTCGTGCCAAATCCGTCGGCGACCGCCGTTCCCAACGCGCCAGAGCGGTTCGAGCCCCAGCACACCACCGAGCCATCGCCCAGTCGCGCGCAACTGAAGGCGGTGCCCGTCGTCACCTGCGTGGCAGCGACATGGCACTTGTTCTCTTGGCAGTAGCTTCCGGCTGCGCAGTCCGAGTCTGCCGAACAGGAAGTTTTGCATGCGCTTCCGACGCAGGCGAAGCCACCAGTGCACGCCTGAGCTGCCGGCGTTACACATTCGCCGTTCGAGCACTTTGCTTGTCCGACCAGCTCCGAGCCAGAGCACGAGGAGGCACTGCCGCAATTGTTCGTGGGATAGCTGCACTTCCCGTCGGCTCGACCGGTGCAGCTCCCCCCGCAAGTAGCGTCGCTTCCACACGACGCACGAGTGCCGTGTGGTTTTCCTGAAGAAACGGGCGTGCACGTCCCCTCCGAGCCCTTGATATCGCAGGCCTGGCAGGACTCGGCGCATGCAGTGTTGCAGCAGTAGCCGTCGGGTGCACAAGTGGTCCCGGAGACGCAGGCACCCGCGGTCAGGCACGTCTGCCCAAGCTTGCTTTTACAAGCACCGCTGGCGTCACAAGTCCCGGCACAGCTGTCAGGATCGTCAGCGCCCTTCACCGCGACGCAAGTTCCTGAGCTCGAGCAAGTCGAGCATGTGCCTTTGCAATCGGCAGGAGAGCAGCAGTTGGCCTCCGGGATGCACGCGCGTGCGCCGCAGGGCTTCGACCCGACCGCGCAATCGTATCTGCAAGTGTTGGTTGCGGTATCACATTTTCCGGCCTTGCCAGCTTGAGGTGTGCAGTCGGTGTCAGCGCAACAACCTGCCGTGCAAACAGTCCCGCATTTTTTCAGATCACCGCAATCTATACCGCAAGCGCCAGCATCACAGACGGCAGTCCCCCCGGTCGGCGCCGGGCAAGGTTCGCAACGGGCACCGCAGTGATCGATTGAGTCATCACTAACGCATTCACCAGCGCAGTTATGAGTGCCAGTGGGGCAGCGTTCATCGCTATCCGCTCCCGCGGCTGAACTGCCAGCAGCTTGGCCCACGCCGCTGGTGCCGCCGACCTCGCCGGTGGGACCTTCCAACTCGCCGCTAATGCCGCCGGACTCCTCTCCGGCCGCGCCCGCGTCGTGGGGCTTCGCAGGGCAGGTTCTGGTTTCGTAGCAGGAATGGAATGGTTTTGAGCACGCCATCCCCTGCGCCGCGGCGATCCCCAGCACGCCGAGCACCACCCACACACCCGTCTTCGAAACCTTCGTTGAAATCGCCATGTCGTCCCTATCGTCTGTGACGCAACGCCAGTTGCGCACTTTCTCGACCTCCTTTCGAAGGCCCCGCGACGGGACTTTGCATCAACGCGGCGCGACCGCGCAAGCCAACGACGGAGTGGAAGCGTCCGCTCCCACTCCGAACAGCACGTTGGGCGATTTTCCCCACTGCGAGCAGCGGGAGACCTCGCGTCTCAGCTCAGGGCGTCGGGAAGTTGCCGCTCATGGCGAGCAGCGTCAGCAAGCCGACCGTAGACGGGAAATAGGTGTGGTTGTAATCACCGTTCTCCAACAGATCCAACATGGCCCGGAACGCGCGATCGCGCATGGCCGTGTTCCCGGTGGCCATACCGGCAACGCCCATCGGACCGATGTACGAGCCTTGCATATCGATTGCCTTGGGATGCACCGCACCCGAGCTCTTGATCCAGCCCGCTTTCATCAGGTCGATCGTCGCGCCCGCGTCGTACTTCGAAGCAAAGAAGGACGCGATCGCTTTCACAGCTGCAGTGTCCGTGCCGCCGAGGCAAGCATCCATGCCGAGGCGCCACGGCACGCGTGCCGAGTCGTAACCCATCGCGCCACCAGGGTCTTGAATTTCACTCGTGACTTGCGCACCACCGGGCCCGGACGGCTTATTGGTCTGGAGGTCAAACCAGTCAGTGGGAATACCGCCCGTTGGCGCGTTCACGTCGGCGTTGACCACCGTGTAGTTCGCAGCGATGGAGCCGGATAGGCCGGCCAACTTTCGCATCCAAGCTGGCGAAAAATAGGAGGCGTTAAATGGTGCCGATGCAAATTGGCTCCCTCCGGTGACCACGCCGCTGCCGTTGAGGTCCTTGGTCGCGATTTTTGATGCCATGCCATCGGACCAGTCCTTGTAGGTCTTGTCTCCGACCTTGCCACCTGGCCACTGCAGGTTCGCCATTAGGTAGGCGTACGCGATGTCCAA
>Ga0164308_10000836_pt1 | contig 16727 bp, 15 predicted proteins | sample Whisoiple_246_MG_FD_109983 | JGI IMG/M metagenome (GOLD analysis project Ga0164308, IMG submission 109983) | Soil microbial communities amended with fresh organic matter from upstate New York, USA - Whitman soil sample_246_MG | ecosystem: Environmental > Terrestrial > Soil > Unclassified >...
ACCGTGGCCCCCGACACCAGCGTCGTGACGACGATCGTCGTGACCAGCAACCGTGCCACCCGGGCCTCGGCGCGATGCTCCCAGACCAGCCACGACCCCAGCGCGACCAGCGCAGCGATCGCAGGCGCGAGGATGACGGTGTAGTACGAGTGGAAGATCCCGGCCATCAGTGCGAACGTCACGGAGACGACGCCGAGCCAGACGGACCACAGCACCACGGAGGAGCGCACGGCTCGCCTGGCCGCGTGGTCCCGGCTGAGCCACCACGTGGCGACGGCGAGCAGGATGGCCGCGGGGAGCAGCCAGGTGATCTCGGCGCCGAGGTCGACGCGGCCGATACGAGCGATGTTGGTCGATCCGATCCCGCCAGCCGGCGCGCCGGTGCCGGTGCTCCCGGTCAGTCGGCCGATGCCGTTGTAGCCGAGCGCGAGCTGCAGGACCGAGTTCGTCGGTGACCCGCCGATGAAGGGCCTCGAGTCCGCCGGCCACAGCTCGACGACGGCGACCCACCAGCCGGCCGCAGCCAGCGTGGCGAGGCCGCTCAGCGCGAGACGGCCGACGCGACGGGCCACCGGCCCGTGCCCGTAGACGAGGTAGGTGGACCACAGGGCGGGCAGGACCAGCCAGGCCTCGAGCATCTTCGTCAGGAACCCGAGACCGGCGAACGTGCCAGCAAGGAGGAGCCACCGGGTCTCGTGGCCACCCTCGAGCGCTCGGATCGTCGCGTACGCCGCACCGAGGAGCAGCAGCGTGAGCATCGCGTCGGGGTTGTTGTAGCGGAACACCAGGACCGTCACCGGCGTGATGGCGAACAGTGCTCCGGCGAGCACAGCGACCCAGGTCTCACCCGTGCTCCGGCGTACGGCGGCGTAGAGGACGCCGACCGACGCGACGCCCTCCACTGCCTGCGGCGCCAGGATGCTCCAGGACGACAGGCCGAACGCACGGACCGCGAGCCCCATCGGCCACAGGGCCAACGGCGGCTTGTCGACGGTCAACCCGTTCGACGCGTCGAGCGAGCCGAAGAAGAGGGCCTTCCACGACGCGGCACCCGCTTGCGCAGCCGCGGAGTAGTAGGCGTTCGCGTACCCGGACACGTCCAGCTGCCAGGTGAAGACCAGCGCCGACACCGCCAGCAGCGCTAGCAACGGCACTCGTTCTCGAATCCGGTCGCGGACTGCCACACCCCACCGTGGAGCACCCGACCTGCGCGCAACCTGACCGGAGCCGGCTCCTCACGCGCGGGGCAGCCGGACGAGGAAGCTCGCCCCGGACTCCGGGGCTCCGACCGTGATCTCGCCGCCGAGGGAGCGAGCGACCCGTTGGGCGATCCCGAGGCCCAGCCCGGTGCCGCCCGTGCCCGACGTACCGGCCTCGAAGATCCGGCCGCGGACCTCGTCGTCGACGCCGAGTCCGTCATCGGCGATGGTGATCTCGACCGCGTGCGGGAGGTCGGCGGCGTGGACAGTGACTCGGGAGCGCGCGTGCGCCGCCGCGTTGTCGAGCACCGGCGCCAGCGCGCGCAGCACCAGGTTCGGCGGGCCGGCGACACGGGCGGTGGATCCGCTCGTGTCGTCGACCAGGTCGATGTGCCCGGGGACCGACTGCCGCAGCTCGCCGGCGAGGTCGGCGACGCGGCAGGTCGCGGACGCGCCGGCGGCAGTGGGCTCGCGGGCCACCTCGACCAGGGTGGTGATCACGTCGGCCATCGCGCGGGCGGCGCGGGAGATCTCGACCAGCTCGGCACGGGTCTCCTCGTCCGGCACCCCCCGCATGAGGGCCAGGTCCGCGGATCCCTGGATCGCCGAGAGCGGTGTCCTCAGCTCGTGCGCCAGCTCCGAGGTGAGCCGCTGCTCCGAGCGGATCGCCATCGCCACCCGGTCGAGCAGGTGGTCGAGGGTCTCCCCGAGCTGGGCCAGCTCGTCCCCGGCCGGGTCGAGGTCGAAGCGCTGGGCCAGGTCGTGCTCGCTCCAGTCGGCCGCGCGCTCCGCCATCTGGGTGACCGGCACCAGGGCCTGGGTGGTGACGCGTCGGGCGATGACCGCCGCGAGGCCGATCACCAGCAGGCCGACCACGATGGTGGCGACCAGCGCGTACGCCTCCGAGCGTTCGTACGGCGTGACCTCCTGGCTGACCACGACGACGCCCTGTTGTCCGGCGGCGGTCGTGAACGGGACGGCATGCAGGCGCAGCTCCTCGTCGGCGCTGCGGTTCGTCGGTGACCTCACGGTCGCGAGGTCGTCCGCGGCGTCGCGCGCATCCCGCTCCACGGAGCCCGCCACGAGCCGACCGTTCCCGTCGTAGACCCGGACGCCGGGGTCGAGGTCGTCGGCCGGGACCGTGACCTGCGGGGCGTCGCGGGCGGTGTTGGCGTCCACGACGCGGACGACCGCAGCGGCGCGATCGGTGAGCACGCGGTCGATGTCGCGCTGGGCGGTGTAGGCGAGCACGAGCTGGATGCCGACCACGGCGATCAGCATCGCGACCGCCACCAGCGCTACGGTCGAGGCCACGATCCGGCCCCGGAACGTGCTGGGCCGCAGGCGGCGGAGCCGGCTCACCGCAGGGTCAGCCCCACGCCGCGGATCGTCTGCAGCTGAAGCGGGGATCCGACGTCGGTGAGCCTGGTCCGGAGCCGCCGGACGTAGGAGTCGACGGTGTTCTCGCTGACCGCGGCGCCGCCGGGCCAGGCCGCGGCGACGAGGGCACGCCGTCGTACCACCTCGCCGGGGCAGGCGGTGATCGCCGCGAGCATCCGGAACTCCGTCGGGGTCAGCAGGACCTCCCGCTCGCGGCAGACCAGGGCGTGCCGGGCCGCGTCGAGCACCAGGTCGGCGGGAGCGGCTCCGCTGGGGGCACGGCCCCGCTTCGCCAGTGCCTCGACCCGCGCGATCAGCTCCTTCACGTCGAACGGCTTCGGGAGGTAGTCGTCGCCGCCGGCGCTGAAGCCGGCGAGCCGGTCGTCGACCGCGCCGAGCGCCGTGAGGAAGAGGACCGGCGCCGGCTGTCCCGCCGCCCGCAGCGCCTGGCAGACGTCCCGACCGTCGGCATCCGGCAGCCCGATGTCCAGCACGATCACGTCCAGGGAGTGGTCGACCGCGAACAGCGCGAGCGCCTCGCGCCCGTCGTGCGCGGCGATGCCCACGTGCCCAGCGTGGTCCAGCGCGGCCAGCACGATCCGGCGGATCGCCGGGTCGTCCTCGCACATCCCGATCCGAGCCATCATCGACCCCCTCTGACTCAAGCGTGCGCCGGCGATCCTGCAAGCGACCTGACTCCCCCTGCCCGCGCCGTTCAGGTCGCCTGCAGGCGGCGCGTCGCACGGTGTGCCCGTGGGTACCCTCGGAGGCGTGAGCCTCGCCGGACGCTCGTTCCGTGCCGCCACCGCCGTCGTGACCACGGCTGCGCTCGCACTGCTCGTCGGGTGCGCTCCCGTCGGCACGCGGTCCTCGCAGCTGGGCGTCGCCGGCGACCGGCCCCAGGTGACCAAGCTGCTCGTGTTCGTGGTCGAGAACCACTCGTTGCAGCAGATGCGGCAGGGCATGCCGTGGTTGGACCACCTGGCGGAGCGGTACGCCTACGCGACCCGCTACCGCGCGATCACCCACCCGTCGCTCCCCAACTACCTCGCGATCGCGGGCGGCGGGACGTTCGGCGTCACCGACGACGGGCCGCCGTCGGCCCACGAGATCGCCTCCGCGAGCGTGTTCGGTTCCGCGCTCCGCGCCGGGCGCACGGCGACGACCTACGCGGAGGGCATGGCGTCGCCGTGCCAACGCCTCGACGCCGGCCGCTACCTCGTCCGGCACAACCCCTGGACGTACTTCCGCTCGGAGCGTCGCGACTGCCTCCGGCACGACGTACCGCTGCGTCGGCTGGGCCACGACGTCTCGGCGGGCGACCTCCCCCGGGTCGGCATGGTCGTCCCGGACGCCTGCAACGACGCGCACGACTGCTCGCTGGCGCGGGCCGACTCCTGGCTGCGCCGTCAGGTCGGGACGGTCCTGCGCGGACCGGACTTCGCGTCCGGCCACCTCGCCGTGGTGGTCACCGCGGACGAGGACGACCGGCATCACGGCAACACGGTCCTGACCGTGGTCGCACACCCCCTGCTGCACCACGAGGTCGTCCGCCGCGCGCTCACCCACTACGCGCTGTCGCGCGCGTACGCGGAGGCCGCGAGCATCGAGCCGCTCGGCCGGGCGAGCCGAGCGCGGTCGTTGCTCGCGGCGTTCGGTCTGCGCTAGCTCGTGACGTCCTTGCCGGCGAAGCGCGCCCAGGCAGCGAGGAAGAAGACCAGGCCGTACGCCGCCGCGAGGTAGAGACCGTGGAGCACGCCGTTCCACGCCATCGGCGTGCGGAAGAAGTCGCCGAACGCCATCCAGTGGTGGGTGATCAGGTACGGGTGCAGCCAGTCGACCTGCGGGATCGAGTCGAGGATGAAGCTCGCGGTCGAGAAGATCACCGTCGCGAGGGTGGCGGCGATCGGCTGTTCGGTCAGCGTCGAGATGAAGAGCCCGACGGCACCGAGCGAGGCCAGTGCGACCGCGAGGTACGCCGACGCGAGGACGACCCGCCCGAGGCCGTTGGCGAACGAGACCTGGTTGCCCGACAGGGTGGTCAGGTCTCCGCCGCCGAAGAGCGCCAGCCCGACGACCATGCCGACGACCGTGATCAGGAAGGTCGCGACGAACGCGAAGACCACGATCGCGGCGTACTTGATGCCGAGGAGGCGCAGCCGGGAGACCGGCACGGTGAGCAGGTAGCGGAGGGTGCCGAGGTTGGCCTCCCCGGCGACGGCGTCCCCGGAGATCGCGGCGATGGCGAGCGGCAGGAAGATGCCGAGCTCGACGGTCAGGGCGGCGAGCGCGACGAAGAGCCCGTTCTGGGTGATCGACTGGAAGAAGTCGGGCGCGTCCGAGCCCGGCTTGGAAGCGGTCGACCTCACCGCGACGGCGATCAGGACCGGCACCGCGGCCAGCACGAGCAGCCCCGCCAGGTTCCGGCGCCGACGCAGCACCAGGCCGAGCTCGGACCGGAGGAACCGCGAGGACGGCCGGCGCGTGCCCTGCGCAGGCGCGCTCGCGACATCAGCCACTGACATCGAAGCCCTCCCCTGTCAGCTTCACGAAGATGTCCTCGAGCGTGGGTGCGTCGACGACGAAGCGGGTCACCGACAGGCCCGCGTGCACGCACGCGCTCACGACCTTCTCGGGTGCGACCTCGCCGAGCCGTCCGGTGGCGCCGAGTCGGGTGACGCGGACGTCGCTCAACCCGAGCTGCTCGAAGATCCGCGCCGCCTGCTCGGGCTGGTCGGTGTCGATCCGCGCCTCGGCCTCCTGCTCCCGGCGCAGGTCCGCCGCCAGTCCCTGGGTGACCAGGTGACCGGCGTGCATGACGCCGATGTGGCTGCAGACCTGCTCGACCTCCGAGAGCAGGTGGCTGGAGACGAGCACCGTGATCCCGTCGTGGGCGAGCGAGCCGATGAGCGACCTGACCTCGCGGGTGCCCTGCGGGTCGAGGCCGTTGGTCGGCTCGTCGAGCACCATCAGGTCCTTCGGGGTCAGCAGCGCCGCGGCGATCGCGAGCCGCTGCCGCATGCCGAGGGAGTAGGCGCGGTAGCGCTTCCCGGCGGCCGGTCCGAGCCCGACCCGGTCCAGGGCCTCCGCCACGCGCTGCTTCGCGGTCGCGGGGTCGGCCGTGCGGTCGGCGGCGTCGAGCCGGCGCAGGTTGTCGCTGCCGGACAGGTAGGGGTGGAACGCCGGACCCTCGACGAGCGCACCGACCCGAGGCAGCGCGTCGACGACCCGCTCGGGCACCCGCCGACCGAGCAGCTCGATGCTGCCGCTCGACGGCGTGACCAGGCCGAGCAGCATCCGGATCGTCGTGGTCTTCCCCGACCCGTTGGGACCGAGGAACCCGTAGACGGCGCCGGTGGGCACCACCAGGTCGACGCCGTCGACCGCGGCGTGCGAGCCGAAGCGCTTGGTCAGCCCGGTGGTCCGGACCGCGTCCGTCGACGACACCCGAGCCGTCACTTCGTCGCGAGCGCGGCGTACAGGCGCTCCGGGGCGACCGCCCCGGCCGCCACGTGTCCGTCGTCGGTCACGAGCACCGAGAAGAGCGTGCCGTGCAGCAGGTGTCCCGTGCCCCAGGACCCGGACACCTCGGGCAGGGCCCGCACCGCGGCGGCCATCGTGCCCGTCGGCCGGCTCGGCAGGGTCGCCGTCACGACGGACGTCCAGCCGCTGCCGACGACCTCCGGCGCGTTCCCGTTCCCGGCGTGATCGCCGCGCGTGCCCGGTGCACCGGTGCCGTCGTTGCTGCTGGTGCCGTCGGTGACCTTCGCTCCCGGAGGCGGGTTGAACGCGAAGACCGACGACGACGGCGGCGACGGGTCGAACGACGTGAAGCCGACCTCGAGCGAGGGGGTGGTGGCGCCGCGGGCGAAGACCTGTACGCGGGTCGGGATGTGCGTCGCGCCGTCGATCGCGATCCGCACCGACCCCACGAGCGTGGCCGGGTCCCGCGGCTCGAGGACCAGCTCGTACGCCGACCGGCCGGCCACCTGCGCGGTCGCCGCGGTGGTGACTCGGGTGCTCGGTGTGATGGCCTTCAGCGCGCGGTCGGCCGCCTGCTGCGGCGTCATAGGCTGCTCCGGCGCCGCTCCCATCGCCGGCTGCTCCCCCGAGTCGGCGGGGACGGTGAAGTGCTGTGCGGTGTTGTCGTGGCTGGACCAGATCCACAGGTCCGATCCGTTGCGGATCGCGTCCGACTCGCCGAGCTGACCGAGGAGCGCGATCCGGGCACGCTGGGGTCCGTCGTACCAGACCCGCAGCGTGTGGGAGCCAGAGACCAGCGAGTTGAAGCTCGAGCTCTGACCGCCACCGATGCCCGGCAGCTCCGGAAGACCGAGGTCGGCGGTCTGCACGACGGTCCCCGACAGTCCGTCGACCTGCGCCTGCTGGACGTCGGCGAGCAGCTCCGCCGCGGTCCGCGGCGGCAGCCAGCCACTGGCGCTGGCGCCGATGGCGGCGACGGCCGAGCCGGCAGCTGCCAGCAGGACGACCGTCAGGAGCGGGACCAGCCATCGGAGCATCGGGCGGCGCACGAAGATCGTCATGCCCACATCGTCCGGAGGCGCGCTGTGAACTGGCTGAGAACCTGTGGGCGCTCGTCATCTCCCCTGTCAGGATGGCGGGGTGCGGGTGCTCGTGGTCGAGGACGAGGTGCGGCTCGCCCACGCCCTCCGTCGCGGGCTCGTCGCCGACGGGTTCAGCGTCGACATCGCCCTCACCGGTCCCACCGGGTTGCAGGCAGCCCGCGACGGGGACTACGACGCGGTCCTGCTCGACGTGATGCTGCCGGGCTTGTCGGGGTACGACGTCGTGCGCACGCTGCGCGCGGAGGCGAACTCGGTGCCGGTGCTGATCCTCTCCGCCAAGGACGGCGTGCACGACCAGGCCGACGGCCTCGACCTCGGGGCCGACGACTACATCGTCAAGCCGGTCTCGTACGTCCTGCTGCTGGCCCGCCTGCGGGCCGTGCTCCGCCGCCATCCCGAGGCCCGGCCGCCGGTGCTGTCGTGGGGAGACGTCCGGCTCGATCCCGCCGCGCACGAGGTGACCGTGGCGGACGTCCCGGTCGCGCTGACCCCGCGGGAGTACGCCCTGCTGGAGTTCTTCCTCCGGCACCCGGACCGCGTGGTGACGAAGACCGAGCTCCTCGACCGCGTCTGGGACCTCGGCGACCGGGACACCAACACCGTCGAGGTGTACGTCGGGTACCTGCGCCGCAAGCTGGGCGCCAGCGTGGTCGAGACGGTCCGTGGCGCCGGCTACCGGCTCGGCGGCTCGGCGATCGTCGGCACATGACCGGGTTCTGGTGGCGGTGGTCGCTGCGCACCCGGCTGATGTCCATCGGGCTGCTCGGGCTCGCCGTCGCCCTGGCCCTCGGCAGCATCGGCCTCTACGCCGCCCTGTCGTTGGAGAGCCTGCGCCGCATCGACCAGTCGTCCGAGGCCAGCTCGGCCGAGGTCGTGGCCCTGATCCGCGCGGGGCGGCTGCCGCAGACGATCCCGGTCGCAGGTGTCGAGGCCGTCCAGGTGCTCGACGACCAGGGTCGCGTCGTGAGCGCGTCGGTGAACGCCGATCGGCTCACGTCGATCCTCGACCCCACCGAGCTCCAGGCCGCCCTCCAGGACTCGATCACCGTGCCCGGCTCCCCCCTCGGGATCGACTCCCGCCTGAGGGTCCGGGCTCGCGAGGTCGACACGACCGACGGGCGACGGGTCGTCGTCGTCGCCGAACCGGTCGACGACCTGCTCGAGAGCAGCGACGTCCTGCGCCTCGTGCTGCTCATCGGCTACCCGCTGCTCCTGCTCGTCCTCGGCCTCATCGCCTGGCGGGTCATCGGTGCCGCCCTGCGGCCCGTCGACGCCCTGCGAGCCGCGGCCGACAGCATCTCCGGCTCGGGCCGGCACGACCGGCTGCCCGTGCCGCCGTCGCAGGACGAGATCCGCGCCCTGACGGTCACGCTGAACTCGATGCTCGACCGCCTCGACCGCGCTCGCGACCGCGAGGCGGAGTTCGTCGCGGACGCCGCCCACGAGCTGCGCAGCCCGGTCGCCTCGATGCGGATGCAGATCGACGTCGCCCGCCGGATCGGCGAGGGCGGCGAGACGTTGGACGACCTCGACCTGGACCTGACGCGGATGTCGGCACTCGTGGAGGACCTCCTCGCGCTCGCGCGCCTGGAGCAGGGCCCCCTCCCCGCCACGGGCGTGGCCGCAGACGTGCGTGCGGAGCTCGAGCGGTTCGCGGAGCACCCGGGCACCGTGCACGTGGTCGTCGACGACGGACCCGGAGCCGTCGTCGCCGTCCGGCCCGAGGAGCTCGCGCGGGTGCTGACCAACCTGGTCGACAACGCGTCCCGCTACGCCACCACGGTCCGGCTCTCGGCCGACCGGCGCGGTCCGCAGGTGGTCGTCCTGGTCGACGACGACGGTCCCGGGATCGCGCCCGCCGACCGCGAGCGGGCGTTCGACCGCTTCACCCGCCTCGACGAGTCGCGCGATCGCGACAGCGGCGGCACCGGCCTCGGGCTCGCCCTCGTGCGCGCGACCGTCCGCGCTCGCGGGGGCGACGTCGTCCTCGCCGACTCGCCCCTCGGGGGGCTGCGGGTCGAGGTCGCACTCCCGGAGGCGACGGTCAGGAAGCGTGCAGCAAGCGGTTCCTAGGGTGCGACGATGGCGCCCCCGCTGCCCGTGCCCAGGCTGGAGCCCCGTCAGGTCGTCCTCGGCGGGGCCGTGGGCGCCGCCTGCATGGCTGCCGGGGCGTACGTCTACGCGCCGATGCCGACGATCCCTGCGCCCCTGAACCTCCTGCCGATCGCCGCCCTCCGGGCCTCGTCCGCAGGGCGGCCCTGGGGACTCGCGCTGTGCTTCGCGGGCGTCGTCATCCTGTCGCTGGCGTGGATCGCACTCGGGCTGGGGGTCCGGGGACGCCGAGCCGGTGTCGGGTCTGTACGGATCGGCGTGCTCGCGTGGAGCGTCCCCCTGCTCCTGGCGCCGCCGTTGTTCAGCGGCGACGGCTGGAGCTACGTCGCCTACGGCTACCTCACCGGCCACCGCCTCTCGCCGTACACGGTGACGCCGTCGGTGCTCCACGGGCCGATCGTCGACGCCGTGTGCAGCTGCTGGCGCAGCACGCCTGCGCCGTACGGTCCGCTCCCGCTGCTCTGGGGTGGGGCCTTCAGCCGGCTCACCTCGAGCCCGTGGCTGCTCCTGGAGTCCTACCGCCTGCTCGCGCTGGTCGGGCTGGCGCTGCTCCTCGTCGCCGTGCCGCGACTGGCCCGTTCCGCCGGCCGCGACCCCGCGACGGCGACGTGGCTCGCGGCCAGTCCCTTCCTGCTCGCGCACGGGATCGGGGGCGTGCACCTCGACCTGCTCGTCATCGGCCTCGTCGCCGTCTCCCTGCTCCTGACCCACGAACGGATCGGTCCGAACGCGTGGCTCGCCGGCTCCGTCGGCGTGGGCCTCGCCGCGGCGGTCAAGGCGCCGGCAGCGGTGGCCATCGTCGGCGTCCTCCTCCTGGCCCTCCGCCCCGGTTCGACTCCCCTCGTCCGAGCACGGACGACCGCGCTGGCGGGCGCGACCGTCATCGCCACGACGGCCCTGGTCGGCGCGCTCGGCGGGCTCGGCATGGGCTGGCTGAGCACGCTCCACGTCGCGCTCGCTCTCCACACGCCGCTGTCCGCGACCTACGACGTCGCCGCCTGGACGCACGCGCTGACGGGGTACGCCGTCGAGCCGTGGGTGGACCTGGTGAGCCTGGTCGTCGTGGCCATCTGCTGCGGTCTCCTCGTGTGGCGCACGCCCGCCGGCGATCCCTCCCGAGCGCTGAGGGCCGTAGGTGTCGCGATGCTGCTGACGACCGTGCTCAGTCCGGTGACGAACTACTGGTACTACCTCTGGTGCCTGCCGCTCCTGGCCTGCTGCCTCCTGCCCTCCCGCGCCGAGCGGTGCCTGGTCGCCGGGACCGTCGCCCTCGGCCTCCTCGCGCCACTCGATCCCGGCCTGGGCCTGCCCGGCACCGGGTGGGTCCAGCTCGCGGCCGTGCTCGGTGCGCTGGCCCTCGCGCTCGGCCACCCACTCCTGCCCCGGCGCTCGGCATCCGTCAGCGTCCGAGCCTGAGGACTAGTGCCAGGATCGGACGGCTCGGCTCCCGAGGAGGTCACGACCGAGCTGTACGGCGAGGCGAGCCGCGTCCGGCCGGGGCTCGTGCCGCGCGACGACCAGCGAGACCGGGACCGCGGCCAAGCGCTTGTCAGCGACGGGTACGGCACGGATCCCCCGCTGCGCCACGTCGTCCGGCAACGCGGCCGCGGTCAGGAGCGTGGCGGCACCGCGGGCGACCGCCAGCTCCAGCGCCAGGGTCAAGGTGTTCGTCTCCCCGACGACCTGCGGGACGACGCGATGCTCGCGGCAGGCCCGGTCGAGCTCGGCACGGATCCCGAAGCTCCGGTCGGGCAGCACCACCGGAAGGCCGTCCAGCTCGTCGAGGTTCAGGCGGTCACGCTCGGCGAGGCGGTGGCCCGGCGGGACGACGACGAGGAGCGGCAGCGCCGCCGATCCCTCCACGCGGACCGTGCGGCCGATGCGCCTGCCGGAGCTGAAACCGGCGTCGAGCTCTCCGCCGACGACCAGGTCCACGATCTGGGAGGAGGGCAGCATCTGCAGGTCCAACCGCGTGCCGGCCGATCGTCGCGAGAGACGGGCGGTCAACGCCGGAACCAGCGAGACCAGGCCCTCCAGCAGCCCGAACCGGACCAGCGGGACCGGGGCGGCCACGACGCCCTTGAGATGCTCGCGGAACGCCTCGTCGCGGTCGGTCGAGTCGGCGAAGTGCTCCAGCGCCGCGCGGCCGGCGGGAGTGAGGGTCATGCCGGCAGCCGACCTGTCGAAGAGGAGCACGCCGAGGTCGCGCTCCAGGAGCCGAACCTGTCGGCTCACCGCGGAGGGGGCGACGAGAAGGCCCTCCGATGCCGCCCTGACCGAACCGCGCTCGGCAACCTCGATGAAGTACCTGACCGGCGTGGTGGACAGCATGGGTGTTCTCCTCTGAGCAACGCTGTAGACGAATAGTACTTCTGGTGCGTACGCCCGCGCTCCCGGAGGCTGGGGACATGGACCTCTCTGACTCCGGGCGGGGCTACCGGTACCTGCCGGCAGCGCAGCAGTACTCGGCCGGTGTGCGGGCCGAGTCGCACCACCAGCTGCGGCGGGTGCAGCTCGACACGCCACTGCCGTTGGACGCGGGACTCGATCTCGCCCGCCGCCAGTTGGCGGCGCACGGCGTGCCGCCGACCGGGCTGTGCGCCGTGGAGCTGCGCTCGCCCGCGGCGATGACAGAGGCGCAGTTCGCTTCACTCAACAGGGAGTACCGGGACCAGGTGGACCGCCTCGGCGCACTGATCGGCAGCGCGAACCCGGTGGCCAGGACGAACGTGTGCCCCCTGGAGGGGGCGCCCTCCGTCCCGGGTGTCCACGCGTTCACGTTCGTCGTCCCCCGCGAAGGAGACGTCCTGCCGACCTTCGTCATCTCGGGCAGCGCGGAGGCCCCGGAGGGCACCGACTCCTACGCGGAGCACGCCGTCGCGCCGGGAGACACCACCGGTCCCGGTCTCGCGGCCAAGGCCGACTGGGTGCTCGGCGAGATGGAGCGTCGCCTGGGTGCGGCCGGCCTGCGCTGGTCCGACTGCTCCGAGGTCAACGTCTACACGCGCCACCGCGACCGACGCACTGCGGCCTCCGTCGCCGAGCGGGTGGGCCCGGGACCACGCGTGCGGTGGCACAGCGCCACTCCCCCGGTGCAGGGACTCGACTTCGAGATGGACTGCCGCACCGTCGTCACCGGACAGGACGCCGCGGCGCAGGGGCTCGCGCCATGAGGCTGCTGCGCCTCGGCCCTGCTGGGCAAGAGGTTCCGGCCGTCGAGCACGAGGGACGGGTGCTCGACCTGCGCGACCTGACCCGGGACATCACTCCCGAGTTCCTGGCAGCGGACGGGGTCCGCCGCGTCGCCGATCGGGTGCTCGGCGCTCACCTGCCGACGTTGCCGAAGGCCGAGACCATGCGGATCGGCGCGCCGATCTCGCGGCCTCAGGCCATCATCGGCGTGGGCCAGAACTACGTCGCGCACGCCCACGAGTCCGGGTCGGCACCTCCCTCGCGCCCCATCATCTTCTTCAAGCACCCGAACACGGTCGTCGGACCCCACGACGACATCCTGCTGCCGCCGGGGGCAGCGCACCTCGACTGGGAGGTCGAGCTGGCCGCGATCATCGGCAAGCAGTGCTACCGCCTCGATCACCGCGACGCCGCCTGGGCCCACATCGCCGGATTCACCGTCGCCAACGACGTGTCGGAGCGCCGGTGGCAGATCGACGAGTCGGGTGGCCAGTGGTCCAAGGGCAAGTCCGCGCCGACCTTCTGCCCGCTGGGGCCGTACCTCCGCCCGCAGGCGGAGGTGGATGCCGGTGCGTTGATGCTCGAGACGCGCGTCAACGGATCGCCCCGCCAGAAGGCGTCCACCGCGGACATGGTCTTCGGTGTCGACGAGCTCGTCCACCACCTCAGCCAGTACCTGCGCCTGGAGCCCGGTGACGTCCTGCTCACCGGGACGCCCGCAGGGGTCGCGCTCGGCGGCGAGGCCGACTACCTCGCCGCGGGTGACGTCGTCGAGCTGAGCGTGACCGGCTTGGGTACCCAGCGACAGGTCGTGACGTGCGGCGGGCTCAGGTGAGCGCCGTCGACCGGACCGGCCGCATCCTGGTCACCGGAGCGACCCAGGGGCTGGGGCTCGCGGTCGTGGAGGCGCTGGCGGAGACCGGTCATCGCGTCGTGGTGCACGGCCGGGACGCCGGCCGGGTCGAGGCGACGTGCGCACTGGCCCGACGGCTCGGCGCCAGCGACGCGGTCGGGCTCCGCGCCGACCTCGCGCATCTCGATGAGGTACGCGGCCTGGCGGACTCGGTCGCCGCGCTCGACGACGTCGACGTCGTCGTCAACAACGCCGGGGTCGGCTTCGGCGGCCCACGGGACCGCGAGCGCCAGCAGTCGTGGGACGGCGTGGAGCTTCGCCTCGCCGTCAACTACCTCGCGCCCATGGTGCTGACCCAGCGCCTGTTGGCGGCCCGGCCCCCACGGCGGGTCGTCCAGGTGGCCTCGGCCGGCCAGCACCCGCTGGACCTCGACGACCTCGAGTCTCGGGACGGGTTCGATCCCCTCGTGGCCTACCGACGCAGCAAGCTCGCGCTCGTCACCGGCAGCATGGACCTGGCCGAGCGGACCGCCGGAACGACGCTGAACTGTGTGCATCCAGCCACCTACATGCCGACCCGCATGGTCCTGGAGTCTCGGACCCGCCCGACCGGCGACCTCGGTGCCGGGGTCGCGGCGGTGCTGCACCAGGCGCTGTCTCCGGACCTCGCTGGGACCACGGGCCGCTACTTCGACGGAGTCACCGTCGCCTCCCCGCATCCGCAGGCCTTCGACCCGGCGGCACGGCACGCCCTCCGCTCGTGGACCGCGCGCCACCTCCTGCCTGCTGGCCAACCGATCCCCTGAGGAGCCCCATGCCCATCCACGTCACCCGCCCCGACGGCCTGCCCCCGGTCAACGGCTACAGCCACGTCGTCATCGCCACGGGACGGCTGGTCCACGTCTCCGGCCAGGTGCCCGCGCTCCCGGACGGCACCGTCGTCGACCCGTCGGACGTCTCCGCCCAGACCCGGCAGGTGTTCCACAACCTGGAGATCGCCCTTCGGGCTGCCGGGGGCACCTGGTCGGACGTCGTGAAGATGAACTACTACCTGACCGACCTCGCCGACCTGCCCGCTGTGCGCGCCGTGCGCGACCGGATCCTCGATCCTGCGGCACTGCCGGCCAGCTCGCTGGTCCGGGTCGCCGGCCTGGTGCATCCCGCCTTCCGCATCGAGATCGATGCCGTGGCCGTCGTCGAGGGCTGACGTGGACCCGTTGGCCGGTCTGTCGGGCGTGGCGCTGACCGATCGCGGCAGGCGAGCCTGGTGGTCGGCCGCCGACCCGGACCGGCCGGGCCGGTCGCGCGTCCACTCCGTGGCCGATGACGACGCCGAGGCTCGACGCGAGCCCCACCACGCAGACCCCACGGCTCACCTCCACGGCTACCCCGGCCGAGGCTGGGTCGCGACCGAGCGAGGACTGGTCCTGCCGACGGTCCGGGACGATCCCGACCTGCACGGTCCGGCCGTCTTCGCCGAGCCCTGTCTGCTGGGCGGAGCGGTGGTCGCGGTGCGCGAGCAGCGCCGGGATCCTCGGCGTTCCTTGGTGGTGCGCCGCCCAGACGGGTCGTGGTCCGTGGCCTGGTCGGGCACCGCCTTCGTCGGCGGCCTCGAGCCCTCGCCGGACGGACGGCAGCTGGCATGGCTCGCGTGGGACGCCGGCGAGATGCCGTGGGACGCAGCTCGCCTGATGGTCGGCTCGCTGGTCGACGGGCAGGTCCGTGGAGCCCGGGTCGTGGCCGGCGGCCCCGGCCGTTCGGCACAGCCGGCGGCGTGGACCAGCGCCGCGACGCTGGTCACCAGCACCGAGGAGTCCGGGCGCTGGCAGCCGTGCGAGCTGAGCGTGCGGGACGGTGAGGTGACCCGCCGCTGGCACCATCCGGGCGAGGTCGGCATCCCGTACTGGCGTGCCGGCACCCGCAGTCTCGTCGCCACGTCGTCCGGCGTGCACGCGCTGATCGACGGTCACCTGTGGCGCCTGGACGCCGACCGGGTGACCCCGGTCGACCCGCACGGCCACTGGTCTCCCTGGCTCGCGGGACAGGACCGTCACCTCCTCGGGGTGCGCGAGTCGGCGACCGCGGCGCCGGCCCTGACGCGCGTCGACGCGTCCACCGGCACGGTGCGAGTCGTGGTGCCCGGCCGGCCGCATGCCACGCTCTCGCCGGAACCGGACGTCATCGGCCTCGGGGTGGACGGACTCGCGGCCGTCAAGGTGTACAAGCCACCGGGGACGGGGCCATGGCCGACCGTCCTCGTCGTCCACGGCGGCCCGACGCTGGCCACGCCGACGCTCCTCGACGTCGGGCTCCGCTGGCTGCTCGACGCCGGGCACGCGGTCGCGGTGGCCGACCACACGGGCTCGGCGGGCAACGGTCGCGGCTTCCGCGATGCCCTGAACGGACGGTGGGGCGACCTCGAGGTGGACGACTGCCTCCGGGCCGGCCGTGCGCTGCTCGATCGTCGCGTGGGCACGAGCATCGCCATCCGCGGCATCAGCGCCGGCGGTTGGACAGCGCTGCACGCGCTGGCGAGGCACGACACGCCCTTCGCCGCCGGGGTCGCGTACGCGCCGGTCACGGACGTCGAGGCCCAGCGACACGAGACGCCGGACTTCGAGAAGTCCTACGTCGATCGGCTCATGGGGCCGGTCGACCGGTCACCGATCCGGTCCGCGCCACCGAGGCGCCCGGTGCTGATCGTCCAGGGCGAGGACGATGAGGTCGTCAGGCCGGAGACGACCGCCCGGTACGTGCGGCGAGCCCGCGACCTCGGCGCCGAGGTGGAGTACCTGCGCGTCGTCCGGGAGGGCCACCTCTTCAGCAGCCGCTCCGGGATCGAGCAGTCACGGGCGGCGGAGCTGGCGTTCTACCGTCGAGAGCTGGGCTCCAGCCGATGATTGCTTCGTCGCGCCGACCCGCCCACCGGGCGCCACGAGTCGAGGAAGTGACGGGTCGGCCGTTAGGTTCTTCCGGTGCCCGACTCCCGCCCCCGCCGTACGTTCGCCGTCATCAGCCACCCGGACGCGGGCAAGTCGACCCTGACCGAGGCGCTCGCCCTGCATGCCCGTGCGATCAACGAGGCCGGGGCCGTCCACGGCAAGGGCGACCGTCGCGGCACGGTGTCCGACTGGATGGCGATGGAGAAGGCGCGCGGTATCTCGATCACGTCGGCCGCGCTCCAGTTCGCCTACCGCGACCACGTGGTCAACCTGGTCGACACCCCCGGCCACAGCGACTTCTCCGAGGACACCTACCGGGTGCTCTCCGCGGTCGACTCGGCGGTGATGCTGGTCGACGCGGGCAAGGGCCTCGAACCGCAGACCCTCAAGCTGTTCCGGGTCTGCGCTCTGCGCGGCATCCCGGTGATCACCGTGATCAACAAGTGGGACCGCCCCGGCCTCT
>Ga0164308_10000838_pt1 | contig 16709 bp, 15 predicted proteins | sample Whisoiple_246_MG_FD_109983 | JGI IMG/M metagenome (GOLD analysis project Ga0164308, IMG submission 109983) | Soil microbial communities amended with fresh organic matter from upstate New York, USA - Whitman soil sample_246_MG | ecosystem: Environmental > Terrestrial > Soil > Unclassified >...
CTACAGCCCGTCCCCAGCCGCCCGCGCACTCGTCACGCGTCGTACCCGCACCATCGGCCTGGTCACGCCCGGCATCTCCGACTACGGCCCGACGTCGATCGCGATGCACTTCAACTTCGCTGCGCGCGCCGCCCGGTACGCCGTGGAGTCGGTCAGCGCCCCACCCGACGACCCGAAGGCGATCCGCCAGGTCGTCGACGCGCTGCTCCGCCAGCGGGTCGACGCCATCGTGCTGGTGGTCGTCGACGTCGCGGTCCTGGAGCTGGTGCGCAGCCTCGACCTGCGGATCCCGGTCGTCATCGCGGCCTCGACGGCGCGGCGCAGCCCGCTCATCGTCTCGATCGACCAGTACCGCGGCGCCCGGGCGGCGGTCCGGCACCTCGCCGAGCTCGGCCACTCCCGGATCCTGCACCTCGCCGGGCCGCGCACCGCTCCCGACGCGACGGAGCGGGTCCGCGGCTGGCGCGACGAGCTCGGCGCCCACCGGCTCGAGATCGTGCCGCCGGTCTTCGGCGACTGGTCGGCCGCCAGCGGCTACCGACTCGGCGCCGACCTCGACGTCGAGCCGGGCTCGGCGGTCTTCGTCGGCAACGACCAGATGTCGATCGGGCTGCTCTCGGCGCTGCGCGAGCGCGGCCTCCGCGTGCCCGAGGACGTCAGCGTCATCGGCTTCGACGACGTGCCGGAGGCCGGCTACCTCTTCCCGCCGCTCACCACCGTGCGCCAGGACTTCGCGACGCTCGGCGAGCTGATCATGCAGAAGGTGCTGATCGCAGTCGAGGAGTCGAGCGAGCTCACCGAGGACACCCCGATCCCCACGCACCTCGTCGTCCGCCAGTCGACCCGGCCGCTCGAGGACTGACGCTCCCGGGCACGATGGGCCCATGACGGCGTACTGGATCAGCACCTACGTGGAGATCACCGACGAGACCAAGCTCGCGGCGTACGCCGCCCTCGCCGGTCCGGCGCTCACCGGTGCCGGCGGCACGTTCTTGGCGCGCGGTCTGCCCGAGGCGGTCTTCGAGGCCGGGGCCACGACGCGCACCGTGCTCATCGAGTTCGACTCGGTCGAGGCGGCCGTGGCCGCCCACGACAGCGCCGCCTACGCCGAGGCGCTCGCCGCCCTCGACGGCGGCGCGGTCCGCGACCTGCGGATCGTGCCCGGCGCCTAGCCGCGATTGGTCCAGACCTCCACCCAAGCGCGGTAGAACCTGCTTCAATCGCGTCCGTGACGGTCTCAGCGACGCCCGCGCCGCCCACGGCCCTGCGCCGTACGGACGAGGCGCTGCGCCGCTACGGCGCGCACGCCACCACGTGGTTGGACTCCATGTGGGATGCCGATCCGCTCGCCGACGCGGTCGCCGCCGACCGCTCCGCGGTCCGCCAGGTGCGGACACTGATGACCCACGGGCTCGGCGCCGTCAGCGACCCGTCGCCGGCCGTGGCCGCGCTGCTCGAGCAGCTCACCACGCAGCCGGACTGGCTCGACCTCGATCGGCTCGACCGGGCCAGCGACGTGCTGGTGCGCTACACCGCGCAGTGGGCGCTGGTGCTGGGCGCCGCCTCGCTGCTCGCCGGCGCCGACAACTGGATCGCCGCGAAGCCGCTGCTGCTGACGGGTCGCTACGGCACCCAGCCGGCCGTCCGCTCGATCGAGGTCGGCGAGTGGCTCTCCCACGTCGTGGCTCCCGGTGGCATGGCCGTCGACGCCCCCGGCTTCCAGCACACCGTGCGGGTACGGATGATCCACGCCCACGTGCGCCGCCACATCCACGCCCACGCCGAGTGGGACGACGACGGGTGGGGCGTCCCGATCCCCCAGCCCTACATGGCGTTCACGATGGCGGAGTTCGGCCACATCTCCCTGGCGGCGATGACCGAGCTCGGAATCCGGCTGCGCGACGACGAGCTCGCCGACATCTACCACCTGTGGCGCTACGTCGGGCACGTCATCGGCGTCGACCCCGCGCTCAACCCCGTCGACGAGGCCGACCACATCCGGATCGAGGAGCTCTACCACCTGACCTCCCCCGGCCCCGACGACTACAGCCGCGACTTCTGCCGCGCCCTGACCGAGGACTACCTCGCGCCGCAGCTCGCCGGCACCCTGGTCGGCCCCGCGTGGTTCCGCGAGAGGGTCGCGCGCCGCACGATGTACGGCATGTCCCGGGTCTTCCTCGGCGACGGGCCCGCGGACGCGCTCGGCGTGCCGGACGGCTCGGCCAAGCACGTGGTCCGGGCCCTCCGTCCCTTGCTGCTCGGCCTCGACCAGACCCGCCTCCGCGTGCTGGGCCGCGACCGGGTCACCGCTCGCGGCTACGCCCACCGTGCCTCGGAGATGGCGCGCCTCAAGGCCGAGAACGCCATGACCCACGACCTCGTGGACTCGGTCCCCGGGGCGGTCGGCTCGGGCGGCTGATCAGTCGAGGTCCGCGCCGTCGAAGTCGACCACGACGCGGTCCTGCCAGCTGTCGACCTTCGCCGACCGCAGGGTGAGCTCGTAGACGAGCTCCACGGCCTGCTCGTCGTCGGACATGCTGTCCAGGTAGCCGGGCACCTGGGCGCGGTAGAGGTCGGCGACCTGCGGGAAGATCGCGCCCGCCCGGCGGACGTCGACCCGGTTGCTGCTGATGTTGGCGCCGCTCTCGGTCGGGCGCGTCACGACGGCGACCCGGCCGAGGTCGAGCTCGTGGACCTTCGGGCTCTGCGGTGCCGTCGTCACGTACCAGACCCCGGGGCGGTCGGTCCGGACGAAGCGCATGATCCGGCTCGACGGCTGACCGGTGTGGTCGGCGCTCGCGATCACGACCACGTTCGTCTGCTCCGCGACCTCGTTGAAGCGCTCGAGGGCGTGGGCGGCGAACACCTGCCCCTCGGGACGGGCGCGCTCCTTGGCGAACAGCAGGGCGTCCGCCACGGAGTCGAAGCGCCCCTCCGACTCGATGAAGTAGAGGACCTGCGGCACGTACGCCGAGATCTCCTCGCCCTGGTAGTAGAACTGCAGCCAGCGACGACCGGCGTTCAGATCCTTGCCGTGCTCGCGGCGCAGGCGGCTCTCCTTGGCGGCGAGCAGGCTCCTGCCCAGCGCCGTCTGCCACATGCTCTGCCCGAGCACGACTCCGAAGAAGGCGCCGATCCCGATGCTCGGCCAGATCAGGTACCACCGGGTCGGGGCGGGGTCCAGGACCGCGATGAGCGCGGCGATGCCGGCGACGAGGAGCGCGAACCCCGTGGCGATCAGGGCGGACAGCACCTGGCGGTAGCGGCGCTCCCGGTAGAGGATCGCGTCGGTGGCGCGGTGCCGCTGCTTCAGGTGCAGCTCGCGCTGCTTCATGTGCTCCACGACCTCGCGGTCGGCGGCGGAGAGTGCCATCAGTCGACGCCGTAGGTGCGGTAGAGCCCGCGCAGCTCGTAGGTCTCGACGTCGCCGTAGGGCTCGATGTCGACCCGGCGCTGCTCGCGCCGCAGATCCGCCGGGCCGTACTTGTCGGCGTACCAGTCGGCGGCGATCTCGAGCCGGACGGCGAGCCGCTCCTCGTCGTACGTGCTGACCTGGCTGCGCCGCCGTGCGGCCCGGCGATCGACGAGGTGCAGCACCAGGAAGCCGATGACGAAGACGACGAGCAGGACGCCCAGGAAGATCATCGTGATGTCCCACATCACGAAGCCCTCGCTGTAGTTCCACCACCCCTCGGGGTCGTCGCGGTGCAGGAGCGCCGAGGCGGTGATCACCACCGGGAGGACGGCGAAGAACCAGCCGACGAGCAGCAGCAGGAGCTGCACGATCTTCGTGCCGGGTCGGCCGTGGCCGAAGAACCAGTCGACGGTGACGTCCTTCTCCTCGACAGCGTGGACGACGTACGCCGGTCTGCTCGTCATGCGGAACCCTCGAATCCCTCGCGGACGTCCTGCAGGCTGTCGGAGCGCTCGGGCGGCTTCCAGGTGCCGCCGTCACGTCTGGCCCAGACCTTGCCGAGCGTGGGGATCAGCTCCACCACGACGGTCCAGGTGTTCACCATCCAGTAGACGAGCATGTACCAGGGCGCGAACACGATGTACTTCAGCGTCCGGCCGCCGTCGTTGTAGTACGACGCCGTGGTCAGCTGGAGCAGGCCGACGACCATCTCGATGGCCACGAAGATGCCGACCATGTACCAGTTGTGGACGAAGCGCTCCCAGTTCTGGGCGGCCGCGAAGTAGAGCTGGAGCAGCAGGAAGATCGCCATGCTGATCCAGTAGAAGACGCTCCACACGATGCTGATGCCGTAGTCCAGGACGACCGGCATCATGCGGAAGTTGCGGCCCGGGTGGCGCAGCAGCGCCGGCCCCTTGGTCACGAGGACGTAGATCCCGCCCGAGGACCAGCGCCGACGTTGGCGCTCGAGCGCCCGGACCTGCTCGGGGACGTCGAGGAAGAACCGGATGTGCGGAGCGAAGAGCGCGCGCCACCCGGCGGTCTGCATGTCCCACGCGATCGCGATGTCCTCGGTGGGCTGCTCGGCGTGCCAGCCGCCCACGTCGAGCACGGCCTGCTTGCGGTACATGGTGTTGGCGCCCGAGAACGCGAAGAGCGCGCCGTAGGACATCTGCGCCCGCTTGATCAGCCCGATGATCGAGTTCAGCTCGTTCTGCTGGGCCTGGGCGGTGAGCGTCGTGCGGTTGGCGGCGAGCATGTTGCCGGTGACGGCGCCGACGTTGTGACCGCCCTCGCGCTCGAAGTAGCTGAGGTACTGCCAGAGCGCGTCCGGGTTGGGCTTCGTGTCGGCGTCGTTGGACAGGATGAAGTCCCCGCGGGCATAGGCCAGCGCGATGTTGAACCCATGCGCCTTGCCGCGGTTCTTGACGATCGTGATGACGCGCAGGTGCGGGCACTCGGCCTGCAGGGTGTCCAGGATCTCCGCCGTCCGGTCGGTCGAGGCGTCGTCGATCACGATGATCTCGTAGCGGTCCGCGGGGTAGTTGAGCTGGCCCTCGAGGTAGCGCACGGTGCTCTCGATGGAGGCTTCCTCGTTGTGCGCGGGCACGAAGATCGAGACGAACGGCTCGCCGTGCTCGAGGTAGCGCGGCAGGTCCTCCCGCTCCTGGAACACGTGGTAGTAGAAGCTCGCGACGAGGAACGCCAGGCCGCCGACGATCGGGTACGCGACCAGCACGAAGACGAGGATCTGCACGAACCACTCGCTGGCTGTCGCCGGCATCAGGCCTCCCCGAGCTGTCGTCGCCGGACCACGAGTCGTGCCCGGTCGACCCCTCAGCAGGAGCGTAACCCGATCGCCGGCGGGCAGCCGGGCCGGTCACACCGACACGGCGGACGTGCGGCGTACGTCGACGGGGAGCTCGACCACGAACCGGGCTCCCCCGGCCGGGGCGTCGTCGACGCTGATCGTGCCGCCGTGGAGGCGGACGTTGCGCGACGCGATGGCCAGCCCGAGGCCGGTGCCGACGTGCGGGCTGATGCCGCGCGCGAAGCGGTCGAACACCCGGCCGCGTCGCTCCGGCGGCACTCCCGGCCCGGCGTCGTCCACCGTGATCCGAACCGTGTCGCCGCTGGCCGAGACCGTCACGGCGCGGCAGGTGAGTCCGTGCGTCTCGGCGTTCCGCACCAGGTTGACGACGACCAGCCGGAGGCGTCGCTTGTCCGCGAGCAGGACGACGCCGGACGCGCTGGCCAGCACGTCCGTGACCGGGCGCCCGGCGGTCGCGTCCGCCGCCCGTGCGACGAGCTCCCCCACCAGCACCGGCTCGCCCTCGACCGTCGCGACGCCCTCGTCGAAGCGGGCGATCTCGAGCAGGTCGATGACCAGGGCGCGGAAGCGGTGCAGGTCCTCGCTGAGCAGGTCGAGCGGCTCGCTCACGTCGGACGGCAGGCTGACCCGCCGGTTCTCCAGCAGGGCCAGGGAGTTGAGCATCGTCGTCAGCGGGGTCCGCAGCTCGTGGCTGACGTCACCGGCGAAGCGCGCATCGGCCTGCACCCGCTGCTCGAGCTCGGCGGCCGTGCGGTTGAAGGACCGCGCGAGGTCGTCGAGGTCCGGGTCGCCGCGGGCCGCGAGCCGCGCGGTGAGGTCGCCGTGCGCGATCGCCGACGCGGCCTCGGTGACCTCCGCGAGCGGCCGCAGCATGCGGCGGCTCGCGAACAGACCGAACGCCGCCCCGAGCACGGTCGCGAGCGCCGTGGCGAAGACCAGCAGCTGCCAGGTGCGGGTGAGGGTGTGCCGCAGGTCGTCGAGGGGGCGCAGCTCGACGTAGGCGCTGCCGGCCGGACGCCCGGCGGAGACCACCTCGAGGTAGGGCTTGCCGTCGATGGTCACGGCGCGCGAGCTGCGCCGGGCCCCACCGACCTGCTCGACGAGGTTCGGTGGCAGGTCGAGCGACGCGGCGGCCTGGTTGCGGTACGAGCGGCCGCGGACCAGCAGCACCGCGGCGGTGCCCGGCGGGTAGTGCAGCCGGTCCAGCAGGCCGTCGCTCGGCCGCACGCCGTCGGAGATCTCGGTCGCGATCAGCTGGGCGTTGTCCGTGGACTCCGCGTCGGCGGTGAGCGTGTGGTCGCGGTTGACGTAGTGGGACGCCAGGCTCCAGACGGACAGCGCGACGACGGTCGACAGCAGGAGCGCCAGGACTCCGAAGCCGAGCGCGACCCGTTGCCGCAGTCGCAGCTGCGGACGCCACCACGCCACGCGGCCCGGCGTCATCGGACCAGCCGGTACCCGAGCCCACGCGCGGTGACCACCAGGGTCGGGTTCGTGGGGTCGCGCTCCACCTTGGTGCGCAGCCGCCGGACGTGCACGTCGACGAGCCGGCCGTCCCCGAAGTAGCCGTAGCCCCACACCCGCTCCAGGAGCTCCTCGCGGGACCGGACACCGGTCGTGAGGGCCAGCTCGGCGAGCAGGCGGAACTCCGTGCGCGTCAGCGCGAGCGGCGCCCCGTCGCGCAGCGCCACCCCCTCGTCCACGCGGATCTCGACGTCGCCGGCGCGCACCCGCCGGGGCGTCCTGGCCGGCTCGTGGCGGCGCAGCAGCGCACGGATCCGGGCCGAGAGCTCCTTGGCGACCAGCGGCTTGGTGACGTAGTCGTCCGCACCGGCCTCCAGGCCCGCCACCACGTCGTGGGAGTCGGTGCGCGCGGTCACCATGATCACCGGCACGTCGCTGTCGTGCCGGATCCGCCGGCAGACGTCGAACCCGTCGAGGTCGGGGAGCATCAGGTCCAGCAGCACCACGTCGGGCGTCGAGGTCTCCAAGGCGGCGAGACCCTCTCGCCCCGTGGCGGCGAGCGCCACGGCGTACCCCTCGTCGTGGAGCGCGAGCTGCAGCGCCCGACGGACCCTCGGGTCGTCCTCGACAAGCAGCACAGACCTGCTCACGACTTCCAGTATGACGCGGTCCCGGCCTGCTGCCACATGACGTTTCGTCATCTCCGCGTCATGTCGACCGGGCGCTGCTTGCAGTCCCGTGACAGTCGGCCCGACGGCACCGTCGCAGCGTTGAGACCGGCCGGGGGCCGTGCCTACGTTCGCCTGCGCAGCGGTCGCCCGGCCGCGGTGAAGGGAGTTGAGCCGTGAGGACGTTGGGAGGCCGACGCGCGGCGCTCGTCGGCGTGTGTGCACTGGTGATGGCGACCGCCGCGTGCGGGAGCTCAGGTAACGGTGGGTCGTCCAGCTCCACCAACGGGAGCGCGTCGCGAGGCGGCACGCTGAACATGCTCGGCGCCGGCGACGTCGACTACATGGACCCCAACATCTCCTACTACAGCGTCGGCTACCTCGCCCTGCGGCTGTGGAGCCGGCAGCTGTTCACCTTCCCGGCGACCACCGGGCAGACGACGACGGCCGTGCCCGACCTCGCCACCGACATGCCCTCGACCGACAACGGCGGCATCAGCAAGGACGGCATGACCTACACGATCGGCATCCAGAAGGGCGCGATGTGGAACACCACGCCCGCCCGCCAGGTCACCGCGGCGGACGTCGTGCGCGGCGTGAAGCGCACCTGCAACCCGGCGCAGCCGTTCGGAGGCACGCCGGACTTCGCGACCCTGATCCAGGGCTACCAGACCTTCTGCAGCGGCTTCGCCAAGGTCGCGCAGACGCCCACCGCGATCGCCGCCTACATCAACAAGACGCCGCTGCCGGGCGTGACCGCCAAGGACGACACCACCGTCGTCTTCCGGCTCACCCACCCGGCGACGTACTTCGTCGACATGCTGACGCTGCCGGCGTTCTCCCCTGCCCCCGAGGAAGTCCTCAAGTACCTCCCCGGCAGCCAGGCCCTCGGCCAGCACCAGGTCTCCGACGGTCCCTACCAGGTCGATTCCTGGACGCCGACCAAGCAGATCGTCTTCACCCGCAACGACGCGTGGGACTCGTCGACCGACCCGATCCGCAAGGCCTACGTCGACAAGGTCGTCGTCGACGAGACCGTGAGCCAGGACTCGATCCAGCAGCAGCTCGAGACCGGCACCGCCAGCGCGGACATGGAGTTCGACCAGGCGCCGCCGCCGAGCCAGCTGCCCGGCCTGATCGCCAAGAAGGACCCGAACCTGAACCTCGGTGAGACCGCGTCGAGCAACCCGTACCTGATCTTCAACACCGTCTCCCCCAACAACCGCGGCGCCCTCGGCAACGTGAAGGTGCGGCAGGCGCTGGAGTACGCGCTCAACCGCGACGAGATGATCCAGGTGCTCGGCGGCCCGACCGTGAACCCGCCGCTCACCCACATCCTGCCGTCCGACATCAACGGGTCGTCCGACTTCAACCTCTACCCGACCGACACGACCAAGGCCAAGCAGCTCCTCGCCGCCGCCGGCTACCCGCACGGGCTGACCCTGAAGTTCCTCTACCGCAACGCGAGCGAGGGCAGCAGCAAGGTCTTCCAGACCGTCCAGCAGCAGCTGTCGAACATCGGCGTGAAGGTCGTCGGGGTGCCCTCGCCGGACGCCGACTTCTACACGAAGTACCTGCAGGTGCCGACGGCCGCGCGCAGTGGCGTGTGGGACCTGTCCCTGGCCGGCTGGGGTGCCGACTGGTACGGCGACGCAGCGCTGTCCTTCTTCGCCCCGCTGTTCTCGGGCCAGGCGTCGTACCCGCCGCTGGGCAGCAACTACGGGTTCTACAACGACCCGAAGACCAACGCCCTGATCCAGCAGGCGTCCAGCGCGCCGACCCAGTCCGCCTCGGGCTCCCTGTGGGACCAGGCCGACCACCAGGTGATGCAGGACGCGGCGATCTTCCCGATCACCAACCCGCAGCAGGCGAACTACCACGCGAGCCAGGTGCACAACACGGTGTACGTGCCCGCGCTGCAGAACTACGACCCGTCCAACGTCTGGCTGTCGCCCGACACCAACGGCGGCTGAGCGCCGGCGCGCCATGGCACTCCTCGAGGTGGATGACCTCCGGGTCTCCTTCACCACCGACGACGGGGTCGTCCAGGCCGTGCGGGGGGTCTCGTTCCGAGTGGAGCGGGGCGAGACCCTCGGCCTGGTCGGCGAGTCCGGCAGCGGCAAGAGCGTCGCGACGCAGACGATCACCGGACTCACCCGTGGCGCGGACGTGCAGGGCCGCGCGGTCTTCGACGGCAACGACCTGCTCCACGCGACCCGGGCGGAGCTCCGCGCCATCCGGGGACCGGGGATCGGCATGATCTTCCAGGACCCGCTGACCAGCCTGCACCCGGCGTACCGGGTGGGGTGGCAGATCGAGGAGATGGTCCGCGCCCACCGGTCCGTCTCGCGCGCCGAGTCGCGTCGCCGGGCCGTCGAGATGCTCGGCCTGGTCGGGATCCCCCACCCGGCCGAGAGGGTCGACGACTTCCCCCACCAGTTCTCGGGCGGCATGCGACAGCGGGTGATGATCGCGATGGCGATGGCGCTCGACCCCAGCCTGCTGATCGCCGACGAGCCGACCACGGCGCTCGACGTGACGGTGCAGGCCCAGGTGCTCCAGGTGATGCGGCGGCTTCAGGAGGACTTCGGCACCGCGATCATCCTCATCACCCACGACCTGGGGGTCGTCGCGGAGATGGCCGACCGGGTGGCGGTCATGTACGCCGGCCGCCTCATGGAGCGCGCGCCGCGCCGCGAGGCGTTCTACCGACCGCACCACCCGTACACCGAGGGGCTCTTCGACTCGCTCCCGACGCACAGCGGCCGGCGGCTGGAGCCGATCGTCGGCAGTCCACCGAGCCTGATCAACCTGCCGTCGGGCTGCCCGTTCCACCCGCGGTGCCGCTACGCGTTCGACAGGTGCCGGACCGAGGTGCCCGACCTGACGCCGGTGGACGGGGACCCGACCCACGTCTCCGCGTGCTGGCTGGTCCACGAGTCGTCGGAGCGCGCGAAGCTGCGCCGCGAGATGAAGGCGGCGAGCGCCACATGAGCGACCCGCTGCTGGTGGCGGAGCACGTGACGAAGACCTTCGCCAGCGGCGCGCACACCGTACGCGCAGTCGACGACGTCTCGTTGGCCATCGAGCCCGGGGAGACCCTCGGCCTGGTCGGCGAGACCGGCTGCGGCAAGTCGACCCTGGCCCGGTGCGTCGCTCGGCTCTACCCGCTCTCCGGCGGCTCGGTCCAGTTCGACGGTCACGACATCAGCAGCCTGTCGAGCCGACGGATGCGGCCGTACCGGCGCGAGATGCAGGTCATCTTCCAGGACCCGTACGGCTCCCTCAACCCGCGCCGCCGGGTCGGCTCGATCATCGGCGACGGACTCGCCATCCACCGCGTCGGCGACGGGGCGGAGCGACGGAAGCAGGTGCAGCACCTGATGGAGGTCGTCGGCCTCAACCCCGAGCACTACAACCGCTTCCCCGCCGACTTCAGCGGCGGCCAGCGGCAGCGCATCGGCGTGGCCCGCGCCCTCGCGCTCCGGCCCAAGCTGATCATCTGCGACGAGCCCGTGTCCGCCCTCGACGTGTCGATCCAGGCCCAGGTCATCAACCTCCTGCTCGACCTCCAGAGCGAGTTCCGGCTCACGTACCTCTTCATCACCCACGACCTCTCGATCGTCCGGCACGTCAGCTCCCGGATCGCGGTCATGTACCTCGGCCGGATCGTGGAGACCGGCACGGTGGAGGACCTGTTCACCACGAGCCGGCACCCGTACACCCGCGCACTGCTCTCGGCCGTGCCGCCCGCCGACCCCGATGCCGCCGACAGCCGCCAGCACGTCGTGCTCCCGGGCGATCTCCCCTCGCCGGTGAACCCGCCGTCCGGGTGCCCGTTCCACCCGCGGTGTCCCCGTCGGCAGGACGACTGCGTCGCGACGATGCCTCCGCTCGAGCCCGTCCTCGACGACGACCCCGAGCACCTCACCGCGTGCCTGCACCCACTGCGCACCGGTGAGGACCTCCACCCCTCCCGACAGGACGGTGCGGCATGAGCCTCCACCCGGTAGTGACGGCAGAGCAGGAGCTGGAAGAGGTCCACAGCGACGTCGTCGGACGTGGGCCGTGGGCGCTGGCCTGGCGCCGCCTGCGCGCGGACCGGGTGGCGATGGGCTCGCTCGCCGTCGTCGTGCTGATGGTGCTCATCGCCGTGTTCGCGCCGGTGTTCGCCCACATCACGGGCCACCCGCCGAACATGCAGTACCACCAGGCGGGTCTGACCCCGGACGGTCTGCCCAAGGCACCGAACTCGACCTTCTGGCTCGGCACCGACGACCTCGGCCGCGACATCCTGGTCCGGATCGCGTACGGCGCGCGGATCTCGCTCGGCGTCGGCGTGGTGGCCACGCTGCTCACCGTCGTGGTCGGCGTCGTGCTCGGGCTGCTGGCCGGGTTCCTCGGCGGCTTCGTGGACCTCGTCATCGCCCGGCTGGTCGACCTCGTGCTGTCGATCCCGTTCCTGCTCGTCGCGATCGCGCTGGTGTCGGTGTCCGGCCCGAGCCTGACGATCACCGTCCTGGTGATCAGCATGTTCAGCTGGGCCTCGATGGCCAGGATCGTCCGCGGGCAGGTCCTCTTCCTCAAGGAGCGCGAGTTCGTCGAGGCTGCCAGGTCGCTCGGCGCCAGCGACCTGAGGATCATGTTCGTCGACGTGCTCCCCAACGTGCTCGCACCGGTGATCGTCTACACGACGCTGCTGATCCCGGTCGTCATCATCGTCCAGGCGACGCTGTCGTTCCTCGGCCTCGGCCTGCCGGCGCCCGCCGCCGACTGGGGCGGGATGATCAGCGAGGCCCAGAACTACTACACGGTCGCCTGGTGGTTCGTGCTGTTCCCGAGCCTCGCGCTGCTGATCACCACCATCGCCTTCAACCTGCTCGGCGACGGCGTCCGCGACGCCGTCGACCCCCGGATCGACCGGCTCGTCCGGCCGCGGTGAGGAGGTACGCCGTGGCTCGCTTCCTCGTCGTACGCACGCTGACCGGCCTGTTCGTGCTGTGGCTGATCACCATCGCGGTGTTCGTGCTGTTCTTCGTCGCGCCGAGCAACGTCGCGCGCACCCTGGCCGGCCACCAGGCCACGCCGCAGACGATCGCGCTCATCAACCACCGGCTCGGCCTGGACCGGCCGCTGTGGCAGCAGTACCTCGACTTCGTCGGCAACGCGCTGCACGGCAACCTCGGCTACGACTACTACCACCAGGAGCCGGTGACGACGATCATCCGCCAGGCCTTCCCGATCACGCTCTCGCTGGCGGTCGGGGCGGCGATCATCTGGTTGCTGCTCGGCGTCTACAACGGTGTCGTCTCCGCCACCCACCCGCGCAGCGTGCGCGACCGGGCGCTGACCGTCACGTCGCTGGTCTTCTACTCGATGCCGTCCTTCGTGCTCGGCCTGGGCGCGCTGTACTTCCTGTACTACAAGCTCACCCTGGCCGGCTACGCATGGTTCCCCGCCGGTGGCTACGTGCCGCTCAGCGCCGGCGTCGGTCCGTGGGTCCAGCACCTCGTCCTGCCCTGGCTCACGATCGCGCTCGTGTCCGCGGCGACGTACACCCGGCTCTCCCGCGCGTCGATGCTCGACGTGCTCGGCGAGGACTACATCCGGACGGCCGAGGCGAAGGGACTCGGCCAACGGCGGGTCACCTACCGCCATGCCCTGCGCAGCGCGCTCACGCCGGTCGTCACCCAGTTCGGCATCGACCTCGGACAGCTGGTCGGTGGCGTGGTGATCACCGAGCAGATCTTCAGCCTGCCCGGTCTCGGCAAGACGGCCGTCACTGCGATCACCCAGCAGGACCTCCCGGTGATCATCGGCATCGTCCTGGTCGCCTCCACCGCCGTGGTGATCGCCAACATCCTGGTCGACCTCTGCTACGCCTACCTCGACCCCCGGGTCCGGCTGACCTGACCGGCTGCGCAGCTGGTCGGCCGGCGCCCGAAGGGGTGAGTCGGTGTCGGCGCGAACGCGGGCCGATGGCGCCGGGCACACGAGGGGACGGGGTGTTGGGACCCGGTGACGGTCCAGGTGGAGGCAACGATTCCGGCGCGAAGCAGGCGCTTCGGCCACCTCACGGCTCGTCGTCCTGTGCTGCACGGCGACGGGCCAGAGCCCCGCCGCCGGCATCCGCACCGCCCGGCGTGCGGGGCGCCGCCTCCGCGCCGGGCGGCCCGTTGAACACGAACCTGCGATAGCTCCAGTACCGGAACGCCGTACCCAGTCCGACGCCGATGACGTTGCCGGAGATGTTGTCCGACAGTCGGCTGGTCAGACCGAGCATGTTGTGACTGACCGCGAGGGTGAGGACCGAGATCAGGAGCCCGGCGAGGTTGAAGACGACGAACAGCGTCACCTCCCGTCGGCGGTTCGTCGAGGGATAGTCGCGCCAGGTCAGCAGGCTGTTGCCCAGGTAGGTCACGACCATGGCGACCGCGACCGCGGCGACCTTGGCCCCCAGAGGGTTCGGACCACCGAGGAGTGGCTCGCCTCGGAGCCAGTTGAAGGCGACGACGTCGGTGACGTACCCGGCGCCGCCCACGGCCAGGAACGTCACCACCTCGCGGGTGGGACCGTGCGTCGCTCGCGGAGCGGTGCCTCCAGCCATTGACGGGGTCGGGCCGGTGGTGACGGGCATGCCCCGAGCCTGGTCACGCCAGCCTGCTCTGAACCTGAACGCGCCGAGATCTCCCCCTGCGCGCCGACCCGACCAAGGTTCCGCTCCAGCTAGTTGCAAGACTTCATGGGCTGAGGACGTTCGGCACCATGGCCGGACAAGTAGGGGGTGCCACCACCGACCAAGGGAGCCCCATCGTGATCGACGACGACACACTGGACGCGTTGCTCGCCGAAGCGCGGCCGGAGATCACCCACGACTCGGAGTGCGAAGCCTGCGCTCGAACGGCGGGAGCCCGCGCCGAGCAGCGCGCACGGTGGCCGCGACGCGTCGCGATCGCGGGCGCCGCGGGCGCCGTGGTGCTCTCCGTTGGTGCAGGTGCAGCCGCGACGGTGGGTCTGCCGTTCATCGACCACAGCGCGCCGGTTGAGCACACGCAGACCGTCAGCAACGGCGACCAGTGCTACGCGACCTACCGTTTCGTGGCCGACGGCCGACGCCCGGACCCGGCGTCCCTGGCCGCCGCACAGGCCGCCCTGGCCGGCCTCGACATCGACTCGCTCGACATCAGTGACGACATCACGTACGTCACCGACGAGTACGCCGACGCCGACTGGTCCGGGCCCGGCCCACGACCGGACTTCTTCTACCCCGCGGACAGCCTCGACTCTGTCGAGGCACAGGCTCTGAGCAGAGCCGTCTACGACGCTGTGGTCACCGAGGTCCGGACCCAGGGACTCAGGAACCGGGGGTTCTCGATGGAGACCGAGTGGAAGTGCGACGACTTCGAGACGGCGATCACCGGTGACTGACGCGGCCGAGAGCTCCGACTTCGACCGGGTCGCCGCCGACAACACGGCCGACATCCACGGCTACCTGCTGCGCCGTCTCGGCGATCCGGAGGACGCAGCAGAAGCGCTCAACGACGTCCTGCTGACCGCCTGGCGTCGTCACGACCAGCTCCCGCCCGACCCACATGCCGCCAGGCTGTGGCTGTTCGGAGTCGCCGCCAACGTTCAACGCAACCAGCACCGGGCCCGAACCCGGCGCAGCGCGCTGGTCCGTCGGCTGATGTCCGACCCCACGGCCCGGAACCGGGAAGCCACCGGCCACCCGTCCCACGCGATCGACGCAGTCCGTGACGCCATCGAGGCCCTGCCCAGCGAGCTCGGCGAGCTGGTCCGGCTCCACCACTGGGAAGGGTTCAGCCTCGCCGAGGCCGCGACCATCCTCGCGATACCGGCCTCCACTGCTCGTACCCGGTACGCAGCTGCTCGACGTCGGCTGCGCGACACCCTGCGCGCCCCCGACGACCAGGAAGCCGAGCCAACGCTCCCGATCCAGCACTCGGTGCCCACATCATGACGTCATCGGTCCCAGGACCGGATCGCGCCGCGTGACCACGTGCAACGATTCTCGAGCGGACGACGTCTACCGGGTGTGACGCTGCCTTCGACGACCTGCCATGTCCGTCGCCACCGGCGACGGAGTACCTTCCGCGGCATGAACCTCTCGGGACGAGATCACCTGGCCCGTGCCGTCGCGACCGCGATCGTGCTCGCGTTGACCGCCGTGCTCCTGGTCCTCTCCCTCGGCGCAGCGACCGCCGCCCCGAAGCCGAAGGTCCGGCACGCGGAGAAGCTGCTCCGGGTGTGGACCTCGGTCTACGCGTTCTCCCCGAACGGCGACGGGTCGAAGGACCGCGCCTACTTCACCTACCGGCTGAACCGGCCGGCGATCGTGCGCGTGACCATCCGCAACGCGCAGGGCGACGTGGTCCGCACCCGCTCGGGCAAGCGCCTTCCGAGCACGTTCTGGAAGTCATGGCCGTGGAACGCCGTGGACCGGGCGGGCAACCCCGTCCCCGACGGCACCTACCGTGCGACGGTCACCGCGACCTCCATCGGTCGGGACCGGGCCGGTCGCCGGCTGCGCGACACCGACGTGGCCAGTGCCCGAGCGCTCTCGACGTTCCAGATGAACCCGCCCCGGGGCCCGTTCCAGCCGAAGATCTCGATCGACCGGGACGCGATCTACCGCGACACCACCTACTTCAAGGACGAGTTCCACTGGGCTGCCGCGCCGTACGACGGATCGCCGCGCGACGACCTCGGCGCCGGTGGCAACCTCGGCCAGAGCCGCATCACCGGCCCGGACGGGACCGTCGTCTACGACAGCGGGCGCAGCTACCCGGTCCTCCAGACCTGGGACGGCACGGCGAAGGGCGGCCGGGTGCCGGCCGGGGCCTACACGCTGGCAAACACGTGGTGGGACGAGTACGGCAACACCACGTCGACGAGCGTGCCCCTGACCGTCGCCGACGGATCTCGCGTGGAGCAGCGGCACACCGTCACCGTCACGCCCGCAGAGTCTCGCGTCGGCACGGCGACCGAGCCGTTCCCGGTGGTACGCGGCGACCGCGACGCCACCTACACCACCTACCACTGCCCGCCACGACCGAGCGACCGGTTCCCGGCCGGCGGCCTGTCGTTCTCGATGTGGGACCCGCGCTGCACCGAGAGCTTCGACACGTTCAGGGTCGCCTCGCCCTGGCCCCTCAACCTGAACCTCGACACCTACCGCATCACCACGACCGGTGGACCCACCACCGACGCCGGCGGAACGGCGCTGATCGGCACCTCGGTCGAGCCGTACGTCACGACGGGTCCGGGCGCCGAGACCGACACCACCATCCAGACCAAGCTGGCCTGGCAG
>Ga0164308_10000839_pt1 | contig 16707 bp, 15 predicted proteins | sample Whisoiple_246_MG_FD_109983 | JGI IMG/M metagenome (GOLD analysis project Ga0164308, IMG submission 109983) | Soil microbial communities amended with fresh organic matter from upstate New York, USA - Whitman soil sample_246_MG | ecosystem: Environmental > Terrestrial > Soil > Unclassified >...
ATCGAGCCTGAATCTTGGGCGAGCCTTAGCTGTCGGGCCGGAAGTGCGGCCCAAGTCTCCTCGTCCCAGACGTCGGCGGCCGTGCTTTGCGCGAGATAGAGCCAACGGAGCGCCTCCGCTGTGCTGAGCTCCACGGTCATGAAGGCGTGCAGCGCCTCTTTGAGCGTCGGCATTGCACCGCAGTATCCGTCGGTAAATCGGCTCGACAAGCCGTCCAGCAGCAGATCGGATGGGCGCGCCCGCTGCGCCGAGGCCGACGCGGCCCGGACGGCTCGTGCTACCCGGGCGCGACCGTCGTCGCGTGCCTCGGGGCCGGCGGCGGACATCGCCGAGGCCATTGCGTCCAGGTAGTTGTCGCGAGCGCGTCCCGGGTCAAAGCGTTGAAACTGAGCGGCTGCTCGCAGGAATGGCTCGACTGCGTCGCTGCCGCCATGGGTGGTGAACGCGATCTGTGCTCGTAGCTCCTCGACCTGGGCGCTGAGTGGCTGGTCCAGCGGACCGGCCGCCGCGATCGACATCAGTCTCACCGCTGTTTCGGGCTCGCCGGCCTGGTGTGCAGCACGCGCCGCGGTCAACGCCCGCCCGCCGCGCCGCGCGAGGTCGGGAGTCAACTCCGCGGCGCGTTCAAGGAACGCGGCCGCAGCTGCCAGACCACCGCGCGCTTCTGCGCGGTCAGCCGAACGTTCGAGTTCGACTGCAATGTCTTCGTCGGGCAGTGCAGCGGCTTGGGCTCGGTGCCAGGCGTGGCGATCCGGATCGTCGTCCACGTCGGTGGCTTCTGCCAGAGCGCCGTGGACCGTACGGCGCTGTTCGTCTGACGCGGCCCAATAGATTGCCGAACGTAGCAACGGATGGGCAAACCTCACCCGGGTGTCCATCTCCAGCAGCCCACCCGACGATGCCGGCCCCGCGGCAGCGACACCGATCCCGAGCCGTGCCGCAGCCCGCCACAAAAGCACGGGATCACCCAGCGGCTCGGCCGCGGCGACCAGTAACAACTGCCGGGTCTGGGCATCAAGTAGTTCCAGTCGGCGCCGATAACTTTCCTCGATCCGTTCCGAGAGCATGCGCGGACCCTGCAGCGCGAACCCGGCCGACAGCTCGGCCTGCGTGAATCCTCGGGGCAGCTCCAACAGTGCCAACGGGTTACCGCGTGTCTCGGCAACGACCCGGTCGAGCACACGGTCGTCGACCAGCCCGAGAATGGTGGAACGCAACAACGTGCGTGCCTCATCGCTAGGTAGGCCCTCGACGATCAGAAGCGGCAGGCCCGCTAACTCCCCTTCGTCGTCGGAGTCTCGGGTCGAGAAGACCAAGGCCACCGATTCGGCCACCAGCCGGCGGGCAATGAATGCCAGTGCCTGCCCGGAGGCCCGGTCGAGCCACTGTGCGTCATCAATCACGCAGACCAGCGGGCGATCCTGCGCGCACTCAGCCAACAAGCCCAACGCGGCCAAGCTGACCAGGAACCGGTCGGGTGGATCCCCACACGACATCCCGAACGCGGTCAGCAACGCGTCAGCCTGCGGGCTTGGCAAGCGGTCTACCCGATCCAACATGGGCGCACAGACCTGGTGGAGCCCCGAGAATGCCAATTCCATCTCGTTCTGGACACCCGCGGCGCTGACCACCTGACACCCCGCGGCTCGGGTAACGAGGTAGTTGAGCAGCGCCGTTTTGCCCATCCCGGCTTCGCCGCGCAGCACCAGTGCCTGACTCTGGCCGATTCGAAGGGCCGCCAGACCGGCGTCGAGGGTGGCGCACTCCCGGTGCCGGCCGAGCAGCACCGGGGTTCCCCGGCTAGCCGACACCGGCGGTGCCATAGTGCACTCCTTGGGAGGGGCTGCCGTCGGCGCACGGCACTCCGGCGTTTGTCGGCACGGCTGTGGCGCCGCGGCGCAGCCGCTGATCGCCGCGCATGTTTGCCCTTTCGCGGATTCATCGCAACTTGACCGGCTCAGCCTAGAGCGGGGACAGGCCTGCGGCCACGGTGTTGGCTCACGCCGCCAAACCGCCGCGGCAACCACGGCTCCCGGACACCCAGCCCCATCGCGACAATCGCCCGGCTCTGAGGGTCAAAGATTCAACGCACGTCACGCGGCATTCCGGGCAGCCGATTAATGGCCGCAGGCCAGTGGCTGCGGATGGCTAGCGGGCACGCCACTCGAGGCGTTCAGGGTTACGTATCAAGACGCCTGGCCCGTCGATGTTGATCCAACCCCGACGGGCGAATTCCGACATCGACTTGTTGACCGTTTCCCTGGACACTCCGGCGAGCTGAGCGATCTCTGCCTGAGTGAGGTTGTGCACGACCCGCAACGCGCCCGCTTCTGGTGTTCTGATTCGTCCCGTCGGTGAAGACGAGGTCGGCAAGTTCGTCATGGGCGTGCTTCACCCGCCTGGACAGGATCTGCAAGAGCTGCTCGGCGATGCGCGGATGCTCAAGAATCATCGAGCTGATTGTGTGGCGGTCTATCGCGGCCGCTCGTACCTTGCTGAGCGCGGTCGCGCTAGCCATTCGCGGGCCGGGATCCAACACCGACGAGGCGACGAAGATTTCCTGCGGTCCCAGGACGGCGAGCACCGTTCGCCCGAAAGACGATGTACGACTGAGCTTTACGCTCTCCGAGACGACGATGTAGAGATTGTCTGCGGTGTCCCCCTCGGCGTAAATCTGTTGTGCCTTGGGGAAGACCACCAGCTTCCAATGCGGCGCGGTGGGCACCGTCGCCGGGTCGACGTCACCGGAGCCGTCCCATCCGGCTACAAGCCCAACCGGGTCTGCCTCGACACTCCCGAGCTCGACGGGGATGTGGTTCACCATGGATCCGTCGTGTTGGCGCGCCGCCCTGTGCGAAATCCCCAGTCCCGCACAGCCTGTGGTCGGCCACCGGATTACGTCGGTTCACCATCGTGCGGTGCGACGTTGGCGTCGTCCTTCACCCGAACCCGGCCGGTGGTGGCTCCCGCTCTATTGCCCGCGCTGCGGCTGCGTTTTCAGTACGTCTACCGGTGCTGCGGACTCTTGAGCCGTTTCGCGGGTATGTGCCTAACAATCGATAATGGTGTGCAAAATCGCAAGTTTGCTTTAGCATCGTAAGGCCGAGGACAAGTTAGGAGGCCGGCCGTGGCGAGGATCCTCATCGTAGGGGCCGGGATCGGCGGATTGGCCGCGACGGCGTTGCTGGAACAGGCTGGTTTCGACGTGTACACCATCGAACGTGCGCCACGTTTCGGCGAGGTGGGCGCCGGAGTACAGCTGGGCCCCAATGCGACTCGGGTGCTGAACCGCCTGGGCCTGGAAGAGGAAATCCGTGACCTCGGGGTGGCCCCGTCACACGTGAGCTGGCTTCGCTGGCAGGACGGCAACACGCTGGCGACCATGTCGATGGCGAAAATGGAGAGCACGTTCGGTACGCCGTATCTGACGATGTACCGACCGGATCTGATCGACGTGCTGTCGTCGAGGGTGTCTACCGCCGAGGTCAGACTCGGAGTCGCCGTCAGCGCGGTGACCGAGGCCGCAGGGCGGCCGGCCGTCGAGCTCGGCGACGGCACCGTGGAGGCTGGCGATCTGGTTGTCGGTGCCGACGGTATTCACTCGGGTGTGCGGGCGCAGACGGTCGGCGATGCCGCACCACGGTTTTCCGGGATGTCGGCCTATCGCGCACGGATTGCGCGCGACGCGTTGGGCTTTGACGACGTAGTGCGCAACTGGATGGGTCCGGATCGCCACCTGGTGGCCTACCCGGTGGGCGCCGGGTCGGCGTATCTCAACATCGTCGCGGTGGTCCCCGAGCAGGAGCCGACCGCCGAAAGCTGGACCATGCCAGGGTCTGCCGACGAGTTGCGCAGCCAGTTCGACGGATGGTGCGACAACGTGCAACGCATTGTCGGCGCAGTCCGCGATCCCGTTTATCGCTGGGCCCTCTACGACCGCGATCCGCTTCCGCGCTGGTCGACGGCGACCACCACGCTACTCGGGGACGCGTGCCACCCCATGCTCCCGTTCTTCGCTCAAGGCGCCGCCCAGGCCATCGGGGACGCCGCGGCGCTGACCCAGGCACTCTCGGCTGCGCCGGATGATCTCTCCTCGGCGCTCAAGCGATATGAACACGCGCGCCTGGACCATACCGCCCGAATACAGCGACTTTCCTGGGACAACAATGTCTTTTATCACTTACCCGATGGTCCCGAACAACGGGAGCGCGACGCGTTCTTGTCCGGGTCATCGGCCATCGACACGTTCTCGTGGCTGTACGGCAACGATCCCTTTGCGCTAGGAACCCCAGGCGTCTAAGGGTCAAGCTGCGGTGGTTGTGCGGTGCGCCCAGGCGTTGTGTTCGTCGTAGTGGGTGTGATGGTTCAGACAGCCGTGGAGGATGCCGGTGAGGCGGGTTGCCCAGGGCACGTAGTACTTGGTGGTGGGTGCCGCCGAGGAATTGCAAATATTTGTGGATCGGGTGGTTCTACGCGACCTCCGATCCTGCTGTCTGGGACTCGGTGGTGTCAGCGTTGCCTGTAGCGCTTCCGATCCCGCGGAACTAGCACCGCCCAGCGAGTCATCTTGTCGGACCGGGCATAGCAGCGATAACAGGGTGGAATACCCGCTGCTGCGGTCATACCCGCGACGACATCGCCAGCGCCGATACTGCGTTTGAGCATGAATCGAGGCAGCCGGATCACCGGGGTAGCGTTGCGGGACATCGACTCTGGGAGTTTCACCGGTACTCGGGGCAGGCAGTGGGCCGGTGGACTGCATTTGGGGTACCCAGGTTTCGTCGCGATCCAAGAACCGGGTATACCACACGGTTTGATCACCGTACTCGCCCTTCCAGAACGCTTGTGTCAGCTTGAAGTTCCCCGTGTCCGGCCCGACCGCTTTATCGGGTGCCGGTCCACCAGCGCCGTGGATGATCCCCTGGCCGTCCTAACGGCTGGCCTTCAGAAGATCCTCGCCGTCAATGAACTCGGAGCCAGACGGTGACGGTGAAGTTCGCCAACTAGGGCCGAGCCGCTGATGCCGAGCATGCCGTCGATGTTGCCGACACATCCGGGCTCGTACATGTTCCTTTTCCGTACGGGCGTCATACAACGCGGCCGCTCACTTTCGTGCTCCCGAATCGTTCAGGGCCGGCTCGGCCGGTCTTTTACACGATCAGAGGGGCGGCGGCGGTTTCGTCGCGATCGAGCCGGAACTCGGGGTAGTAGAGGTCGGGGTCGGGGCCGCAACGCGCCGGGACACCCGTACGAGGTAGGCGACAAGCGACGTACAAGAACGTGCGATCGATGTCAGGAGCGACCCTTAGGTTGCGTTGAACAATCAGAGGTCGAAGTGCTTCGTTCTCGTTCGGCGGGGATGGCCATCTTCCGGTACTTCGACCCATGCGGACCCAACATGTGGGTTGGGACCGGTTGCGGGGGTTTGTCACAGGCGTCGGCAACTATCTCCGCGCCGGTGCAGGACGCCCGTGGCGGCACAACTCCTTTGGCGGAGGCTGTCGGGGCAAGACCGATCGTCGATGCCATGGCGGCCACCGCGAGGACCCCCGCAAGCCATTGGATGATGTTTTGCCCGGTACCCATCGCGCGACACTTCCGACAGTCCGCAGCGGGGTTGCCTACGGGGCATTTTGGTTGCCATGTCCATAACTTCATAAAGTGGACATGGCAACCATTGATTCCTTACGCGCCGGGTGAGCCGCCTCACATCCCGGACTGGACCTTGGTGGGCTCGACAAACAAACATGTGACCGTTGCCCCGGGATGTGGCTCGGTGCCGCCCAAGCGGCGCGCCGCCTTCATCGTCCGCATCAGCTATCGCGCCTTGCCAAGCAGGTCGGCAGAATGGCGGCGCGTGGACTGGTGGAGAGAAAAGGATTTGCCACCGACGCCCGCGGCGCAGTGGCTGCGCTCACCAAGACAGGTCGGATCCCATCGCAAGAGCCAGTCCTGTGCAGAGCGCCGGTGTCCGCAAGTGGTTCATCAGTGCGCTAGCGCCCGAGCAACTCGACGCGATGATTGAGATTTCGACCGCCGTCACCGACAAGTTGGCGCGACGTGATCCCGAATTGTCTGAGTGAACCAGCGCAGTCGGAGACGCGCCCCCGAGCTACGACTACAGCGTCCTCGACAACGTCGGCAGCAAGACCAAGACAAGGAGCAAGGCCATGCGCGTGGTGGCGGCCGAGCTGAACCAACTGCGGTGGTTCATCCGCCACGCCGCGCGCATCGACGTAGCCACCGCCCGTGGCTCACCCGGCGCACAAGCCACCTTCGTGCCGCCGAGTCGTTGAGAGCTCCGCGCGGACTTGTCGCAAGAGTCACATTTCGCCGATCAGCCTATGCTCGCACTTCAACCCGGCCTGGACGTCTGCCACGTCGGTCACGCCTCTGCGTTACTCAGAGTGCGCGTCTGCTTGCTGATATGGGTCAGTGCCCGCAGGTGCGCACGCATTCGCCGAGTAGACGTTATTAGACGTCGTGATCGATTTTCTCTGTCAAATCGTAATTCTCTAGAGTAGCTTGTGGTTTACGTCACTTTCGTCTGCGGTGTAGCGCTACGTCCAGGAGGTTGAACCCCGTCATGACCACCGTTCCCGTTCTCATCGTCGGAGGAGGCGGCGCCGGCCTGTCCGCGTCGATGATCTTGTCCACTCTCGGTGTCGAATCGTTGCTTGTCAGTGGTCTGCCGACGACGTCGATCCTGCCCAAGGCCCATGTCCTGGGGCAGCGCACCATGGAGATCTTCACCGAGGTCGGTGTCGCCGACGAGATCTATTCCCAGAGCACTCCGCAGGCCAACTTGGCGGCCACCGGGTTCTACGCCGGTGTGAGGGGATCGAATCCGAACGCGGGCCGCCTGATCGGCAAGCTCGATCTCTGGGGCGCGGGGAACCGAGACCCCGAGTACATCGATGCCAGTCCCTGCCCCACGGCGAACCTGCCGCAGATCCGCCTGGAGCCGGTCCTCAAGAACCACGCCGAGAAGCTCAATCCCGGTGGTGTCCGGTTCCACCACGAGTTGATCGGACTTGAGCAGGATGGATCCGGTGTGCGAAGCACCATCCGCGATCATCGCGCAGGCGAGGACTACGAGGTCCGGTCGCAGTACGTGATTGCCGCCGACGGGGGCCGCACAGTCGGCGGGCTCGTCGGCATCGAGCTACAAGGCCAACGCAACATCCTCGACATGGTGTCGGTGCACATGACTGCCGACCTTTCGGGTGTGCTCGAGGACGACTCGGTCTTCCTGCGTTGGTTGGCAAACCCTGACTTCGGCGGCACGTTCACCGGTGGTGTGCTGGCCCCGATGGGCCCGCACCGGTGGGGCACACAGTCAGAGGAATGGGTCTTCCACATCGGCCATCCCTACGGCGACCCGGACGCCGGCGATCGGGAGAAGGTCATCGCACAAATGAAGTCGCTGCTGGGCATGCCCGACCTCGCAGCCCAAATTCACGCCGTGTCCGTCTGGACCATGGAAGGCATCATCGCTGAACGATTCCGCGCGGGTCGTGTCTTCGTCGTCGGCGACGCCGCCCACAGACACCCGCCCACCAGCGGCCTCGGGTTGAATTCGGCGATCCATGACGCTCACAACCTGTGCTGGAAGCTCACTCAGGTTCTCGCGGGACAGGCTGGGGATGGATTGCTCGACACCTACGAGGCCGAACGCCGCCCGGTGATCCTGCGCAACATCGCCAATTCCGTGAAGTGCGCAGAAGACCGCTTCACACTCGACGCAGCGCTAGGATTGTCCCCGGAAAAGTCGGCCGAGGCGAACTGGGCCTCAGTGGAGGTGATCTGGGATGAAACGCATCCCGCGCACGCCGAACGCTGCGATCAGGTCAACAACGCGCTAGCCCTGCAGTCCGGTGAATTCCACCATCATGGTTTGGAATTCGGTTTCACCTACCACTCCGCGGCGGTTGTCGACGATGGCAGCCCGGACTATGTGCCGATCGACGCCGTGCGACTGTACGAATCCAGCACCAAGCCCGGACATCCACTCCCGCACGCCTTTGTTTCCCGCCGCGGCAAGACATTCCCCCTGCAGAACCTCACCCATGGCGGCAAGTTTCTCCTCGTCGCCGGCGAGGACGGCAATGCATGGGTGGAGGCGGCCCACAAGATTGCCGAAAGCACCGGGATCGCACTCGAGGCAGTCACCGTCGGAGCTGACGATGCCGAGCTGGTCGATACCCGCCTGGCCTGGCTGCGCAAACGCCAGATCACCCGTGACGGCGCGGTGCTCGTCCGACCCGACCGCTTCATCGGGTTCCGGTCGGCGGGCGCCGTGGATGATCCCCTGGCCGTCGTAACCGCTGCCCTTCAGCAGATCCTCGCCGTCGATGAACTCGGAGCCATTCATGAGTGATCCAGGGCGCTGAAGTCTCTGCCGTCGACAGCTGTTGGCTTCGTTGCTCTTTCACACGATCTTAGGGGCTGCGGCGATCTCGTTGCGATCGATTCGGAACTCGGGGTAGTACAGGTCGGGGTCGATGGCGGCGGGTGGCTCCGTTGATCGCCACGCATACCAACACGTCGGGCACGAGTTCATCGTCCACACTCCCGGTACCGGAGAGTGCGCGACAGTGCTGGCATCGGGTGATTGGCACCGGGGGCAGATCATCGGGTCATCTCCTTCAGTAGGCGTTCCCAGTCGGCCGATTCCGGGTAGGCGGTGACGGGGGTTCCGAAATCCCCGCGGATGTCGGGGGCTTTCGGCGGGGTGGCATCGATGATCAGCCGGGTGGTGATGCCTTGCGGGTTCCCGGTGGGATCGAGGGGGATCTCATACATGCGCGGGATGCTGACGGCGTCGAACTCGGGATTGACGTTGGCCGTGAGCGCCCACATCACCTGTTCGAGGTTGAACGGGTCGACCGTTTCGTCGACGACGATGACGATCTTCGAGTAGCCGATGCCGTGGGGAGTGGTCAGCAGGCGCATTGCCACCACTCGCGCGAATCCGCCGTGTCGAACGCGGGTGGAGATGATGTTGACCAGCCCGTGGGTGTACATCGCGTTGACGGCCTCGACTTCAGGGAACTCTTGTTTGAGTTGCCGATACAGCGGCACCGATGTGTTCAGTGCGAGCAGGTAGTCGACCTCGGTCCACGGCTGGCCGAGGTAGAGGTGCTCATAGATCGGGTTGCGCCGCATGTGCACCCGGTGAACCTTGACGACCGGCAGCGCACGTCCGCCCGAATATGATCCGGTGAACTCGCCGAACGGGCCCTCGTATTCTCTGGCGTCATAAAGGACTTCGCCCTCGAGGACGATTTCCGAACCCCATGGAACGTCAAGTCCGGTGTAGGGCGCTTTGACGATGGGATAGGGCACACCACCTCGCCAGGCGCCGGCCATTTCGTACTCGGACTGGTCGTATTCCAACGGCGTCGAGGCGACCAGCGTGAGGATCGGGTCGTTGCCGATCGCGATGGCCACCGGAAGTCCCTCGTGTTTCTTTTCTGAGGCGGCGATGTGGATCGCGAAGTCGTGTGGTGGCCCGGACTGCAACCCCAGGTGATCAGGGCCCTTGACCTGAAGTCGGTAAAGACCCACGTTCTGTTTGCCGAAGTTCTCCGGATCGGCTGAGTCCCTGGTGATTACGGCAGCTTTGTCGATGTAGGGCCCGGCGTCACCGGGGTTGAGGCGGAATACCGGGAGCAGCTCGAACAGGTTGATGTCGTCGGTTATGGTGATCTCCTGCCAGGGAGCATCTGCTCGGCGGTCCACCGCTACGGGATACTTCTGCCAACGTTCATCGAGTTCGAAGAACTGTTCTTTAATAGTGCTGGTTTTGGCCATTCCGAGCATGAGCGCGTGGTTGGCCCAGGAGCCGTGGACGTTGAGTGCTACCTGAGCGTCGGTGAATCCAGCGATGTTGGTGAACAACAGCGCGGGCGCGGTTGTCCCGAGGTTGGCAACCGCTCGCCCGGCCGCGCCGAGATCTGGTTCGGGGTTGACGCTGCGTTCGATGCGTAGGAGTTGCTTCTCGGCCTGCAGGGCGGTCAGGAAGCTGCGCAGGTCATCAAACGGCGGGTGCATGGTGCTCCTTAAGGATTGGCCGGGCCTCCCCGGTGGGTGATGCGCGGTCGAGACCGCACACTGTTCGGGCGCAGGGCCGCTTGGCCGACGGACCGGATCCCCTGTGGCGCACTAACGATGGGATGCGATTATTCAGGGCATCATTGCGACGTCGGACGTCATGGCCGTCATCGGGATCTTCCTTCCACTGGCTCGTATACACATGCGCTGGTGTGGACTTCACCGTTGGCCCAGACCACCCGTCAGCGTTGACTGGGTTGTGGTTGCGCTATCAGCGGTACGTGCGGTGTGGACGCCCTGCCAGCGGTGGGCGTGTGGAGCGGGCAGGCCGAACTGGTCGAAAACGCGCGCGACCAGGTGATCGAGGATGTCGTCGATCGAGGTGGGGTTGTTGTAGAACGCAGGCATCAGCGGCAGGATCGTGACGCCCATCCGGGCCAGCGCGAGCAGGTTGTCTAAATGGATTTCGCTGAGCGGGGTTTCGCGGGGGATCAGCAGCAGTCTGCGGCGTTCCTTGAGGACTACGTCGGCAGCGCGGCCGATCAGGTTGTCGGCGTATCCGGTCCTGATGCCCGCGACGGTCTTCATCGAGCACGGCACGACGACCATGCCGTCGGTCTGAAACGAGCCGGAAGAGATCGCCGCGGCCTGATCACCGGGCCGGTAGGTCACGTTTGCGAGCTTGGCCACTTCCCCAGCGGTGTAGGGAGTTTCGAGCTCGATCGTGGTGCGCGCCCACCGACTCATCACCAGATGGGTCTCCACATCGGGAAGTTGGCGCAATGCCTCAAGCAACCGCACACCGAGGGCGGCGCCACTGGCACCGGTCATCCCGACGATCAGCCGCGGCATGTCAGGACTCGACGCGGTCGCGGTGCGCGGGCGTCTCGTCGCCCGAGTACGTGTAGTAGTCGGTCTGTGGCAGGCCCAAGAAGCCCAGCAGTCGGGCGGTGAACTCCTCATAGACCTGGTCCACGCTGCTCGGCAGGTTGTAGAAGGTGGGGATGACGGGATAAATGGTGCCGCCGGCCTCGGTGATCTGAGTCATGTTGCGCAGATGGATCAGGTTGAACGGCGTCTCCCGCACGCACAGAATGAGCGGGCGGCGCTCCTTGAGGGTGACGTCGGCGGCCCGCTCGATGAGCGTGTTGGCGGTGCCATGGGCGATTCGGCCCACCACGCCGAGAGCGCAGGGCACTACCAACATCCCCCAGGATGGGTAGCTGCCTGATGTCGGACCGCCCGCCAGGTCCTCTGGATCCCAGTTGACGACTTTGGGTGACGGGCCGCCCAGCACCATCTCGACCGCTTCGCCGACTGAGTCCAGTCCCGTTTCGTGGGCGATGATCTTTCGCCCCGTTGCTGAAACGATCAGGTCGACTCGCTCGACGCGGTCGTCCTTGACTAGAGATTCCAGGACGTAGCGCGCCACTCGGGTCCCGCCCGCGCCCGTTATCGCGAAAGTCACATTTCGCTGATCAGCCATCTCCACTCTCTTCTCAAAGATCCGCACGAAGTCGTCTACGTCGTGATCACTGTGTAGAGCTCGGAAATGAAGTCATCACGCACGATGGCCACGTCGAACCCGCTGGCCACCGGGTCGCCGCCTTCGGGCCCGAGCTTCCACGCCAAGTACCCGAATCCGAGGGTTTGGTAGACGGGACTGGCTTTGGTGAAAACCAGTCCCTGCATCTGCGACTGCAATGCTTTCGCCTTGGCTTCTAACGCTTCACGACCGACACTGACCCCCTCATCGTCGGTCCAACGAACGCCCGGAGCGTAGGTGGTCTCAATGGTCGCGGCCCTGCGTTGGGCATCGCGTTCGTTGAACACCCTGAGCAAGTTCGCTTCCATCAGGTTGCTGATGATCTCAGTCATGGTCAATCCTCCGTCTATTCACTCGTGTCCTGAGGGGGCGCGGCTCATGAGGACTGTGGGAGCAGGCCGAACGCCTGGTACAGCCGTACGTAGTCGACGGTTTCCCAGTGTTCGGCGGCGACCCCCTTGATGCGCAGGAAGTCGGCCGAGGCGAAGTCGACGGTTTGGCCGCTGGCGGTGATGGTGCCGTCCCAAACGCTCATCGATGCGACGCGGTCATTTTCGGCCACCACGTGCGTTTGCACCGCCAGCCCGTCGGGCATCGCGGCGCGCCCGACCGTCCAGCCCCGCCCGAAATACTCTCGGCCGTGCGGTGTCCATCCGTTGTTTTGAATGTAGTTCTCTGCCACGGCGTCGACGTCGGAGGCCACGCCGGCGGTGATCGCACCGTCGTAGAGGCGCCGGCTGACGGTACGTGATCCTTCACGCGTACTGCGTCGTTCGGTGCGGGCGGCGTCGAAGGGGGTGTCGAGCTCTTCGACGAAGATGCCGTCGGGTGCTTCGGGCACCTCGAGCATCTTCTGAAACTGTGCTCCGACTCTGGGGATGGCACCGATCGTGGTCAGGATTTGGTAGGTGTCGATGACCTGCCAGTGCTCGACGAGCCGATCGTTGCGCACGCGGAAGAAATGTGACGCGGACGTTCGGATTGGGCGGCCGGTGGCCGTCACCCCGGCGTGGTCGCCGGTGTGAGTTCCCGTGATGATCGTGCGCAGGGCGATCATGTCGTTCTCCACCAGGACGCCAATGTTCTCGTCCACCTGCAATTGCAGGTCTGAGAACGAGTTCCGCAGGCTCTCATAGTATTTCTTCGTTGGCGTGCGGCTGCGCACACCGTCGTGGGCGTACGACAGGAACCCGCGCGCCAAAACCGTGTCCAACGCGGCATCGTCGGCGGCATTGATCGCGTGCACGAATGCCCGAGCCAGTCGGTCGGATTGCCGCGCGGTGGCTGTTTCGTGGAAGTTGTCGAGCCTGGTGTGTGCCATGACCATCTTGGGACCTGCCTTTCGAGGAAAATGGGTTCGGGAATAATGGCGCTAGTCGAGGCCCACGTAGTGGCATCGGAGTTCATCGAGTTCGAGGTCGGACTTCTCTGCGACGAGCCGCAGGATCTTTTCGGCGTCCGGACCAAGGGCGCACGCGCCGGAGCGGGCTGTTCCTCAACGGGCTCGACGATGCGGTCAGCCGACTCATCGGCGCTCAGTCGCTCGCTCTGCGACTTGTTGAGTGAGGCGGTGGATTTGGCGAATTCCTCGCCGTATAAGTCCCGCTGGGCATCGGTGAACGAATCGGTCACCCGCTTCATCGCCGCGGCGGTGTTAGCAGGGCCGCCGATTCTCATGTTGCCGGCTTGAGCGAGTACCAACTCAACGCCAAACGGTTTGAGCCCGCTAGGGTACACGTCGGCGAGGGCTTCGAACGCGGCCTTGGAGGCGCTTGACGGCCCGTTGAACGGAAGCGGGAGACGTCCCCTCATCGCACCGACCTGGACGATGCGGCCGTGCGCCGCGCGCAGTGCGGGCAGGAACGCGTTAATCACACTGATGCTGCCGAACACGTTGACGTCGAATTCGCGTTTGATGGCTTGCAGCGGAAGCACTTCCAAGGGGGCCGGTGTCAGAATGCCGGCGTTACTTACTAGCACGTTTAGCCCGGCCGGGCCGATCTCATCGCCAACCCGCGTCGCCCAGGTACGCACCGCCTGTTCATCGGTTATGTCGGTGACAGACAACGAGACTCGGCCATCGGAAGCATCCCGAAGTTCGTCGACTTCCGCATCGACCAGCCCGGTGCCGTACACCCGTTGGCCCTTTTCGGCGAGCTTGAGCGCGACCGAACGGCCCAACCCGCCTCCGGCGCCGGTAATCGCCGCGGTGCGACATGCTGCTTCACCACTAGTCATGTTCTGCTCCTACCCAAGTTCTGCTCCTACGCTTCTTAGATGAACTGATCTAGGTGTTCTGTGTCGCCAGGCCCCGGCCACCGCATCCATCGCCCTCTCAGGTGAAGCTCTCAGGTGAAGTCGGCACCACCGTCCACGTGGATCGTTTGGCCGTTCACGTACGCGGCGTCCTCGGAAAACAGGAACGCGACCATCGCTGCGATGTCCTCGGGGATTCCGAGGCGAGGCGAGGGGACCGACGTCAGAATCTCGGTGCGCCACTCTTCGGTCGTATTGGCGAGCGCCGCTCTGGTGAGAATCACCCCGGCGGCGACCGAATTGCATCGCACACCGTGCTTGCCGCCCAGCGTGGCGGTATGGCGAGCGAGCCTACACAGTCCCGCGTTGGCAGCCTGATAAGCGAGATCGCGATCCGCACCGGTCCAAGCGCTGGTTGACACCGTGTTGACGATCGCACCACCGCCTTGTTTGATCATGACGGGTAGGGCGTGGCGGATGCCGTACATGCAGCCGGTGAGCGTGACATCGATGGTGTGTCGCCACAGGTCAAGCGGGCCCGAGATCACATCGAGGTCGTTGACCCCTGTGCCGGCCGAGGGGTCCACAGCCACATTGAATAGGCCATCAACCCTGCCGAACTCCTTCACGGTGAAGTCGATCAGGGCTTTGTATGATGCCTCGTCACTGATGTCGAAAGATTGCGCAGCCGCCCTTCCGTCCAGCTCTCGAATCTCGGCAACTACCGCCTGGGCGGCGGACTCGTCGAGATCTGCCACCACGACTGTCGCGTCCTCTTCGGCGAGGCGGACGGCGGTCGCCGCGCCTATGTTGCCCGGCGTCGCGCCGGCCACAATCGCGACCGTGCCGTCAAGCCCTCTCATTGCTGCCGCTCCCACAGCTTGGGTTCATGCCAATGCGAACTGTGTTGTCCAGCTGATGTGACGGACGAAGCGGATGGCCGCGATTTCGCGGCAGTCGTCGAAAGCACCTGCACCGCACCGTTTCGTCGATCAGTTCAAAACACGCGGAAAGCACAACGAGATCCAAAAACGGGCCGCGTCCTCGTCGGAAACTGGCGACGCAACCAAGCTTCAGCCATTCCAGAGGCGACACGCACGTAATGGGCCGCAGGGAACTAGTCATTCGTCCGCCTCACAATCCGGCTTTCCACTGCATGCGATGCAGTGTGTCGGCACCACCGGCTCCGACTGGTCGGGACCGACGATCTATTGGGATAAGCCTGAGCGCGGCCGGCACGCGATACCACCCGTGTCAGCACTGGCCACTCCCCGTGCCCAATCACGACCAACACCGTGCCAAGCAGAGTTCGACCGGTCGCCGCGTCCGGGAGCCACCGTTGCCGCGACGGTCTGGCCGCGTGAGCCAACACCGTGACCGCAGGCCTGTCCGCGCCTCTAGGCTTGCCCGGTCAAGTTCCGATGAACCCGGGGGAGCGCCTACGTGCGCCGGCGGTGACCCGTCCTGAGGAGTGCGTTATGGCACCGCCGGTGCTCGCTAGCCAGGGAAGCCCGGTGCTACTCGGCCGGCACCGCGAGTGCGCGGCCCTCGACGCCAGCCTCGCGGCCCTTCGCTGGGCACCTGAGCAAGATCTTCTCCAAGCTGAGTGTTACTTCGCGCAGGCAGCTTCACCGTTGACGTGGTCTCAGCGTTCGCGGCCGTCACAGTCGCGGCCGCGCTTGGCGCTGTGCGCGTGATTCGGCGGCGGACCTGCGCACGGGGCTGCGGCGACAAGCGACGTCCACAAACGTGCGATCGATGTCAGGAACGATGATGGGATTGCGTTGAAGAAGTTGAAGAATCAGCTGCCGAGGTGGGTCCTTCTCGTTCAGCGGCGATGGCCATCTTCCGGTACTTCGACCCATGCGGACTCAACATGTGGGTTGCGACCGGTTGCGGGGGTGCCTTACAGGCGTCGGCGACTATCTCCGTTCCGGTGCAGGCCGCCCTTGGCAGTACAACTCCTTTGGCGCAGGCCGTCGGGGCAAGACCGATCAGCCGCACCCCGAGTTATCTCGGTGAACCAGCGCAGTCGCAGACGCGCGCCGCCCGATCTACCACTACAACTGCGTCCTAGTTTTCAAGACCTCGGTAGCAAACGCGCGCAACTGGGGAATTTGGCGAGATACCCTAACGCTTGGTTGCCGTCAGTTTCGCCCGCGAGTCGCCAAGCTGTCTCAGCATATGAAGCCGAAGTCATACGCGAAACCCCCATTTTGGGCGGATCGCAGCTACTAAAGCCGGGGCGCCGGTGCGTGCATTGGTGATCGCCTATCCCAGCGGGTTCAGTGACGTGCGTCGCCGATGGCGCCACTCCGACGACGCGCAGACAACGGCATCTGCCGGCGTCCGGTCGTCAACGCCAAGCCGCTGCGCGGTCGGCTCCCCCGAACATTGACGACCGGTCACCGTCGGTCCACGGCGCATATAGCTCGGCGGTGCCAACGGGTGTCAAGCAGAGAGCACCGGAATCGGTGACTCGCGCCCGGCGGACGTCGATCCGGAACTCTGGCCATGCAGAATTCGCTCATCGCCTATTCACCCAGTATGAACGGGAGACGGCCGGAAAGCGCGGGATGTCTTTGGGAATGGTGATGGCTCAAATACGTTACAGCACTGAGAAATAACCGATTTCCCGTAACGAGAACCTTGAGAAGCGAATCCGTTGGTCGCGGATTCGAGCCCCGCCCGCGAACAATGGCGACACATCGGTACGGCGGCTGCGCGTGGTCAGGGCGAGATCAGACTCGATGCGAGTCCGGCGCCCAGGTTCCTGACAAGCGACCGAAAGTACCCGCAGCCGCAGGTTCAGTCCCAATTCTATAGAGCCAAAATAGGGCCAAACTTTC
>Ga0164308_10000840_pt1 | contig 16684 bp, 16 predicted proteins | sample Whisoiple_246_MG_FD_109983 | JGI IMG/M metagenome (GOLD analysis project Ga0164308, IMG submission 109983) | Soil microbial communities amended with fresh organic matter from upstate New York, USA - Whitman soil sample_246_MG | ecosystem: Environmental > Terrestrial > Soil > Unclassified >...
AATTCGCCTGGAAGATAGCCTGTGCCGGGTCGGGGGCGAGGAGTTTTCCATCATCCTGCCGGGCATCAATCTGTCCCACGGTGTGATGGCGGCCGAGCGCTTACGAGAGGCCTTGGAGTCAGGACCGATCGATAGCCCGGTCGGTGGTATTCTGGTCACTGTCTCGCTCGGCGTGGCGGAGTTCGATCCCACGCGTCATCCGTCACTCGAGCAGCTCATGAGCGAAGCCGATGGGCGTCTGTACGAGGCCAAAGGTGGTGGTCGCAATCGCGTCATGCCCAGTCCTCCCCGTCGCGGGTCTCGGTCGTACTCGCGGACCGTCCCCGACGGGCGCACGCTGCGCGGCGAGCTCGGCTCGTCCACGTCCGACGCCCCGGACGGCTCGGAGACCTGAGCGCAGCCTCGAACCTCATGGAGGCGCCGGGGCTCACCAGCTGCGTCGCGTACGGGCGCGCAGCGGAGCAACCTTGGCACCGCGCGGGCGGACCCACTGGCGCGGCATCACGACCGGCTCGAACGGCCCGTCGTCCACGGGGAACACGCCGCTCTCCATGTCTCGTGGCTCGTCACCAGGACGCCAAGTCGGGACGTTGTGCAGGTTCTTGGGTTGATCCATCCGTTGGTTCCCTTCGCCGCGGGTACGCGCACTAGTGCACTCGCCGTGCCAGGTCTCCCGCAGCGAGAGGGACTGGAAAACGGCTGCTTTCGATCGACGGCGGTCGCTCGAGCCTGTGCACTTTCACAATGGCGTCGCGCACATTGCGCAGGCCCTTGTGTGAAATTTACGGCAGGAACAGATCAGGCAGGAGGTCCGCACCGGGCACGACGGCGTAGGCGTCGAAATCGCGGACGCCTTCCTCTCGCAGCAGGTCCTCGTCGATGGCGAAGTGGCCGGTGTAGGTGACGCTCGGCCGAACGAGGATGGCGTGTGCGGCGTCGGCTACGATCTCGGGGCGGCGTCCGCGTTCGGCGGCCGTGGTGCCACCCAGTAGGTTACGCACGGCGGCAGTGTCGATGATGGTGCGGGGCCACAGGCTGTTGGCTGCGATGCCGCGTTCTCTGAGCTCGCTCGCCCAGCCGAGGGTGCACAGGCTCATACCGAATTTGGCGAGCGAGTAGCCCAGGTGAGGACCGAAGTACTCCGGCCGGAGATCGAGCGGTGGCGAGAGCGTGAGGATGTGGGGGTTGGTCCCACGCTCGAGGTAAGGGATGCATTTCTGCCCGCAAAGGAAGGTGCCGCGCGCGTTCACTTGGTGCATCAAGTCGAAGCGTTTGAGCGGGGTCTCGGTCGTTGCCGCGAGGTGGATGGCGCTCGCGTTGTTGACCAAGATGTCGATTCCCCCGAACCGCTCGACCGTCCGGGCCACTGCGGCGTCGACTTGCTCCTCGCTGCGAATGTCGCACTCGAGCGGGAGGGCCTGTCCGCCCGCCGCCACGACGGCCGCAGCAGCGCTGCTCAGGGTGCCCGGCAAGTTGGGGCGGGCTTCGACGGTTTTACCCAAGAGTGCGACATTGGCGCCGTCCCGGGCGGCCCTCTGCGCGATGGCGAGGCCGATGCCGCGCGTGGCGCCGGTAATGAACAAGGTTCGACCGCCGAGCGACATCGAAAGGTCTCTACAACCGCGCCCCTGCTCCCTCAAGTTGCAAATCCCTCTGGGCAGACAGGCTCCGTCGCCCCAAACTGGATCGTCTGGCCGGAGCGCCTATTTGACTAGCCTTCCCGTTCACGATGCCGACATCCATGACCTCGGGCTCTTGGTGCGCGCCCATCGCTCGCTCATCTTCATGGACGGCTACGACCGTGGCGCCATCACCAGCCTCTTGGCCGCCGTGGCCCGCGCACAGGACGTGCCCTTCTTCGTGTGGACCGCGCACGAGGGCTTGGTCCGGCAGGGTGCTGCCGACGGTGGCGTCTACAAGACGGACAAGCCGAGCGCTTGCCTCGCGCACCTGAAGAGCGCGGACCTCGAAGCCGTCACCTTCTTGTCCGGCTTCGAGTCGTACCTGACCGAGCCCGATATCGAGAGCCGCCTGATCGAGCTGCACGATCGCTTCCTCCGCCACCGTGGCGTCATCGTGCTCTCTGGTGATCCCTCGCGGCTGCCAGCGCCGCTCGCCGAGCTGTTCACGGTGATGCATTTGCGAACGCCGCCGCGTGAGGCCTACCACGCCTTCGTTGCCGAGGTGCTCGAGGAAGTGAAGGGCCGCATGCCGGTCACGGTCGAGCTCACACCGCGTGACGTTTCCGAGCTCATCGAGCACTTGTACGGCATGCCATTCCACGAGGTGCGCAAGATCATCACGCAAGCGCTCGTCGAAGACGGGCGGCTCGATCAAGGTGACCTGGCGACGGTGCTCGATGCCAAGCGGCGCATCATCGAGCGCCTGGGAACGCTCGAGTTCATTCCCGTCGCCACCGGTGCCGCGCAGCTCGCTGGACTGTCGAAGCTCAAAGCCTGGCTGGAGAAGCGACGAGCGGCCTTCGTGGAGCCGACCCGCGCCCGCGCCCTCGGCCTGCCCCCGCCGCGCGGCTTGCTCCTGACGGGCGTGCAGGGCTGCGGCAAGAGCCTGGCGGCCCGCTCCGTGTCGGCCGCGTTCGGCCTGCCACTCTTGCGGATGGATCCCGGCAGCCTCTATCGGAAGTACTTCGGTGAGAGCGAGGCCAACATGCGCACTGCCCTGCGCACGGCGGAGCGAGTGTCCCCCTGCATCCTGTGGATCGACGAGATCGAGAAAGCGTTCGGGCGCGGTGGCGACTCGGACGGTGGCACGGCGCACCGGATCCTCGGCTCGTTTCTCACCTGGCTCCAGGAGAAGGACGAGACGGTGTTCGTGATGGCCACTGCCAACGACATCAGTGAGCTCCCGCCCGAGCTCTTGCGCAAGGGTCGCTTCGACGAGATCTTCTTCGTCGATTTGCCGAGCCACGAGGTGCGCGCGAACATCTTCGCGCTGCACCTGGCCACTCGTCGTCAGGATCCGAGCACCTTCGACATCGAGGCGTTGGCGTCGGCCACCCACGGCTTCTCTGGCGCCGAGATCGAACAGGCCATCGTTTCGGGCCTCTATTCCGGGCTAGCCGAAAGCCGCACGCTCGATACCGAAATCTTGCTGCGCGAGGTCGAGGGTACGCAGCCACTGAGTGTCACCATGGCGGAAAAAGTGGAGGCTCTGCGCAATTGGGCGCGTGACCGCGCCGTCTTCGTCGACTGAGTTTCGGGTGCTAGGACAGCCCTCGTGCCGAAGGTCGCCGTTTGCTTCGTCTGCTTGGGCAACATCTGTCGCTCGCCCACGGCCGAAGGCGTGTTCCAGAAGCTGGTCGAAGCGGCGGGTCTGTCCGCGGAGATCGCGATCGACAGCTGCGGGACCGGCTCCTGGCACGTCGGCGAGCCGGCCGACGCGCGCTCGCGGGCCGCAGCGGCGAAGCGTGGCTACCAACTGCCGAGTCGCGCACGACGCATCGACGGCGCCGACTTCGGGCGCTTCCACTACCTCCTGGCGATGGATCACGACAATCTGCGTGCGCTCGAGGACCTCGGCCGCGCGCTCGGCTACTCGGTCGAAGGCCCACCTCACGTGAGCCTGCTCCGTGACTTCGACAGTACGGCCCCAGCCGGCTCGGTCGTACCCGATCCCTACTATGGTGGCGATCGCGGCTTCGAAGAGGTCCTCGACATCTGCGAGCGCGCCTGCCGCGGATTACTCGAGCACATCGTCCGCACGGATCTTCCGGCCTGAACGGGCTACCCGCGTGTCGCGGCCACCTGGTTGACCAGGGCGCATGCTTTCCTCAGCCGAGAATACCCGTCCTTCGTGACGAAGATTCGATACATCCGGCCGTCCAAGCCATGGATGTTCTTGTCGAGTAGGCCGACTTGGTCGAGCTTGCGCACTAGTGCCGACGTCGTTTGTCGGTCCAGGCCCGCCGCATCGGCAATCTCCTGCCGGCTCACAGCATCGTCGGCCTCGGCCGTGGCAATTGCTGCGCCGTGTAGGGCCAGAAACTGGGAGTATGTGAGCTCGACAGCGCGGAGCGCATGATCGACTTTCCGCTGCCAGGCCATCGCTGACTGCCAGCCCATCATCGCTGCTTCCGCCTCGGAGGACAGGTTCGGCGGATCACGGCCAGTCTCTCGTCTCCAGAGCACGCCAAACTTGTTAGCATACTGACAAGTTTGGGCGACGCTTTCGAAGGGGCGCCCCGTCGTGCCACGGTTGGTGCTCGGCACCCTTCGTGGCTTCCAAATCATGGTTCGCGATTGCACCCGGAGTGGCGCGCCGACGGCGCACAGCTGGCGCGCCGACGGCGCGAGGCTGCGGACGGCGCGGTCAGTTGAGCGCTTGATCCGCCATGCGCAGCGGGAAGCCGGCGACTTCGGCGGTGAAGTGCTGCTCGGTGCCGGTGACGAGCATGTCGTACTCGCCCTTCATGAAACCGAAGGGCGTCGAAAGCGGGCAGCCGGAGGTGTATTCGAAGCGCTCGCCCGGGGCGAGCACGGGCTGCTTGCCGATCACGCCGGGTCCACGGACGTGCTCGACGTGGCCGCTGCCGTCCGTGATTTCCCAGTGCCGGCTCAAGAGCTGCACCGTGACCGATCCCATGTTCTCGATGCTGATCGTGTACACGTAGAACCAGAGCGGGCGCTTCAGGTCCGAATGCTCGGCCGAATAGCGAGCCTTGACCTCGATCCTCACTCCGCGTGTGACCGCGTGCGACCGACTGATGAGTTGTTCCTTTGCCACGAACGCCGAGCCCTTCATACCGGCGGTGGGCGCCGCTCGCAAAAGCGCGTTACCTCGGCCTTTAGCAGGCCCTGGCGCCAGCCGCTCAGGCCGCCCAAAAGGGCAGGAATCCCCCCCGAAGCGTAGGCGTCCAGCATGCGACGGGTCAGCCGGTTCGGCAGCGCGAGCTCCGGGGCGACCGACAGCGTCGTGCAGACCTCGGCGCGCAAGGTGGTGATCCAAGCATCCAGCCGGTGCTCCTCGAAGCTACCATACGCAGGCGGTTCGAGCACGACGCTCGCCGCGGGGCCACGCTCCCGGGCACTCTGGATCAAGGCCAAGATGCGCGCGCCATGGCGTTCTGCCAGCGAACGGTTGACGCCCTTGATCCGAACCAGGTCATCCTTCGTCTTCGGCAGTCGTGCAGCCAAGGACATCAGCACCTTCGGCTCACCGATCGCACCCTGTTCGTCGGGCGAAAGCTCGTTGTGAAAGGCGACCAACGACGCGAGCGCAGTCAGCCCCTCTGGCGAAAGCTGCCACGCGTTGCGGAAGCTCCCGATGCCCAGGAGGCGCGGCGCTTCCGGCTCCGGGCTCAGGGTGGCCAAGGAGGCCGCGATTGCGATGTCGAGCCTGTCGAGATCGAGCAAACGCTCTCGAATGTGGCCGAAAATGGCTGGCAAATGCGCTACGTCCTGGGCGGCGTAGTCGAGCTGGGAGCGGGGGATGGGGCGCCGAACCCAGTCGTCTGCTTGGTGCCCCTTGTCGGCGCGGATCCCACGGACCTTGTACTCGAGGTAGGCGAGCGAAACCGAATACTCGGGTCCGAGCAGCGCCCACGCGACTTGCGTGTCGAGCAATTGGTTGGGGGCGGTGCCCACCTCCTGTTCGATCAAACGGAGGTCTTGCAGACCCGCGTGCAGGACCCAGAGCAGGTTCGGGCGGCTGAGCAAGGGACCGAGCGGTGCCAAGGTGGGCAGGCGGAGCGCATCGAACAGGAAGATCGAATGGCCCAGCGAGAGCTGGAGGAGACAGAGCCTTATGCCCTGGCGGCCCGACTCGAACTCGGTGTCGACATAGAGGGGTTGCGGTCCCGGACTGCTCGGATCGAGCTCGCTTTCGAGCACGCTCACGGCATCCGCCAGGCCTCGTTCGTCCTCGACCAGGCGATAAGCGAGACGTTCGGCGTCCGGTCCGACGCCGGCAGGACTCATAAAATGGCCTGCGGGCGGTAGCGGGCGGCTTCGGGGTGCGCGGACACGACCTTCTCCACGCTGGCCACGAACTGTTCGACCTGCCGCGGGGCAGCCCCGACGAACGACAGCGGCTCGGCGAGGAGCGCGTTCAACGCTTCTCTGGAGAGGCCGAGACGGGTGTCCGTCGCCAGGCGCGCCCAGAGGTCGTTCTGCTCCTGGCCCGTCTCACGCAGTGCACGGGCAGCAGCCACCGCGTGTTCTTTGATGACTTCGTGTGCCGTCTCGCGGCCGACGCCGCTGCGAACGGCTGCCATGAGCACTTTGGTCGTGGCCAAGAACGGCAGGTAGCGCAAAAGCTCGCGCTCGATCACCTTGGGGTAGTAGCCGAGCTCCGACAGCACGCTGCCAAAGGTTTCGAGCAGGCCATCGACGGCGAAGAAGGCATCGGGCAAGAGCACGCGCCGGACCACCGAGCAGCTGACGTCGCCTTCGTTCCATTGGTCGCCCGCTAGGCCTGCCGCCATGGTGACGTGGCCGGTCAAGATGACCTTGAAGCCGTTGATGCGTTCGGCCGAGCGGGAGTTCATTTTGTGCGGCATTGCGCTCGACCCCACTTGGCCGGGCTGAAAGCCTTCCGTCCCGAGCTCCGCGCCAGCCATGAGCCGCAGCGTGGTGGCGAAGCTCGAGGGACCCGCCGCCACCTGGAGCAGGGCGGACACCACGTCGAAGTCGAGCGAACGCGGATACACCTGGCCCACGTTGTCCAAAACGGACGCGAAGCCGAGGTGCGTCGCGATGCGTCGCTCGAGCTCGGTCAGCTTGTCCGTCACGCCACCCAAGAGGTCGAGCATGTCCTGCTGCGTGCCAACCGGCCCTTTGATGCCGCGCAAAGGATAGCGCGCGAGCAGGTCGCTGACGCGCCCGTAGGCTTGCAGGACCTCTTCGCCACTGTTGGCGATGCGCTTGCCTACGGTCGTCGCCTGAGCCGGCACGTTGTGGGAGCGCCCGCTGATGACGAGCGTCGCCGTCTCGGCGGCTCGCTCTGCGAGCTGGCTCAGCACGGCCGCCAAGCGCCCCTGGACCAGCTGGAGCGCTTGCCGGACCTGCATCTGCTCGAGGTTCTCGGTCAGGTCACGGCTCGTCATCCCCTTGTGGATGTGTTCGTGACCCGCCAGCGCGCAGAACTCGTCGATGCGGGCTTTCACGTCGTGACGGGTGACGCGCTCACGGCGCTCGATGCTGCCGAGATCGACCTCGTGGACCTTGCTCTCGTAGGCCTGGATGGCCGCCTCGGGCACCTCGAGACCGAGGTCCTTCTGCGACTTGAGGACGGCGATCCAAAGCTGCCGTTCGAGCACGATCTTGTGTTCGGGCGACCACAGGCGTGCCATCTCGGCGCTCGCGTAGCGCGCGGCGAGGACGTTGGGGACGAAGGGCTTGGTGGCGGTCACGGCAGCGCCGTCCTCAGTGACTGTGCCCGTGTGCGCCGTGGGCGTGGCGATGGGAGAGCTCGTCCTTGGTCGCCTTGCGGATGCCGGCAATGGTGCCGGAGAAATGTAGGCGCTTGCCGGCCAGCTGGTGGTTGCCGTCCAAGACGACGCTGTCGAGCTTGACCTTGACCACGGTCACGGGAATGCGCGTCCCGCTCGGTGCCGTCATGGTCAGGACCATGCCCTTTTGCGGCTTGACCTGCGGTCCGAGCTCGGACTTCGGCACTTCGAACACGCGAGTCTCGTCGAGCTCGCCGTAGCCGTCCTTGGGTTCGATGGTGGCCTCGAACGCGTCGCCGACGACCTTGCCGGCCAGAGCGCTTTCCAGACCGTCGATGATGTTGCCGTGACCGTGCAGGTACTCGAGGGGGCCGCGGCCGCCGCTCTGATCCAGCACTTTCCCTTCGTCGTCTTTGAGGATGTATTCGATGGCGACGACGCGATCTTTTTCTACCTGCATGGCCGTGGCTGATAGCAGTTCCGGAAGCGGTCGCAGTACGCCTCCCGAAGCAGCCAAATTCGGCCTCTCGCCAGCCCGCGCACCCTGTGCCATATCCCCGCGTCAGTGGCCGCCAGCTACTTCGACGTCGATGGGACTTTGGTCAGCACCAACCTGGTGCAGCCGACCCTATACTACCTGTCGAACCTCGGCACGCCGCTCAAATCGCTCAAGAGCATCGGCGCCGCGTTCCTCAAGGCGCCAGCGATGGCGCTGGCCGAGGTCAGGGACCGCCGCCTGTTCAACGAGCTCCTCTACAGCGCGTACGCGGGAGTGAGCGAGGATCGGCTCCTCGTTTTGTCCCAAGAGGTCTACGAGAAGGTCTTGGCACCCGCGATCTACCCGTTTGCTCGGGACCTGGTCGACCAGGCCAAGCGGGCTGGACACGAGGTGGTGCTTTTGTCGGGCGCGCTCGAGGTGGTCGTGCGGCATTTGGCCACCGCCCTCGGCGCCGATCACGTCATCGCCAACCAGCTCGAGCTGAAAGATCGCGTCGCCACGGGCAAGATCTTGCGCCCCGTCGTGGCTGGCCCGACCAAGGCGCGCCTCCTGGCCGAGCACGCGCGCCTGCGCGGTCACGATCTGGCCGAGTGCTACGCCTACAGCGACAGCTACTCCGACGTGCCCATGCTCAGCGTGGTCGGGCATCCCGCGGCCGTGAACCCCGACAAGAAGCTGGCTCTCTTGGCCCGCGCCTATTCCTGGCCCACGCTCGAGCTAGGCTAACTGGAGTTTGCGAGAATGGATCACCCGTCCGTCATCACCCTGGACAAGGACAGCGCACCGCGCACGGTTTTCGCTGGCGATCGCCTGATCGACATCGACCTGCCCGCAGGCACCCGCGTCATCTACCCGAAGCCCGCGCTCAAGCCCTTGGCCGACGTCGACGCAGCCATCCGCTACGCCATCAATCACCCGGAGGGCTCGGAGCCGCTCTACGCCAAGCTGCGTCCCGGCATGAAGGTCACCATCGCCATGGATGACATCTCGCTGCCGTTGCCGCCGATGAAGCGGCCGGACGTGCGGGAGAGGGTGCTCACCATCGTGCTCGCCCTGCTCGCCGACCATGGCGTCGACGACGTGCACCTGATCGTGGCCACGGGCCTGCATCGGCGGATGAAACCGCACGAAATCCGCCACATGGTGGGCGACAAGATCTACGACGCCTACGCGCCGGACCGCCTCTACAACCACGACGCGGAAGACAAGGACAACCTGGTCGTCGTCGGCGAGACGGACCAGGGCGAGGTGATCGACCTCAACCGGCGCGCAGCCGAGAGCGATCTCGTCATCTACGTGAACCTGAATTTCGTGCCCATGAACGGTGGCCACAAGTCGGTGGCGGTGGGGCTCACCAGCTATCGCAGCATGCGCTACCACCACAATCCGCAGACGATTCGGGCCTCCGACTCGTACATGGACCCGCGCCGTAGCAAGCTCGCGCACGACATCGCGCGCATCGGCAAAGTGGTCCACGAGGCGCTCGACATCTTCAGCATCGAGACGACGGTGAACAACAAGATGTTCGACTCGTCGCTCAGCTTCCTCTGCAAGAACGAGGATGAGCTGACGTCACGCGAGAAGGTGCTCTTGCGGGCCACGGTGGCCGCTACGGCGCGCCTGCCGCAGCCGTTGCGCCACACGGTGTTCGACAAGTTCCCGGCGCCGTACGGCGTCACGGGCGTGTGGGCCGGCGAGGTCAGCGCCGTGCACGACAAGGTGATCGAACGGTCGTTCGAGCAGTACCTGGTGCCCTTCGATGGCCAGGTCGACGTGCTCGTCTGTCCGATCCCGTACATCAGCCCCTACAACGTGCACGCCTTCCTGAACCCGCTGCTCGTGTCGGTGATGGCGCAGGGGTACCTGTTCAACAAGTACCGCGGCAAGCCGCTCTTGAAGCAGGGCGGCACGATGATCATCACCCACCCGATGACGGACAAGTTCGATCACGAGCAGCACGCGCCGTACATCGACTTCGTCCACCGCATCCTGCCCGAGACGCGCGACGCCGTGCGCATGCAGCACCACTACGAAGAGAAGTTCGCTAGCGATCCGGCCTTCATCCAGATGTTCCGCAGCGGCTACGCCTACCACCCGAGCCATCCGTTTTTCATGTGGTACTGGGGCGAAAACGGCCGCCAGCACATCGGCAAGGTCATCGTCGTCGGCGCCGACAACGAATACATCCCCAAGCTCTTCGGCTACGAAACGGCCCCCTCGATGGACGAAGCGCTCTATCAAGCGCGCGGCGGCCTCACCAAGTCGCAGGAGATCGCCTGCCTGCACATCCCGCCGATCGCGATCGCGGACGTGCGGTAAGGGCCGCACCGTGGGCCTCTACCTGGCGAGCTTCGAGTTCGAAGGCACCCCGCCCACCGAAGCGGAGTTTCGCGCGCGCTACGCCGAGATGTACACGCCTCGGGTCTTGGACCTCTACGAAGTAGCCGGGAGCCGCGTCGAAGTGGGGTGTCTGCTCGACCCGTGTGGGATCGATTACGTCGAAGCAGTGATGCGCCGGCTGGGTGGGCGGTCCGTGAAGCGAAACGGTAAGCCGTTCGACTACGAGCTGCCGGAGTTCACTGCGACGCCGTGGCGGAAGCTCTCCTGGCTGGCGCGGCTGCGTGCGCGCTACGGCGCGCGCAGGAAGCGTGGCTGAGCTGGTTCGAGCACTTGTCAGGCATCCCGGAGAGCTCGACTGATGTCCCGGAGGGCCGTCCGCGCGTACCGGGACCGTCACACGCGCTCGAGCGCGGCGACGTCGGCGAGGTCTTGCGCGCGGCCGGAGGCCTTCTTGTTGGCAATCAGATCGCCCCGCGAAATGATCGGCACGACCAGCGTACCCACGTGGATGGAACCGGCACGCGCGATGGTCTCCTCCGTGTCGATGCCGTCTGCACTGCGCAAGATATCGATTCGCACAGGCGGGGCACCCAAGTAGACGATCTCGGTCGGAGTCATGCGTCCCGCTGCCTCGACGATGTGACGCGGCGCCCCGAACGCACCGAGGGCACGGGCAACGCGTTCGAGGTTGTCACCATCTCCAGAGACGAGCAGATCGAGATCCTTGGTCGCACGTGGTTCGGCATGAACACCAACCGCGTAGCCGCCGAGGACCACGTAGCTAACGGCGCAGCGGGCGAACTCCGCCAATAGATCTCTGAAGTCGGGGTGCAGGTCCACGGTGTCCTTGCAGAGTGAGGCTACGCTCGACGAGCGTCCAAACGAGTCCCAAGCGTTCGGCCGGAGAAAGCAGGGCAGTTTCGGCTCGAGACATGGCGTCGAGCTCCGCGTGGGACCTCGCCACTCCGCCCTGCCAAGTCGCGGCGCGCTGGGCAGCTCTCTCGGACCGCTGGCGAGGCGCATCGTCGAGAGGGTTACTAGCGGGATCCTTCTCGTGCGCCATGTTCCACAATCATAGCTGATTGTGGGCGAAATCGGTAGGAGCTGCACGGATGACCGCTCAGGGCGAGCTCCCCGCGGCGAAAGAGCGCAAGCTCCTTCCGCTCGCGTAGTAGCGATACAGGTCCTTTTTGGCGAGGTCGAACTCGAGCGAAGTCACCTCGCGCGTCTCCACGGACGCTCGGTACCAGACGATGGCGTCGGCAATGCGACCGTCGTGCGCGGCCTTCAAGCCCAAGAAGTAGGCAACTTCGTTGGCATGGCGACTGTTCGTGGCGGCCGTGAGTACCGTCTTCTCGTCGATGAAGCCCGTTAGGTAGCGACCGATGGCTGCGTAGCTGTCCATCCGCGTCTCCTTCCGGAAATGCTCTGTCACTCGAGGATCGATGGGCTCTCCTGTTTGGAGTTGGCTCGCCGCGCGCATGGCCCAGAGGTAGTCGGTGTCCGCACTGGGCTGCGATTCGGTGGGTTGGGGCAGCTCCCAGAGCAGCTCGGGGACCCGCTGGTGGTAGGCAAACATCACCATGGGGGCCCGGAGCTCGAGGGGAACTCTCGAGCCGAGCCAGGCTAGCGCCTGCTCGCCGCCCATCGTTTCCTTGCGACACCGATAGGCCCAAACGTCGTTCTGGAGTTGGTGAAGCGGGGAGTCGGAAGGGACCTCGAAGGTGGCGACGCAGTGTGCGAACTGCTTGGTGTGGCGAAAATGATCCGCGAGCACTTCCACGAACGAGCGCGTCAAGCTCGAATCGAGGAGCCTTGCTGCCGCTGCGCGCGCTTCATCGGGAGGCTTGGTCGAGTAAATCTCCACGAACGCGTCCCGCACCGGATCCAGGTCGGAGAGGGTGGGAAGTCTGCTCAGGCTCCGCACGACGTCGCGCGCGGCATCCGGTCGACCGGTGGTCCAGAGAACCCGCAGACGCAGGCCCAGGGCGTCCGCTGAGGCGGGGTAGCGTGTGAGCGCGCGGGTGCTGAGCTCCTCGGCCGCTGCGCTGTCGCCGCGAGCCAGGGCAATCTGCACTCCCATCTTGATCGTCGAGAGCTTGTAGCTGTCCTGGAGCGGCTCCCAGATTTTCCATGCCTCGTCTGCGTGACCGGCCCGCAACTTCACGCCTGCGAGGGTGGTGAGCGCCCACTGTCGACCGAATCCGCCCACTTTGCGATGTGTCTCGAGCCAGCGCTCCACCACCGCTGGGATCTCGGCCTCGCGACCGTGTTCCCGGAGCAAAGTGGTTAGCTCCTGGCGCCACTCCCAATCGTCGATACTGGGATCGAGGTGCTTTCGCAGCTCCGATTCTCGCAGCGGCATCTCGGATGCCGGTACGCCGTCGCTCCCTTCGATGTACCGCTGCCACCAGTCGAGGACTACGGGATCGGTGCTCGCAGCCTCACGCACCCACGCTCCCCAGAAGAAGTCCTTGTAGCGAAGGTCGCGGCTCACGACGGCCAGGTTCCGCGCCGCCAGCCGCAATCCGTCCGGGCGCGTGTCCAGGCTCTCGGCCAGCATCTGCATCGCCGCGGCGTCCTCTGCGCTGCTGAACTCGATGTTCTCCACCAGGTCGCCGAACAGCCCCGCTTTGGCCGGCGCTCCGAGCCGATCGAGGGTTCTCATGGTTGCGGTGACCTGGCCCGACTTGATGGTCGATGCTGCGGCCTCGGCACGGAGCTCGGCCCAAGCTTTCATTTGGGCAAACAAGGGCCGCTTGGACTCGAAGATCAGTCGGCCCATGTTCACGCGGTCCTCGGGAGTGATTCCTTGCCGATCGAAGCGGTACTCCACGAATGCTCCGAAACACGACGCCACCAAGGATTCCGCATACTTCTCGAACACGATGCGGGCCGTCGGACTGCGGAGCCGCTCGGACCCCTTTTGAATCCAGAGGTCCAGGCGCCCCAGGACGCTCAGGGCATCCAGGCTGACGCCCAAATGGCGGAGCCCTTGGCCCAGCAGTTGATTGTGCGCGTCGAGGAAGGCTTTCTGGATCGCTTCGGGCGAGCGCGCATCCTCGAGCTTCTCGATGAAGGCTTCGACGTCGGCCCCCGCGCGGGCCGCGAGCTGGAGCTCGAGCGGAATCGCGCACAAGAGCGACGAGCGTCCCAAGGTCTCGAAGTGGTTCGAGCGCAGACTCGCCGACAGGCCGGCCCAACCAAAACGCTTGCTCCCCCGCAGCTTGTCCCAGCTAGCGCGTTCCTCGGCCCGACTGAGCTCGCTCTGCCTTTGGTACCACAGCCACTGCCCGCGCTTGTCGGCGGCGAGCGCTCGGTCGTCGAAGGTGAGCCTGGCCTTCCAAGGTCCGTCGGCGAGCTTCTGACCGAGCTTGCTCGCCGTTTCGGTGTAGCCGAGCTCGAGGGCCAGCACGGCCCGTTCCACGGTGCGCTCTTCGCCCCGCGCCTGCTCGGCCAAGACCAGCCAGGCCAGCGCAAAGCCTCCGAGCTCATCGGCCACGGCGAGGCGATCGACGCCATCGTGCAAGAGGCTGATGGCCGCTCGAGCGGCGGCGAGGGGATCGTGCGGTCGAGGTGAGGCCTGCGTCTCGCGCGCAATGATGTCGAACGCCACCACAGGGGCGGCGAGCCAGTCCCCAGGATCCTCCATGACGATGGCGCGCTGGGCGGCTTCGCTCGGCGGTGGCGCCAGCCGGGTGAGCTCTTGGAACGCGCCTTCGAAGCCCAACGGTCGAGGAAAAGGACGTTCGGCGGACCAGGGATCGTCGCCTCCAAATGACTGCTTCCACTCGGCGGGCACCACGGCGCCGCCGAGCAGCACCGATTTGGCGATGCGGAAGCGGCGGTCGACCCCGAGCTGGTAGGGTGCATCCAGGCGCTCCGCCGTCTCGCGCAGCCCTGCGCCCAGGACGAGCGCCGCCGGTGGTTGCGCCGCAACGAGGGTAGGGGCCGCTCGCGCTCGCGCCGCCGCGCGCGCGTCGACGAAGTGTGCTGACAGCTCGGAGTAGGCGACCCAGCCTCCTCCCAGAGCGACCAGCACAGCCAGCACGCCGGCCAAGACATAGACCCGCTTGCCCCTGTCTCCCGCGTTCATCCCCCTCGCATGGTGAAGGAGAATAACCAAGATTGGCAATCTTGTCTGCTCAGCGCGGTCCTGCACACGCTTGGACTAGCGCAGGGACCCCAGCCGCGGCCTCGAGCTCGTAGTCGTACGGCGGATCGTCGAACGGCGTGCCCCCGCCGCTCGTGCCGTCGTCCTCCGGCGTGCCCTCGTAGCCGTTGTCCCGCGCGGTGATGTGGGCGGTGCCTTCGTCTTCCGCGCTATTGAACTCGTGCGGAGAGTTCACACCGTCGAAGAAATTGCCCTCCGACAAGACGTGAGCGTTGCGTCCGGCGCGGATGCAGTAGTTGTTGCCCGCCGAGCTGAAGTAGTTGTTCAGCGAGTGCACCTGACCGAAACGCACGCGCGGCATGCGCTCGGTGACACCTTCGGCCCACCAGTTGTGGTGCAGGGTGACCTTCAGGCGACCATCGTCTTCGCTGGCGTTGTTGTCGGAGTGGCCAATCAGGCTGGAAAACTTGTGCTCCGGGTCGGGCGCGGCCGAGGTGTAGCGAAACTTCGTCCAGGAGATGGTCAGCCAATTGGAGCCGTGGGTCACATCCAAATTGCCATCGACGCCGTCGTAGATCTCACAGTGGTCGATCCACACGTGATGGGCGAAATAGACCTGCATCGCGTCGCCGTCGACGTCCGTCGTGGCGCCGTTGACCGTGAGGTTCCGTAGAATGATGTTCCCGACGAACGCATCGGCGTAGCCGCGAATGCGGACCCCACCGTGCAGCTCCGCGTCCGGTCCGATGCCGACGATCGTCTTGTTCGAAGCGACGTTCAGACGCCCATTCAGTTCCCAGGCGCCCTCGAGGTGGATCACGCGCGGCTCTTCGTCCGCGGCGAAGTCCTCGAGCTCCTCGAGAGTCGTCGGCACGACGGGCTCGACATCGCCGCCGCCGGTGGTCGTTGCCACGTCGTCGCCGTCTTGGCTCGCCCAGCCGACGAGCCCGGTCGGGCACTCCCCGGGTTCAGTGCCGCCTCCCGTGGCTGGCGTCCCGCCGCTACTCGCGCCCCCACTCGGCGGCAGGCCGCCTGAGCCACCGCTTTCCGCAGGCGCGCTGCCGCCGCTCGGCGCGCCTGGCGCGCCTCCCGTGGCGGCGGCTCCACCGTCCCCCGTCGAGCTCGCACCCCCGCTCGCCGAGCCATCGCCAGCGTCCGGCGCAGGAGCACAGGCGACGAGCAAGCCGACCGTCATCCATCGACTCGCGAGACTGCGCCTGAGCGCGACTGACGCCATGCTAGTCGATGCAGCAGGAACGGCTTCCGATCAAGCAAAAGGGCCCGAGGCCAGTGCCTGAAGATCCAATCTCAGTGCATATGTCCTGGACGGGTCGTGCTCGTTTTGAATCCGGCCTCCGGTCGGCCCCGGCGTGCGCTAGGGTCTTCCCCATGGATCCAGCCGGACTGCCAGCCCTCGTCGAAGCCATCCGCCACCTTCACGGGCTGGACGCGACCTGGATCGAATCCGTTCCGGTCAGGGAGGAGCACGAGGGGCAGGTGGTGTGGCACGGGGAGGTCCAGGTGTTTGCCATCGACCACCCCAAGGCGAACCGGGCCTATGCCTGGACCCACGAGACCCAGCCAGGCAAACGCCGCTTTCACGTGGTGCTCGGGGCGAGTCAGGTGACGGGTGCCACGGAGGCCGTGCGAGTGGCGATCGTTGGGGACCCTCGGCGGACGCTGAATTAGGCGCCGACGTCACTTGCCCTGCGCCCCGATCGCTGCAAATCCACCCCGCGTGAACGATGGGTTGGTTCTGTTGTTGGCCGCGGCGCTCTGCCTGGGCGGCTGTTCGCGGGAGTCGGCCAAGGCGGAGACCCGCAAGGACGCCGGCAAAGGGCCTGCCGCGAGCGCTCCGGTGCCGATCGATGTTCAAGTCGTCCAGCCGCGCAAGCTCGACGTGCCGATTCGCGCCACGGGCACCCTACTCCCCGCCGAGTCGGTGCAGATCGTGGCGGAGCTGTCGCGGCGACTCGTGCGCATCTCGGCGGACGAAGGCGCCACGGTGAAGCAGGGTCAGGTGCTGTTCGAGCTCGACCATGCCGATCTCGATGCGCAGCTGGCCGAGGTGACGGTGTCCGAGGACCTCGCCAAGAAGACGGCGGCGCGGCACGCCCAGCTGCTCAAGGAATTCGCGACGTCGCAGGCGGAGTACGACGTCGCGGCGGCCAAGGTGGAGGAGATTTCGGCCACGCGGCGCACGCTGGCCGTCACGCGGGACAAGGCCGTCATTCGGGCGCCGTTCAGTGGCGTTCTCGGCTTGCGGCAGGTGAGCCAAGGCGCGTGGGTGAGCCCTTCGACGCCGCTGATCACACTGTCGAAC
>Ga0164308_10000843_pt1 | contig 16626 bp, 13 predicted proteins | sample Whisoiple_246_MG_FD_109983 | JGI IMG/M metagenome (GOLD analysis project Ga0164308, IMG submission 109983) | Soil microbial communities amended with fresh organic matter from upstate New York, USA - Whitman soil sample_246_MG | ecosystem: Environmental > Terrestrial > Soil > Unclassified >...
CCGTCAGCTCCTCGACCAGCGCCTGGTCCCGCCCGCGCCGGCGCCCCTGCTCCTTGAGCAGGGCGCGGGCCACGCCGAAGAGCCAGGCCCGGCGCAGCATCGGCGCCGGCAGGTCGGCACGGCGTCGCCAGGCCACGGCGTACACCTCGGCGCAGAGGTCCTCGGCGTCGGCGGCGGTCCGGCGGCGTACGTAGGCGAGCACGTCACGCGCGGTGGCTCCGTAGAGGTACTCGAACTCGTGCGCGTCGACCTGGTGGGCCATCTCAGCGCCACCTGACCATCGGGTCGGCGCGCGGCAGGTCCGGCACCAGGCCGCCGCGGCAGTAGCCGTTGTGCTCGGCGAGCAGGAGGGCCACGGGGTCGATCCGCCGCTGCTCGACGGCGTCGCCGAGGGCGGCGAGGTAGTAGAACTGGCTCTCGTCCCAGTAGTGCTCGGTCGTGACGACGCCCTGCTCGTCCTGGACCTGCTGCGTCTCCCTGCTTCGGTACGGCGAGGGGTCGAGCGCCTGGATGGCCGGCCACCCCGGTGCGGCCCGGATCATGCCGATCGCCTCGGTGCGGGCCGTCTCGTCGCCGGTCCGGGTGCCCACCGCCCACTGGTTCGACCACGCGCACACGGCGGCGGAGGCCACCCACGCGCGGACTGCCCCGGTCGACACGAACTCGTCCGTCGCTGCCCCGCGGGCATCGTCGACCTGCTGCTGCACGGCGAAGGCGCGGTCGGCGTCGCTGGGGAACGGGATGTCGGTCGTCTCCTCGGCGATCACCTCGCCGAAGTCGGGGGCGGCCAGGGCCAGGATCTCCCCCGGTCCGCCGAGCCGGAGGTCCTCGGCGTCCCTCGGGCCGTGACCGGTGCGGGCCGTGTAGAGCTGGGCGGTCGCGAGGCCGGAGGTGCCGAGCACGGCCACCGCGACGCCGACGGCGATGCCGATCCGGAGCCCGCGCCGGCGGCGCCGAGGCGCCGCCGGCATCGTGTCCACCCGGAGCCAGATGCGCTCGAGCTCGGCGGCGGACGGCTCCGGCACGTCGGGTGCGGCGGCCGCGACCACGCGGTCGTGGGCCTCGGTCCAGGAAGTGCGGTGCATGCCTCTACCTGTCCGCGCGTTACGTCCTCAGGCGATCGCGGGCAGCTTGACCCGGAACGTGGTGCCCACGCCGGGCGCCGACTCCAGCTCGACGCTGCCGTGGTGCTGCTCGACGATCGCGTGCGCGATCGAGAGGCCGAGGCCGCTGCCGGGGATCGCGCGCTCCTGTGCGAGCGTGGAGCGGAAGAACCGGCTGAAGAGCCGCTCCTGCTCCTGGAGCGGGATGCCGATGCCGGTGTCGGCCACCGTGAGCACCACGTCGGCGCCGACGGTGGCCAGGCTGACGTCGACGCGGCCGCCCTCGGGGGTGAACTTCACCGCGTTGCTGACCAGGTTGATGACGACCCGCTCGAGCATGTCGCGGTCGCCCAGGAACGGGATCGGCTCGTCGGGCAGGTCGACCTCGAGCACGACGACGCCCCGCTCGAGGGACGGCGCGACGACGGCGCAGCCGGCCGCGACGACGTTGCGGAGGTCGACGAGGCGGTCGACCATGCCGAGGCCGCCGTCCTGGATCCGCGAGAGCGTCAGCAGGTCGTCGATGAGCGAGAGCAGGCGGGTGCTGTTGGTGGCGACCCGGTGCACGGCGTCGAGCTGCTCGGGGGCGAGCTCGCCGTACGCGCCGTCCTCGAGCATCTCGACGTACCCCAGGATGCTGGTGATCGGGGTCCGGAGCTCGTGGCTGACGCTGGACACGAAGGCGTCCTTGACGTGGTCGACCTCGCGCAGCCGCTCGACCGCCTGGCGCTCGGCCTCCAGGGACTCGACGAGCCGGTTCTCGGCCGCGACCCGCTCGGTGATGTCCTCGGACGTGCTCACGTAGCCGATGACGGCGCCCCGGCTGTCGACGATCCGGTTGAGCGACATCGAGTGGCTGCGCTCCTCGCCGTCCTTGCGGACGAACTTCATGTCGCTCGGCCCCTGGCCGATGAGCGAGCCGGCGACCGTGCGGAAGTCGTTGTCGACGCCGAGCTCGGCGGCCTTCTCGGCGATCCCGTCGGCGCTGTGGAGCATCTGCGAGCTCTGCCCCAGCGCCTCGTCGGCCGTGTAGCCCAGCAGGCGCTCCGCGCCGGGGTTGAAGAGCGTGATCCGGGCGTCGGGGTCCGAGCCGATGATCGCGACACCCGTGGTGCCGTTGACGATGCTCTGGACGCGGTCGCGCTCGGCGGCGACCTGGCGGGCGTACTCGAGCTGGTCGCCCACGCTGAGCACGAAGGGGACGACGACGAGCGCGCAGTCGATGATGAAGACCGAGAGCAGGATGTTCTGCACGTCGACCGGCAGGTCGTAGCGGACGTCGAGGTGCGCGAAGGGGCCGTTGCCGCGGGTCGTCAGGGCGATCGCGACGCCGAGGGTCAGGAAGAGCTGCGCGATCGCCTCGTAGGCGCCGCTGCGCAGCGCGCCCCAGGCGAGCACCGGCAGCAGCATGAACACCATCGCCGGGAAGTCGTCGAGCACGAACACGATGGGGGTCAGCGTGATGAGCAGCAGCCACTGGCAGGCGCGCTCGAACGTCGGGGCCAGGCCGGTGTGCGGGCGGAGCCGGCAGAAGAACGGCGTGACCGCGAGCTGGGAGGCCAGGCTCGAGCAGCCGACGGCGAGGCCGAGGAGCCACGGCGTGCCCCAGCCGGTGACCAGGCTGGTGCCGATGGCGAAGACGCCGACCACGACGAAGCCGACGGCCGAGGCGACGATGTAGCGGGCCAGCTCGGCGACCGAGTAGAGGTCCGGCCGCCGGCGTACGCCGCCGGTGAGGATGCGGAAGACGACCCAGGTCTCGACGGTGATGCCGATGGCGAGGCCGACGGCGACGTCCGCCGGGCGCTCGGTCCAGATCGTGCCGAAGGCGATCAGCCAGACCAGGGCGAGCACCACCGCCGTCGGCGGGCGGGTCGTCACCAGCAGCGGCGCCAGGGCGAGGGCCACCGGCCAGATCCCGATGGCGTAGCCGCCGTCGGGCGAGCCGTAGACGGCCAGGGCGCCGAAGACCGCGGTGGCAGCCAGGAGACCCGCGGCCGGCAGCCACGACTCCCTGATGCGCGCTTCCACCCCTGTCCCGCCTCTCAGCCCGATGGCACGTCGCCCCATCTTCGCGCGCCGGACGGCGCAGTGGGGCAAGACCTGCCGAGTCGTGGACGACCGATGGCCTAGGTTGAGCAGATGACCACGGAGCGACAGGACCACGACGTCGTCGTCGTCGGAGGCGGCCACAACGGCCTCGTCGCCGCGGCGCTCCTCGCTCGCGCGGGCCTCTCGGTGCTGGTCCTGGAGCGGCTCACCCACGCGGGCGGAGCCGCCGTCTCGGCCCAGGCGTTCCCCGGTCACCCCGCCCGGCTGTCGCGCTACTCCTACCTGGTCTCGCTGATGCCCGAGCAGCTGATGGCCGAGCTCGACCTCGACGTCCGGCTGGCCTCGCGGTCGGTCTCGTCGTACACGCCCACGCTCCGCGGCGGTACGCCGGGCGGCCTGCTGGTCGAGCGGTCCGCCGGCGAGCAGACCGAGAAGTCCTTCCGCACGCTCACCGGCGACGGCGACGAGCTCGCGGCCTGGGAGAGCTTCTACACCGACGTCGCCGACCTCGCGCGGGTCGTCGCCCCGACCCTGCTCCAGCCGTTGCCGCACGAGCGCGACCTGCGCGAGCAGGTGTCCCCGGAGGTCTGGCGGGACCTGGTCGAGCGCCCGCTCGGCGAGGCGATCGAGCGGCGCTTCGCCGACGACACCGTGCGCGGCGTGGTCGCGACCGACGCGCTGATCGGCACGTTCGCCTCCCTCCACGACGCCTCGCTCGTGCAGAACCGCTGCTTCCTCTACCACCTCGTCGGCAACGGCACCGGCGAGTGGCGGGTGCCGATCGGCGGGATGGGCGCGGTCACCGACGGGCTCGCCCGGGCCGCGACGGCGGCCGGCGCGCAGGTCGTCACCTCGGCCGGCGTCAGCCGCATCGACGCCGACGACGACGGCGCCGAGGTCACCTGGCACGACGGGCACGCCACGCACTCCGTGCGCACCCGCTACGTGCTCGCCAACGTCGCCCCGTGGGTGCTGGGCATCCTGCTCGGCGGCCCGGAGGAGCCCGAGACGAAGCCGCAGGGCGCCCAGCTCAAGATCAACATGCTGCTCGACCGCCTGCCGCGACTGCGCTCCGGCGTCGACCCCGCGGTCGCGTTCGCCGGCACCCTCCACCTCGCCGAGGACTACTCCCAGCTCGAGGCGGCGTACGCCGAGGCCGCGGCGGGCCGGGTCCCGACCACGATGCCGGGCGAGATCTACTGCCACTCGCTCTCGGACCCCTCGATCCTCGGGGACGCGGCGCCGGGCACCCACACGCTCACCTACTTCGGCCTGCACACCCCCGCGGCCCTCTTCGACGCCGACCCCGAGGGCGCCAAGCGGCTCGCGGTCGAGCGCGCGCTGGCCTCGCTCGACGAGCACCTCGTCGACCCGATCGAGTCCTGCCTGGCCACCGACGCCGACGGGCGGCCGTGCCTGGAGGCGAAGATCCCGCAGGAGATCGAGCGCGACCTCGCGATGCCGGGCGGGCACATCTTCCACGGCGACCTGGACTGGCCGTGGGCGCCCAACCGCGCCCGGCTCGACACCCCCGCGCAGCAGTGGGGCGTGCAGAGCGACGTCTCCTCGGTGCTGGTCTGCGGCTCCGGATCCCGCCGCGGCGGGGCCGTCTCGGGGCTCGGCGGGCACTCCGCGGCCCAGGCCGTGCTCGCCTCGATCTGACCCGTCGACGGCGAGGGTGCCCCTCGATTTTTTCCGACGGTCTCCCGCTGGTAGAGTTCACGTCGCTTCGGGGTGACCTGCAGCAGCGTGAACAACCAAGCGCCATTAGCTCAATTGGCAGAGCAGCTGACTCTTAATCAGCGGGTTCGGGGTTCGAGTCCCTGATGGCGTACAGCAAGCCCCGTCCGGCACAGCCGGGCGGGGCTTCGTCGTGTCCGGGTGGTGCGATCACCCGCCGCGGCTGCACTCCGCCTCCCGCGCACCGCAGATCCGGGCGGCCAGGTCGATCACGAGCTGCCGGTCCTCCGCCGAGGCACTGAAGAGGTCGTCGATGAGCCCGGGCGCCCACGCCGGCAGGACGGTGTCGTCCCGACCGCGCGCGAGGAACGGCAGGTAGGTGTCGTCGACCTCCGACTCCGCGAGGTTCTGCGGCACCACGATGCGGGCCGTGCTCAGCGCGTCCAGCAGGTTGCCCCCGAGGTCGGTGTGGTCGTGCCCGTCGCCGCGGAGCGGAGCCACCAGCGCCCGGCCGGCGTACTCGGCCGTGGGCATGGTCAGGTGGGGCAGCACCACCGCGGCCGCCACGTTGAGGACCTGGCCGGCCTGGACCGGCGTCCGCAGGTGCGGGCGGACCAGGGTGAGGAGCCGCAGGGCGTCGCCCTCGAACGGCACCGCACGACCCGTCTCCCAGAGGTCCACCGTGGTGCGGTCGACGTCGCACAGCGCCGCGAACTCCGAGCGCCGGAGGCCGAACGCCCCGCGCAGCCCCCGCATGACCGTCGACCAGTCGGTCGCGATCGGCCACTCCGGGTCGAAGTCCGAGTGGTCGACGGTGACGTAGAAGTACGAGTCGAAGAGCGCCTGCCCGTGGCCCGTGCGGGGTCGCGAGGTGGCCGAGGTCGACCACGGCAGCAGCTGCACCTGGCGCGACCCCGGGAAGACTGCGCAGCGCGTCCCGGTGTGCTCGGCGAGCAGGTCGGACTCCTCGTGGACCGTCATGCGGGCCCTCCCCTCTCGTCCGCCGCCCCGGTCAGAGCGGCTGCAGGCCCGTGATCACCCAGCCGGTGCCCTTGCGCTCCGCGGTCACGTGCAACTGCGCCGCGGAGACCGATGCCTCGTCGTCCTGCTTGCGGGTGCTCTTCTGGTCGACGAAGACCAGCATCGTGACCGAGTCGCCGGTGAGCTCCTCGACGCCGGCGACCTGGACCTGTGCCGTCAGGGTCAGCTGCTGCCCGGGAGCGCGCTCCTGGAGGCTGGCGAAGAGCTTGTCGTACTCCGTGCGGGCCTGCCCGTCGAGGCTCTGGTCGGCGTAGGCGCGGGTCGCGTCGGGCTGGCGGTAGTCGTAGCTGAGCACCTGGGTCAGGCCGCGCGAGACGGCGGTGATCGCGTCCTTCTGGATGGCGTTGTCCAGCATGGCGCGGTTCTCGAGGGCCGGGTCGTCCTGCAGCGTGCGGGTCTGCCAGGCCAGCACGAAGGCGACCACGAGCAGCGCGACGGAGAGTCCGATCACCAGCCCCCGGAGGGTGGCCACCGTGCGCAGGAGGCGTGCGGGCCGGGCCATCACAGGGTCACCGACACTTGCTGGAGGTTCTCGATCTTCCACTCGCCCTTGACGAGCACCAGATCGGCCGAGAACCGGTTGCGCTTCAGCGTCGGCTCCTCCGACCCGTCCTTGCCCTGCACCGTCACCTCGACGGCCACGATCAGCGTCGCGGACCGGTCGGTGAGATCGGTGACCGCGGCCTGCACGACCCGGCCCGTGGCGATCTTGCCCTGGTCGGCCAGCATCTTCTGCTCGTCCTCGCCGACCGAGAGCAGCTGGTCGTGCAGCACGCCGGTCGACACTCCCTGCCAGGCCTTGATCCCGGTGGCGACGTCGCGGTAGTCCATCGAGGTCATCGTCTCGACGGCGTGGGTCCCGTCGATCACCGCGCTGTCGCGCAGCGCGGCCCGGGCGCGGTCGGGGTCGTCGTCGGCATCGCGCCACGCCAGGAACGCGACCACGACGGCCGCCACCGAGATCGCCAGGACCAGCCACGCGATCCAGCCCACCCGCGACCTCCGGGGCCTGGACGACGCCTCGTCCGCGTCAGCCTCGGGCTCGGCCGACTCGGCCGGCTCGGCCGGCTCGGCGGTGTCGTCGGCGTCGGTCACGTCCCGGTCGTCCAGCTCGTCCGTCGCACGCACGTCGGTCACGGCTTGCCCCCCATCAGGTCCTCCATGCTGTCGGCCGAGCTCACCGTCGTCGTACGCGAGCTCTTGCTGCCCTTCTTGCCACCCAGGACGGCCATGGGGCCCCGGACGTTCGTCCCAGACGATACGGGTGCCGTGCAGCCGGCCTTGGTGTTGAACGGCTTGCCCGGGCTGGTGTCGGTGCCGGGCCGCATCTGGGTGCTCTCGTACCCCTCGACGCACGGAAGCGGGTTGAAGAAGGACAGCTGGGCGCCGGACAGCATCCCCTTGCTGGACATCACCGCGTAGGTGATGGAGATGCCCTCGGGCAGCTTGATCATGGTCTCCTTGACGCCGTCGGCGTTGGCCCCGAAGACCTGCGCGGTCGTCACCAGGTTGCTCATCAGCTGACCCAGGGGCTGACCGACGGTGCTGAAGAGCCGGTCGAGCTGCCGGGCCGACGCGGGCGTCTGCTCGATCAGCCGCCGCCAGTCGTCGTTCTGGTCCTCGAGCGAGTGCGCCAGCAGGTCCAGGTCCTTGCTGAAGCTCTGGAAGCTCGCCGCCGTGGCCTCCTGGGTGGCCAGCACCTTGCCGGAGCTGTCGATCAGGCTGACCGTGGTCAGGAAGTTGCGATCGGCGGTCCGGGCGAACGCCGTCGACGTCTTCAGAAGCCGAGCCATGTTGGCTCCGTTGCCCCGGGTGAACTCGTACAGCTCGTCGGTCACCGTGTTCAGGTCCTCCGAGGGGACCGAGGCGACCAGGTCCCGGCTGCTGCGCAGCAACCCGTCGATCGAGGGCGGCAGGTCTTCGGCGGTGAGGGTCAGGTGCGCGCCGTCCGCCAGCTTCTCGCCGTTGGTCGAGCCGCCCCGCAGGTCGAGGTACTGCTCGCCGATGGCGGACCGGTCGACGACCCGGGCCTCCAGGTCGGCCGACATCGCCGGCGAGCCGCGATTGATCCGGACCACGGCCCGGGCGCCGTCCCGGTCGGCCTCCAGGGACTCGACCCGGCCGACCGGCACACCTCGGTAGGTGACCTCGGAGTTCTCGAAGAGGCCGCCGGCCTCGGGCATGTCCACGATGACCTCGTAGCCGCCGTAGTAGCGGTCCAGACCCACGTAGTGCACCGCCAGGAACGTCGTGGTCAGCAGCGCGATCACCACGAACACGACGACCTTGGTCTTGGTCATGAAGGTCAGCATCGGTCAGTCCTCCGTGCTCGACGACGGCGACGCGGGCGTCGCGCTCGGGCTGGCCGCCTCGCTGGGCACCTGGACCGACTGCACCGGCAGCCCGGGAAGCGCCGAGTCTGTGGGCGGCAGCAGGCTCGGCGAGGGTGTCTGCTGCGGCGTCGCGGAGCTGCTCGGCGTGGGACGACCCGACGACGCGGGCGTCGCCGTCTTCCCGCTCGCCGTCTTCCCGCTCGCCGGCTTCTGGGCAGCCGGATCCGTGTCCTTCAGACCCGAGGTCCCCTCGGGTGCGTGGTGATCGACCTTCGGCGTGTTCCCGGTGTCGGGCAGCTGCGGCCACGGACACCCCATGGTCGTGCAGCTGTCCGGCAGCGAGGTGTAGTTCGCGGTCGCGAACACGTTCAGGTAGTCGCCCTTGATCGCGTCGAGCACCGAGTCCGGGAACGGGTAGGTGAGCAGCAGCTCGAGCGAGTTCGGCAGCGCATCGCCGGACTCGGCCAGCTCGTTGAGGATCGGCTCGAGCAGCCGCATGTCCTCGACCATCTCCTTCTGGGACGCGTCCAGGGTCCGCACGCTGACGGCCCTGAGCCTGTCGAGCGCACGGAGCATCTCGACCAGCTGGCCGCGCTGGTCGGCCAGCGCCTGCATGCCCGGGCTGAGCCCCTCGAGCGCCTCGGAGATCTTGGCCTTGTCGTGGTCCAGGGTCGTGGAGAGCCTGGCGAGCGAGTCCAGTGCGGCCGTGATCGCTCCCTTGCGCGCGTCCAGGCTGGACACGAACGTCTCCATGTTGTCCAGGAAGCCCCGGATCTCCTCGGGCCGGCCGGCCGAGACCTGCTGCAGCTCGCGCGAGATGTCCTGGAACTTGGCGAGACCACCACCGTTGACCACCAGCGACAGGGCACCCAGGACCTGCTCGATCTCGGCCACCTGACTGGTGTCGCTGATCGGGATGTTGGCTCCCGACTGCAGCGAGCTCGCGCCCGTGACCGTCGTGGCGGGGCGGATCAGCGCGACGTACTTCTCCCCCAGCAACGAGGTCTGCTGGAGCCGCGCGGTCGTGCCCTCGGGCAGGTCGACGTCGTCGCGCACCAACAGCGTGGCCCGGGCGCTGCGCCCGTCCGGGTTGAGCTCGATCGAGGCGACCCGGCCGACCGCGATGTTCTCCACCTTGACGCTGCTCTGCGGCACCAGGTCGACCACGTCGTCGAAGTCGGCGGTGATCGTGACCGGGTGGTCGCCGACGTCGGCGCCACCGGGCAGCGGGGTGTTGTACAGGTCCGTGCCCAGGCTGCACCCGGACAGCAGGAGCGCGACCGCCAGGGACAGGCCGACAACCCGGCCGCGGTGGCTGGTGATGCGGCTGCGGATGCTCATCGGCGCGCCTCCTCGGTGCTGTCGCCCAGCAACGTCGGCGGCGCTGTGCTCGAGGTCCGGGCGCTCAGGCCGTCCTTGGTCCACAGCGAGATCTCGTTGACGTTGCCACGGGCGGCGATCACCCCGTAGTCGGGGTCGTACGCGTCCTCCAGGTTGTGCAGGAGGAGCGGCGCCAGCCGGATCATCTGGTCCAGTGACTTCTGGTGCTTGGTGAGCGCCTGCGCCGTCGGCACCAGCTGCTCGACGCTGGTCTCCAGGTTGGCCCGGTTCTTCCGGATGAAGTCGTCGAGCACCGCCATCGCGCCGGCCATGTTCTTCGCGGCCCGGCCCATGTCCTCGCGGTCGTCGGCCAGGAAGCCGGCCACGTCGGCGAACTGGGTGCTGACCTCGGCGACGGCGCCGTCGTTGGCGACCAGCATCTTGTTCAGCTTGTCGAGGTTGACCAGCATGGAGAAGAAGTTCTCGTCCACGTTCGAGAGGGTCGCGCTGGCCTTGCCGAACTCACTGATCATGGTGTTCAGGCCCTTGCCCTGACCGTCGAGGTTGGCTGCGCCGACCTCGATCAGCCGGGCCAGCGCCCCGTTCTTGTTCGCGCCCTTGGGGCCGAGGGCGTCGGCCATGTCCTTGAGCCCGGCGTACAGGTCGTCGATCTCCACCGGCACCGCGGTGCGGTCGCGGTCGATGACCGTGCCGCTCCTCAGCTTGGCGTCGCCCGAGCCCTTGACCCACGGCTCGGTGAGCTGCACGAAACGGTCGCTGACCATCGTCGGCGCGATGATCACCGCACCGGTGTCGGCGGCGACTGGCTGGTCCGGGTCGAGCTCCATGGTGACCCGCACGTCCGCACCCTCGGCACTCACCTTCGTGACGGTGCCGACCGGGACGCCCAGCACCTGGACGTCCGAGCCGGGATACAGACCGACGGTGGAGTCGAAGAGGGCAGTGACCCGGACCGGCTCGGTGCGCAGCAGGGCGCGTGCGCCGAGCGCTCCGACCACCGCCAGGCCCACGAGCAGCAGGGCGACGAAGCGACGACCCGTCGTGCGGCTCATCGGGCACCTCCGGGGTGGCAGTTGCGGACCACGTCGGCGTCCAGCACCGGCCTGTTGTTCTCGTCGAAGAGACCGCACAGGTAGCCATCGGCCCAGGGGCCGTTGCCGGTGGCCGCTCCCAGCACCTTGTAGTAGGGGCCGAGCAGCTCCAGGGCGTGGTCGATGTTCTTCTGGTTGTCGTTGAGGATCGCGGTGACGCGGTCGAGCTTGTCCAGCGCAGGGGCGAGCGTCTTGTCGTTGTCCTTGACCAGGCCGCGCAGCTGCTCGCCCAGGGCCGCCGTGCCGACGAACAGGTCGTGCACGGCGTCCCGGCGCTTCTGGAGCTCCCCGAGCAGGTCCGAGCCGTCGGTGATCAGCGCCGCCAGCTCGGTGTTGCGGCTCGCCAGGGTGCCGGTGACCCCGTCGGTGGCCTCCAGCAGCTGGTCCAGCTCGGAGTCACGCGACGAGATGGTGCGGGACAGGTCGGTCAGGCCGCCGACCATCGTCTGCACCGACTCCGGGGTGTTCTTGAAGGCGGCCGACAGCGCGTCGAAGCTCTTCTCCAGCTGCTCGGTGTCGATCTCGTTGGTGGTGCTCGCGAAGTCCGACATCGCCGCGTTCACGTCGTACGGCGTCGTGGTGCGCTCGAGCGGGATGGCGCCGTCGAGCGATCCGGTGCCGAGCGGGTCGACGGCGACGAACTTCTGGCCGAGCATCGTCTTGACCTTGATCGCCGCGGTCGTGGCGTCGTGCAGCGTCACCCCCTTGGCCTGGAAGCTCACGACCACGTGGTCGCCGTCGAGGCGCACGGAGGTGACCTCGCCGACCCGGACGCCGGCCACCCGGACCTCGTTGCCGGGCTTCAGGCCGCCGGCCTCGGAGAAGATCGCCTGGTACTCCTTGCCGGCGCCGAGGACGGGCAGCGAGCTCATGTTCATGGCTCCGTAGAACAGCACTCCCATGGTGAGCAGGCCGATCACGGCCAGCACCACCCGGTTGCGCTCGGAGAACGCGGTGGGGAATCGGGACATCAGCGACACCTCCCGGCGACCGGCTTCACGCCGACGTCGCCCATGTAGCCCTCGGGCATGGGGATCCGCCCGTCCATGGAGCAGAGGTAGAAGTTCAGCCACGAGCCGTAGCTGCCGAGCCGGCCGATGCGGTCGAGCTTGACGGGCAGCTTCTTCAGGAAGCTGTCGACCTGGGTGCTGTGCTTGTCGAGGTTCGCGGCCAGCACGCCCACGTGGGCGATCGACTGGCGCAGCGGCGGGCGGATGTCGGTCATGAGGTCGCTGACCCTGGTGGTGAGCACCGCCATCCCCTCGATCGAGTCACCGATCGACGCCCGGTCCTCGGAGAGCCCCGAGACCAGCTGCTGCATGGCGACCAGCGTGGTGTCGAGCTGCCCGGAGCGTTCGTCGACCGTCGTCATCACGCCGCTGAGGCTGGTGATCAGCTGGCCGATCACCTGGTCCTTCTCGGCGAGCGTCGAGGTGAGGCTGGCGGTGCTCTTCAGCAGCCCGTCGACGGTGGCGTCCTCGCCCTGGAAGACCGCGATGATCTGCGCGCTGAGCGCGTTGACGTCCTTGGGGTTGAGCATCCGCAGCAGGGGCCGGAACCCGTTGAAGAGCACGGTCAGGTCCAGGGCCGGACGGGTCTCGTCGACCCCGAACGTGTGGCCCGGTGCGATCGTCGAGGCTGCGCCCGTGGTGGCGCTGGCCGGCTGGATGTCGCTGCTGCCGCCGCTGCCGCTCGGCGGCGGCGGTGGCTCGACGCTCAGGTAGCGCTGGCCGACCATGTTGCGGAACTTGATCTGGATCACCGAGCCGGCGTTGACCCGCACGCCCTTGCGGATCGTGAACGAGACCTTCGCCAACCTGTTGTCGGCGATGGACACGTCCGTGACGGTACCGACCTTCACCCCGGAGATCCGGACGTCGTCGCCGCGGTTGACGCTGGTCGCGTCGTCGAAGACGGCCGTGTAGTCCTGGGCCTCGCCGGAGGAGCTGTTCCGGATCGTGGTGGCCAGCATCGCGGTCGCGGCCACGGTCAGGAGCGTGAAGACCAGGCTCTTGACGGCGACGGACCACATCGGGCCGTGGTTGGCGTCCTTGGCTGTCATCTCAGCTCCACCTCGGTGTTGCGAAGGGTCGGTCCGAGCAGGAGGCTGTTCCAGCGCGGGTAGGCGCTGGGCGCCATCCCCTGCGTCGGTGCGACGAGCTCGGCGATCAGCTGGTTCTCGGCCGGGGAGTTGGCGTCGCCCAGCCCGGTCAGCGCCAGGAGGTAGGACTCCGCCTGCGCACCCGGAGGCGGTCCGATCTGGGCAGGATCACCGGTGGAGGCGTCCGTGGCGTCGCCGTCGATCGGCACCTCCGGCCAGGACCGCATCTGGGCCAGGCTCGTGTTGGCGCTCCGCTTCGCGGCCTCGGTGCCGACTTCTCCGGTCACGTACGGGCACCGCGGCGGCGGGTCGCCCTCGGTGTAGTGGACGTCGTCGGCGCCGACCAGGTACTTGCTGCGGGCCGGCATCACGGTCAGGATGCCGTGGATCCCCGGCTCGTCGGTGCCCTTGCCCAGCGCCTCGTCCATCCTCGGCTTCATGTTCGCCACGGCGCGGAAGAGGCAGGGGAACTGGGACGCGTAGGGCGCGGTGGCCTCGAGCGCCGCCCGACTCTCCTTGGACAGCACCACGATCGTGTCGTGGTTGTCGGACACCCAGCCGCGGGCCGTGTCGGCCGAGCCGATCACGCTGGCGTAGACCTCACGCAGCTCGACCTGCTCGTCGACGAAGGTGTCCATGCTGGTGGTCATCGTGCTCAGGGCGTCGACGAGGTCCGGGGCGGCCACGTTCCACTGGTCCGCGACGCGGGCCAGGCTGGCCAGGTCGTCGGCCATCTGGGGCACCTCGGGGTTGAGCTTCTCCACGTAGTGCGACCAGGCGACCATCGTGTCGCCGAGCTCCTTGCCCTGCCCGTGCAGCATGTCGGAGAACTCGCTGAGCATGGCCGAGAGCTTCTCCGGCTGGATCGCCTTGAGCACCGGGAGCAGCGCGTCCAGCACCTGCTGGAGCTCGGCGGCCTCGGCCGAGGCGTCCTGGTGGATCACGTCGCCGGCCCGCAGCGTGGTGCTGCTGGGCTGCGAGGGCACCACGAGCGCGACGTACCGCTCGCCGAACATGGTCTTGGGCAGCAGCCGCGCGACGACGTTGTCCGGCACCTTGTCCAACGTGTCCGGGTCCAGCGCCAGCTTCAGGTCCGCGCCCTCGTCGGTGGCGGAGATCTTGGCCACCGCGCCGACCGGCACGCCGTTGAGCTTGACGTCGGAGCCCACCTGCAGGGCGTTGCCGACGACGTCGGTGCGAAGGATGACGTCCTCGTGCGGGATCAGCGCCCGGCTGTACGAGAGGTAGGCGACCACGAGCCCGCCGGCTAGCAGCGCCAGCGCCAGCACGCCGAGGAAGATGTCTCGCACCCGACCGGCGTTCATCCGGCGATCCTGACCGTCGTAGCCGCGCCCCACAGGGCCATCGAGAGGATCAGGTCCAGGATCGCGACCGCGACCAGGCTGCGCCGCACGGCGCGGCCGACGGCCACCCCGACCCCGGCCGGCCCGCCGGTGGCCTGGTAGCCCATCCGGCAGTGCACCATGATGATCATCACCGAGAAGATCAGCACCTTGACGAACGACAGCAGGATGTCGATCGGCGGCAGGAACAGGTTGAAGTAGTGGTCGTAGGTGCCCGCTGACTGCCCGTAGACGAACACGGTGACCGCCCGCGCTCCGGCGTACGACGTGAGCAGGCCGATCACGTAGAGCGGGATGATCGCGATGAACCCGGCGATCACGCGGGTGGTGATCAGGTAGGGCACCGGCGAGACGGCCATCGCCCGGAGCGCGTCCACCTCCTCGTTGATCCGCATCGCGCCCAGCTGCGCGGTGAAGCCGGCGCCGACCGTGGCCGAGAGGGCCAGAGCGGCGACCATGGGCGCCACCTCGCGGGTGTTGAAGTAGGCGGAGATGAAGCCGTTGAGGGCCGAGGCCCCGATCTGGTCGAGCGCGGCGTACCCCTGCATGCCGACGACGAAGCCGACCGAGAGGGTCAGCCCGAGCATCACGCCGATGGTGCCGCCGATGACAGCGAGGGCGCCGGACCCGAAGCTCACCTCCGAGAGCAGGCGCAGCACCTCCTTGGGATAGTGCCGCAGCGTCCCGGGGATGTGCGCCAGGACCTGGAGGTAGAAGCGCAGGTCGGCGCCGAGCTGCGCGAGCTTGTCGGCCGGGCGCCGCAGCAGCCGCGGGGCGTCAGCGGCGAGCTTGCTCGTCCGCTTCGGCCGCTCGGGGACGGTCAACGGCGGGAAGCTGAGCGGGGGGTTGCCGGCCACGTCAGGCCCCCTTCATGGGCACCAGCGTCAGGTACAACGCGGTGAGGACGAAGTTGACGAAGAACAGCAGCAGGAACGTGATCACCACGGACTGGTTCACCGAGTCGCCGACACCCTTCGGGCCCGGCGCGGTGTTCAGGCCGCGGTAGCAGGCGACCACGCCGGCCAGGAACCCGAAGATCACCGCCTTGAGCTCCCCGACCCACAGGTCGGAGATCTGGGCGAGCGCGGTGAAGCTGGACAGGTAGGCACCGGGGGTGCCGTCCTGGAGGACCACGTTGAAGAAGTAGCCGCCGAGCACGCCGACCACCGAGACGAGGCCGTTGAGCAGCACCGCGGCGATCACGCAGGCGATCACCCGAGGGACCACCAGGCGCTGCACCGGGTCGAGGCCCATCACCCGCATCGCGTCGATCTCGTCGCGGATCGTGCGGGACCCGATCTCGGCACAGATCGCGGCGCCACCCGCACCGGCGATGACCAGGGTGGTGACGATCGGCGAGGCCTGCTGCACCACCGCGAGCACGCTGGCCGCGCCGGTGAACGACTGGGCGCCGATCTGCTTGGTCAGGGTGCCCAGCTGCAGCGCGATCACCGCGCCGAGCGGGATCGAGATCAGCATCGCGGGCACCCACGACACGCTCACCACGAACCAGAACTGCTGCAGCGTCTCGGACCACGAGAACGGCCGGCGGAACGACGCCCGGAGCGCGTCGAGGCCGAGTGCGAAGAGGCTCCCGGTCCCGTCCAGCGCGCGGATCGGGAGGCTGGGCTCGGGGATGGCCCGCGCTCGGTCGGTCTCCTCGTCGTCGGCGACGAACAGCGTCGCGGCGCCCGAGGTGACCCGGTCGCGATGGCGCTCGGCGCTGGCCCGGACGGCGCCGGAGCGGGGCGCCAGCTGGCGCGGCAGCACCTCGATGGCACGGGCGCCGGCGTGCACCATGGTGGAGCCCGGGTAGCCCATGCCCTCGTAGCTGACCGGGTCGGACCGCTTGTGGTCGGCCTCCTCGCTCATCCCGATCGGACCATCCGGGTCACCGCTCATGAACTGGCTGACCACCGGGTGGTCGGTCATCAAGAACTCCTCGCGGGGTCCGAACATGACCAGCTCGCGGCGGTAGAGCATGCCGAGATTGTCCGGCAGGGTGCGCGCCAGCTCGATGTTGTGCGTGACCACGAGCATGGTCGCGTCGGTGGCCGCGTTGACCTCGATCAGCAGCTCGGCCAGGTTGGAGGTGCGGACCGGGTCGAGACCCGAGTCTGGCTCGTCGATCAGGATGATCTCGGGGTCGGTGACCAGCGACCGGGCCAGGCCGGCCCGCTTCTTCATGCCGCCGGAGATCTCGCCGGGGAGCTTGTGCTCCTGGCCGACCAGGCCGACCATGCCGAGCTTCTCCATCACCACGTCGCGGACCTGCGTCTCCTTGAGCTTGGTGTGCTCGCGCAGCGGGAAGGCGACGTTGTCGTAGACGCTCATGGACCCGAAGAGCGCGCCGTCCTGGAAGAGCACACCGAACTTCTTGCGCAGCTCGAGCCTCCTCGACTCCCGCACCGAGACCATGTCGACCCCGTCGATGAGGACCTGCCCGTGCTCGGGCTTGGTGAGCCCGATCAGCGACTTCAGGAACACCGACTTGCCGGTGCCGGACGGCCCCATCATCGC
>Ga0164308_10000846_pt1 | contig 16575 bp, 18 predicted proteins | sample Whisoiple_246_MG_FD_109983 | JGI IMG/M metagenome (GOLD analysis project Ga0164308, IMG submission 109983) | Soil microbial communities amended with fresh organic matter from upstate New York, USA - Whitman soil sample_246_MG | ecosystem: Environmental > Terrestrial > Soil > Unclassified >...
AGTGCGGTGAAGTCCCTCGCTGGCGCGATGCTCGCGTTACTAAGAAATCATAGGCTCCCTGCCTACTTGCGCTAGTACGACAGACTTCGAGTACGCGCCCGCCTGGTCTTGCAGCTGCCTCGGCGGCGATGTTAACAAGGCGCCGCGTACGGCGGCTATCGCCAAGCTCAGCGTGCCCGAACACCTCTTCTGCCCAGCTCCACGCCGCGTGTCCATGCTGCTTCAACCAGCCGCCTCGTGCGAAATTCCGAGGAATGTGCCAGATGCGATCAATGGTCAGACGGGAACGGGGGAGCTTCACCTGTGAAATGTTGGCATCAGTTGCTCAGCGGTCGCTGGTGCGGCGAGGCGCTGCGTCAGACGGGGTGGTCGCGCGGGCTGCGCGCCTCACTGCAGGCTTGATCTGGGCGTCCAAGAGGGTCGACAAATTATGAACGCATGCTGAATCGAGGCACGGTCATGGTGGCGTCAGCATTCCTCTGTGAGGCACGCGGCTTCACTTCGTCTATCCGAAGTGCGCCTTAACTTCGTCGATCCGAAGTGCGCCTCCACTTCCCATCTCCGACGTGAGCGCGGACGACTCCCAGCGGGAGCGGTCGCAGACGGACACCTCTCGCATGTGAAATGTTGGTATCAGTTGATCAGCGGTCGCTCGCGCGGTGCTGCGCCAGAGCGGTTGCGCATTCGCGATGCGGCGCCGTGTGTCGAGCCGCACTGGTGCATGGGGGCTGCAGCGGGGCAGCCCCTGTTCGAATCACAGGGGTGTGGGGCCGTGCGGTTCGAAGCCTTCGCAGGCGCGTCGCGGGAGGGCGGGATATTTGGCGAAGCGCGGGTCCTGTTTGCTGCGTTCGCACAGCCAAAACTCGCTGTCTTTTGCGGAGCGAAGGGCCCGCGCATGGCGGCAGAGGGTGCATAGGCCGACTCGCATGAGTCGCTCGCGTTCCGAGTCAGCCATGCACCGCTCAGCTCGGCGTGTCCGATGGATTGGGCAGCGGCCAGATGCGACGGAAGCCAACACCCATCACGGTCTGATCATCGCGGCGAACGACTGCGCCGTAGCGGCACTTTTCGATCAGGGTGCCCTGGGCGACGCCGGATAGATCTTGGAAGCGCACGCGGTGGCCTTCTTCGAGCGCGGCGAACACGCGCACGTCGTTGGCGACGGTGCGTAGTTCCGGGGCGGGCTCATCCACGTGGATGAGGGCGTCCGTCGTGGTGCGTCGAACCCAACCTGCGTTGGAGAACACGTGCACCTCGTTGCCTTGGCCGAAAAGTACGACTCCTGTTGCGCCGGTGTCCAAAAAGCAGACCACGCGGCCTGCTTGCGGATCGGTCCGCGCACGTCCACCGAGCCGTGCCCGCACGGCTTCGATCGTCGATCTCGGACGCGGGGCAGAGGGATCGTTCACGGGTAGCGAAATACGGCGCGACACGCGGGTAGGCTAGCACCGGCGCGCCACGGGGTTGTGAACCGCGAGCCGATCGCTCGCGGTAGAACAGGTGAGGGGTCGATCTCGACGCGACGAACGCGGAAGGCTCGACCCCAAACGTAGGAGAGTCCCGCGCGGCGGGACGCGACCATCAGCCGAAGCTGGCGGTGGGGACGGGGAAGCGGAGGCGGTTCAGCATTTTTCGGAACCAGCGCATGGTGTCCTCTTTCTGGGCTGCAAGAGCCCGTGTGAGGCGACTCCCTACACCCGTTCGGGCCCGGCGTGCAAGCTTCCGGGGTCGGCTCACTTCCTATCAACTCGCAGGTAACCGACTAGAATGACAACGCAAATCGGGGAATTTACAATGTTAGACAGGCTGGTCGATTGTGACCTGCGGCGGTTATAGAAGGCCAACCATGGCTTCCTGCGCAATGACCTCGCCCATGCGTTCGAAAATCGCTCGCCGGATCCTGGCTCTGAGCCTGTGTCTCGGCCTGATGGCGCTGAGCACCGCCTGGACAGGATGTAAACGGCGCGCCGAACCTTTGCCGGTACTCGGTCAGGTTGGCTCTTTCTCGCTCCTCGATCAGAACTCCTCCGCAGTCAGCGCGGAGACGCTGCGCGGGAAAGTCTGGGTCGCGGCCTTCTTCTTCACGCATTGCCCAACGATCTGTCCGCGCATCACTCGCCGGATGCGCGCCTTGCAGGTCTCTGCGGCAGCGAAGGCCCCCGCACTACAATTCGTCAGCTTCAGTGTGGACCCGGAGAACGACACGCCGCCCGTATTGCTGGCCTATGCGCGACGCTTCGAGGCTGAGCCGAAAAATTGGCGTTTTTTGACCGGTGACCTCGCGGTCGTCAAACGCACCGTGGTGGACGGTTTCAAGCTAGCGCTCGACGGTAAGGCGGATCCAGCCGCGGAGAATGGCGGGATCATCCACGGCTCACACCTCGTGCTCGTCGATCGCTCGCTGGCGATCCGCGGCTACTATCGCACCGACGACGAAGAGGACATGGCGCGCATCTTGGAGGATGCAGCGCGCCTTTGACGCGACGCTACTGCGGCTCGCAAACCCCGGGGATGGCTTCGAGCGCGGCGACGCGCTGAGCGAGCCCGGCTTCGGTTTTGCAGCGGACGGTAATGTGGCCCACTTTGCGGTTTGGCCGCGCTGATTTTCCGTACAGGTGCAGGTGCGCATCTGGAATGGCGAGTACGGCTTCGCTCTGTGGTAGCGAGCCCACTAGATTGAGCATGCAGCTGTAGGTCAGCGCGGAGACGTCGCCGAGTGGCAAACCGAGAATCGCCCGTAAATGATTCTCGAATTGGCTCGTGATCGAGCCCTCGATCGAATAGTGCCCGGAGTTGTGCACGCGCGGAGCGATCTCGTTGATCAAGAGTGCGCCGTGAACTTCGAAGAATTCGAGCGCGAGCACGCCCACGTAATTCAAATGTTCGAGGATGCGCGTCGCGTAGGCTTCCGCAGCGGCTTGTAGATCCATCGTGAGCGCTGGCGCAGGGGCTAAAGTCTTTCTGAGGATGCCTCGCCGGTGATGATTTTCGACCAGCGGATAGAACGCGGTTTCGCCTGCGCGGCCGCGGACCGCGATCAGGCTCAACTCGCGCTCGAAGCGCACGAAGCCTTCCAAGATCGACGGCGCTTGCCCGACCGTCTTCCAGGCCAGTTCGGCATCTTCGGCGCGCTCGAGCACGAATTGGCCCTTGCCGTCGTAGCCGAGCCGGCGCGTCTTCAACACCGCGGGCAGTCCCAGGGTGCTCACCGCGCGCTGCAAATCTTCCAGGCTATCGATTGCTTCGAATGGCGCGCTACCGATGCCGAGTAGGCGAAAACAGCTCTTTTCTGCGAAGCGATCCTGCGCCACACGCAGCGCGAGGGGCGGCGGAAACACCGGAACTCGCGCGGCCAACGCTTCGGCCGCCTCGACCGGCACACTCTCGAATTCGTAGGTGACCACTTGGCAGGCGCTGAGCGCCGCGTGGCCCGTGGGATCGTCGTATCCGCAGACGACTTGCTCGCCGACCGCGGAAGCGGGAGCGCGCGCGCTGGGATCCACGAACACGAACTCGTAGCCCAGTGGAATGCCGGCGAGCGCGAGCATTCGGCCTAGTTGGCCGGCGCCCAATACGCCGATGCGCAGGCTCGCGTCAGCTTCGGGGATCGGGGTTGTCGAGGACACTTTGCGTGTGCGCGGCGCGGTAGCGCTTCACGGCGTCGCGAATCGCCGGGTGATGGGCACCGAGGATCGATGCGGCCAAAATAGCGGCGTTGATTGCGCCGGCTTTGCCGATTGCCAGCGTCGCGACCGGAATGCCCGCGGGCATCTGCACGATCGAGAGCAGCGAATCCAAGCCGTTCAGTGCTTTGCTTTGTACGGGCACGCCCAGCACGGGCAGTGTGGTTTTGGACGCCACCATTCCAGGCAAGTGCGCAGCGCCGCCCGCGCCGGCAATGATTAGCTCGAGTCCTCGACTCTCGGCGCTGCCGGCATACTCGAACATCAAGTCCGGTGTGCGGTGTGCAGAAACGACTCGAGCCTCGAACGGCACGCCGAGCTCGGTCAGGGTCTCGGCCGCGTGCGACAGGGTTTCCCAGTCGCTCTTCGAGCCCATGATCAGCCCAACTAGGGGATTTTGCTTTGAATCGGCCAAAAGGGGAGCGGAACCCTAGTCATTTCGAGGCGAGTGGGCAAGCTCGGCCGAGCGCCGCCCCAATTGCCGCTGCCGCCGGCGATTTTCGTGCCGCACGGAGGAGGCCAAATCTCCGGAAATTTGCAGGAAACGCTGTGCAAATGACGGAAGCATGACTGCCGAACCCGGGTTTTCCACGCTAACTTGCTGACACTCGCCATGTACATCCTGCTCGCCTTCTTCGTCCTGCATTGGCAGCTGTCGGTTTTTTGCCAAACGTTCTTTCTGCATCGGTTCGGCGCCCACCGTCAATTTACGATGTCCAAGGGTTGGGAGCGCTTCTTCCACCTGCTCACGTACCTGACGCAGGGCTCGAGCTTCCTGTCCCCGCGCGGCTACGGGATTTTGCATCGTATGCACCACGCGTACAGCGACACGGAGAAGGACCCGCATTCTCCGCTGTTCTACAGCAACGTGTTCACGATGATGTGGGCGACCAAGCATCGCTACGACGCCTTCGCCTATCGTCGTGAAGACCCGGAGCCGCGATTCGATGGCGGCTTGCCGGAGTGGCCCGCGCTGGACCGCCTCGGGCAATCTTGGATCATGCGTCTGCTTTGGGGCGCCGCATACACCTCGGTGTACGTCGCGTTCGCGCCATCACTTTGGTGGTACCTGCTGTTGCCGGCGCACTTCATCATGGGTCCGATCCACGGCGCGATCGTGAATTGGGCTGGGCACAAGTACGGCTATCGCAATTTCAAGAGTGCCGACGTATCGCGCAATACGCTGCCTTGGGACTTCGTGACCTTGGGTGAGTTGTTCCAGAACAACCACCACGAGTTTTCGATGAGCCCGCGTTTCGCTGCGCGTTGGTTCGAGATCGATCCGACGTACTTCGTGATCGTCGCGCTCGACGCCGTGGGCGTGATCAAGATTGCAACCGAGCAGCGTGCGCGTTACCCGCTCGAACGCAAGGCGCCAGCGCTTGCGGCTTCCGACGCGGAGTGAACGCGCCGCCCGGCCTCCGAGTAGCGCGACGGGGCGCTACTCGGACAAGGACTGCATGGGCCGCGAACCGCGTTCGAACGACCAGCATTCGGCGGGCGTAACCGCGCTGCCACGGATGTCGTAGAATTGCACATCGCCGTGTTCGAAGTCGGCGATGGAGCACACCGAGCGGTGCATGGGGTGCAAGGTGCCGGCGTTCAGAATGGTCAGCCCATCGATCGTCCGCAGCATCGGCCGGTGCGAGTGTCCGTTGACGACGATGCGCGCCGGGGGCGATGCGAGCAGCTTGCCGAGGCTTGCGTTGCTGCGCAGCGCCTCGCAATCGTCGTCGGGCCGCACGCTGGCCATGTCGTCTTCACCCAGACCATGGCAGAGCATCACGCGGCCCCGCGGGCTGTCGAGGAGCAAGGTCTTGGGTAGGCCCGCGAGGTAACTGCGCGCCTCGGGTGTCACCGTCTCGAGTCGAGTTGCATCCGGCAAGTCGCGCATTTCACCGGCGAGTAGCCAGCGGTCATGATTGCCGGCGACCACCAATGCTCCCTCGGCCTGCAGCAGCGAACACGCCTGGTTCAGATCACCATGGCCGTCCGCGATATCGCCCACGGCGAGCACGCTGTCTACTCCCAGGCTGCGGAAGTGCTCGAACACACGTTTGAGGCGCACCACCTCGCAATGGATGTCGCCAATGAGTCCCGCTCGCCGCAGCATGCAGACCAAGGTATAGCCGAAGCAGGGCTGCTCGTCTTGCCCGCAGACGAGCTCTTCGGGAGCGAGCGCCGGGGCATCACGCGAGCGAGCAGCGAGCGAGTCACCGATGTTGCAATCGGACACGCGCTCGGAGATTGCACCGTGTGGGCTCAGGCACTACCTTGCGGGGCGATGCGATCGCCCCTGTTTTTTATGGTGTTTCTGGTCGGCTGTGCGGCATCGAAGCCCGCTCCGTCAATCGATCGCGAGCCTGCGCTGCCCGCGACCGAAGCCTTGCCGGCTGATGCGACACACACGGCGGAAACCGCGCCGAAGCGCGAAACCGCGCCGACATCGGACAGCCATGTCGACAAGGGCACTGCCAAAGACGCTCCCAAAGCCGCGCCTTCGGACGCGAAGCAGGATGCACCCAAAGACGGCAAAACCAACCGTGATGGCAAGGACGCCAAAGACGCGAAGGACAGCAAAGAGAGCGGCGAGAGCGCCTGCCCGGCTGGCATGAAGCTGGTCGACGGCGACTATTGCACCGACGTCGACTACGAGTGCAAAAAGAGCTGGTACGACAAGTCCAACAAGAAGACCGTGTGTGAAGAGTTCGAGCCCAAGTCCACGTGCAAGGGCGAGAAGGTACACAAGCGCTATTGCATGGACACGTACACCTGGCCGAATGAAAAAGGCGCGCGCCCGGAGGTGATGAATCGCTTTCATCAAGCCGAGGTCAAGTGCGCCGCGGTCGGCAAGCGCATGTGCACCGAGAGCGAGTGGACGCTGGCCTGTGAAGGTCCAAAGATGCTGCCCTTCCCCTATGGCTACGTGCGTGACACCAACAAGTGTTTGGGCGACGTCGAATGGGACGGCCCCAACATGAAGAAGGTCGCCGCGCGCGATCCGGAAGAGCTCGCGCGGCTGTGGAAGGGCGTGCGCAACGGCAGCCAACCCGAATGCATCAGCGCGTACGGCGTCGCCGACCTACCCGGCAATACCGACGAAGTCGTCTCCAGCGAGACCTACTCCGATGATTTTCGCGGGAAATACGACAGCGTGCACTCCGGCGGCCCTTGGTACAAAGGCGTGCGCAACCAGTGCCGCCCCAAGATCTACACCCACGACGAGGGCTTTTATTACTACTTCCTCGGCTTCCGGTGCTGCGCCGAGCCCGACGGTAAGCCGACCGATCCACGCACGCCCAAACAGATCAAGGGCAACTGGGGCTTCGAGCGCGTGGAGCGCATCGCCGGCTTCAGCAAAGAGCAGATGGTCGAGAAGCTGAAGCTCAAGGAGCAAGGGAAGTGCACCTGCAACGCCAAAGACATCCGGTGCAAAACCATGTGCGGAACCTTGCTCGGGCCGGAAGCCAAGGACTATCGATGAGCGCGCGCCGATCTCTTTCGCTGTGCGCGGCAGGAATTGCGCTCGCAAGCGCCAGCTGGGGTTGTTCGGGTACGAGCAGCTGCAGTCGCGACGAAGAGCACGTGGACGTGTTTGACGGCTGGGTCAGCGAAGACAAGACCTTCTTCAGTTCGGCCGATCCGACGAAGCTACCCCTCTTGGACGCAGGCGAGCTGCCCGATGATGTTCCAGGACCAACCCCTTATTTTACTTATTTCCCGGCGAATCGCAGCATTACCTTTCACATTGGACTCTCGGGCTACCCAACCACCATCACTCCGTATCTGTCCTTCCGGAAGGAAGGCGATTCGACGATTGCGCCGTGTGCCGGCAATCAGTGCCTGATCCGCAAACGCAGCAAGGACGTGATCGTGCTCCGCAACGACACGTGCAGCGAGTTCTGGGTGTGGCTCACCGCGTCGACCTCAGCCACGCCGTTTCATGAGTTGTCCGACGCGGGCGTAGACGAAGGTGCTGCAGGTGCGTCCGGCGCCTCGGGGACGCAGTAGGAAACCAAAGCGCACATCGCTGAACTGCAGCGGCATCGGGCGATTGGCGGCGCTCGGGCGGCTCGCGGCTCGGGCGGTTCGCGGCGCTCGGGGGGGTCGCGGCGCTCGGGGGGTTCGCGGCGCTCGGGGGGTTCGCGGCGCTCGGGGGGTTCGCGCGCTCGGTTCTTGTCCGCGAAAGCGTCGTGTTCGTTAGTAATGGATCAGGGAGATTTGCGGACAGACGAGGGAGCCCCAGAGGGCACCCCCGTCGCACGATCGACGTGCGGATCCGACGCCGAAAGCTGGGGACGCACTCGACGCGCGCGTGACCACTTTAGGAGGCGTTGCGGCTCAGAGTCGCGCGACGACGAAGCTGATCGCGCCGGCGAGGAGACCGGCGAGCACGTCATCCGCCATGATGCCCACGCCTTCGGGCTTCGCGTTTTGCACGGTGTCGATCACCCCGGGCTTCCAGATGTCGAACAGCCGAAAGAGTCCGAGGGCGAGCACTTGCACGCCGATCGGCGCGTGGCGAACCATGCCCATCGCGATCAGCGTGCCGGCGACTTCGTCGATCACCACGCACTGTGGATCTTCGACGCCCATGGCTTTGGCCATCTCGTTCGAGGACCAGACGCCTATGGCGGTGACGCCGAGCACTGCAACCAAGTGCACGGGCACGGGTAGCAGTCGCAGCCCCAGGTGCACCGGAATGGACCCGAACGAGCCCATTGTTCCGGGCGCTAGCTTGGATGCACCACAGCCGAACCAGGTAGATAGCGCGCGCACCGCGAGTGACGCTTTGGGTCGCGTCGGAAGCGCGGTCTCGGTCATCGCTGAAAGGCGCTCATCAACGCGGCGAATGAAAAGCGTTCATCAGCGCGCAGATCGGGCCGGAAGGGCAATCCGCAGAGGGCTCTTCAATCACTTTGCAGCTGTCGGAGATGGCGACCATCGTTGCTGATTCGGTGCCCCAGGATTGGCCGGGTTGCCAACGCAGCACGGGCTTTTCCATTTGGCCGGGGAAGTGCACTTGGCACTCGACGACGAAGCGGGCGAGCTTGTCGAACGGTACGTTGCCTGGCGGCTCTTGGTGCAGCCGATAGGCGACCGAGGGGTGCGACCACACGCCGGAGACCAAGATCAATTTGTTGTCCAGCCACGTGCGGTACGGCTGAATGGTCTTGGCCTTGTTGTCGTCGAGCGGCGCTCCGGGATCACGCGGCCAGACTTCGCTCTCGCTCTTCATCGCGCAATGATGGCCTTCGAACTCTTGGGTCGAGGCGCAGGTCAATGCGGCGGCGTCGGCCGTGACAACGGTGAGCCGGATGGTGCCCTTCGAACCCGTTTGCCAGGTCGAGGTGTCGGTGGGCGGCGGCTCCGCGGGCTCGAACAAATTGCCCAGCGCGGACATGGGGATCACGGTCAGAGCACCGATGATCAGCGCCGCGACCAGAAAACGACCGCCGATCACCGGCGTCGGTTCGTCTTCGACCACCGGCCGGCGGGTGACCTTCTTGGCGGGGGCGGGCTCACTCGCGGCCCTTTGCTCTTCCGGTTTGTTCGAATCGCTCGTCGCCATCGCGCGCTTCAATAGCGCAAAACGCCGAAGCCCCCAAGTGCCCAGGTGCGGTTTGGGAAACCGGCCTGAAATAGCGGGGAAAGCGGGTCATTCGCAGTCGGAGAAGGCCTGCCGAAAGAGAGCTTGCCCGAGCAGCTGATGACCCTCCGGGCCGAAATGGATGCCGTCCCTGAACGGTTTGACGAAACGGTCGCACAGGCTTTCGGGGTCCCCGCAAGACAAGAGCGCGTAGGCGTCGACTACTTGGTCGACCTGGCCCCGTTGCGGTTGCTCCCGAATCCAATCGTTCAGGCTGCGCGTTGCTGCCGCACGCGAAGGGTTGAAATAGCGCTTGAAGCCGCCCCAGGGCGCGACCGTCAGCGCGATCACTCGGGTGTCGTGGGCTTTGGCCCAAGCGTACATGTGTGAAAGGTCCGCTTCGATCTTGGCCGGCGTGCGAAAGGCGGTCAGGTCGCTATACAGGTCATTCACGCCGCCGAAGATTACCAAGTGCGTGTAGCGCTTGGGCGAGACCGCCACTTGTTCGTCGAAGCGCTTCCGCATCTGGTTGACCATCGCGCCGCCTTTGCCAAAATTGTCGATCTCGAGCGTGGGGCAACGGCTCTTGAGGTACTCGAGGTAGCCACCGCCATGTGTCCGCGGATCGGTGAGCGAATCGCCGATGGCGGCGAGGCGGTATCGGTGCGGAGAGGCTGGAGCTGACGCGGGAGGGGGAGCGGGTACGGAGGCGGACACGGACACGGGCGCGGGCATGGGCACGGGTGCGGGCATGGGCACGGGTGCGGACGCGGGCACGGGCACGGGCACGGGCACGGGCACGGGCACGGGTGTGGGTGTGGACGCGGATACCGGCGTGGGTGCGGGCGCGGGCACCCTTGGAGGGGAGTCGGGCGGCGTCGCGTTGGCCGGGGCTGGGCGTTCGGGGCTGGTGCAGGCGGCTAAGGTGACCAGAAGCGCTAGGATTCGAGTTTGGGGGGGGATCACGGTAGCCTGCGGGGACAGTGTGATGAGTGCGACCGAAGTTTACCGAAAGACACGCAAGGTTCCGGATTTGTTTTGGAACGCATACGTTTGTCGTCCGATCGCGGCGGTCTTGGTCAGCGCCATCCAGAGCACACGGATTACGCCCAACCAGATCACCTTGTCGGCTGTGTTCGTGGCGCTGGCGTCGGTGGTATTGCTGCTCGCTTGGCCCGGACACCTCGGGCTGATTGCTGCGGTGGTCGTGTTCGAGCTGTCGTACGTGCTCGATTGTGCGGACGGCATGCTCGCGCGCTGGCGCGGCACGGCCTCGCCGGCGGGGCACTTGCTGGATTTTCTGATGGACGAGCTCAAGGCGTTTTGTTTGCTGGCGGCGGTCGCGGTGCGGCTGTTCTTCGAGCAGAGAGACGTCCGCTTCTTGCTGCTGGGCTTGTTCGGGCTGGTGGCGCTCGCCTCCGGGATTGCGCTGACGACTTTCGTGCGCCGCCCGGAAATAGCCGGTCCAACCCGAACCGATGGCGTCTCGGGCGCTGCGCCGCGGTCACTGCTGCGGCGTGCGGTAGGGCTGATCGAGAGCGGCGCGAAGTTTCTGATCCATTACCCTTCGTACCTGCTGTATGTCGCGCTGATCGGGCGAATCGAGCTGTATTTCCTGCCCTACGTCGCCGTCAACGCTTTGTACGCCGCGCGCGCGTTCGCGGGGGTTGCGTGGCGTTTCGGCCGAAGCTAGAAACTCAGGGCGTTCGGCGCGCGCGTTCCAGCTCGGCCAAGCGCGTGACGACTCCGCGCGCCACGATGTCCAGCACGTGCTCGACGACCTTCGCGCGCTCGCGCGGGTCACCGCCGAAAGCGATCTGGCTCTTCGCTGATTTGCCTTTGGGCAAACGACCGCGTGCCGTGCAGGTGACGTGCAAGACACCGTTCTGCTCGCGCAGATCGAGTTGCTCGATCGCGAATCGATAGCTGATTTTACTCTTCGCCCCAGCGCCCCAATCCGCGTGTCGAACTTCGCGCCGTAAGGTGCTACGCAAATGTGTCTCGATGCGCTTGGCCCCGACCAAATCGGGGGGCAGACTCAAGCGGTCGAGCTTGACGTGGGGACCGCTGCCCACCGCTGGCGCATTTTCTTCGGCTTGCGCGCGCGCGACCCGGGTGGACCCCAGTGCGCACGTGCTCGCCGAGAGCAGACACAACAAGAGGGCGGGGAAGCGCGGCACGCGATCGGCTTAGGCTCGATCCTCGCCCTGGGCCAACTTTTGCTCCCACCCGCGAGCTGAACGTGTGCTGCCGGGGCGTCCCAGCGTAAGCTCGCTTTACCTGACCCGTTTCGGGCGCTATCGATCACGCATGGCGCGCGACGTGGACATCGATCCGAGGGGCCGCGCGCTCGATTGCGATGTGATCGTGATCGGCGGCGGGGTCAACGGCGTGGGCGTGGCCCGTGATGCTTCACTGCGCGGGTTGAAGGTCGCGCTGTTCGAGCGCAACGACATTGCTTTCGGTGCCAGCGGCAATTCGAGCGGGATGATCCACGGTGGACCGCGTTATCTCTCGTACGACCCCGCGGTTACCCAAAGCTCGTGCTTGGATTCTGGGCACATCCAACGCATCGCCCCGCACTTATTGTTCCGCATCCCATTCCTGATGCCCATCTTCGGCAGCAGCAGCCTGAAGTCGAAGGTCACCCTCACTGCCATCGATGCCTTCTTCGACCTGTACGACGCGTATCAGCCGCTCAAGGCGGGTAAGAACCACGTGCGCCTGAACGCGGACGAAATCACTCAGCTCGAACCCGGGCTCGTGGGCGGTGCCGCCGGCGGCATTACCTTCGACGAGTGGGGCATCGATGGCGCGCGCTTGTGCATCGGTAATGCAGTGGACGCGCGCGAACGCGGCGCCGAAATTCGCGTGCACTGTACGGTAACGGAAATATTGCGCCGCGAGGATGGCAGCGTGTACGGGGTGCGCTTCCGCGACCGTCAATCGGGCGAGACTGGCGAGCGTACCGCGCGGGTGGTCATCAATGCCACCGGCGCTTGGGCACCCATCACTACCTCACTCGGCGGCCTCACTGCGGATGCTGCGCGCATTCGTCCGGGCAAGGGCATTCACGTCTTCCTCGACCGGCGCCTGACCAACTACGCGATTATTGCGCATGCCATCGACGGTCGGCAGGTGTTCCTATTGCCCTGGCAAAATATGAGCGTGCTCGGCACGACCGATGACGACTACTACGGTGACCTCGATCACGTCGTCGCCTCCACCGACGAAGTGAACTACCTATTTCAGGCGGTCGAGCACGTCTTCCCCGCCGTGCGCAGCGCGCGCGCCATCGGCACTTGGGGCGGCGTCAGGCCCACTCTGTACGAATGGGGGCCGAACGAAGATCAGCTCTCTCGTGAGCACCAAGTGGTCGATCACCGGCAGCACGGCGCGGATGGCCTGTACTCGATGATCGGCGGAAAGCTGGCCAGTTACCGGCTATTTGCCGAAGAAATGACGGACGTCATTGCCAAGCGCCTCGGCAATGCGGAAAAGCCGCGTTCGCACGTGTCCCCACTGCCAGGCGGTGACGAGCAGGTCGACCCCATGCAGCTGGTGGTTCAGGGCGGAATGGAAGCGGTGACCGCCACGCGTCTCGAGTATCGCCACGGCGGTCGCAGCCTGCGTGTGCTCGAACGCATGCTGCAAAAGCCTCGTGAGGCAGCGGTCATCTGCAGCTGTGAACCAGTGACCGAAGCCGAGATCCGCTACGTGATCGAGCAAGAGTTCGCGCGCGACGTCGCGGATGTCGCGCGCCGCACACGGCTCGGCTTGGGCGCCTGCGGCGGCATGCGCTGTGCGCTGCGCTGCGGGCGGATCGTCGCCGACGCGACCGGACGTTCTCCGCAGGTTGGGCAGCAGCTCGCTCTCGAATTTCTCGCGCAAGGAGCACGGACGCGGAGCGCCGCGGTCGGCTCTACCCAAGCGCGTCAAGAAGCCCTGGCCCTGAGCGCTTTGCAAGCAGAAATCGGCTCTGGGAGCCGCGATTCGTGAAGATTGCCATCATCGGCGCAGGCATCGCCGGCGCTGCCGCAGCCTTCGAAATCGCTCGCCGAGGCGGCCGCGCCACGGTCTTTCATCACGTCACGGGCTCGAGCGGCTTGTATTCCGGCGCGCTCGATCTCGAGCCTTGGGATGTCGCGGATCATCGCAGCGCGCTCGCGGGTGAACTCAGTGAGTTTGCCGAGCAGCTCGGCGCGTGGGCGCTCGGAGAGTCGGCGCGCCGGGTAGCGACGCTCGAGGGCAATCTACGCCCGACGCGTGGCAGCGATCGCGCGCTTTTGGATCTCGAGCGCTGCGCCGGCAAGCGAGTGGCGGTCGCTGATCTCGAGCGCGACGACTGGGACGCTCCGCTCTTGGCCAAGAGCTTTTCCAACAGCGCCTGGGCCTTGCAAACCGGAACCCGCTTTTTCGCGGCCCCCGTGGCGGGGCTGCAAAACGGCTTCGAACGCCGGATCTCAGGCTATGATTTTGCCGCTCTACACGACGCCCCGGAGCGCGCCCAAGCCTTGCAAGCGGCGCTCCGCGCGAGCAACGCTGGCGCAGACGCTTGGCTGTTCGGTCCCTGGCTGGGAATCGTCCGCCCGCTCGCGGATGAGCTGGGCGTCGCGCTCGGGGTTCCGGTCGGCGAAACCACCTCCGCGCCGGGTGGCGCCGCGGGTGCACGCTTCGAGCAAGCGCGTGATCGCCTAATGGCGCGGCTAGCGGACTTCCACCGTGGACAGCTGCTCAGCCTCGAGCGCAGCAAGAGCGGCTACCTCTTGCAGGTGCGCGACCGCCCGCCCGAGCCATTTCCAATCGTGGTGCTGGCGACCGGTGGTGTGGCGGCGGGTGGCGTCGCGCTGGAGCGTTCGTTCGAGCGGCGCGGCGGCACCGGTTTCCGGTTGTCTTTCGACGCACCAATCGCGCTCGAGCTCGACGCGGAAGTGCTCGAAGGCGTCTCGTCATTGTCGAGCATCGATTTCGTCGAGCGCGGCCTCGGGGCGCTGCTCGATATCGGTATTGCCGCGCACCCGGATGGTTCGGTGCCTGGCCTGCCCGGAGTTTTCGCCGCGGGTGAAGCGGTCGCCGGCCGGCCGCGTACGGCCTTGATGGCGGCGGCTTCGGGTTTCCGCGCGGCTCGTGCCGCGCTCGACTATGATCGGAGTGCAAGCTGATGCGCGTCACATTCGGGGTCCTCAACGTGCTGGCGGCGCTGGTGCTGTTGGTTGGATTATTCGTGGTGCAACCGCGCTTCTGGGCGTTGGACGCGCCGCTTTCGGTGATCGCGCTGGTCGAGTTGATCAGTGCCGTAGGCCTGCTGGCAAAGTTGCCTTGGGCGCTGCGCGCGCTCACCGTCTCGGCTTGGGTCACGTTCGTGCTCGGCCTGCTGGTAGTTTCTCTGATCATCATCACGATGGGGTTCCTGCGCGGCATCCACGGTGACTTCGGGACCGCTGCGCTGGCCGTCTCTGGCTTGATCGTAGCGCTGCTGGTGCCGTACACCGTGGTGCTGCCCGGTTTGCAGCTGCTCTGGTTGAAGCGACAACCTGCCGAGCCTCGTCCGTGACGGCGCGTCAGCTACTGCGGCTGCTGGCAGTGTGGCTCGGCGTGCTGTTCGTCTGCGTCGTCGCGATCTCTTACTCGGTGCGGGTCGATCGCGCTCTACCGCCCAGCGGTCTCTATTTGGTCAGCGTTTGGGAGCGCGGTACGCGCACAGCGCGCAGCGTAGTCGCCAGCGCGCCAAAGGAGGTCTTGGTCGACCAATCCGCGCGCCGTGGTGCGCAGCGAATCATCGAGCAACTCGTCGATTCTGCCCCGATTATGGGCGGAAGTTGGCTGCTCCTGGGTTTGTCGGTCGTGCCCGCGCGAGACGGCGTGAGCGTGAGCTATCGCGGGCGCACCGCGTACGCGACCCCCGAAGATTTGCGCAAGCTCGAGGCTTACGAGTTCTCGTTCGTCCTGGGCCCCCTGAACTTAGTCCTGGGCATCGATGTCAACAAAGTGCTCGGCGCGTTGGCGCAGGAACTCGGCAGTGAACCCCGGGAGCTCCTGCAGCACGGCAGCTTCCGGCGCTTCGCGGTCGCCAGCGACGCTGATTACCCGCGAAAGATCGGCGAAGCCGACGTGACGCGCGACAGCATCGAAGATTCGGTACGTAGCGCGGCCCGCTACTTGGCGCGCAACCAGCGCCGTGACGGCTCGTTTCGCTACGAGCTCAACGCCGTCACTGGCGCGGACTCGCCGGATTACAACTTCCCGCGCCACTCGGGCGCGACGTACTTCCTCGCGCGCGCGGGCAACCAACTCCACGATCCGCAACTTGCGCGCGCGGGCCAACGTGCGGGCTCGTTCTTGAAAGACCGTGTGACCTTGCGCTGCGGCGAGCACGCCTGCATCGGCGAAGGTGACCAAGTAGACATCGGCTCTTCCGCCCTGGCACTGCTCGCTTACGTGGAACTGCTCGCTGGGGGTAATGAGGAGTTTCGCGCTCCGGCCCTGGAATTGGCCGCATTTCTGCGCTCGCAGCAACGCCCGGACGGCGAGTTCAAGCATTTCTACTCGATTGCCGAGCGGCGGGCGCTCGATATCCAAGTCGAGTACTATGCGGGCGAAGCGGCGTTCGCCCTGTCGCGGGTGCACCGGGTCAGCGGCGATGCGAAGGATCTCCGCGCGGCCAGCCACGCACTCTCCTTTCTAGTCACGCGCTCGCGTTGGTTCCTGGGTTCGCACTACTTCTGGGGTGCGGAGCATTGGACGTGCCAGGCATTGGCCGACCTGTGGCAACGTGCTCCCGATCGCAGCGCGCTCGAGTTTTGCCTCGACTGGCAAGCCGTCAATCGCAATCTCCAGTTTCAATCACCGCCTGCTCCGGCCGAGTACGACGGCGGCATCACTCGCGGCCCATTCGTGCCGCCTCGCTTGACTCCGACTGCTGCCCGCCTCGAAGCGGCGGTCGCCACGCTCGAAGTGGCGCGCGCTGCCGGCGTGTCTCCGTCCGAACTCGAGCTGATCGATCATCAAATCAAGCGATCGTTCGCGTTTCTGATGCGTTACCAATTCAGCCCGGGCCCGACCCACCTGATGCCCAAGCCGCGCCTTTTAGAAGGTGGATTTCCGGGTAGCGCGCTGGATCTGCACGTGCGCATCGATTACCCGCAACACGCCGGTGGAGCGCTGCTCAGGTATTGGGAGCTGCAGCCAAAGTAGGGACGGCGGCTCGCCGTGGGCATTCTGCCGAGCCGCCGATCCCGATCCCGATCACTGACAGATTCCGGCGGCTGTGCAGGTCTTGCCACACGCCAGATTGCCGCTTTG
>Ga0164308_10000847_pt1 | contig 16568 bp, 13 predicted proteins | sample Whisoiple_246_MG_FD_109983 | JGI IMG/M metagenome (GOLD analysis project Ga0164308, IMG submission 109983) | Soil microbial communities amended with fresh organic matter from upstate New York, USA - Whitman soil sample_246_MG | ecosystem: Environmental > Terrestrial > Soil > Unclassified >...
CGGCGTGCTTTCGTTGCGCTCGAAGATCTCATCTCTCGCCACACGCGCATGATTTTCCCGCAAATGCGCGTGACCGGCGTTTACGCTTTCCGTGTCACGCGCAACTTCGACATCGAGATCGACGACGAAGACGCGGATGACCTGCTGCTCACCCTGCAAAACGAACTGCGGCGCCGCGAGCGCGGTCACGCGGTGCGGCTCGAGGTCAGCGGCGAAGCGCCGCCGGATTCCCTACAATGGTTGTGTCGAGAGCTGGACATCCACCCGCAACGGGACGTGTACAAGCTGAGCGGCGCGCTGTTTTTGGCGGACATGACCGAGCTGACGGCCAACGATGACCGCCGCGAGCGGCGCGACGAGCCGTTCACGCCACAATATGTGCCCCCGCTACGCGACTCGGATGACTTTTTCCACACCATTCAAGAGCGTGACGTGCTCTTGCACCATCCGTACGAGTCCTTCGAAGCCGTAATCGATTTTTTGTGGCAGGCCGCGGAAGACCCCAAGGTTTTGGCGATCAAGCAGACCTTGTACCGCACGGGCGGTGAATCACCGTTGGTCAAGGCGCTGCAGCGCGCAGCCGAGCTCGGCAAGCAAGTCACGGCGCTGGTCGAGCTGAAGGCGCGCTTCGACGAGGAGAGCAACATTCAGTGGGCCCGAGCGCTGGAGCGCTCCGGCGTAAACGTGATGTATGGGCTCTTGGGGTTCAAAACCCACGCCAAAGTGCTGATGGTGATCCGCAAGGAGCGCACCGGGCTACGTCGCTACGTGCACCTGGCGACCGGCAACTACAACCAGCAAACGGCGCGTTTGTATGAGGATTTGTCGCTGTTCACCGCGCGCGAAGAGATCGGCGAGGACGCGACCGCGTTCTTCAACATGCTGACGGGCTACAGCGCGCCCCTGAAGTGGAACCGACTGATCGTGTCGCCGCTGGGCCTGCACGAGTGCGTGCTGGGCCTGATTGCGCGCGAGGCGGAACACGCGCGCGCGGGGCGCCCCGCGCAAATCGTCGCCAAGATGAACTCTCTGGTCGATGCCGACGTGATCGCCGCCTTGTACGCGGCGTCACAGGCCGGCGTACAAATCGATCTGTTGGTGCGCGGCATTTGCTGCTTGCGACCCGCAGTGCCCGGCGTCAGTGAAAAGATCCGTGTGCACGCGGTGATCGATCGCTATCTCGAACACGCGCGCATCTTTCATTTCAAAAATGGCGGTCAAGACGAGGTTTTCTGCTCCAGCGCGGATTGGATGCCGCGCAATTTCCGGCGGCGCGTCGAGGTCATGTTTCCAATCACGGACGAGAGCTTGAAGAAGCGCGTGATCGAAGAAGTGCTCGCCACGATGCGCTCGGACAACGCCAAGAGCTGGCTGCTCGGGCCAGACGGCGTCTATACGCGCATCGAAGGCGGTGACACGACCATTCGCAGCCAGGCGCGCTTCATGGATCTGGCCCGTGAACGCGCGAGAGAGAGCGAAGCGATCCTGGGTTTACAGTCCAAGGGTCCGACTTTGGCGACCCCGCGCGCGCTCGACAAACTCCGCCGCGGAGCAGGCAAGAAGCGAAAACGCAAAGCGCGTCGGGAAGAGTAGCGTCCGGCGGACGGCTATTCCGGCGTGGGGATCAAGACCAGCGGGTTCGAAGGCGAGCCCGTATGCGCTGCGCCTTCCCCCACCCAGAAAAAGTAGGGCAAGGCACAAGTGCCATCGAGAAAGACGTCGACCTGGATCGCTGTGCCCGGCTCGGTATCGAAGCGGATGCCGTCGATGTCTGCGCCGGTCTGGGCGAGCAGCTGGTAGCTGCGAGGATACTCCGGATAGATGCTGACCGAGTCCGTGCCGGACTCGAGCTCTTCGGCGACGACGTTGCTGATGGAACGGCCGTCTTCCGGCGTGACGATGATGTCCCAGCCACAAGGCGTCGCGTTGTTTGCGCTGTCGCACGTGGTGCGCAACAGCCAATGACCACCCGCAGCATACTCCACGTAGACGCCTGCCCCTTGGCCGGGCTGGGTCTCGATGTGCGCATCGACGTCGATCGAAGTTTGGACGGGCGTGACGGCGCTATCGTTACAGGTGGACGGTGGGTTGAGGATGCGACGCGCGTCGCCGTTGTCGTAAGTGCAGGCTGCAGAGAACAGGGCCAGTGGCAAGCCCAGGAACAAAGCTCGACGCATGAATCAACGCCTCGAAGGTGCGTGGAACGAGTGGGAGGGAGCAGAAGAGGGCGCCGAATGAAACGAGGGCGCCGAATGAAACGAGGGCGCCGAATGAAACGAGGGCGCCGAGTACGAACGCGTAGGTACCGAGTACGAGCGCGACTGTGTGGAGAACGATGGCGTACGCACCGTCGGTGCAGCGTAATGCCTGGTAGTCGTCAGCCCGGTTTGCGTCGATGGCATCGCGTACGAGCGATTGGACAGGCTCGGACTGGTCCGCGTGCTGCTGCCGAGGGTGCTGGCAGGGCGCCGCGCATAAATGCTCGGGTTAGCGAATGAAGGAGCTCGATAGCTGCTGGTCGCGGAGGGGCGCACGTTGGAGTAAGCGGAGGGGTTGAGCGGGCGAGAGCCGTTGCTGAACGTGCGGCGCGTGGCATCAGCGCCGTATGGAGCCGCGGGGATGGTGCGCGCGCCCGCAAACGCCGAACGCGTGGAAACGCGGGTCATAGGCGCCGCGGAGGCGGGAATGCGAGCGCTCTCCAAAGACGGACCACGAGGGGGCAGCGAGTTTGCTGGCAGAACACGGGGCGAGGCCGGGACGCGCTGCGAGCCGCCGCCGAAGCCGCCCCCGCCATAGTTGCGGGTGTGCCGAGCGACGTCATGCACCATGTTGTGATCGTGCACGATGTGAGAATGCACGTGATGCGAGAAGACGTAGTGGCTCGGGCAGAAAACGTACGCGGTGGGCGGGTACCACCACAGTGAGAGCGCGACCCCGCCGTACCAGCCCCAGGCCGGGGCCATCGGCGCCCAGCCGACGTACGCGTAGTCGTCAGTGGGCACGCGCCAAGTGACCCACGCGTTCGCGTAGCGACGACCGGCAACCCAGGCCCAGCCGACGTTGGGAACCCAAACCCAGCGACCGTAGTGGAACACCACCCCGCCGAAGGGATAGTCGCTCTGCCAGATCCAGTCGTTGTCTTGGGTCATCGCCCAGCGGCCGGCGCTGACATAGGGTGCGAAGTCGGGTCCGACGACATCCCGATTGGGGACCCACACCGTGCCGTACTTTTCGTCGTTTACCCAGGTTCCGTACGGATCCAAAGTCGAGCGGAATTCGGTGATCGCGCGCGGATCGGTCTCGGGCACGTTGTCCGGCTGCACAGGCGCTCCAGCGCCGGGAACCGCTCCGGGTTGGGGACCCGGGACCGAGGGCGCAGCAGCGGGCACTTGCGGGCTTGGTGCGGGTGCGGACGCAGGGGCTGGACCTGCCGGAGCTGGCTCGGCGGGCGCGGCCGTAGGAGCTGCAGCTGCTGCTGGCTGTGCTGGCCCCGCGGAGGGTTCTTCGAACCAGCTGCCGCCATCTTGCGCGTGGGCCGTGCGAGCGCCGGTGGCCGTTGCCAAACCGAGCAGCGTGACCGCCGCCATGACTCGCTTGTTCATTCGACAGATCATGCTTCGTCCTCGGTGCTCGAGCAACCCGCCGCGCGCTGAGCTCGGATTTGCCACAGCCTCGCCCGCAGGGAATTCGCCACAGATGAGACGGATGAGGCGCCCCCGACATTCCAAGTAATTTCCCAGCAGGTTCAGTGCCGAGCCCGGATTTCAGGGCTGCGGTAGTATGGTGCGCCCATGCTTCCCTTCGCAGACGCTCTGCAACGCATCGTCGCTTCCGCGGCCGTGCTGGGCACTGAACGAATCGAACTCGGGCGCGGGGTGGGCCGCGTTCTTGCCGAAGATTTAATGGCACGCGTGGCACTGCCGGGCTTTGATTACAGCGCGATGGACGGCTACGCGGTCGCGCGCAGCTCGTTCGTCGGTTCTGGGCCGTGGTCCCTGCCGGTACGCGGCGAAAGCCGAGCCGGCGCGCTCGCCAGACCGTTGCTTCCGGGGACCGCGTGTAGAATTTTTACGGGAGCACCACTTCCTGAAGCCGCCGACGCGGTGGTGATGCAAGAGGACGTCACGCGCGCCGGAGACGATGCCGGCTTCGTGCAGGTGCCGCCACTGGGCGCCCACATTCGGAGGCGGGGAGAAGATCTGGCCGAAGGCGCAGTCGCACTGCGGCAAGGCACGCGCCTGAACCCGTTTCAACTGGGTCTCGCGGCAGCCGTCGACCGCAGTGAGCTGTTGGTGGCGCGCCGACCGCGAGTGACGATTTTATGCACGGGTGAAGAACTGCGCAGCCCGGGCTCGCCCGCTACCCCGGGCACCATCCCTGATTCGAACGGCCCGAGTCTGGCGGCGCTGGTCGCGGCGACCGGTGCGATCCCGACGCTCGCTCCGCGCATCGGTGACACGTTGGAAGCCACGGAAGCCGCGTTGCGAGCAGCTTTGCGCAGCTGTGATGTGTTGCTCACCGTCGGCGGGGTCAGCGTGGGTGAGCACGACTTGGTGCGCGCGGCGTTGGCGCGCGTTGGCGCGGAGCTGGAGTTTTGGAAAGTCCAGATCCGTCCGGGTAAACCGCTGGCTTTCGGTCGCTACGGCGAAACCGCAATTCTAGGTTTGCCGGGCAACCCAGTTTCCGCGCAGCTCACGTTCGCGTTGTTCGGCATGCCGCTGCTGCGCGCGATGCAAGGCGACCGCAACCCCATCCCCGCGCGCGGGCGCGCTCGCTTACAAAGTGCGCTCCGTCAGAGCCCTGGGCGCACCGGCTTTTATCGAGCCCAGCTTCAAGGCGATCTGGCGATCCCGGCGACGAACCAAGCGTCGGGGTCGGCGGTCAGCTTGGCGCAATCGGACGCGCTCCTGATTTTGCCTGCGGAGAGCGTTGGACTGGATGCGGGAGAGAGCGTGGAATTGATCCGCTTGGCAGAGCTATGAGCGAGCGATGACTGCGCAGATCACGATTGGGCTGTTCGTGGGCGGGAAAGGCACGCGCATGGGCGGTATCCCGAAGGGTCTCTTGCGCTCGCCAGATGGCAGCGAAAGCGTCCTCGCTCGTTTGGTGAAGCAGTGCGCGCGCGCAGCCCCCGGCTGTACGCCGTTCCTAGTCGGGCAAGCCGCGCCGTACGCGGCCCTCGGTCTGCCGCAATTGGCGGATGATCCGCAGGGCATCGGTCCGATTGGCGGTTTGCGCGCGTTGCTTGCGCGCGCTCGAGCGGACCGAAGCGACCTCGCGTTGGCGCTGGCCTGCGATCTTCCGTTCCTGGACGAGCCGGCGATCTGCGCGTTGATCGAGCCTTTTTCAGGAACGACGCGGGTACCACTCGTCGAGCATCGGCTGCAGCCATTGGCCGCAGCGTACGCGCCCGACGCCGCCCTGCGCGCCGTGGAGCGCTCACTTTCACTCGGCAAACACGCACTGATGCACGTGCTCGACCAGCTCGGCAGCGATCTGGAGCGCGTCGAGTTCGACGAGGAGCGTGCCCGCGCGCTCCGTGACTGGGACACGCCGGAAGACATCGCCCGCTAGCCTAACGCGCCACACAGGGCAGCTGGTTCGCCTGCACGCTCACTGGTCGTGACCGTGACCGTGACCGTGACCGTGTTCTGCGCCGGGTTCGCAGCGGGCGTCTTCCCAGCCGACCCAATAGGGGCCGCTCGGGCCATGTTCGCGCTTCCAGATGGGCACGCGCGCTTTGATGCGATCTATCAGCAGCCGGCAGGCTCGAAAGGCTTCAGCGCGGTGCGGCGTGCTGGCCGCGCACACAACTGCCGTATCGCCCACCTGCAGTGAGCCCACTCGATGCAGGACCGCCAAGCGTGCGTCCGGGATCTCGAGCGCGATTTCCGCGCCGATGCGGGCCATCTCTTTGCTGGCCATCGACGTGTAGGCTTGATATTCGAGGCGCGTGATGGGCATGCCTGCGTTCTCGCCGCGCACGACACCGACGAACACCGCGATGCCACCCGCTTCGGGTCGAGTCACCGCAGCAATCACCTCTGCAGCCGATAGCTCACGGTCTCGGATCTCGAACAAGCTCATCGTCGGAAGTCCCCCGAGCGGCCGCCGCTCTTGGCGATTAGCCGCGTCGGGCCGATCTCCATGGCGCGGTCGATGCCTTTCAACATGTCGTACACGGTGAGCGCTGCGACCGAGACGGCGGTGAGGGCTTCCATCTCGACGCCCGTGCGATCCAAGGCTTCGACGGTGGCGCGGATGACGATCGCCGAGCTGGAGTCGTCCAGTTCGAGCGTGAGTTCGAGTTTGGTCAGCGCCAGTGGGTGGCACAAGGGAATCAGCTCCGCGGTGCGCTTTCCGCCCATGATTCCAGCGAGTCTCGCAGTGGCCAGGACATCCCCTTTGGGCACGGTTGCGGTCTTGACGCGCGCGAAAGCTTCCCCACTCATCGACACGCGCGACTCGGCGACCGCCTGGCGAAGCGAAGCGGTCTTCTGCGCGACATCGACCATGCGCGCTCCGCCCGCGGGCGCGAGGTGAGTGGAGAGCGCGCTATGGCCGACGATTTCTGCGTAGGCAGCGTCCAGCCGGTCCGGCTGACCCCGACCCGCGACCTTGACCAGCGCAAAGCGATCCAGTGGAGAAAGCGCGTTCCAAAGCGCATGAGAGACCGGCCGAGCGCTGCCCAGGGCGGTGATTAGCTCGGCAGGGACGGCCGACATGTCCGGATCCGGACTGCGTTCGATGCGTGTGACCGGCGCCGCCGCGAGCACCGCCTCGACCTGTGCCACGTCGACCACGGGGCCACTGCCCGATTGGACGACGGCCCGACGCGCGGCGAGCGGCAGCTTCCGCCAAGCCTCCAGCGATAGTTTGATGCCCGCGACGTCCAGCGCGCGACGAGCGGCGAGCGGCAGCAAATCGAGCGACGCATCCACGCCATCGAATGAATAGAGCTTCACAGGCCGACGATAGCAGGTGTCCGGGCGCGCGGGCGGTCGGGATTTTCGGCATCCGCAGGCAATTCTCGCGCGGCGATGCTATGCATCGAGGATGAACACGGTCGGCGATCAGCTCGGTAGGTCCGTCACGGATCTGCGCGTGAGCGTCACGGATCGCTGCAATTTTCGCTGTCGCTACTGCATGCCGCGGGAGCACTTCGACCAGGACCACCGCTACCTACCGCGGGCGGAGATCCTGAGTTTCGAAGAGATTACGCGAGTGGTCGCGGCGCTGTTGCCGCTCGGCCTGCGCAAGGTGCGCTTGACCGGCGGTGAGCCGCTCCTGAGAAGCGAGCTACCCAAGCTGGTCAGCATGTTGCGCCAGCTGGGAGAACTCGAGATCGCGTTGACCAGCAATGGTTCACTGCTCGCCAAGCACGCGCGCGCCCTGCGCGACGCGGGTCTCGATCGCCTTACGGTGAGTTTGGATTCGCTCTCGCCGGAGGTCTTTGCGCGCATGACTGACTCCGGTCTGCCCGTGACCGAGGTGCTCTCGGGCATCGAGAGCGCGCGTTCGGTGGGCTTCGGACCGCTCAAGATCAACGCCGTCGTGCGGCGCGGCGTGAACGATCACACGCTGATCGAGCTCGCTCGTCATTTCAAAGGCAGCGGCAACATCGTACGCTTCATCGAGTACATGGACGTGGGGCTGACCAACGGTTGGCGCCTGGATCAGGTGCTGAGCGGGCGCGAAATCGTCGCGCGTATTCACGCTGAGCTGCCGCTCGAAGCCATTCCCGCGAACCACGTGGGCGAGGTGGCCAAGCGCTACCGCTACCTGGACGGCAGCGGCGAGATCGGCGTCATCACCAGCGTGACCGAGCCGTTTTGCGGGACCTGCGGGCGCCTCCGCTTGAGCGCGGACGGACAAATTTTCGGCTGCTTGTTCGCACGCACCGGCACTGACTTGCGGCCGCTGCTCCGCAGCTCGGCAGGCGACGCCGCGTTGACCGAGGAGCTCACGGCATTTTGGCGCACCCGCGGCGATCGTTACTCGGAGCTGCGCTCGGCGGGAACACGTAGCCTGCCCCGACTCGAGATGTCCTATCTCGGCGGCTAGTTGTGAAGCGCAGCTGCTGCGCCACTAGGCTAGCGCGTGTACAGCCACGTGATGGGCACGCCGTCGTACGCCTTGATGGCGGCGGGCGCGTCATGGCCATACTCGACCCAAGTTTGGTATTCCACCCGCCGCATGTGCGGCTCGTAATGAAACAGCGCCAGCGAGCTCGCGGGAATCGACAATCCGCCGCGCAAGTCCGAGCGCACGCGGTGATCCAAACGCAGCATCTCCCAACTGGCGAGGGCCGTGTCGTGCACGAACACCTGAGCGCGCTCGCCAGCGCGCTGGTTGATCTCACCTTGTAGCGCGCCCGTGGTGTACCCCCAAAAGGAACGGTTCAGACCGAGGCTCGCAGCGCCGGGAGCGCCACCCACGAGCGGCGTATAGAAACTGAGACCCCAGGGCGTGGAGTGCAGGGTCATCCAGATGGGACCCAGCAGCACGGCCACTGCAACCGCTGGCTGAACCGCGCGCGCCCAGGATGGGTTTGGTAGCAATCGTGCAATGCGCGAAGCCGCGAAACCGAAACCTCGGCCTGCAAACAAGCACAAGAACGGATAGGCGGTCAGCCAGTGCTCGGTGCCACCGAAGATCGGCGTGTTGTCCGACCACCAAGGCGCGTAACACATCAGCAAACAGAGCAGCCACAGCAGCGGCGTGGAGGGCAGTGGACGCCGCCAGAAGCAGACGCCGAGGCCGAGCACGAACAACGCGAGGGTGATCCCGGGCACCGTGGCCAGCGTCATCACCCAGGCGTAGAGTCTCGGCATGGGCGGCTTCCAGTACGTGTGGCCCAGGAACGCCATGTTGTAGTACTCGTGTTGCAGGTGGAAGTTGGCGTAGTCACGCAGCCGCGGCAGCGTGTCATGCCAAATCCACGGCCAGGCGGCGTAAAACACCAGCGGTGAGAGCAGCAGCATGAAGAGGAATGCCTGCGGCACGAACCAGCGCCGGGCGCGCAATTCCGAAAGCGCGAATTTGCCGCGCGTGAGCAAGAAATGCAGCGCAAACGCTCCGGGCAAAAGCCAAGCATTGTGCTTGGTGTCGAGCAGCAGGCCGTAAATGATGCCGGTCGCGACCGCCCAGCGCGTCTTTCCTTCCAGCGAGCGCGCGTACGCGTAGCTGGTGAGGAGCAGCATGGCCGCGACCGGCATGTCGAAGCAGGCCAGGTGCGAGTGGTAAAATACGCGCGGCATCGCAGCCCACGACAGCGCGCTCACTCCACCTGCCAAACGTCCGGCTTCACGCGCCCCCCAAAGGTAGGTCACGACGATGCCCAGGGTGCTCACCACCATTGCCGGAAAGCGATAGGCCGTGCCTTGCTCGCGAAATAGCTGCCAACCACTGAACAGGTAGCGGTGCGATAGCGCGAACAGCGACTTCATCAACGCGGGGTGCTCATGGTTCGTGGACCAGTAGCGATCCACCGTCGCGGGCTCGATGGCCTGCGCAAAGTCAGCGCGCAAGAGCTCGAACCAAGCCTCGTAGCTGCGCGCGGCGTGGAAGTAGAAGCCCTCGTCGCGGGCATAGCCAAGGTCGTGGACGGTGCTCAGCAGCAGCGTGAGATAGACGCTCGAAAGCGCGACCGAGAGCGCCAGATCCCAGCGATCGAGCGGACGCGCTTCGCTCATGAGCGCCAGCCAATCAATCTTGCGAGGAAGCTCCCAATCGACATCGGCGCGCCGAGCCTGCCACAACCAGCGAAAAAACGGTACGCTGCCAGCCTTCATGAACGAGGCTGATCGGCGCTTGGAGCGTGTCTGCCAAGCGGTAGCGGTGCTGGCCAGCCTTGGCTTTGCGCTAGCCGCCTTTTGGGAGCTGGGTGACCGCTTTGCCGCCGGACATTTCGCGGCCGCCTCCGCCGTATGCACCGCGGGCGAGAACATGTGGCGCTGGGGCATCGCAGGTCCGGTCATCCACCAACTGGGCGAGGCTCCTGCGTCGAACGAATTCTATTGTCATCACCCCTGGGGGATATTCTGGGTCAGCGCCTTGTTCATGAAGGCGCTCGGGCACCACGCTTGGGCCTGCCGCTTGCCGGCGGCGCTGCAAAGCGCGCTCACCGTGCCTGCCCTGTACTTCACCGGGCGCGCAATGTGGGGGCCGGTCGCGGGAGCCGTGGCCGCGCTGGGCTTCGCCGTGATGCCGATCGCGCTCAGCTTCTCCGACTTCAATGCCTTGGAGGTGCCGGCGATCTTCGGCACCGTGCTCTGCATTTGGGGCTACGCTCGCTTCCGGCAGCGGTACCGCTCTCGCGACGCTTGGCTCTCGCTGGGCGGCCTGGTTTATGGCCTGTGCGCGGATTGGCCGGTTGCGGTGTTCGGCGCTTGCATGTTGGGGACGGTCTTCGTCGCCGTGTTCGTGCTGCGACCTTGGCTCCAGCCTCTCGACCGACGGCGCACGGCGACCTTTTGGGGGCTGGCCGTTGTGCTGTGCGGATTGACCATCGGCGGGCACTTGCTCGCCTTCGCCGGGCTAGGACAACTGAACGAACTGTTTGCGCAAGGCAACCGGCGCTCGGCGGGCGCGCAACTCCCGCTCGCGCTGGTGCTGAGCGCCCGCAAATTTTGGATCGAAGTGTCGTTCACCGGTCTGGGCATCGCGCTCGGCAAGCTGGCGCTGCCGCTGCTCGGCTTGCGGCTGCTGCTGCGTCGTACTGAAGTCGAAGCATTGCCGTTGGCGGTGTTCGCCATGGCCCTGTTCCAGTACGTCGTGTTCAAGCAGGGCGCGGACGTGCACATCTTCTGGCCGCACTACTTCGCGCTGTACTTTGCTCTGGGCTGCGCAGCGCTGGCGCAGAGCGCGCTCGACCTCACCCGCTTGGCCTCGCGCCGTTGGCCGAGTTTTGGCCAAATCCGCTGGGCGTATGCCGTCCTGGCAGGCTTCGTGCTGCTCGTGCTCGCGATCTTGCCGGATGGTGTGCGCGCGCTGCGCTACGCGCATCGCTCGGGCGGTCGCTTCAACGAACATGGTCGACTGATCAAAGCGGACAAAGACAAATCCGCGGCGCTCGAATGGCTCAGCGCGCGCTGGGCGCCGCGAGCGGCAGTCACGCTGCATCCGGGCATGCGTCAATCGCTGTGGGTCGACTGGGCGTTGCAACGCCCGGTGACGACGGTGACGATGTTGCCGAGCGGACCGGGAACGCCGGCAGATCGCTACTACGTAGCCGATTTGCGCTTCATGAGCGGAGCGGAGCAAGACACGCTGGCTTCCAATTTTTCGTCGACCGTGCTCGGTCCATTCCTGGCCATCGATCGCGCTGCTCCGGGGGGCGAGCTCCGAGCATTCGAAGTCGAGCGTATCCAGCCGTCCGCGCTCGAAAGCTACTTCGTTTCGAGCAGCCACGCGTTGCGGCGCATCGTCCCCGATCCGTTCTCCACTTGGGAGTTCAAAGATCGCTTCGATCTCACGCCCAACCCCGTGCCTGCCGCGCCGCCGAAGACCTTCGAACAACGGCGCATTGCCCACAATATCGCAATCTCGCGCGGGGACGCCGCGAGCGCCGCCGAGCACCTGGAGGCCTTGCTTGCCGGCGCGGACCGGAGCCACGCGCTCGACTTCGGCAGCGGCAACAGCCTGCTCGGCACTCGCCTCGAGCGCGGCAGCTCACTCGTGTTCAGCGTCTACGTACGCGCGGCGGGAGCCGACCCAAGCGACCCAGAGCTCAGCATGCATTCGACGGTTACCGAATCACCGAGAACATCTCTGATCGACCGCGACGCGGCGCTGGCCGAAGTGGGCATGCCCTTTACCATTCCCGCCAGCCGCTGGAAGTCCGGCTACGTGTACTCCTCGGTCACCGAAGTCATCCGTCGCATCGGCAAGGAGCGCTGGACGGCCACTTTCCGCACGCGCAACACCGGCGGACTTCAGTCCACCCCCGAGTTCCCGGTGTTGGAGCTAGAATGAGCGCGATGATCAAGAACATCAGCAGCGCCGAGCACTACGGATGGGGCGAAGTTTGCGACGGCTGGCGGCTCTTGGAACACGCCGATCTGAGCGTGATAGAGGAGCGGATCCCGCCCGGCGCCGGCGAGGTCGCACATTACCACCAGCGCGCTCGACAGCTATTCTACGTGCTCGCGGGGGAGCTACTCATCCAACTCGGCGAGCAGCCGTTCCGCCTTTCGCCCGGTGATTCCCTGCACGTGCCACCGGGCGATCGACATCGCGTGCAGAACCAGGGCGAGGTCGAAGCGCGGTTCTTGGTCGTCTCCGCACCGACGACTCGGGGCGATCGTGTGAACGTCGAGCGCTAGGGTCTGTCGATTTCAGGTCCTCCGTAAACGTGCCGTGCCCGTGCCCGTGCCCGTGCCCGTAAGGCGGGAAATGGCTTTCCATTGGATGGCGCGTCGTTCAGCCTGCTCGAGCAGGCCCGCCGTTTCGCTATCCGTTACGAGAAGACTCTCGCAAACTACGTTGCGGTGGTCGCGATGGGTGTGCGCTGTTTTGGCTGCGGCTCTGACTTAATCCTCGCAGCTCTGGGCCAACTTGATCAGCATCGACACAATGCGAACAATCATCGGCTTTTCCAGTCCTGTGTCCGCTCTCTTCGAGCAACTTGAGCCGACAGCAAACGTCCAGCAGAGCCGCTGACTCCCTCGCCGAGCCGCGCGCCGTCAGATAGTACCGCCGCTTGTCTGGTTTCGAGTGCTTGCCCGCTCCCTCGGCGAGATTCAGCACGATCGACAGCGACGCCCTGGAGAACCGATCCGAAAGGTGGCTTCGACCGCACGGCAACCCTTCAATGATCTCGCTCGCGAGAACCAGGAAATCCAACGCCAGGTGGTACACATCCAACCGATCGTGATCCAGATCCATCCGACCCTATCGGCCGTCCGCCACTCCCGTTGCCTCTTTCGGGCACGGGCACGGGCACGGGCACGGGCACGTTTACGGGAGGACCTGAATTTAGGCACAAGCACTAGCCTAGGCGCGGCTTGCGCGTCAGGCTCCGATGATGGCCCGGGCCAGCTCATCGAAGCGCGCTGCCACCAGCTCTGGCTTGATTTCAGGACCGGCGCGTAGCGGGCAAATCTCACAACGATTGGTGGCAAATACCAGCGCGCCGCGCAGGTTGGCGGCGCGTGCCGCCAGCACGTCGGCGCTCGAGTCACCGATCATCCAGGTGCGCGCAGGGTCGAAGTTCGCGTGTTCGATGGCGGCCAGCAGCAGCCCAGGCTTTGGCTTGCGACAGTTGCAATTGCCCAGCAGGGTGATGTCGCCGCCCGGTCCACCTTCGGGATGATGCATGCAGACTTCGACTGTCGCGATCTCGATGCCTTCGGCGTGCAGAATGTCCAGCAAGGCACGGTTGGTGCGCTCGACGGCCGCTCGCGAGATTTGGCCCTTGGCGGGACCCGGTTGATTGCTGGCGATGGCGAAGGCGTAGCCCGCCGCAGCGAGCAACTTCAAGCCTTCGATTACGCCCGGAAGTAGCCGGATTTGGTTCGGATGAAAGGCCACCGACACAGTGCCGGTTTCGTCGTCACGGAAGACGTCGATCAGCGTGCCGTCGCGATCCAAGATCACTCCGGGACGTCCGGGGCTGGTTTGACTGTTGGATGGGGACAACTCGCCGAGAACTTAGCGCGATCGGCCAGGTCCGTCGACCTCTCGCTTCAACGCGCGCGAGCTTCAGTAGCCGGCGCCGGAATGGGCGAGCGCAGCCAGCGCCAGCCAGTAGCTGAGCAGGGTCCAAGCCATGATCGTCAGCCCGATCGATAGCAATAGTGTTCGCACTCGGCGCAGCAGACTCAGGCGCTTGGGGGTTTGGATTTCGGCCAAGCCGAGCAGCCAAGCTACGGCTTCTTCGGCCGCGGGGCGCAGCTCCTCGATCTCATTTGCAGAGAGTGCGTCGACCGCGAGTGCTTCGTCCGTAGCGAAGGCAGCGCGCGCTACGCCGCACGCCGGCGGCGCGTCGGCCGACTCCGGCAGCTGACCGAAGCGCTCCCAAGCGGCCTTGGGCGAGCTAGCCGGGGCTTGCGCGGTCGGCTCGGCGACCTCGATCGCGCACAACGCGAAATACGCTGCCTCGCGCAGTAGTCCGAGCGCGACGGTCTGAGTGTCGCGATCGCGCAGCTCGAGCGCGACGGAGTAGCGTGCCCGTGAGGCTTCGACCCACGGCCTCATGCGCGCTCGGGCGCCATTGGTCAGCACGCGCGCGCGGCGCGACGCTCGGCGCAAGAGCAGCGGCTCCAAAAGCGGACTGTCGAGCAAGCTCATGTTCGGAGCGGGCATCGCTTGTCGAAGATAGCGCGGTTAGACTCGCTGGCGAGCGCCTCGCGCCGCTCGGCCGTGCCCACACCGGCCTACAAATGCTACGTGTTCGACCCCTTTCTCTATGACTCAAGATTTCCGTCCGGAAGACATAGCGACCGTGCAGCGCGCCTTGGTCAGCTTGGATCTCGCGTTGCTCTTCGCCGCGTGCCTGCTGTCGCTGTTTGCGCTCCGGCGGTTGGCACCCTATGCGCCGTACGGGGAGGCGCTTCGAGCGCGCACAGCGAGCCGCGCGCGACGCGCGCTGTGGGCGGTCGCGCTCGGGATTGGCCTGTGTGCGGCGAGCGCGCTTTGCTTTCGTTGGCTGACGAGCGAGCATTTCCCTGCTCGAGCCGAGACGCTCACCCTCGCGTTCGCCCACCGCACGCTGATCGTCGTCTGCGCCATCTTGCTGTGTCTGGCCCTGATTCAGCGCCTACTGGGCGCGCGCACGCCGATCTGGTTGCGCCTGGCAGCGGAGTTCTCGCTCGTGCCCTGCGCGTACGCGATCGGGCTTGCCGTCATTCACTTGGCGCTGTCACTCACCGACTTGGAAAGTTGGAACGGCTTTGAGCGCGCCGCCTTCTACTCGGCGGCCGTATTCGCACTGCCGGTAGCGTTGATTCCAGGGTTTTACCGCGCTCGCGGGTTCGCGATCGTGATGGGCGTCTTGCTTTTGATCGTCTTCGGCGATCTGATTTATTTGCGCTACTTCGGTAACATCTTGCCGGTCTTGGCCATCGGCGGCGGGGGGCAGCTGTGGGACGTGCGCGACATCATTTTCAAGTACACACGCGGCCGCGACGCTTGGCTGTTGTTGGTGTTCGTGGTGAGCGTGGCTTTGCCCTACGTGTGGCCCAAGCCGAACAAGGCGGATGCGCCTTTCGTGCTGCGTAGCGCACTCGACTTGGCGCTGGTGGGCACTAGCCTGGCCTTCCTGCTGCCGTTACCCGGGCTAGTGCAACGCTGGATGGACAGCGATCGCTCCTGGCGTGTGCTCAATGGCACGGACGCGGTGCAAGACTCGGGCATCGTCGTGGCACACATCAAGGAGATTGCTCGCTCGATTCGCGACGCGCGCCAGCACGGGAGCATTACCGAAGAAGATTGGGCAAAGGTCCGCAGGTACCACGAAGCGCGCGCGGAAACTCCGCTCGATGATCCGGATTTTGGCCTCGCACGCGGCGGCAATTTGCTCATTTTGCAGGTCGAAGGCATGCAAAATTGGGTCGTCGGTGCGCGCGATCGCGACCAAGAGCTGACCCCGTTCATGAATCGACTGCGCGAGCGCGCGTGGTACTTCGATCGGCTGTACGACGAGACCGGGGACTCTTCGACTTCGGATGCGGAGTACATGGTGCTCAACTCGCAATTTCCCATCCCGCAGGGTTCGGTGGCCTTCCGCCGCGACGAGAATCACTTCGTGACCGTGCTGCACAGCCTCAAGCAGGCCGGCTACACCACGTTCGCCGGCCACGCTTACGCCGCGGGCATGTGGAACCGCGCGGTGCTCTACCCGCGCTACGGCTTCGATCAAACCGCGTTCCGCGACGAACTCGGCGATGGCCCGAAGCTCGGCTGGGGCATGGGCGACAAGTTGTTCTTCGAGCGCGTCATGCCGCGCATCGAGCGGCTGAAGCGGCCGTTCGCGAGCTTGCTGATCACGCTCACCTCGCACAGCCCCTACTCCTACGTGCCTGTTTCCGAGCGTAAACTCGAGCTTGGACCGATTGAGGGCTCCGACTTCGCCGGCTATCTGCACTCGATGCGCTACAACGACGAGGCCGTCGAGCAGCTGTTCGGGCAGTTGCAACGAAACGGGTTGCTGGAAAATACGACGGTGGTCATCTACGGCGACCACGATTGTCGCATGAAGTTCGCCACGCGTTGGATGAGCGAGACGAACCTCAGCCCAGACACCCAGCGGCGCCTGGCGATTCGCGACTACAGCACCAAGCAGATCCCGCTCTTGATCGTGCTGCCGGAGCGGCTCCGAGTCGCGCCGCGGGTGGTGCATACGATCGGCGGTCAAGTCGACATTGGCCCAACGCTTTTGCACTTGTTCGGTCTGAAGCAGCCGCACTCGTTCATTGGCCAATCGCTGGTGCCCGAGCGGGTCGGTCACGCTTCACGGATCGATGGCTCCGGGGTCGATGGGGAGCATATCTACATCGCGCCGGGAGGCGGTCGCTGCGAATCGTTCCCCGACTTCCAGCGCTTGGAGCGCGGAGCCTGCGCGGAGC
>Ga0164308_10000848_pt1 | contig 16565 bp, 15 predicted proteins | sample Whisoiple_246_MG_FD_109983 | JGI IMG/M metagenome (GOLD analysis project Ga0164308, IMG submission 109983) | Soil microbial communities amended with fresh organic matter from upstate New York, USA - Whitman soil sample_246_MG | ecosystem: Environmental > Terrestrial > Soil > Unclassified >...
CCCACCAGCGCGGCGAACACGATGCCCATCGCGCGGACGGGTACGCCCCGCGCGGCCGCCACATCGGGGTCCACGGTGGAGAACAGCAGCGGTCGGTAACAGACGGCCAGCACGACGATGACGACGACGGTGACGACAGCCAGCAGCGCGAGGCCCGAGTAGCCGACGCCGACGATCTGTCCGGTGAGCAGCGCGAAGCTGGTACCCGAGCGGCCCGGGTACAGGTGGATGAACAGCACCGCGAGGCCCAGCCCGAATGCCAGCACGACCCCGATCGCGGAGTCACGCTCGCGGGCGCGCTGGCCGAGAATGCCGAACAGCACGGCGGCCAGCGCACTGCCGACGAGTGCGCCGAGACCGACGTTCAACCCGGTCAGCAACGCGAAAGCGGCTCCGGTCAAGGACAATTCACTGGATCCGTGCACAGCGAAGGACATCTGGCGCATCACGATGAACGGCCCGATCAGACCAGCGACCAGCGCCAGTAGCGCGGCCGCCACCACTGCCTGCTGGACGAAGCTGCGGCCGAGGAGGTCGGCGGTGACGTCGAACGCGAACAGGTGCGCGAGCAGGTCGGCGAGCCGGTCATTCATGGGTGTGCCCGCTGGTGTGGCCGGAATGGTCGATGTGCTCGCCCACGACGACGTAGCGACCGTGCACCTTCACCACCTGGATGTCGGCGCGGTACAGCGCTGACAGCGTGTCCGACGTCATCACCTCGTCGACGGAGCCGACGCGGAATCGCCCGTCGACCAGATAGATCACCCGATCGACGTAAGGCAGAACGGGATTCACCTCATGCGTGACGAACAGCACGGCCGTGTCTGCGTCCCGCCGTCGCTGATCGATGAGCGAGGAGACCAGCCGCGCGTTCGCCGGGTCGAGATTGAGCAGCGGCTCATCGCACAGCAGCAGCACGGGATCGCTGGCGAGCGCTTGGGCAATCCGTACCCGCTGCAGCTCGCCTCCTGACATGACCCCGACGGGCACACCCGCAAGGCGGTCGGCGTTCACCTGCTGCAGCGCCGTCTGGACGGCGACACGGCGCCGGGTCCGTCCGGCAGGACGCAGGCTTGTCACACCCCAACGGTGACCGTCGAGCCCGAGCCCGACGAGGTCGCTGCCGCGCAGCGTCAGGCCACGATCGAGCGCCCGGTGTTGGGGTACGTATCCGATCAGGTCGCTGCCTTCGGTGACCGGTTTTCCCGCGATCGTGACTGTGCCCGCGCTCAGCGGCAGCTGACCGAGGAGCACCCTCAGCAGTGAGGTCTTGCCGGTCCCGTTCGGCCCCAGCACAGCGATGAACTCGCCCGGCCGGATCGTGAGGTCGAGGTCGTCCCACAGCACCCGGTCGCCGAACGCGAGGCGGCCGCCCCTCAGGTCGACGACGTCTGCTGCATCAGCCAAGGCGCTATCGATTCGTCTGCGGTGCTTTGTCGAACTGGGCGGCCAGCTGGTCGACGGTGTCGCGCTGCCACGTCAGATAGTCAACACCCGAGGGCAGCGTTTCGGTGACCGTGACGACCGGTAGCGACGCACTGCGCGCCGCGTCCTGAATTTGTTCGGTGGCCGCCGTCTCGGTCTGTGGGTTGAACAGCAGCACCGACACCTGGTGGCTGCTGATCAGGTCGAGCACGGCGGCGACATCCGCGGGGGCCGGGTCGTCGCCCTCCTCCACCGCGCTGGCGAAGCCGGCCGGGGTGCGGTCGGCGATACCTGCGTTGCGCAGCAGGTAATACGCCACCGGCTCGGTCGCGATGACCGATCCCGACGGGTGGGCTTTGCCGATTTCTCGCTCCGACGTCGCGATGTCATCGGCCTGTTCGCCGAATCGTCTTGCATTGGAACGGTATTGATCTGCGTGCGTCGAGTCGATTTCCCCAAGGCGCTTCGCGATCTCGTCGGCGACGGCCTTGGCGACACCCAGATCGTAGAAGACGTGTTCGTTGTCGCGTCCCTGCGTCCCGCGCAGTGAGTAGGCGTCGACGGCGTCGATCTCGGGGTCGGCCGCGATCACGTCGTCCACCCAGTGGTCGTAGCCGCCGCCGTTGTAGACAAGGAGCGACGCGTCGGAGATCTCCGCGACGTCGGCGGGAGTGGCTTCAAACGAATGCGGGTCGGCGGAGGCACCCGATTCGATCGACTTGACCGATGCGTACTCTCCGGCAACGGCACTGGCGACGCTGCCCCACACATCGGTGGAGGCGACGATGTCGACCGAGGTGTTGTCATGGCGGGACGCATGCTGGCTGCATCCCGCGGTGGCGAGTGCGGCCACCGTCAGTCCGACTGCGAGCCTGATCGCCGTCCCACCCACCGAAGCCTCCTAATACAAATGAAAACCGTTTCCAATAACTTTATCGCAACCGGTGCCTCCGCGCGAACCGATACGTCGGATAACGTCACCGGCATGTCCAGGAGCCCCACGCCACGGCGCCGGGCCACGCTTGCTTCCCTTGCGGCCGAACTGAAGGTCTCCCGGACCACGATCTCGAACGCCTACAACCGGCCCGACCAGCTGTCGGCAGATCTACGTGACCGGGTCCTCGCGACGGCCAAGCGCCTCGGATACCCGGGGCCGGACCCGGTGGCCCGCTCGCTGCGAACACGCAGGGCAGGCGCGGTCGGTCTGGTGATGACCGAACCGTTGAACTACTCGTTCAACGATCCCGCCGCGCTGGACTTCGTCGCGGGGCTGGCCGAGTCCTGCGAGGTGGCGGGACAGGGCCTGCTGCTCGTCGCGGTCGGACCGAACCGAAGCGTGAGTGACGGCTCGGCAGCGGTGCTTTCGGCAGGTGTCGACGGCTTCGTGGTCTACTCCGCGTCCGACGACGACCCCTATCTGCAGGTGGTACTCCAACGCCATCTGCCCGTGGTGGTCGTCGACCAGCCGAAGGACGTCCCCGGCACGTCCCGGGTCTGTATCGACGACCGCGCCGCCATGGCCGAGCTCGCCAAACACGTTGTGGGACTTGGCCATCGGGAGATCGGCGTGCTCACGATGCGATTGGGCAGGGAGCGGCCGCCGGGCGACGGCAAGCCGGTGGTTGCCGATCCGGATCGGCTCAAGACGCCGCACTTCCATGTGCAACGGGAGCGGATCGACGGCGTGTACGACGCGATGATCGAAGCGGGACTCGATCCCGAATCGCTGACGGTGGTGGAAAGCTATGAGCACCAGCCGAGCTCGGGCGGGGTCGCGGCCGACGTCGCCCTGTCGGCCAACCCTGCCATCACGGCGTTGATCTGTACCGCGGACGTACTGGCGGTCTCAGCGATGGACCACCTGCGAGCACGCGGAATCTACGTGCCGGGTCAGATGACGGTGACCGGTTTCGACGGCGTGCCCGACGCGCTGCGGCGTGGACTGACGACGGTGAAACAGCCCAGCATGGACAAGGGTCGCCGTGCCGGCGACCTGCTGCACAACCCACCGCGATCGGGTCTGCCTGCGATCGACGTGCTCGAAACGGAGTTGATCCGAGGCCGCACCTCGGGTCCGCCTTCCTGACTCAGGCGCCGAGGAGTTGCGCGCAGCGCAGCAGTCCCAGATGGCTGTAGGCCTGCGGATGGTTACCGAGCGCGCGTTCGGCGACCGGGTCGTACTCCTCGGACAGCAGGCCGGTCGGACCCGCCGCGGTGACGAGGCGGTCGAAGAGCGCCTCGGCCTGCGACCGCTGGTCGGTCAGCAGGTATGCCTCGACCAACCACGCGGCGCACAGGTGGAAACCGCCTTCGGTGCCCGGCAGGCCGTCATCACTTCGATACCGGTAAACGGTTGCACCGCTGCGCAATTGCGCCTCGGTGGCGACGACCGTGGCCGCGAACCTCGGGTCGGACGGTTCGATGAGACCGGACAGGCCGATGTGCAGGGTCGCGGCGTCCAGGTCGACGCCGTCATAGGCCGCGGTGAAGGACTGCACCTCGTCGCTCCAGCCACGGTCCTGCACCTGCTGGGAGATGACATCGCGCAGGGTTGCCCAGCCAGGAGGTGTGTCGCGGCCGAATTCCTCGGCCAGTCTCAGCGCCAGGTCGACGGTCAGCCAGCACATCACCTTCGAGTAGACGTGGTGCCTGGGTGCCCCGCGGATCTCCCAGATTCCGTGATCCGGTTCGGCCCAACGGCTCTCGACGGCGAACACCATCTCGCTGACCAGATTCCAGTCGGCGTCGGTGAGTGCGTCGGCACTCCCGTTCTCCACCCGCTTGTGCACCAGGTCGGATATCAGCGCGACCACCGGGCCGAAGACATCAAGCTGCACCTGGGCGTTCGCGGCGTTGCCGACCCGCACCGGGCGCGAGCCCGCATAGCCGGGCAGCGAGTCGATGACCGCCTCGGGTCCGAGGATCATGCCGGAGAGCGCGTAGAGAGGGTGGAGGCGCTCCGGCCCATGCATCGTCTCAATCACCCCGTGCAGCCAATTCAGATATCCCTCGGCCTCGTCGGTCGACCCCAACGAAACCAGCGAGGCCGCGGTCATCGCGGCGTCCCGGATCCAGCAGTATCGGTAGTCCCAGTTGCGGACGCCGCCGATCTCCTCCGGCAGCGACGAGGTCGCCGCGGCCATGATCGCCCCGGTGTCGGCGTGCACGAGGCCGCGCAGCGTCAGCGCCGACCTCTTCATCAGTGGCTGGTTCAGTGCGGGCAGTGTCAGCGTCTGCGCCCAGTCCCGCCAATAGCTCTCGGCCCGCTCACGTCGTGAATCATCGTCGACCGGGCTTTCGGACAAATCTTCGGTGCCGCAGCGCAATTCGAGCACGACAGAGCCCTGCGACGGGTCCACCACCGCACGGGCGGTCTCGTGGACGCCGTCCGCGACGATCTCCCATTCGACGCCGGGCGCACGCAACACCATCGGCTCGTTGGTCGCGAACACGCGAAGCCCGCCGTCCTGCACGCGCAGGTGCACCGGCGCCTGGGCGAACTCCGGCCGCGGCGCGAACGACACCACGGCCTTGGCCTGGCCGCTGATCACCCGGACCAGATCGGTGCGGCCCGCTCCGACGTCGTGAGACAGATAGTCGGTCACCAGCAGACTGGCCCAACGGGTTTCGACGGTCATCGTGCCGTCGACGTAGCGTTGGCTCAACGGCAGCGACTCCCGTTGCGGGCCGATCTCGTAATGGCCTGCGTTCGCGTCACCGAGGAGCCTGGAGAACACCGCCGCCGAATCGGCCGCCGGATGGCACATCCACACCAAGTCGGCCTCGGGAGTCAGCAGCGCGACAGTTCGGCTGTTGGACAACATCGTCAGCCGCTCGATGGGCGTCGAATGCCCACCGAGGAGCCATGTGCGGCGGCACTCGAGCAGAAAGGTCAGCGCGAGCGCCACGTCCTCCGGGGACTCCACCCGGTAGTCGGCCAGCGTGTCACCGTCGCCGACCTTCACCCCGACGTCTGGGCCGTGCAGCCGGCGAAAGGCCTTCTCGTCGGTCACGTCGTCGCCGAAGAACACCGCTGCAGACGCGCCCTGCTGGTGGCGCAGGATGTCGAGGGCCTGGCCCTTGTCGGTTTGGATCACCGCGAACTCGAGAACCGCCTTGCCGGAGGTGATCTGGGCGTCCCACTGCTGCGACGCCGCGTGCGCCTTCTTCATCGCCTCGTCCGCGTCGGCCGGGTCGGCGTTGCGCACGTGCAGCGCGATGCTGGCCGGTTTGATCTCGATCGCCACGCCCGGATACTCGGCGGCGATGGCGCCGAGCGTGTCTTTGATCTTGCGCAGCAAGGCTTTTGCGTCATCGTCGATGGCGTGCACGAAACCGGTGTCGAACTCCGAGCCGTGGCTGCCCACCAGGTGCACCTCGGCCGGCATCCGGGACAGGGTGGCGAGGTCGCGCAGCGCCCGCCCGGAGATCAGTGCGGCAATGGTCGACGGCAGCGCCGCCAGCTCGCGCATCGCCGCTGCGGATTCGGTGAGCGGGCGCGCATCGTCGGGATTGGCCACGATCGGCGCCATGGTGCCGTCGTAGTCGCACGCGATGAGGACACGGGGGACCCGAGCGACCGTCGCAAGGGCGCGCTTCAGCTCGGCGGGCAACTCCTGCGTCACCCGCTAGATCTTAGGGTGCTCCCCGTCCCCGATGAGCAGCCGAACCGCAAGGTCGAGCCGCTTGCTCACATCGGTGGCCGACGCCCGGCGGGTCAGCCAGGCCAGCAGATTGGACAGCCAGACGTCCGAGATGACCCGCGCGATGTGGTACTGGTCCTCGGTCGGCTCACCCTCGCTCATGGCGCGCGCGAACATCGAGTCCATCAGCTTGCCGACATGATCGACCTCCCCGGCCGCCGACGCGTCGGCGAAGACGAAGGCCCTTGTCATCGCCTCGGTCAGTAGCGGGTTGCGTTGCATCGCCCGGTTCAGCTTGCCGACCATCAGGTTCAGCCGCTGATAGGGCGTGCCGCCCGCGAGCGCCGCGCGGTCGGTCTTGGCGTCGATGCGTTCGAATTCGCGGCCAAGAGCCGACACCAGCAGGTGCACCTTCGACGGGAAGTAGCGGTAAAGGGTGCCGACCGCGACGTCGGCGCGCTCGGCGACGGCACGCATCTGGACGGCCTCATAGCCGCCCTTGGAAGCGATGGCGAGGGTGGCGTCGAGGATCCTCTTGCGGCGCTCCCTCTGCGCCTCGGAACCGAGTTCGGATTCGGCGAGGACGGACACCGGCATCACCTGAGGCGGTCGCGATTCAGACCCCGAGGACGGGTTGGACGGTGCTGGCGACGACATCAGTTCCGAGCGCTCCTTCATCGTGCGGTCTCGGTGGAAACGATACGCATGCCGATCCCTTTTTTCTCACCTCAGCGACCGTACGGCACCGACGTGTGCTGCTGTAACGGCGTTCGACTTGGCGGTCGAACACTGGCACTATTAGAACACGTTCTAGTGAGAAGCAGACCCTTCTCGCGCGATGGCATAGGAGTCCGAAAATGTCGCAGGCGTCAGCGACCGCCACCGACGAGCAGTTTGCCGCGCGTGAACTGGTCCGTAGTTGGGCAGCGGGGTCGAACGCCGTCAGGGCCGCCCGCGACGTCGAGCAAGGCAATCCCGACGCCTGGCGGACGGCATACACAGGCCTGGCCCAACTGGGCATCTTCGGGGTGGCGCTGCCCGAGGAATGCGGCGGAGCCGGTGGCACCGTCGACGACCTGTGCGCGATGGTCGACGAGGCCGCAGCGGCGCTGGTGCCCGGACCCGTCGCCACCACCGCCGTCGCCACGCTGGTGGTGCCCAGTTCCCACGCAGAATTGCTCGAGGCACTGGCGTCCGGTGAGCGCACCGCGGGCCTGGCGCTGAGCGCGGAGTTGAATTACGGCGGTGGCCGGGCATCGGGCACCGCCGAGTTCGTGCTGGGCGCCGACGCCGGCGGGGTGCTGCTGCTGCCCGCAGGCGACCACTTCCTTCTCGTCGACGCCACCGCCGACGGGGTCACCGTCGAACCGCTGACGCCCACCGACTTCTCCCGGCCACTGGCCCGGGTCGTGCTCGCCGATGCTCCCGCCGAGGTTCTGCCCGTTTCGAGGCGTCGCGTCGAGGACCTGGCCGCGACAGTGCAGGCCGCCGAGGCGGCCGGGCTGGCACGGTGGACACTGCAGACCGCCACCGAATACGCGAAGGTTCGCGAGCAGTTCGGCAAGCCGATCGGCAGCTTCCAGGCGATCAAGCACATGTGCGCGGAGATGCTGCTGCGCTCCGAGCAGGTCGCGGTGGCTGCGGGTGACGCGGCCAACGCCGCCAATGACTCCGACGATCCACAGCTGTCGATCGCCGCCGCCGTCGCGGCGGCCGCCGGCATCGAGTTCGCGAAGGCCAACGCCAAGGACTGCATCCAGGTACTGGGTGGCATCGGCATCACGTGGGAGCACGACGCCCATCTGTACCTGCGTCGCGCATACGGCATTTCGCAGTTTCTCGGTGGGGCGTCACGCTGGCTGCGCCGGGTCGCCGCGCTCACACAGCAGGGCGTCCGCCGCGAACTGCACATCGACCTGGCATCCGTCGAGCACCTGCAGCCGGAAATCGCGGCCGCGGTCGCCGAAGTCGCTGCACAGCCCGAGGAGAAGCGACAGATCGCGCTGGCGGAGGCGGGGCTGCAGGCGCCGCACTGGCCGCCGCCCTACGGCAGAGCCGCCTCACCCGCAGAGCAGCTGCTGATCGATCGTGAGATGGCCGCCGCGGGCGTCGAGCGTCCCGATCTGGTGATCGGCTGGTGGGCGGCCCCGACGATCCTCGAGCACGGCAGCACTGAGCAGATCGAGCGGTTCGTGCCCCCGACGCTGAGCGGCGAACTGTTCTGGTGTCAGCTGTTCAGCGAGCCGGGTGCAGGCTCGGATCTCGCGTCGCTGCGTATGAAAGCCGTTCGCGCCGAAGGGGGTTGGAAGCTCACCGGGCAGAAGGTCTGGACGTCGCGGGCGAACTGGGCGCAGTACGGTGTGTGCCTGGCGCGCACCGACCCCGACGCGCCGAAGCACAAGGGCATCACGTACTTCCTGATCGACATGTCGTCGCCGGGCATCGACGTCCGGCCGCTGCGGGAGATCACCGGCGAAGATCTGTTCAACGAGGTGTTCTTCGACGACGTGTTCGTGCCCGACGAGATGGTGGTCGGTGAGGTCAACGACGGCTGGCGGCTCGCCCGCACCACCCTGGCCAATGAACGGGTCGCGATGGCGCACGGCACTGCGCTGGGCAATCCGATGGAAGAGGTGGTGCGCACCGTGGCCACGCTCGAGCTGGACCCGACGGTGCAGGATCGGCTCGGCCGGCTGATCGTCGCCGCGCAGGTCGGCTCGTTGTTGGACCAGCGCATCGCCCAACTGGCGGTCGGCGGCGCCGATCCCGGCCCACAGGCCAGCGCCCGCAAGCTGATCGGCGTGCGCTACCGGCAGGCGCTGTCGGAGTTCCGGATGGATCTGTCCGAGGGCGCCGGTGTGGTTCAGAACCAGCCCGTGCACGACTTCCTCAACGTGCGATGCCTGACGATCGCAGGCGGCACCGAGCAGATCTTGCTCACGATGGCCGGCGAACGGCTTCTCGGCCTGCCACGCTAGGCAAAACCCACTCCGAACAGCCAAAAAGCACGGTCGTTCCTTTATGCTGAGACGGTGAAGCGGCGGCCGAAAGGGCAGCGCACGAGGGCGGCGATCCTCACTGAGGCCGCCCGCCTTGCATCGGTCGACGGACTCGACGGGCTGACCATCGGCGGCCTGGCCACAGCGACCGGGATGAGCAAGAGCGGTCTGTACGCCCACTTCGGTTCGAAGGAGGACCTGCAGTTGGCGACCATCGCATCGGCGAGAGAGACGTTCGTCGCCGAGGTGTTCGTGCCCGCCCTTGCCGCGCCGCAGGGCATCCGCCGCCTGTATGCCGCCTGCGATGCGTTTCTGTCTCACATCGAGCGGCGGGTGTTCCCCGGCGGATGTTTTTTCGCGGTGGCGGCCGCCGACGTCGGCACCCAAGTGGGCGCGGTGCGTGACGCCATCGCCGCGCAGCAACGTGATTGGATCGAACTTCTGGAACGGCTCGCCCACAAGGCGATGGACGTCGACGAACTCGGGCCCGACATCAATGCGGCCCAGCTCGCCTTCGAGCTCAACGCGGTGGTGGTGTCCGCCGCTTCGACATTCATCCTTCACGGGGACCCGGCGGTGTTCGAGCGCGCCCGTGCTGCGGTGCGCTCGCGGCTGCAGCCGGCGGGACGCTAGCTGAACGAGGTCTGCGCGCAGGCGCTCGGCGTCGTGAGGTTCACGCCGCCGTAGACCACCTGGATCTGCGAGCACGCGACGAAACCGGCCTGTGTTCTCGGCTGGCCCGTCACCCAGTCGGTGGGCACCGAATCTCCGTCGGTTTGAAAGCGCTCGATCGGCCCGCCACCGAAGTAGGTCACCGAGATCTCGACGTTCGTGACCGCCTTGAACATCTTCGACAGAACGTTGTCGTGATTGGCGCCCTTGACCTCGCGCGGATTGCCCGAAGGGGCGCTGTAGGAGGCTTCCTGCCACACCTGGCGGTCCAGGCTGCGCAGCGTGATGGTCTGACGCGCCCAGGTGTCGCCCGGGAATCCGGTTGGCCCGTCGGGCGTCAGCAGGTTGGCGGCGGTGTTGAACCAGCATCTGTTCGCCGCTGAGACGCAGTTGGCGGTGACGTGCATCTCGATCGAGGTCGCCGGGTCGACGGCGATCGAGGTGGTGGCCGTGTTGGTGGCGGCCATCGCCGACGCGGGCTGCGCGAGCACCGCCGTCAGCGCTGCCGCGGCGCATGTTGCTGCGAACCGCTTCATGACTGCTCCCCTCCGGTGCGGCGAATGTTAGCCCGGCCCTTATTCGTCGTACGTGACTTCAACCGAATCCGACCGCGGGCGCGCCTGGCAACCGAGGATCAGGCCCTCGTCGAGATCTTGTTGCTCGAGCACATCGTTGACCTCCATCTCGACATCGCCGCTCTTCTTCAACACCGCGCAGGCCCCGCAGTGGCCCTCGCGACAGGAGAACGGGGCGTCGAGGCCCGCGTCGAGGAGCACGTCGAGAAGCTTCGCGTTGCGCGGCCACCGCACCTCGTGTGTCGTTCCGTCGAGGGTGACGACGGCGGTTGCGGGCCCCTCGTCGCTGTCGTCCTCCTCGATCACCACCGCGGCGAACGGGTCGGACTCGAGCGATTTGAACACTTCGATGTGGATGCGGTCGGCGCCCGCGCTCTTCATCGCCTCTTCCGCGGCCGCCATGAACGGCCCCGGGCCGCAGATGTACGCGTCGTGCCCGGTGTACGGGGCCGCAAGCGCGGACAGCGCGGCGACACTGGGGAGCCCCTGTACCGATTCCAGCCAGTGCACGACGCTCAGCCGGTCGGGGTACTTCGCCGCCAGCTCGCGCAGGGCGCCGCCGAAGATGACAGAGTTCTCGTCGCGGTTGGCGTAGATCATCACGACCTTGCCGCTGCCCTCGGCGAGCGCCGACTTGCAAATGGACATCATCGGCGTGATGCCGCTGCCGGCTGCCAGAAGCAGGAAGTCGGTGTCCAGCGTCTTGGGCACGAAGTTGCCCGACGGGGCCAGGGCGTGGATCCGCATCCCCGCATGCGCGTTGTCGCACAGCCAATGCGACGCGTAGCCGCCGTCGGTGCGCTTGACGGTGACGGTCAACGGATCACCGGTATGCGGTGAGCTGCACAGCGAGTAGCACCGCGCCACGCATCCGGTGCGGTCGCTCGGCACCCGCAGCGTGAGGAACTGGCCCGGGGCATAGCGCAGCCGGTCGGCGGGGATGTCGACGCCTTCGGGCACGGTGAACACCAGCGAGCGCGCGTCGTCGGTCTCCTTGACGACATCGGCCACCTGCAGCTCCAGCACGTGGCTACCGAGCGGCTCGTCTGTCACGCGGTTGCCCTTCCTTCTCCGGCCCGAGGGGCCGATAACTAGAACAGGTTACAGAAATGCATGTCCGCAGGTCTAGCTGCCGCAGCAATGCGCTGCTCGACACAAATCGTAACGTGTTCTAATCTTTCTTCAGGTCCGTTCTCTCGGGAGGCAAATCAGTGACGTCTATTGAACAGCGTGACGTGCAGTCGGTCCTAGCCGGCATCGACGATCTGTTGCCGCTGATCGCCAAGCGGGCGCAGGCCACCGAAGACCTGCGGCGGCTGCCCGACGAGACGGTCGCCGAACTCGACGAGGTCGGCTTCTTCAAGTTGCTCCAGCCCGAACAGTGGGGTGGCCTGCAGTGCGATCCGACCATGTTCTACGAGGCGGTGCGTCGCATCGCGACGGCATGCGGCTCCACCGGCTGGGTCAGCTCGATCGTCGGCGTGCACAACTGGCACCTCGCGCTGTTCGATCAGCAGGCGCAGGAAGAGGTGTGGGGCGACGATCCCACCGTGCGCGTCTCCTCGTCGTACGCGCCGATGGGCGCCGGTCACGTTGTCGACGGCGGATACCTGGTCAGCGGCTCATGGAACTGGTCGTCCGGCTGTGACCACGCGACATGGACGTTCGTCGGCGGCCCGGTGATCAAGGACGGCAAGCCGGTTGATTTCGGCAGCTTCCTGATGCCGCGCAGCGACTATCGCATCGACGACGTGTGGCACGTGGTCGGCCTGAAGGGCACCGGTAGCAACACGCTGGTGGTCAAGGACGTCTTCGTCCCGCGGCACCGGTTCCTCTCGTACAAGTCGATGAACGACCGCACGGCGGGCGGGTTGAAGACCAACACCGCACCGGTATACAAAATGCCTTGGGGCACAGTGCATCCCACCACCATTTCGGCGCCGATCGTCGGCATGGCTTACGGCGCTTACGACGCCCACGTCGAGCACCAGGGCAAGCGCGTTCGTGCCGCTTTCGCAGGCGAGAAGGCCAAGGACGACCCGTTCGCCAAGGTGCGCATCGCCGAGGCGGCCAGCGACATCGATGCGGCATGGCGGCAGCTGATCGGCAACGTCGGCGACGAATTCGCGCTCCTGAAGGAGGGCAAGGAGATCCCGTTCGAGCTGCGTGCCCGCGCCCGTCGCGACCAGGTTCGTGCCACCGGACGTGCGATCGCCTCCGTGGACCGGCTGTTCGAGGCATCGGGTGCCACAGCACTCAACAACGACGCCCCCGTGCAACGGTTCTGGCGCGACGCGCACGCGGGTCGGGTGCACGCGGCCAACGATCCAGAACGCGCCTACCTGATCTTCGGGAACAACGAGTTCGGGCTGCCGCCCCAGGACACGATGGTTTAATTGGCCGGCCTGATGACATCCTTCGCCGCCGAAGCCGCTCAGCAGCAAGAGATCACGTTCGAGTCGACCTCCCGGTATGCGCAGGTCCGCGAGGACATGCGGCTGCACTATCACGAAGCCGGCGTCGGCAACGAGCAGACGATCGTGCTGCTGCACGGCGGCGGTCCCGGCGCATCGAGTTGGTCGAACTTCTCCAAGAACATTCCCGAACTGGCGAAGCAGTTTCACGTCCTCGCCGTCGACCAACCGGGGTACGGCCATTCGGACAAACACACCGAACACGAGCAGTACAACCGCTACAGCGCCACCGCGTTGCTGAACCTGTTCGATCACCTGCAGATCGAACGCGCTGCGCTGGTGGGCAATTCGCTGGGTGGCGGCACCGCAGTGCGGTTCGCGCTCGACAATCCCAAGCGTGCGGGCAGGCTGGTGCTGATGGGTCCGGGCGGGCTGTCGGTCAACCTCTTCGCCCCCGATCCCACCGAGGGCGTGAAGCTGCTGGGCAAGTTCGCAGTCGACCCGACCCGCGAGAACATCGAGAAGTTCCTGCGCATCATGGTGTTCGATCAGAATCTGATCACGCCCGAACTCGTCGACGAACGGTTCGCCATCGCCAGCCAGCCGGAGTCGCTGGCGGCGACCAAGGCGATGGGAAAGTCGTTCGCCGGACCCGATTTCGAACTGGGCATGATGTGGCGCGAGGTGTACAAACTTCGCCAGCCCGTGCTGCTGATCTGGGGCAGGGAGGATCGGGTGAACCCGCTCGACGGCGCGCTTGTCGCGCTCAAGCAGATTCCTCGTGTGCAGCTGCACGTCTTCGGGCAGTGCGGACACTGGGCACAGCTGGAGAAGTTCGACGAATTCAACAAGTTGACGACCGATTTTCTCGGGGGCGGGAAATGAGCATCAAATCTCTTGGTTACCTGCGGATCGAGGCCACCGATGTCGCCGCATGGCGGGAGTACGGTCTGAAGGTTCTCGGCATGGTCGAGGGTTCCGGGTCCACCGAAGGCGCGCTCTACCTCAGGATGGACGAGTTTCCGGCCCGCCTTGTCATCGTTCCGGGGGATAACGACCGATTGCTTCAGTCCGGCTGGGAGACGGCCAATGCCGCTGCCCTGCAGGAGATTCGCCAGCGGCTCGACGTCGAGGGCACGCCATACAAGGAGGCCTCGGCCGCTGAGCTCGCCGACCGTCGCGTCGACGAGATGATCACATTCGACGACCCATCGGGCAACACCCTTGAGGTGTTCCACGGCGTCGCCTTGCAACACCGCCGCGTTGTCAGCCCGTACGGGCACAAGTTCGTCACCGAAGAACAGGGCCTCGGCCACGTTGTGCTCACCACCCGCGACGACGCCGAGTCGCTGCACTTCTACCGTGACGTGCTCGGCTTCTACCTGCGTGACTCGATGCGGCTGCCACCGCAGCTCGTCGGCAGGCCCGCCGACGGCGCACCCGCGTGGCTGCGGTTCTTCGGCGTCAACCCGCGCCACCACAGCCTCGCCTTCATGCCGGGGGAAACGCCGAGCGGCATCGTGCACCTGATGGTGGAGGTGGGTGAGGCCGACGACGTCGGGTTGTGCCTCGACCGTGCGCTGCGACGTAAGGTGCCGATGTCTGCGACGCTGGGCAGGCACGTCAACGACAAGATGCTGTCGTTCTACATGAAGACGCCGGGCGGGTTCGACGTCGAATTCGGTTGTGAGGGACTAATGGTCGACGACCCCGACTGGGTGGCCAGGGAGAGCACCGCCGTCAGCCTGTGGGGCCACGACTTCAGCATCGGGTTCAAGTAGCGTTCGCAGTCGTGTCCGCCGAACCGATGGACCCCCGCACATTCCGCAATGTGCTCGGCCAGTTCTGCACCGGGATTACCGTGATCACCACGATGGCCGACGGCGCACCGACCGGGTTCGCCTGCCAGTCGTTCGCGGCGCTGTCGCTGGAACCGCCGCTGGTGCTGTTCTGTCCGACCAAGGTCTCCCGGTCGTGGAAGGCCATCGAGGCCTCCGGCAAGTTCTGCGTGAATGTTCTGCACGAGAAGCAGACGGACGTATCGGCGCGATTCGGCTCCAGGGAGCCCGACAAGTTCGCCGGGATCGACTGGGGCCCATCGAAATTGGGATCACCGGTGATCAAGGGCACGCTCGCGCACATCGACTGCACCGTGCACTCGGTGCATGACGGCGGCGACCATCTCGTCGTGTTCGGTGCCGTGCATTCGCTCACCGACGTGCCGCACAAGAAGCCGCGGCCGCTGCTGTTCTACCGCGGCCAGTACACCGGGATCGAACCGGACAAGAACATGCCCGCGCACTGGCGCGACGACCTCGAAGCGTTCCTCACCGCCACCACCGACGACACCTGGCTTTAGACCATCTTCCCGATGAAGGCGATGATCTCATCGGCCACCTCGCGGTGCATCGTGTCGTTCAGTATGTCGTGGTGCCCGCCGACGAACTCCTTGAGCTGCAACGGTTCTATCTGTTCGGCGTAGGCGGCCACAGCTCCGACCGGTGCGACCGGGTCGGCGACACCGTGCACCGCCAGCGTCGGCACCGTCAGGCCGGGAAGGTCGCGGCCGAACCGATCCCATGCGGTGTCGAGTGCGCGCGTCAGTGGGGCGCCGTCGGCGTCGACGAAAGCCAGCGGATCGTTCTCGAGCGAGTCGAGGTAGAACGGGTCGTTGGAGAGCCAGTGCGGGTCGAGATCGAATGAGCTGTCCGCGTCGAGCATCTCCGGGATCGGCACCAGCGGCGCGCCGGAGATGACGCCCGCACGGTAGCGGTCCGGTTGGTCGAGCAACCGTGTCAGGGTCACGACGGCGCCGAACGAGTGGCCCGCGGCGATCAGCGGTAGCCCGGGACGTTCGCCCTCGGCAAGCTCGGTCAAGGTGTCGGCGAGATCCGAGCTCTCGGCGATCGAGCCGAAGTCGCCGCGTTCGCCGGGGCTGAGCCCATGGCCGAACTGGTCGACCGCCCACAAGTCGATGCCGGCGGCATTGAGGGCGAAGCCGTACCGGTGATAGACGCCGGTGTGTTCGCCGAAGCCGTGCAGGAAGACAACGACGGCGCGCGGCTGGCGCGCGGCCCAGTGGCGGTAGTAGGCGCGACCATTCGGGTGATCGAGGAACGGCATGGCGGTGAGTTTAGCTGTGATCCACCGCACATGGGCATGGCGACTGAGATCCGGCGCGCCCCGATGTGGCTCAGCTACCCAGAGATTCCTGCCAGCTGTCGACTAATTGCTGCCAGTGGAATTAAACCCTTGACCTCACCGTTTAAAGAGGCATACCGGTCAGGGAGAACCCCACAAAAGCCGGTAACGCGGAGTCCGAGCCCACAAGGCTCGAACCCCACACAGAAGAAAGTAGAAGGCACCAAATGAAGAAGTTCGGGTTTGCCACACTCCTCGCGAGCGGTTTGGCCGCCGCCGTGCTCGGCTTTGCCGCGCCGGCTCAGGCGACCGTTCCGGCGAACGCTGTGGACGTCGTCATCACCGGTCCGTCGCAGGGCATCGATCACCTCGACTGGCTGAACGACATCCAGCAGAAGCCGAACGTGGCGCGTCCTGACACGACGGTGCGGAGCAATCCGTAACCAGCCGCTAGCTGACAAGAGGGCACCCCAGCCGGGGTGCCCTCTTTTTCATTTACGATTCCTGTCATGACAGCACTCGAGGGACGCACCGCCCTCGTCACCGGCGGCGCGAGCGGCATTGGTGCGGCGTGTGCCCGTGAGCTTGCTGCGCGCGGCGCCCTGGTGACCGTCGCGGACCTCGACCACGCAGGCGCTACTGCCATCGCGGATGAGATTGGTGGAAAGTCCTGGGCCGTCGACCTTTCCGATGTAG
>Ga0164308_10000849_pt1 | contig 16514 bp, 12 predicted proteins | sample Whisoiple_246_MG_FD_109983 | JGI IMG/M metagenome (GOLD analysis project Ga0164308, IMG submission 109983) | Soil microbial communities amended with fresh organic matter from upstate New York, USA - Whitman soil sample_246_MG | ecosystem: Environmental > Terrestrial > Soil > Unclassified >...
GAGCACTACGAGGTCTTCGACTGCGCCATGGGCGAGCGCTCCATCTCCGCGATGGGCCACGTCCGCATGATGGCCGCGATCCAGCCGTGGATCTCCGGCGCGCTCTCCAAGACGGTCAACCTGCCGGAGACGGCGACCGTCGAGGACGTCGAAGAGGTCTACTTCGAGGCGTGGAAGATGGGCGTCAAGGCGCTCGCGATCTACCGCGACAACTGCAAGGTCGGCCAGCCCCTCTCCGCCAAGACCAAGGAGAAGGAGAAGGAGGCGGTCACCGCCAAGGCCGAGGACACCATTCGCACGGCCGTCGAGAAGGTCGTCGAGTACCGCCCCGTCCGCAAGCGTCTGCCCAAGGGCCGTCCCGGCATCACCACCTCCTTCACGGTGGGCGGCGCCGAGGGTTACATGACCGCCAACTCCTACCCGGACGACGGTCTCGGCGAGGTCTTCCTGAAGATGTCCAAGCAGGGCTCCACCCTCGCGGGCATGATGGACGCCTTCTCCATCGCCGTCTCGGTCGGTCTGCAGTACGGCGTGCCGCTGGAGACCTACGTCTCCAAGTTCACGAACATGCGCTTCGAGCCGGCCGGCATGACGGACGACCCGGACGTGCGGATGGCGCAGTCGATCGTCGACTACATCTTCCGTCGCCTGGCGCTCGACTTCCTGCCGTTCGAGACGCGTTCCGCGCTCGGCATCCACTCGGCCGAGGAGCGTCAGCGCCACCTCGACACGGGTTCGTACGAGCCCGCGTTCGGGGAGGAGGACCTGGAGGGCATGGCCCAGTCAGCTCCGCTGCCCGTGGAGCCGCTGAAGGCCGTCGCCCCGGCTGAGGAGAGCGTCGCGGAGAAGCCGGCCCCCAGGACCGCGCACACCTCGGCCGAACTGGTCGAGATGCAGCTCGGTATCAGCGCGGACGCACCGCTGTGCTTCTCGTGCGGTACGAAGATGCAGCGTGCGGGCTCCTGCTACATCTGCGAGGGCTGCGGCTCGACCAGCGGCTGCAGCTGAGCATGACCGCAGCCGCACCGGACAAGGTGTCCGGTGCGGCTCGCGCGGACCGCTGACCAGCAGTTCACGAAGGGGACCGGCCGACGGCCGGTCCCCTTCGGCGTGCCGCCACTCCGTGCCGCCGTGGCACGCGCCGTGCCAGTAAGCGGTGGCGGATGAGCACGACACCGCAGCCGGAGGTGTGGGTACCGGGTGCGAGCGTGACCTGCCGGCGCGGGCCCGGGCGTGCCGCCCGTGGGTCAGCCCGCGCGGCTCCCCATCACGGAGGCGAACGCATCGGGGTCGCCGTCGAATCCGCGTACGGCCCCGCGGAAGCCCCAGGAGCCCGAGGAGTCCCGCACGAACTCCGCGACGACCGCGGCGGTTGCGCTCCCCACCGAGGAGAAGTCGTCCTCCGCCAGCGTCGTGTAGCCCTCGCGGATCTGCACGGCCGTGTGCGCTATCCGGTCGAAGGTCTTGCGGCCGTCGCGCTGCTGGATGGCCACGCCCACCACGACCCTGGCGTAGGCGTCCGACAACCGGTCCAGTTCCAGCGTCATGACCTCGTCGAAGCCGAAGCCCTGCCCCGTCCGGCTGTCGCGGTTCAGCGTGATCGTCCCGTCCGGTGACCGACTGTCGAAGTGCACGAGATAGGCAGGGCTGCCGTAGGGCGCGTCCGTCCCGTACGTGGCCGCGATGATGTCGAGGTCATTGGCCGGCTCACCGGCGGCGCTGGGGTCCCACTTGACCCTCACCTCGACCTTCTCGATGTCCTTGTTGGGGGTGCTCATCACACGGCCTCCTCGCTGCTGGATCCACGGGCCTCATCCATCCTCAGATCATGTCCGTAACTGTCGGTGAAACCAACCGTGTTGGAAATGGACGTTACTTTCGGGCCACGGTGTGGCCGGAGAGGCGCGCCACACGGCGCACGCAGGCCCCGGGCCGACCCGAGCGTGACCCGCGCCACGCCGGGCGCCGTACGATGGCTCGGTGCTGGTCAAGTGGATTCGCTGCACCGTGGTCGACCGCCACGGTTTCGAGCGGGAGCAGCGGAAGTGGGCGGGACTGCTCGGCGAGCCGGGATTCCGGACGCAGAGCGGCGGGTGGAGCCGACGGCAGCCCGATGTCGCCCACGTGTTCGCTTTCTGGGAGAACAGGGTCTTCTACGACTCGTTCATGGCCCGCGCGCACGACCGGTTGGCGGCCCCGCAGGCCGGCACGTACAAGGACCTGCAGGTCAAGCTCTTCGAGTACCGCTTCGACGTGAAGACCGGATTCGAGCCGGACTTCACGGACGCGGACGTGGTCAGGATCGCGCACAGCCGGGTGTACGAGGACCGCGTCGACCACTTCGCGCTCATGCAGCAACGGGTGTGGAATCCGGCCATGGCGGGCTCCCCGGGAATGCTGCGCGGAGTCTTCGGGGAAGCGCCGGGTCCGGAGTTCCTGGTGCTCTCCATGTGGCAGTCGAGCGCCGAACGCGGCAAGTACCGCCCCGGGAGCGCGGCCCGGCTCGAGGCGCGTGCGGAGACGGAACGGGACGTCGAGGCGCTCACCGGGGACGTGGTGCAGCTCGAGCCGTCGTGGACCGTCCGACCGGAGCGCCCGTAGGCCGTTTCCTTGGTCACATACGCCCGATGGGGCCCGCACGGGTGCTCGATATCACCGGACGGCATCTAGGGTCGGTGCATGGCACGACCGCAACGCATCGTTCTCGTCCGGCACGGTGAATCCGAGGGCAATGCAGACGACACGGTCTACGAACGCGAGCCGGACCACGCCCTGAGGCTCACGGCGAAGGGCCTCGACCAGGCGCGGGCCACGGGTTACCGCCTGCGTGAGACCTTCGGCGACGAGCGTGTGAGCGTCTACGTCTCGCCCTACCGGCGCACCCACGAGACCTTGAGGGCCTTCGATCTCGTACCGGGACACGTACGCGTCAGGGAGGAGCCCCGGCTGCGCGAGCAGGACTGGGGCAACTGGCAGGACCGTGACGACGTCAGGCTGCAGAAGGTCTACCGGGACGCCTACGGACACTTCTTCTACCGCTTCGCGCAGGGCGAGTCCGGGGCCGACGTGTACGACCGGGTGGACGCGTTCCTGGAGAGCCTCCACCGCAGCTTCGAGTCGCCGGACCATCCGCCGAACGTCCTGCTGGTCACGCACGGGCTCACCATGCGGCTCTTCTGCATGCGCTGGTTCCACTGGTCGGTGGCGGAGTTCGAGTCCCTGTCCAATCCTGGGAACGGTGAATCCCGGACACTGCTGCTCGGCGAGGACGGCCGTTACACGCTCGACCGGCCCTTCGCGCAGTGGCGCGCCCCTGAGCCGTACGGCAGCACCGGATAGAGTGGAGGAGCGATGACCGCTGACTCCGCTTACGACCGCTTCGAACGCGCTCTGGCCAGCCTGCGTGGACTGTCCGTGGGAGATGCCCTCGGCTCCCAGTTCTTCGTCCCGGCCAACTACCCCCTGCTCAAGAACCGGGCTCTGCCGCCCGGCGACTGGCAGTGGACCGACGACACCGAGATGGCCTCCTCCGTACTCTCCGTGCTGGCCGCGCACGAGCGCGTCGACCAGGACGCGCTCGCCCACTCCTTCGCCCGTCACCACGACTTCGACCGGGGTTACGGGCCCGCGGTCAACCGGTTGCTCAGGCTGGTCAGGGAAGGCGGGGACTGGCGCGAGCTGGCGTCCGCGCTCTTCCAGGGCCAGGGTTCCTGGGGCAACGGTTCGGCGATGCGCATCGCCCCGCTGGGTGCCTGGTACGCCGACGATCCGGAGCAGGCCACCCATCAGGCCGAGGTCTCCTCGTACACCACCCATCAGCACCGCGAGGCCGTGGTGGGTGCCATGGCCGTCGCGGCGGCGGCCGCCCTTGTGGCCGCGCCCGGGCGGCCGCCTACGCCGGAGGGCCTGATCGACGGTGTGGTCGCCCTGATCCCGCGCAGCGCGGTCGGCGCCGGGCTGCGACGGGCGCGCGACATGCTCGACTACCGGGACGCGGGGACGGTCGCGGCGGTGCTCGGCAACGGGCGTCGTACGAGTGCGCACGACACGGTGCCGTTCGCCCTCTGGTCCGCGGCACGGAGCCTCGGCGACTTCGAACAGGCCTTCTGGGTGACTGCTCAGGCGGGTGGCGACGTGGACACCACCTGCGCCATCGTCGGCGGCATCGTCGCCGCGGAACCGGTCGGTGCGCCTCCGGCCGAGTGGCTGGCCCGGACGGAAGAACTCCCCGATTGGCTCCCGTCGGCTCCTGCGCGCCGCTGAGTTCCAGGTCTCCGGCGGACTGTCGGCCGCCGCCTCGGGTGGAGCGTCGATCGCTGCCTCGGGTGCGCTGCTGACCGTCCGGCGGAGGGGCTGCGCTCCGGGGGCGGTCGCCCGGGAGGCCGGCACCTCGTCCTGGCACTTCTACTGTCACGGTCCTGCCACAGGGGCGGACCTGGTCGGCCGAAGAACCTGAACGGGACTTACTCTTTCGCCCACGCCGCCCTCATCGATCTTGGTGGGTGCGCGCCTAGAGACGCCGGGGCCGACGCGCCGCGATGGAGCCGTGCGAGCGGACCTCGGTGGGGGAGGGGTCCCATGTCCGAACAGTCGTCCGATGCGTCCAGCCGACCCGATGTGCCGCCGGAGTCCGGTGGAGGGGCGGGGGCCGAGGGCTCTGCGGAGCCCGGTGGCGCGGGACAGCCCGCGTCCGTCACCACGCACACGCCCGGGCCCGAGCCCGTGTCCGTGTCCGAGCCCGTGTCCGCGTCCGTTTCCGAGGGGCCTGGCCGGGCGAGGGCGGCCGCGGCGCCGGTCTCCGGTCCGCCGGTTCCACCGCAGAACGTCGGCCCGGACGTGCCGAAGGTGCCTGCCTACCTCCGGCCCGTACAGCCGGCGGACGCCTGGCAGCGCCGCGGGCAGCAGCCACCCGGTGTGATGACCAGGCTGCGGGCAGCCTCCCCGCCCGCGATCGGACCGGGCACCCTCTGGTCGGTCCTCGCCACCGCCTTTCTGAGTGCGCTGCTGCTCGGGGACGGCCTGGGTCTCAACCTGCTGATCGTTGCCGTGCCCGCAGCCCTGGGAGCCTTCTTCGCGGCCCGCTCGGCAGGACGCCGACTGCGGCCCTGGACCGCGGTCTGGGCGCTGGGCGGGCTGATGCTCCTGGCGGTCCCCGCCCTTCGCGATGCGGGGTGGCCGGTGTTCCTCGCCATGGTGTCGGCCCTCGCTCTGGGTTCGCTGGCCCTGCACGGAAGCCGCAGCTGGCCGGGCGTGCTGCTCGGGTCGGTGGGCCTGCTTCCCTCCGTGGCGGGCGGGGCGCGCTGGGGGTGGCGCGGAGTGCGCGCCCGGGCGGACGACTCCCGCGGCCGGGTACGCACCGTGGCGCGCACCACGGCCGTGGCCGTCGTCCTGCTCATCGTGTTCGGCACACTCTTCGCGTCCGCGGACGCCGCCTTCGCCGATCTGCTGGGCAGCCTCACCCCCGACATGTCGATCGGGGACAGCCCCTGGCGCGTGTTCCTCTTCGTCCTCGGTCTCCTGGGAGCGCTCGCCGCCGCCTACAGTGCCGCGGCACCGGTGCGCTGGGACGGCATCACCGTCCGACCGGGCAAGGCAAGGAACCGGGGGGAATGGGCACTGCCGCTGATCGTGCTCAACCTGCTCTTCGCTGTCTTCATCGGACTCCAGCTCGTCGTTCTCCTCGGCGGATACGACAAGGTGCTGGAAGAGACTGGTCTCAAGCCCGCCGAGTACGCACGGCAGGGCTTCTGGCAGCTGCTGTGGGCCACTGTGCTGACCCTGCTTGTCATCGCGCTGGCCCTGCGCTGGGCTCCGCGGGGCAAGGCGGGTGACCGTACGCTGGTCCGGAGCGTTCTGGGTGTCCTGTGCGTGCTCACGCTCGTCGTCGTGGCGTCCGCGCTGCGGCGCATGGACCTGTACGTGGACGCTTTCGGCCTGACTCGGCTCCGGATCTCCGTTGCCGCCGTCGAGCTCTGGCTCGGCGTGGTGCTGGTGCTCATCCTCGCGGCCGGGGTGTTCGGCGCCAGGCTGCTGCCGCGCGCGGTCATGGTGAGCGCGGCCGTCGGTGTGCTCGCCTTCGGGCTGATCTCGCCCGACGGACTGATCGCCGAACAGAACGTCCAGCGGCACGGCAACGGCGGGACGATCGACATCGAGTACCTCGAGGGACTCTCCGCAGATGCCGTGCCGGCTCTGAACGAGCTGCCGGAACCTCTGAGGTCCTGCGCGCTGGAGAACGTCCAGCGTGACCTCGGCCTCCGGGACGCTCCGTGGTATGCCACGAGCTGGGGCGAAGCCAGGGCCCGGGACATCCTCGAGGAGCACCCCGCGGCGCACCAGGGGACCCGCTGCTACGACCTCGGCCGGGACGCCGACGAGCGGGACGGTTACGAGGAGGACGATTCCTACGATCCGTACTGAGGGGCGGACCGGGACCTGGACCGGTTCCGGGCCCGGGCCTGGGGCCTGCCCCGGACTTGGCCCTGGCCTTGGTCCGGGGCCTGACCTTGGCCCGGGTAGGCGGCACGGCTCCCGGCGCCCGACCCCTGCCCCGATCAGGTAGCCGCCCGCCTGTCGAACAACTCCCGGCGAGGCAGGTGTTCGAGGAATCGTCATGGGATGGTCCGATGCATTCGACGCACCTGCCGCCACCGGTGCCCGGTGGGGAGCGGCCTGCGCTGGGCCAGCCCGGGTGGGTCGGCCGATGGACGGAATCACTCGGCAAGCCGACGTTCGCTTCCGCTATTCGGTGATCGGATGGTGCCGCAAGGGCGTGTTCGGGGTGGTGGTGCGCCGCTCCGGCCGAGTCGTCCAGCGCGGCCCACGAAGTGCATTTCATCTCCGATCAGGCGCTGGAGGCGGACCTCCGATGTGCGGTCTCCGATGTCTGCAGACGATCGCGCGCATATGTGCAAAAGTGAAAGTGCGGGCCATGGTGCGGGAGGTGCGATCGGCCGGCAGCGCAGTCGTTCCGTTGTTGCGGCGGAGTGGTGCCGGTGAGCGGTGCGTCGTCGACAGCCGCGGGTTCGCGGCGTTCCGGGCGAGGCCGGAGGCGTGCCGAACTGTTGGACGGTGCCCCGGGGTGTTCTTGCCGTGGCCATCGGCGTAACCTGGCAGGCGCCATGCCGTACGAACCACCCACGCACACCGTCGAGCGCTCACTGCGCGCCACATCCGGTGCCAGGACCGTCGCCGGTGTCGACGAGGTCGGACGCGGAGCGTGGGCCGGCCCCGTCACCGTGTGCGCGGCCGTCACCGGTCTCCGCAGGCCCCCCGAGGGCCTCACCGACTCCAAGCTGCTCACTCCCAAGCGCCGGGCGGAACTCGCCCCGACCCTCGAGAAGTGGGTCACGGCCTACGGGTTGGGACACGCGTCGCCACAGGAGATCGACGACGTGGGTATGACCGCGGCGCTCCGTCTCGCGGCCACAAGGGCGCTGGACATGCTGCCCGTTCGGCCTGACGCCGTGATCCTCGACGGTAAGCACGACTACCTGGGCCCGCCCTGGAACGTCCGTACGGTGATCAAGGGGGACCAGTCCTGCATCGCCGTCGCTGCGGCCTCGGTGATCGCCAAGGTCCACCGGGACACGATGATGGCCGAACTGGGCGCGGAATCAGGGCAGTACGCAGACTTCGCCTTCGGCGCGAACGCCGGTTATCCGTCACCGGTGCACCGGGCAGCGCTGGAGGAGCGGGGGCCTACGCCTCACCATCGCCTCAGTTGGGCCTATCTCGACGCGTTGCCCAGGTGGCAGCACCTGAAGAAGGTCCGGTTCTCCGCCGAGGCGGCGGCACTGGAAAGCGGGGGCCAGCTCGGCTTCGATTTCTGATCGCGCAGGCGCACCCGTCCGCCGACGTCTTCGCGTCGGCAGTGATAAAGACAACCATTCATGCCTCTCATCCCCGAGGAGCCTCAGATTCCCGAGAGCGCCCAGGGTCCCCGCGTCACTCCGGCCGCCGGCCGTACCGCGCCGACCCCCCGTCCCGTACCCGGCCCGCGTTCCGCGGCCACACCGCGTCCCGGAAGCCCGGGCCGTGGACCCGTGCGGCCCGCGCCCCCGGCGCAGCGCCCGCACCCCACCCCGGTATCTCCCGCAGCCCCGGCCTCGGCAGCTGCTCCTGCCGTGCGCAAGCCGGGGGCGGAGACTTCCGCAGCACAGTTCCAGCTGATCCCGGCGACCGCCGGCGGGGCGGTCGAAGCTGCCGACGAGGCCGTCGACCTCCTGCTCGACTCCGGTCAGGCACCCGGCGGCATCGTGGTGCTCACCACCGGTGAACAGCATCCCTGGGCCGCTCACGAACTCTCCTTCGGAGAGGCCGCGTACTGGGCGCAGCACGAGGCGGGTGACGACGTCTTCTTCGCCGGCATGGCGAATGCCGGCCGCTGTGCCTCCCGTTCCGTCGTCGTCGTCGCCGTGAACGGCGACCTCGACGAAACGGCTGCCCGTGCGCTGTCCGGCCTGCGGGAGCGATCCGGTGGACTGCTGATCGTGTGCGGAGACCCGCAGAAGATCAACTCCGCACTGGGTGCGGCGGTCTGAACCGTTGGTCCGTGGGCCCCGGACGTCGTCGGTGACGACGTCCGGGGCCCACGTCCTTTTTCACCGGGCGGCGCTCCGCCGCAGTGCCTGGGCGGCCCCGCCGCCGGTGCGCAGCGGAACGGGGTCGGGGTCGGTGGAGGTGTCCGCCAGGGGCGACGGCCTGGACAGCAGCGTCGGCCTGCGACCGCCCCGGCCCTCGCCGAGCACCTGCCAGCCTCCGCGCGTCAGGGTGATGTAGGCACCGCAGCGAAGGCCGTGCAGTGTGCAGGCGTCCCTGAGCCCCCACATCCAGGCGCCGTCCTCCTCCGTCCAGCGTTCGTCGCCTTCGCGGCAGTAGAGCAGGACTGCGGTGCGCACCGGGGTGCGGCGGCGCAGGTCGTGCGGGATGACCCGGCGCAGATGCGCCAGCAGGGCGTTGCGGAACTCCCAGCCGTCCGCGGGCGCCGTGGAGCGCTTGACGAACGAGGCGCTGGCCGTGAGGCGTTCCTCATGGTCGAGTACGGCGACGACCGCGGTGGCCGGGGTCGGCCGGTGCCGCGCGTGGAGGCCGCTGACGACCTCACGCGGACTGCGCAGCAGAGGTATGCCTGCCGCTGCCCATTCGGCCGGTTCGAGCATCCTGGCAACGTGGTTGACGGAGCCGGCGGACGCCGACAGTGAGGTGGCTGCGGACGGAGCGAATCCGAAGGTCACGGTCCTCCCTTCGCTACGCGCCCACGGTGCGGGCAGGGTCGAATGAGGGCGCGCCGCGGCACAGCCCTTCCGGGCCCGCGAAAAGACCGTGCGGGGAGCGAGTCCAATTCTTCCTGTCGTATGGGCAGGCGGCAACGAGCAATTGGCTCGGCTGACGGGTATCTGACGGAATGACACGGATATCCCTGCCCGTTTCGGTGACGAACAACGCCAGGTGTCAGCCTTGAACCGCGAGGACCAGCGGAAACACCCCCTCCGCTCCCGCACGTCGGAGCAGTCGTGCCGCCACGGCCAGCGTCCATCCGGTGTCGGAGAGATCGTCCACGAGCAGGACGGGCCCTCCTGCGGCTGCGAGAACCTCCGCCAGCGCGGGCTCCACGACGAGTGTCTCGTGCAGTGTCTTGACCCGCTGCGCGCTGTTGGTCTGCGAGATCCGCAGATCCTCGGACCCCGGAGCGTAGGTGACCGTACCGAGCAGAGGCATCCGTCCGACCTCGGCGATGCGGCTGCCGAGCGAGTGGACCAACTGCGGTCTCCGTCGCGAGGCGAGCGTGACGACACCGACCGGCCGGGGTGCCGCGTCCGGAGCCCCCGATGCCCAGCCGCCTGGCCCCTTCGCCCAGTCCGCGATCACCGTGACCACCGCGCTCGACACGTCGTCGGGGACCGGGGCATCCGGTGCCTGTGCCGTCAGCAGCGGACGGAGCCGGTTGCCCCAGCCGATGTCCGAGAGCCTGCCCAGGGCCCGGCCCGAATGGGCCAGCTCGCCCGCCGGGATCCGGCCCTTGAGATCGACACCCACCGCGGAGAGCCCCGTGGGCCACATCTTGCGTGGTTCCACCTCCACCCCTGGCCGGCCCAGCTCACCGCGAGCCCCGTCGAGAGCGGCCGTGGAGACCTTGTCGTCGAAGCGCGCACCGGCGCAGTTGTCACAGCGTCCGCAGGCGGTGGCCTCGTCGTCGTCCAGCTGGCGCCGGAGGAACTCCATGCGGCAACCGGTCGTCGACGCGTAGTCGCGCATGGACTGCTGCTCGGCGGCCCGCTGCCGTGCGACCCAGGCGTAACGCTCCGAGTCGTAGACCCAGGGTTCGCCCGTGGAGATCCAGCCGCCCTTGACCCGTTTCACCGCACCGTCGACGTCGAGCACCTTGAGCATCGTCTCCAGGCGGGTGCGCCGCAGATCGACCATCGGTTCCATGGCGGGGAGCGACAGGGGACGGCCGGCCTGGGCGAGCACATCGAGAGTCCGGCGGACCTGCTCCTCCGGAGGGAACGCGACCGAGGCGAAGTACTGCCAGATGGCTTCGTCCTCCTTGCCCGGGAGCAGCAGGACCTCGGCATGCTCGACGCCGCGCCCCGCGCGTCCGACCTGCTGGTAGTAGGCGATGGGCGAGGACGGCGACCCCACGTGCACGACGAACCCGAGGTCGGGCTTGTCGAAACCCATGCCGAGCGCGGACGTGGCCACGAGGGCCTTCACCCGGTTGGCCAGGAGATCGTCCTCGGCCTGCTGCCGGTCCGCGTTCTCCGTCCTGCCGGTGTACGAGGTGACCGGGTGCCCGCACTGGCGGAGGTAGGCGGTGATCTCCTCGGCGGCTGCGACGGTGAGCGTGTAGATGATGCCGGAGCCCGGCAGCTCCCCGAGGTGGTCACCCAGCCAGGCAAGCCGGTGCGCCGCGTCGGCCAGTTGCAGGACGCCGAGGCTGAGGCTCTCCCGGTCCAGCGGCCCCCGCAGCACCAGGGCGTCCGTGCCGGCTCCCGTGCCGAGCTGCTCCGCGACGTCCGCGGTCACACGGGCGTTGGCGGTGGCCGTCGTGGCGAGCACGGGGACGCCCGCCGGGAGATCGGCGAGCATGGTCCGAAGCCGCCGGTAGTCCGGGCGGAAGTCATGACCCCAGTCGGAGATGCAGTGCGCCTCGTCGACCACCAGCAGACCCGTGGCAGCGGCCAGGCGAGGCAGCACCTGGTCGCGGAAGTCGGGATTGTTGAGGCGCTCCGGGCTGACCAGCAGGACGTCCACCTCGCCGGCCGCCACCTCTGCCTGGACCGTGTCCCATTCCTCCGTGTTGGAGGAATTGATCGTGCGGGCGCTGATGCCGGCCCTCGCAGCCGCCGCCACCTGGTTACGCATCAGGGCGAGCAGGGGGGAGACGATCACTGTCGGTCCGCTTCCCTGAGCGCGCAGCAGTGACGTGGCGACGAAGTACACCGCGGACTTGCCCCATCCCGTCCGCTGGACGACCAGGGCTCTGCGCCTGTCGGCGACGAGGGCCTCGATGGCCCGCCACTGGTCCTCGCGCAGCCGGGCCGTGCCGGTGGTGTCCCCGACCAGTCGGGCGAGTACGGAATCGGCCGAGGCCCTGAGTTCTGCGCGGTCTGCGTTGGTCATGTCCCCATGCAACCCGATGCCTACGACAAACCGCGAACGGTGGCCGACTCCTGTGGACAAAGTTATCCACAGGGGTCGCGGAAATCGGCGCCCCACGGGACGGTCGAGCCATGAACAAGCGCGATGCAACCTCCGGACCGTCCGACGTGCAGCAGATCACCCTGCGCGGCCCCGCGGAACTTGCCGACGCCCTGCCCTATCTCATGGGCTTCCATCCGAACGACAGTGTGGTCATGGTGGCCCTGCACGGAGGCCGGGGCCGCTTCGGCGGCCGGCTCAGGCTGGGCATTCCCCAGGACCCGGGCGAGTGGGCTCCGGTCGCCGACCAGCTGGCGCAGAGCCTGATCGAGGGGAGCGAGCAGCGCGACGCGCGCCCCGACGCGATCGTCGTCTTCCTCTGTCAAGACCCGGCCGAGGGGGAGAGCGCCTCTCAGACCATGGAGAGGCTGAGGCCGCTCGCGCAGCGCCTGCGCAGGGCCTGCGGGGCGCTCGACGTTCCCGTACTCGAGGCGCTGTGCATCTCCGACGGCCGCTACTGGTCGTACTGCTGCCCCGATCCCCGCTGCTGCCCGGCCGAGGGCAACCCGCTGGCGCTCCCCGGCACCACGGTGATGGCGGCGGCGGCCGCGTACGCCGGTGTCCAGGTGCGCGGATCGCTGAGGGACATGGAGGCGAGGCTCATGCCGTGGGAATCAGCGGCGGCACAGGAGCAGGAGCGGGCCCTCGACTCGGCGGGCGCCGTTCTTGTCTCCCGCATCCTCGACGTCGACGGCCGCGGGGAGGTGGCGGGGGAGACCCTGAGGGTGGCGCGTGACCTCATGGAACGCCTCGGGAGCGCACCGGTGGTAGCTCCCGCCGAAGCGGACAGGGCTGACGACGGTCTGATCACTTCCGGTGAGGCGGCGGCCGTGATCCTCGGGCTGCAGGACCGTGAGACGAGGGACCGGGCCGCCGAGTGGATGGAGGGCCGCGAGGCCGACACGGCACTGCGGTTGTGGCGGGCCCTCGCCCGTCGGTGCGTCGGTCCTTACGTGGAACACGCCGCCGCCCCGCTCACCCTGGCCGGCTGGGTCTCCTGGTCCAGCGGCGACGAGGCCGCCGCGCGGGTGGCTCTGGGGCTCGCGCTCCGGGCCGATCCTGATTACACGTTCGCTCAACTCCTGCACCAGGCGTGCAATCAGGGCCTGGACCCGGAGACTCTGCGTCGCTGTCTCCGCGGCGAGCGCGTGGTGCGTGACGGGCGCCGCGACGACAGTGCTCCTGGGCCGGAAGGCGTACGGCGGACGGAGCGGAGGTCCGGGCCGCGGCCGGCGCGCGCTGCGGCAGGTAGGCGGAGGAGCGCAGGGACGCATCGGCGGGCACCGGGTGCTTCCTCCCGCCCGGGCTCGTCCGCGGGCCGGGGCCACGCCCGTGACAGGCGACCGCTGGGGCAGCGCGGAGCCAGGAGCCGCGAGTGACCGACCGCTTTTCCCGGGGCGGGCCAAGTCCCATGCCGGGCATACCGATGTCGGGAGGCAAGAGCCGGACCCGGGACGGAACCGGTGTCGCGAAGGGCGTGTTTATCGTCAGGAAGACGACTATGATTTCGGCATGCCGCCCTACGACCCGTCGACCTTCCCGCCCTTCGCCGTCACCGTCGACCTGGTCGTCCTCACGGTGCGACGTCACGCACTCTGTGCGCTCGTGGTACGCCGAGGCGAATCGCCGTTCCAAGGGCGGTGGGCGCTGCCGGGCGGATTCGTCAGAGCCGATGAGGATCTCGGTGCGGCGGCGGCGCGTGAACTCGTCGAGGAGACGGGGCTCTGCGCACACGATCCGACCGCCCCGGCCGCAGGGAACGGCGCGCACCTGGAACAGTTGGCCACGTACGGCGACCCCGGCCGCGACCCCCGCATGAGAGTCGTCAGCGTCGCCCACCTCGCCCTTGCGCCCGATCTTCCCGCACCGCGGGCGGGCGGTGATGCGAACAGCGCCCGCTGGGCCTCGGTCGGGGACCTGCTCGGACCCGGCGGCGGTTTCGCCCGGGAGGACGAGCAGAGCGCACCACTGGCCTTCGACCACGCGAGGATCCTCGAGGACGGCGTGGAGCGGGCCCGCTCGAAAATCGAATACTCCTCGCTGGCCACGGCGTTCTGCCCGCCCGAGTTCACGGTCGGCGAGCTGCGGCGGGTGTACGAGGCGGTGTGGGGCGTGGTCCTGGACCCCCGCAATTTCCACCGTAAGGTCACGGGTACTCCAGGCTTCCTGGTCCCGTCAGGGGGGACGACCACACGTCAGGGAGGACGCCCCGCACAACTCTTCAGGGCCGGGGCGGCGACGGTGCTGAATCCTCCGATGCTGAGGCCGGAAGTCTGACGGGTCCGGGGCCGGGCGCTCACGCGAGACGAACCTGCGGAACGCCCACAGAAGCACTGGTACACAGAAAGTCCGAAATGTCGCGTTATCTTGCTCGGGTATCCCGCCCTGCCGCCAGGCGGTCTCACCCTTCTCGAGGGAAGCGATGCTCCAGGCCATCGGACTTACCAGCACCCCTCGCCGCGACGGTCCGCCCGTCGTGGACGACCTGACCTTCGAAGCCCGGCCCGGCAGCGTCACCGCGTTGCTCGGGGCTCCCGGCTCCGGCAAGACCACGGCCCTTCGTCTGATGCTCGAACTCGAAGCGGGGAGGGGGGTCGCCTACTTCAGAGGGCGTCCGCTGCACCGCATCGGTCACCCGGCCCGTGAGGTCGGGGTGCTGCTCGGAGACGTACCGGGCCATCCGGCACGCACCGCGCGTGGCCAACTCCGCATGCTCTGCGCCGCAGCCGGGGTTCCCGCTTCACGAGCCGACGACCTGCTGGAGGTCGTCGGGCTCGCGGGGCTGGGGGATCAGCGCATCGGAACCCTCTCGGCAGGGATGGACCGACGGCTCGGGCTCGCCTCCGCGCTGCTCGGCGACCCCCATACGCTCGTTCTCGACGAGCCGGCCGAAGGGCTCTCGCCGCGCGAGAGGAGCTGGATCCACGGACTGCTCCGTGCACACGCGGCGGAGGGCGGAACTGTCCTGCACACGACCGGTGATCCCAAGGAGGCGGCACGCGCGGCCGACCGTGTGGTCACCATCGACGGGGGGCGCCTCGTCGCGGACCAGGACGTCGCCGACTTCTCCCGCACCCGTCTGCGACCTCGGGTCGCCGTGCGTACCCCGCACGCGGCCAGGCTGGCCTCCGTGGTGAGCCGTGAGGCCCGCGCGGCCCGGCGCTCGGTCGAGGTGGTGGCCGAGGGCGGCAGCAGGCTGTCGGTGTACGGCAGCAGCTGCGCGGAGGTCGGGGACACGGCGTACCGGCACGGTGTCCCGGTGCACCAGCTCGCCGACGAGACCGGGGATGCCGGTCCGGTGGCGGTCCCTGACGGCGACCCCGGTGGCGCGTCGGGAGGCGGGCCGGTGAAGGCCGTCCTCCCCGGCCCCGCCTCGACCGTGGCGGTCTCGCAACTACCCCCTCCGATCCTGGTGGGCCCGGCCCGGGGTCCGCTCCGGCCGCTGCGGTACGAACTGCGGCGCCTCTTCGGGGTCAGGACAACCGCTCTGATCATGGTGGCTGTTCTGGCCGTCTCCGCAGCTCTGTCCGTGCTGCTGGCCCGCTCCGGGAAGGTGCCCCTTCCCGACCTGCTGGTCGCCTGGCCCGACGTGTTGCCTCTACCGCCTGTCGCGTTCGCCGCCGGACTGCTGGGCGCCCTTTCCTTCGGCGACGAGTTCCGCTATCCGGCGCTCGCTGCGGGGCGGGGGACGGTGCCACGCCGCCTCGGCCTCCTGATCGCCAAGTTGGCGGTCTCGGCGGGCGTCGCGCTGCTGCTCGCCCTGCTCGCGGTGCTGGCGGACGCCCAGGCCCTGCGTCTCGTGTACGGCGGGGAGTTGGTCCGCGTGCCGGAGAACGCCGCTCAGATGGGACTGAGTTGGGCCGGGTTGTCGGTCGGATGCGCCTGGGCGGGGCTGCTGGGGGCCGGAGTGTTCCGGCTCGCCGTCGCCGGTGTCGCGGCCGTGTTGGCGGTTCCCGTGCTCGTCGTACCGCTGATGCAGAAGCTTCTCGAGGCGCCGTCCGCCCGCTCGATCGGCGGGCTGTCGGGGCGACTGCGTGAACTCGGCTGGCTGCAGTGGCCGTACGAGACGGACCGATGGGCCATGGTCGCCGTACGGGTTGTCGCCCAACCTGCGGGGTTGGCTCTCTCTTTGTCGCTGTCCGCCTTGGTCTGTGCGTATGTGTTCACGAGCCTTCGCGGGAAGGCCCGTTGGTGACCACATCGGTGATGCTCGAGGCAGAACGGCAGGCAGCAACGGACAAATACCCTTAAAAGATGTGATTTCTGCCGGTAACCCGTCAATTGAGAGGGGAGTGGCGATCACCCTTTCGTGTGCTTTTCAGCAAAGACCTCAAGGGGCGGGTGAGCCACGCCGACAAAGGATGCGTGAGTACCCTTGCGCACACCATGATGACCGCCGCCCGCTCCGCCGACTCCGGCCTCGCCGGCCCGGGCGAACTCGACCGCTACCCCTACACGGAGGCGCCGGCCGGCGAGCGCGCCGCCCTCCGTTCCTGGGGTGGCGCCGAATCCGAGCTGGGGCGGGCGAGCCGACGCGGCACGGCCAGTCGCGGCCGTGGACTTCACGGTCAACTGGTCCAGCAGTTGGGGCAGATGATCGTTTCCGGTGACCTCGGTGCCGACCGCCCGCTCGTCCCTGAGGAGATCGGCCAGCGATTCGAGGTCTCCCGCACCGTTGTGAGGGAGTCCCTTCGCGTTCTCGAGGCCAAGGGGCTGGTCAGCGCCCGGCCGAACGTGGGTACGAGGGTCCGGCCGGTGAGTGACTGGAACCTGCTCGACCCCGACATCATCGAATGGCGCGCCTTCGGCCC
>Ga0164308_10000852_pt1 | contig 16500 bp, 15 predicted proteins | sample Whisoiple_246_MG_FD_109983 | JGI IMG/M metagenome (GOLD analysis project Ga0164308, IMG submission 109983) | Soil microbial communities amended with fresh organic matter from upstate New York, USA - Whitman soil sample_246_MG | ecosystem: Environmental > Terrestrial > Soil > Unclassified >...
AAGGAGAAGGAATACCTGACCCAGTTGCAGGAGAAGCAGAAGGCCCGCTTCACCTATGGCGTCATGGAGAAGCAGTTCCGTCGTTACTACGCGGAAGCCGCGTCCCGCCCCGGTAAGACCGGCGAGACCCTGCTGCAGATCCTGGAGTCCAGGCTCGACAACGTCGTGTATCGCGCGGGCCTGGCCCGTACCAGGCGGGCGTCTCGTCAACTCGTGACCCATGGCCACTTCCTGGTCAACGGGGTGCGGGTGGACGTTCCGTCCTACCGCGTCGAGCAGTACGACATCATCACCGTCCGCAAGCAGTCGGCGGAGACCTTCCCGTTCGAACTGGCCCGCGCGACCTTCGGCGACCGGCCGATCCCGGCCTGGATGAAGGTCGTCCCCGAGTCGCTGACGATCCTGATCCATTCGCTCCCGGTGCGTGCGCAGATCGATTCGCAGGTCACCGAGCAGCTGATCGTCGAGTTCTACTCGAAGTAATCGCACGCTGCCGCCGGAGGTTTCGACCTTCGGCGGCAGAGTCGCGTGTGCACCAACCCCGGGCACGGGGACGGCGGCCGGTGGAACGGCCGCTGGCAGACGGCTACATGAAGTACCCCCAGTGACGTCATATGGCGGATGTCACCTGTGAAAGGAACCAACGAATGCTGATTTCCCAGCGCCCAGCACTGACCGAAGAGACCGTCGCCGAGAACCGCTCGCGGTTCGTGATCGAGCCCCTCGAGCCCGGATTCGGCTACACCCTCGGCAACTCCCTGCGCCGCACCCTGCTGTCCTCGATCCCCGGGGCCAGCGTCACCAGCATCCGCGTCGACGGAGTGCTGCACGAGTTCACCACCGTCCCCGGCGTCAAGGAGGACATCACCGAGCTCATCCTGAACCTCAAGGAGCTGGTGGTTTCCTCCGAGGACGACGAGCCGGTCACCATGTACCTGCGCAAGCAGGGCCCCGGCGATGTCACCGCCGCCGACATCGCACCGCCCGCCGGTGTCACTGTGCACAACTCCGATCTGAAGCTGGCCACGCTGACCAAGAAGGGCAAGCTCGAGATCGAGCTGGTCGTCGAGCGCGGTCGCGGTTACGTGCCGGCCTCCCCGAACAAGGTCGTCGGCGCCGAGATCGGCCGTATCCCGGTCGACTCGATCTACTCGCCGGTGCTCAAGGTCACCTACCGCGTCGAGGCCACCCGTGTCGAGCAGCGCACCGACTTCGACCGGCTGGTGCTCGATGTCGAGACCAAGCCGTCGATCTCCCCGCGGGATGCGCTGGCCTCGGCCGGCACCACCCTGGTGGAGCTGTTCGGTCTGGCCCGCGAGCTGAACATCGACGCCGAGGGCATCGAGATCGGCCCGTCCCCGGCCGAGGCCGATCACATCGCCGCGTTCGGCCTGCCGATCGAGGAGATGGACCTGACGGTCCGGTCGTACAACTGCCTCAAGCGCGAGGGCATCCACACCGTCGGCGAACTGGTCTCCCGGACCGAGGCCGACCTGCTGGACATCCGCAACTTCGGCCAGAAGTCGATCGACGAGGTCAAGATCAAGCTCGCCGGCATGGGCCTGTCGTTGAAGGACTCGCCGGCCGGGTTCGACCCTGCCGCGGCTGCGCTTGCCTACAGCGACAACGACTGGAACGACGACACGGACGACTCGGGCTACGGCGCGATCAGCCCGGTCGGCGCGCCGGAGACCGCTGACGACACCGACTACGCGGAGACCGAGCAGATCTAGCTCCGGGTCTCGCATGTGGTCCACCCGGATTTCGGGTGGGCGGGGCGATTCCCCGGTCCGCATCGGGCCGGGGCACCACCCCGAACACGGATAGGAAACCGTCGGCGCCCGGGAGTTCGCTCCCGGACCGCCGCCTCACCCGCGGAACACCCGCGGACCACGATGGAAAAGGACGTCACGACATGCCCACCCCTGCCAAAGGCCCCCGTATGGGCGGCAGCCCGGCCCACGAGCGGCTGATCCTGGCCAACCTCGCGACCTCGCTGTTCGAACACGGTCGGATCACCACCACGGAGACCAAGGCCAAGCGGCTCCGCCCGCACGCGGAGAAGCTGATCACCATCGCGAAGAAGGGGACGCTGCACTCGCGTCGCGAGGTCATGAAGACCGTCCGCGACAAGGATGTCGTGCACAAGCTGTTCGCCGAGATCGCGCCGTCCTTCGCCACTCGCGACGGTGGCTACACCCGGATCATCAAGACCTCGCCGCGCAAGGGCGACAACGCCCCGATGGCGATCATCGAACTGGTCGACGAGGAAACCGTCTCGGCGTCCGCGTCGCGGGTCACCCGTCGGGCCGCCTCCAGCCGCTCCGGTGACCGCAGCGCCCGCGTTGCGGCCTCCACCGGTGCTGCTGCCGGATCGACAGCGGCCGCGGACAGCGCGACCAACGCCGAGGACAGCGCCGATCGCGAGAGCGGTTCGGTGCAGGCGATCGAGGCTGCCACCGAGGCTCCGGCCGAGGGCGCGGACGAGACCGCCGTTGCCGCCGCTGCCGGCAATGAGGTCGCGGACAGCGCGACCAACGCCGAGGACAGCGCGGACCGGGAAAGCGGTTCGACGCAGGCCATCGAGGCCGCCACCGAGGCTCCGGCAGAAGGCGCCGACGAGGCGAAGTAGGCATCTGCATTTCCGGCAGGGGCGGTTCGGCGACAAGCCGAACCGCCCCTGCTGCGTTGTGCGGCCGAATGATCCGGCGCCCCTGGTTCGTCACGCTGTGACACCGGCCGAACGCACGCAGCGGCTACCCTTGGGTTCAGTTGTCGATGTTCGTTGGGGGGATGTGGCGTGCCGCCACCATCGGGGGACAAGGGTGTTCGGCGTGTCGCCGAATCGGCGCAGACGCTGATCCGCCGGGCCGGGCTGGAACACACCGGTGTGCTGCGGGTGGACGACCGCGAGCAGCTGCGGGACATCCTCGGCCGGGTTGCCGGTAATACCAGGCTCGAAGTGCTCTCGGCGCTACCGGGTGGTCCGTACTCGCCGCGGTTCCTCCGCGGCTCCTGGGATCAGGACCTGGCCGTGATGGCGCGCGGTGTGGTCCTCCGAGCGGTCTACCAGGCGGACGCGGCCCGCAGTCCCGAGGTGTTGCGCTATCTCACCGAGTTCGCCGGCCACGGCGCCCAGGTCCGGGTGTCGGCACGGGTCCGGCACCGCACCATCATCGTCGACCGCGAGATGGTCATCGTCGCGGTCGACGAGGACAGCCTGACCGTGCCGTTCCTGGTGGTCGAGGAGCCGGCGATGGTCCGCAGCTTTCAAGCGCAGTTCGCCGCGATGTGGAAGTCGGCGCACTCGGTCGGGATCGGTGCCGAGGACTCCCTCGGTTCGGAAACCGTCCAACAGACCCTGGACATCCTCAAGTCGGGAGTGACCGACGAGGTCGCGGCCAGGCGGCTCGGTGTCTCGGTCAGGACGATCCGGCGGCGGGTGGCCGCCGTGATGGAACTGCTCGGCGCCGAGAGCCGGTTCGAGGCCGGGGTGAAGGCCGTGCAGGCCGGCTGGCTCTGACCCCGGCCGGTTGTCACCGGGCTGGTTCTCCCGCCGGGAAAGTCCTTTCGTTGGCAACAACCGGCCACCGGCAACCGGTGACCGACCGGACACGGTCAACTGGGATCGGGCGACGTCGTCGCCCCGGCCCGACCGACGGCCGGTGTCGGTAGTTCGCCGCGAAAGGGAACGTGAATGTCCACCGCGCGTTGGCTCGAGCACTGGTTCTCCGGCATCGTCGCAGCGGATCTGAATCCGGACCGCCGGGTGGTCGTCGTCGCGACTGCAGACCTCGCCGACCGGGCCGTTGCCGAATTCGATGACGGGATCAGCACCGTCCTGGTCCCGCGGAACGCTCATCTCGACGCCCTCCATCGCAATTCCAGGGTGGTCGGATACCGGGGCTCGTTCCTGCCGGCCGACGGGCGGGTCAGCCTGCCCGATGCCATCATCGAACTGCGCTCCTACGGCCTCGCCGAGTTCGGAGAGTTGTTCGGCCCCACCGTGTTGCGAGTCGCCGACGACGAGGACTTCAGTGCCTACCTGCGCGATGCCGATGCCGCCCGACTGGACGGCCGGTTTGCCCCGCATCTGACGAATCCCCGGGTGCTGGTCGCGGACCTGGCCGCGTTGGGCGGGCCGGCCGAGCGGTCGGGGCCACGTGATCGGCTGCTGGTCCGGCCGGACGGAACGATCAGCACCTCGCCGACCGGCGGGGCCATCGGCCGGCTGGGGGAGTCGACCGCCGACCTCGATCGGACCTGGCGGGAACACGTTTCCTGCAGCGTCGCACCGTGCCCGGTCTGTCTCAGCGCAGCAGTGCCCGAGCGGGACCGGGCTGATGCGCTGCGCGAGCGACCGTGGCTGGCGAGGTATCTGACGGCGATCGAGGCGCTACGGGCGGCAGGCCGGGACGGGCGCACCGTGGGCCGGGTGTCGGGCTTCGGCGGCCGGATCTCCCCGGTGCTGCCCTGGTCGCCGGCCGTCCTCGATCCGGTCGACGCTCCGGTGATCATCGAGATCGATGACCCCGCACACCTGCTCGTGCACGACCCGGTGACCGGGCAGCGGCGGCTGGTCGGCGTGGCCTCCGGCGCCGAGCTGGAGGCCGGGTTCGGCGATCCCGGTTCGGGATGATCCGTGAGCCCTCGCCGTGCGTTCGGGAACGACGGGTTTCAACGGGAACGGGTTCAACGGGAACGACAGGGGCCCGACCGGTTGGTACCGGACGGGCCCCTGAATCCATCGGTGGGGATGTGATCAGATCTCCACGCAGAAGCCGCACATCGGCCGGTACAGCTCGGCGACCGGCGTGCCGATCAGTGGTGTCTGCACGCTGATGCCGACCGGTTTGACCGGGACGCCCGCTGTCTCGTGCCGGGTCTCGCCGAATCCCAGCTCGAAGGCCGGGGCCAGCAGCAACCCGCCCGCGACGAACCCGGACCGAACCCAACGATTGACTCCCTTGGAACCTGACACGTGATTTCCCCTCACTGGAACGCCGGACGCACTCGGACAACAACACCTTGCGGGTCAGGGCGCTGGTGCGGCAGGTATTGGCAGGAAGCTGTCATCGTGTATCACCGCGCGTCCTGCCGCCACGGTGGGTCCGGCGCGGCTCGGACCTCCGAGCGAGATCCTGTCCGGTTGCTGCCATCTCGATCCGCTCGGCCGTTTCGTTGGGCATGCTTCGGGAATGGCCGGCCATCACGACGATGCTGCAACACGAGAGTAGGAGACGCAGATGAGAGTGTTCCGAAGAATCCTGGACGTCGCGGTCGCGGTCGGGGCAGCCCTGACCGTCGCCGCCATGCCTGCTGCCGCGGCGGCCGACAGCCCGGCGGCCGGCAGTTCGGTGGCCGGCAGTTCGGTGGCGGCCCTGACTGTCGCCGCCGGGACCGACGCCACGATCGCGCCGATCATCACACCGCCGTGCCGGCCGATCTGGCAGCCGTACCCGACGCCGTTCCCGCTGCCCTGGCCGAAGCCGTGCCCCTGGTGGCCGCCGGGCCCGATCATCCTGCCGCCGCCGCCGGCGCCCACCGCCTGATCCGCTCGTTCTCGACAACTCGATATCCGACGCCTTCCCTTCGATGGGGGCATCCGCCGACTGCAGCGGCGGATCACCGGTCCGGTTGCGGACCGCCTGGAGCCGCCGACACCACATGCCGTGGTGTCGGCGGCTCTGTCCTTTCTGCTGCGGTTTTTCTGCTCTGCGGTCTCTCGTGCTCGGCGGCCTGTCCGCTCGGACCGTGGCGTTCAGCCGACGAGGTCGGCGGACAGTACGTGCTCGAAGAAGGCCTGCTGGTGGATCATGGTCCGCCGGAAGAAGTCCACGTAGCGGTCGGCATGATCCTGGGTCATGGTGCCCAGCACGATGGTCAGCGCGACCTGGCCGTCCGGCAGCGGGTCGAGCACCAGGTTCTTCCAGACGGTGCCCACCTCGGCGAGGTGGCCGGCGATCGCGTCCGGCAGGGAGTCGGCGCCGCCCTGCCATCCCCGTGGGTAGCGGAGCTCGCCGCGCTCGGCCAGGCCGCAGTACCAGGCCTGCAGATCGGCTCGGCAGGCCGCGGTCGCAGCGGGGTAGTGCCGGGCATCGGTGACGGCGCGATAGGCCCGTCGTGCCGACCTCAGGTCCGGCAGCCGGGCGATCTCGTGGCCGAAGGAGCACGGCAGGTGATGTTGCCGGGTGCCGGGATCCTCGAGCATCTCGACCGTCGTCGCCAGCACCGTCGAGCACCTGGCCCCGGCGTCGGCGAAACGCAACCAGAGATCCCAGTCCTCCAGACCGATCTCGGATTCCCGCCAGCCGCCGACCAGATCGGTGAGTTCGATCCGGTGTGCGGCACAGGAATTCTCGAACAACGGATTCATCAGTTGCAGTTCCGGGTGCCACAGCATGGTCAGCGGGTGCGCGGTGCTCAGGGTTCGTCCACGGTGATCGACCTTGCGGACCCGAGTGGCGACGAATTCGGCACCGCGGTCGAACTCGGCGGCCATCGTTGCCAGATGGTGTGGTAGCCATCGATCATCGTGATCGAGGTAGGCGACCACCTCACCGGCGGCGTGCTGCAGAGCGATGTTGGTCGGGCCGGCCTGGAACCCGAACCTGCGGGTGCGCAGCAGCCGGACCCGGCTGTCGACGGCGGCGACTGCCTCGACGATGTCGTCGGTGCCGTCGTCACTGGCGTCCGAGACGACCAGCAGTTCCCAGTCGCGCAGGCTCTGCCGCCGCACCGAATCCAGGGTGTCGACGATGGCCGGTCCGCGGTTGTAGGTCGGGCAGATCACCGTGAACCTGGTCATTTGCGGCCTCAGTTCCGCCGCAGTTCGTCGAGCAGTATTTCGATGATCTGTTCCTGCCGGTCGCCGCTCAAGCTCGGGTACATGGGCAGCGAGAAGATCTGCTGTGCCAGCGATTCGGTCACCGGCAGCGAGCCTGTCGGGGTCTCCAGGTGGGCGAAGCCGGACATCGTGTGTACCGGCCACGGATAGCTCACGGTGAGCGCGATGTCCCTGGCCGCCAGCGCCGCGAGCAGTGCCTCGCGTCGCGGATGCCGGACCACGTAGAGGTAGTACACATGGGAGTTCCCGGGTGTCACCGACGGCAGTGCGAGCTCGGTTCCGGCCAGGGCCTCGTCGTAGCGACGGGCGATCTCCTGCCGCCGCGCGATGTAGTGGTCGAGCCGGGACAGTTTGCGGCGCAGGATCTCTGCCTGCACCTCGTCGAGTCGGCTGTTGTGCGCCGGGGTCTGCACCACGTAGTACCGGTCGTCCATCCCGTAGTACCGCAACCGCCGAAGGGCGGCCGCCGTGTCCGCATCACCGGTGATGGCCGCGCCGGCGTCGCCGTACGCGCCCAACACCTTGGTGGGGTAGAACGAGAAGGCAGCGACATCACCGAAGGTGCCGGCGATCCGACCGTGCCGGCGGGCGCCGTGTGCCTGCGCGCAGTCCTCGAGCAGCGAGAGCCCCTGTGTCCTGGCCAGTTCCAATAGCGGCTGCATGTCGACACACTGGCCGTACAGGTGAACCGGTAGCAGCGCCCTGGTGCGTGGGCCGATGACGGCCGCAACAGCGTCGACGTCCATCAAGTAGTCGTCGGCACGGATGTCGACGAAAACCGGCCGGGCGCCGATGGAATCGATTGCGACCACGGTCGGCGCCGCCGTGTTCGACACGGTGATCACCTCGTCGCCCGGACCGATGCCGAGGGCCCGGAGCCCGAGCGCGATGGCATTCGTCCCGTTGTCCAGCCCGACGCAGTGATCGATGCCGTGGTAGCCGGCGAACTCCGACTCGAAGCCGCTGACCGACTTGCCGAGGATGAGCTGACCCGAGCCGAAGACGGTGTCGACCGCCTCCAGCAACTCGGCGCGATCCTGTTGGTACTCGTCCAGGTAGTCCCACACGCGGATGGTCATGATGCTGCCTCCAGATGCTCTGCTGTCGGGTGCGACTCGGGTTCTCGGGCCTGGTCGGCCAGGGCGGTGATCAGATCGAGCAGGCCGTCGTCGTCAGGAACGGTCGGGCGCCACCCGGTGATCGACCGGAACGGCGTGCTGTCGACCAAGACATCGGCGGGATCCAACGGGCTGGCGTGCGCCGGTGGGGTGGTGGGCAGCACGGCGACCGGCGCGGTGCTGCACCGGTTCGCGGCTATCCGGGCGATCTGCTCGAAGACGTCCGTCAAGTGCACCGGCCGGTCGCCGCCGACGGCCCAGCAGCCGCCGGATAGCCGGTCGGCGTGATCGAGCGCGGCGGTAAAGGCCGACGCGGCGTCCCGAACGTGCAGCAGGTTTCTTCGCACCTGATGCCAGATGGTTAGTGGTTCACCGGCGATGGCCCGACGGGCCATGGCGGTGATCACTCCGCGGTCGACAACCGGTCCGGCACCGTCGATCCGGCCGTAGACCGTCGGAAGTCGAAGGCAGGCGCCGGAAATCGCGCCGTCAGACGACGCGGCGCGCAACACGTCCTCCGCTCTGGCCTTCAACCGCGTATACGGATCCGCGGCCAGTGCGGCGGAATCGTCCGCCGGCGCGGAACCCGCGATCAGCACCACCGGGGGTGAGGCGACCTCCCCGCCCGGGGATCGGCGTTGCGCCGCAAGGGTGTCGACGACGTCCCGGACCACCCCGACCGTCATCCGCTCGGCCATCGGGTCGGTGTCGGACAATCGCCATTGCGCGGTCGGGCTGCGGTGTGCGGTGAGCACGATGACCGCGTCGGAACCGGTGACGGCCGTGGCGACGGCCCGCGGGTCGGCCAGGTCGGCGATCCGGTCCTGCAGATTCGGTTGATCGACCGGATGCGGCACAAAGCGTCGGCCGACGACGCGGACGGCGACCCGGCGGCGCAGGAGCTCGTCCGTCACCGCACCGCCCAGGAAACCGGTGCCGCCCAGCACCGTCACCAGCGGCCGGTGCTCGCCACGCGACCGCCCGGGCACACCACCGGTCATCCGTCAGCCACCGTTGCCCAGGACAAGTGACCGGACGCAGGCCAGCAGCGAGCGCGCCTGTTCGTTGATGTAGTGGCTGTGCCGGGCCAGGTCGGTGAGTTGATGCAGCGCCATCCACCGGTACTCCGGCGGCTCCGCCACCGCATCGGCCTCCACCACCAGATGCCGGTACCTGGTCCGGTAGAACCGGCCACCCTCGACGGATTGCACGGTGTCGTAACGGATCTCATCCGGATCTGCGGCGAGGACCTGATCCAGGAAGCTGAGCCGGGGGGTGTCCGGGAGGTGGTCCCAGTTGAGCGGGGTGCACTGCACCGTCGGTGCGATCTCCGCGATGTCCACCAGTCCCGGTTCGACTCGCAGGTGGACCAACACGTGCAGCACGCCGTCGATCCGGCTGACCAGGAAGGCGACCAGGCCGAGGCCGTGCTCGGCGACCATCGGCTGGCTCCACCGGCCGACCTCCCGGCCACCGGCCTCCACCCGGACGCCGAACACGTCGAAGAAGCCGCCGGAATCGTGCGAGATCCGGCCATCCCGCCGGTGCCAGTCGCGCAGTTCCGGAAGCGGGACCCGGCGCACCGCGACCTGGGTCCGCGCGCGGACATCACTGATCCAGAGCAGTATCTCGTCGGTGCTGTGCCGACTCCCGGCCCGCGCATCGCAGGACCGGAGCAGTGCCGTTGCGAAGTCGCCGTCGGAGGTGGACGGCGCACCGGACGGGTCGGGAAAGAACTCGTCGCCTGCCGACGAGGACGACCGGACCCAGGCGGCCAGCAGCTCCTCGATGGACGGGCCAGGTCCGCTCTCCAGCAATTCGGCGCCGGGAAACGGCAGGCACGACAGCACCGTGCGGGCATCCATGTTCACCAGGTCGTCCAACCGGAGCAGCCGGTGCAACTGGCCGAAGGTGAGCCACTGGAAACCGTCGACCAGCGGCACGTCGCCGGTCACCTCGATCACCATGTTGCGGTTGCGTTTGCCCAGGAAGCGCGATCCCTGCTCCGACTGGCGGACGTCGCTGATCACCGTGCGCTCCCCGCTCGTCGGCCGATCGCAGAGGAAGTAGTTCAGGTACGGCACCGCGGCGCCGCCGTGCTTGCCGGTGTAGTTGCTCCTGGTGGCCTGCACCGTCGGCGAAATCTGCACGCCGTTGTGGTTGCCCGGTTCGGCCTTCGGCTGCATCAGGCAGTGCAGGACCCCGTCGAACTCCTTCACCAGGATCCCGAGCACCCCGACCTCGGGCTGGTTGATGATCGGCTGGGTCCATCTGCGAACCGTGGACGCGGTCGAACCATGGCCGGTCGCCGGGTCCGTCGACGCGGTGACCTCGATCCCCTCGATCGAGAAGAACGCCCCGGTGTGGTGCCGCAGAGCGGGTGCGCCGATGCCCGCACGCCACCCCTCGACGTCCTCGAGCGCGACGATCGTGGTGTCGGTGTAGACCTCGGCGGCGGATGCCCTGACCCAGGCCAGCACGTCGGCGGTGGTCGGTAGGAAGGTGCCTGCCGACAGGACCGAGGTGGCGATCCGGGATCGGGTGGCCAGCGCCCCGCGGGTGTCGATGACGGTCATGCCGGCTCCTGAGGGTCGATGGCGATGGACGGGTGGCCTGCCATCGACTATCGGTCGGCCGGGCTGTGCCGTCGCCGAGTTGGCAGGAAGCGGCCAACAGCCACCGCGCCGGTCGTCCGGCGGGTTTTCTTCTCATCAGCCCCGACAGCCACGAGCACCGAAGGAGATCGGCGATGAGCAGACATTCCGTGTTGCTCCCCTTCATCCCCCGCCGGCCGGAGCAGGTTCTGCCGTACGCGGCGCTGGTCAACTGGACCGGCGCCGAGCGGCTCTGGCAGGGCCAGGCCCTGGCCATCGAGCCGTTCTGCACCTTCTCCGCCGCCGCCGGTGCCGGGTTCCGGGTACCGACCGGCCTGGCGGTGACGTTGATGCCGCTACGGCACCCGTTCGCCGCCGCCGACCTCGCGGTGTCACTCGCGATGACGACGGGGCAGTCGGTGGTCGCCGGGTTCGGCCCGGGAGCGACGTCGCTGCAGACCAGCCTGCTGGGCGCGCCGTACCCGAGCCCGTTGACCGCGACCAGGGAGTACCTGACGATCGTCGGCGACCTGATCCGCGGCCGCGACGTCGACGTGGCGGGCGAGTACTACTCGTGCCGCGGGCGGCTGCCGCACATCCCCACTCCCGCTGTCGAACTCGGCCTCGGCGTGCTCCGCACGGGGATGGCCCGGTTGGCCGGCGAGATCGCCGACGTGGCCATCACCTGGCTCACCCCTGCGCCGTACCTGGCGGACACCCTGATCCCGGCGATCCGGGACGGTGCGGCGCGGGCCGGCCGGCCGATGCCGAGGGTGACCGCGATGGTCCCGGCCGCGCTGCGGGCGCCGGACCGCGACCCGGTGACGCTCACCCTGGCCGGCAGTTCGGCGCACCTCTCGTTGCCGCACTACCAGGACATGCTGCGCAAGGCCGGAATCGACGTCACCGGCGAGGATCTCATGCTCGATGCCAAGCAGCTGGTGACCGCCGGCGGGTTCCTTTACGGCGATCCGGATGAGCTGGCCGAGCAATTGATCGCCTACCGGCAGGCGGGCGTCGACGAGATCGTCTTCAACCTGACCGGGGTGTTCAACCAGCACGGTCCACAGGCCGCGCTGACCGACCTGAAGACCATCTTCACCTCGCTGTGACCAACCGTGCTGTGACCGACACTCCGCCGATTCAGGATCGAGGATCACGATGAATCTCTCGCTCACCACCGACGACCTGCTGCAGGCGGACCGGCGCGCGGTCAAGCGCGCGCTGATGAGCTGGGGTACCGGACGCAACCACACCGGCGAGCCCGTTCGACCCGGCCGCTGCGCAGTGGTGGTGCTGGACAACGCGGACGCCCTGCCCGACGTGCTGGCGGCCGGCCTCGTCGACGCGGACAGCACGGTGTTCGCCGGCGGGGTCGATGACCAGGGGCCACTGTCCCGGGAGCCAGGCCGTCCCCGGGTGGTCGGCTATCAGGGTTCGGCCGCCGAGCCGGGCGAGGAGCTGTCGATCGGCGACGACTTCTTCCTGCAGATCCAGGACTATGCGACCAGCGAGTACATGTCGCTGCTCGGTCCGACGCTGATCCGCATCTGCGGGCCGCAGGACTTCGCCACCTTCCTGGCTGACGCGGACCGGGCGCGGCAGACCGGGAATTTCGCCGAGTTCGCCACCAACCCCGCGGTACAGTTCGCCGACCAGAGTGCCTATGGCGCAACGCTGCTCGACGGTGCGGGAGTCGATGGCCCAGAACTGCGGCTGTGGGTCGACGGTGCCGGGCAGGTGTCGACGTCGCCCAACGGATCACTCCTCGGATCGATCGGCGACGGATTCGCCGCACTCCACCGCAAGTGGCGGGAGATCAATGCCGGCAGCGGGTTTCCCTGTGCCGTGAGCCTGGGCGGCAGCATCGGGCAGGACGAGCGAGCGGCTGCGCTGACCGCCCGGCCCTGGCTGCCGGACTACCTGATGGCCCTGGACGCGATGAAGGACCTGCATGCGCGCGGTCGCCGTGAGATCAGGGTGTCCGGTTTCGGCGGGCGTCGATCCACCGCGCTGGCCGACGTGCCGGCATCGGCGGAATCGGCACGGCCCGTCCTACTGTGGAACGAGGACGGTGCCTACCTGGTGGACCAGCGAATCGGCCGTACCTTCGGCATCGACGAGGCCACGGCAGACGCCGTCGAGGCCGTTCTGGTGCTCGGTTCCGTCGAAACCGCAACGGCGGTCGTCGATCCCGCGCGGTTGCGGAGCGTCGCATCATCATTCGCTGCCGCCGGTGTGCTGCTCGATTACCGCGAGCCGGCGGGGGTCTGAGTCATGACGACAACAGTGAGCGCTTCACCGGTGGCAGCGCCGCCCGGCTCGGTCGCCGCAACCGACCTCGTCAAAGGACACCTCGCCGAGATCGTCGGCGAGTTGGGTGCCGGGGTGACCGTGCACGACATGTACGACCCGGTCGGATCGGCCTTCTATGACGACATCTCCCGGCACGATCACCACGAGGTCCGGGAAATCCTTGCCGCCATCCGCGGTGTGCCGGGTGAGGTGCTCGACCTCGCCGCCGGGTCCGGCCGACTCACCGTTCCGATGCTGGCGTCGGGCCGCACCGTCACTGCGCTCGAGCTCTCCCACACCATGCTGGACCTGCTGCGCCGCAGGCTCTCGGAGCTACCTGCGGAACTGCGCGGTCGCGCCGCCGTGGTCGCCGGCGACATGCGCACCTTCCGGCTGCCGACCGTGTTCGGCGCGATCGTCCTCGGCACGACGTCGATCTCGCTGCTGGACGAGGCGGGCCGGGCGGCGTTGTTCGAGCGGGTACGGGAGCAGCTGGCACCGGGCGGGCGATTCCTGATCAGCACCCTGCAGATCGCCGCCGGCGCAGCGACCGACGCCCGCTCGGAGGTGACCGGCGCCAGCGGCCGGTCGTACCGGTTGCACGAGCGGTTCGACCCGGCTGCCGGGATTCGCTTCGTAGTGATCCACCCGACCACAGTCGATGGCGACCAACACGTGTGCACGAGCGCAGTGCGGATCATCCGGCCGGATTTACTGGCCGCCGAGTTGCACCGGCAGGGGCTCCGGATCGAACAGTCGCGAGCCCTGCCGACCGGGTCGGACCGCTACCGCGATGCGCTGCTCACCGTCGGCCACATCGACCAGGGAGGTCGGCGATGACCGCCCGGGTCCCGGGTGCGCTGTGGCCGTCCCTGCTCCCGGTGGCGCAGCAGGGCGCCGACGAGTTGTGCGCGGTGTCCGCGGACGGCGTGCGGGTCCGGTTCGCCGATGGCCGCGAATTGCTGTGCGGCACCAGTGGTCTGTGGAACACCAACCTGGGATACGGCAATCCGGTGGTGGCCGACGCGATCGGCGCCGCCGCCCGGGATGCGTCCTACCTCAGCGTCTTTCGCTACGAGAACCGGTACGCCCGACAGGCGGCGGAAGCACTCGCGGATCGCTGGCAGGGGTCGGACGCTCGGGTGCTGTTCGCCACGTCCGGCGGCTCGGCGAACGACCTGGTGATGAAGCTGGCCAGGCATACCCAGGCGCTACGCGGCTTCGACCGGCGGAAGATCGTGGTCGGCCTGCGCGGGAGCTACCACGGATTGACCTTCGGCGGCTTTGCGCTGACCGGGGAAGACCTCGGCCAAGGTGTGTACGGCGTCGACCAGCGCCTTGTCCGGCACGTGGCGGCCAACGACACCACCGAACTGACAACGGCTTTCGATCGTTTCGGAGCACAGGTGGCGGCGGTCGTCGTCGAGCCTGTGCTGGGTAGCGGCACCGTCCCGCTCGCCGCCGAGTTCGTCGCGGAGCTGATCCGGCTGCGGCAGCTGCACGGCTTCCTGCTGGTTGCCGACGAGGTGGCCACCGGGTTCGGTCGCACCGGAACCTTTCTGGCATCCCAACTCTGGCCGGAGCCGGCCGACCTGGTGATCGTGTCGAAGGGACTGACCAACGGCACCAACGCCGCGGCCGCAGTGCTCGTGTCGGCGGAGGTGGCCCGCACCTTCGACCGCGCGGATGCCGTGCTGACCCACGCCGAAACCCAGGCGGGCACACCGATCGCCTGCGCGGCGATGCTGGCCACGTTGTCCGAGTTCGACCGGCTGCAGGCTGTTGCCCGTGGAACTGCGGTGGCACAGCGGTTGGCGACCGAGTTGCAGCGGTGGGCCGCGCGGTCGCCGCGGATCAGCGCGGTCACCGGTCGGGGGTGCTTCCGCTCGCTGCGGCTGGCCACCGCGGCCGGACTGCCGCTGCCATCGTCCGAGGTTCCGATCGTGGTGCGGGAGATTCGCCGCGCGGGTGCGATCGTCCATCCCGGCCCGCACGGAATCCAGCTCGTCCCAGCGCTCACCTACAGCGTCGACGACCTGCAGTTGCTGCTCGACGCGACCCGCACCGGTCTGCACAGCTATTTTGCCGCGACCGACGACGACGCTGCCGACGGGCAACGCCCGGTGGGGGTGATGGTCGGATGAACCTGTCGTGGTCGTGTCCCGCCCGAACCATCCTCGGGCTCGGTGGCCTGGAACCGTGGCTGCGTGCCGGGAGCCCGCAGTCCGTTCCGGTCACCTCGGCCACCGTGCTGGCCGATCCGGCGGTGGTCGGCCTACCGATCCTGCGCCGGCTGCGAGAAGTTTTGCAGCGCAGCGGAGTCCGGCACGAGATGCTGACAGTCGACGGGCCGGGTGACCTCGAAGCTGCGACCCTGCTTGCCGATCGGCTGGCTCCGGTCTATCTGCCGGGGATCGACAGCGGGCATGCAGTGATCGGAGTCGGCGGCGGTTCGCTGCTCGATCAGCTGAAGATCGCCGCGGTGCTGCAGGCCAACCCCGGGGCAGCGGCCAGGCTCGAATTGCCTCAGCGGAGTGGACTGATCCTGCTGGAGGACCTCGAACATCGGCTGCCGCTGGTGGCGATCCCGTCGACGCTGGGCACCGGTGCCGAGGCGAGCAGTTCGGCCTGCCTGTCGCACGGTGACGGGAAACGGCTGTTGATCGGTGACATCCTGCGGCCCGACGCCGCCGTCCTCGACCCGATGGCCACCCGCTCGCTCCCGCACCACTTGGTGGCAGAAGGCGTGCTGGAGCCGCTGTTCCGATTGACCAGCCTGTACATCGCCGATCACCGGGGGCTGCCCACCGAGGACGCGCTGACCGTGGCACTCGCCGAACGCCTCATCCGGCTCGGCGACGAGCTCACCGGCGCACGGGCAATCGAGAATGAGGCGGAGAGCGACGACCTGCGACTTGAACTGGCCAAGATCAGTGCGCTCAGCCACGCCGCCTGGTTGAGCCTCGGGCGCAACCGGTACTCGGCACGCGGCTGGTACATCGCGAACGAATTGTCCACGGCGCTCGGCGTCCGCAAGATGACCGCGGTGGCCGTGCTACTGCCCAGTCTGTGGTCCGAGATCGCAGCTGGGCAGGACATTCTCGGTTCGGCGGACCGGCTGTCGGCGATGTGGCCCATGCTGCGTGCGGCATCGTCGCGGGACCTTCCTGCCGATCCGATCGCCGGGATCGCCGCCCTGCTGGATGCCTGGAGCATCGGACGGCACGTCAGCCCCACCCGGGAACAGGTGGAGCGAACCGCGCGTCGCAGCATCGCCGCCTGGGGCGCCGGCCTGCCGATGCTGGGCCGACTGCGCAGCAGGGATGTCCGACGCATCCTGGACCGCGCGGTCCGGCCGGTCGATCGTCCGACAGCCGACCCCTTTCCCCCAGACCCCTCGATGGACGTGGGCGCCCGCCGACACCGAGGTCTCGAGAACAACGACTACTTGGTGAGGAGGTGAATGTGAAGATGATCGACCTTTCGACGAACCCGCCGATCGACACCGAACTGCCCGCTCTCGAGCTGGGCATGCAGGAGCTCGAGGCCATGGAGGCGCCGGGGTGGTGGACGGGCATCGGCGCTGCGGTCAGCGCCGGCGTCTCGTACGCCACGGTCTACGCCGCGGTGAGCGGTGCGGCCCTCA
>Ga0164308_10000855_pt1 | contig 16435 bp, 16 predicted proteins | sample Whisoiple_246_MG_FD_109983 | JGI IMG/M metagenome (GOLD analysis project Ga0164308, IMG submission 109983) | Soil microbial communities amended with fresh organic matter from upstate New York, USA - Whitman soil sample_246_MG | ecosystem: Environmental > Terrestrial > Soil > Unclassified >...
ACTGAAGATCGAGGCCATCCTCGACACCCCGGTGAACATCGTCGTCACCGCCGACCCCACCCGCGGCGGCCGCCACACCCTCGGCCGGCACACCCAGCCGCAGATGGCCCCGTACTCCTCGGCGCTCGCCGTCGAGAACCTCTGGCTCGCCGCCCGCGCCGAGGGCCTCGGCGTCGGCTGGGTCAGCTTCTTCGACGAGCGGGAGATGGTCCGCGCGCTCGGCCTGCCCGAGCACCTCGAGGTCGTCGCCTACCTCTGTGTGGGATACGTCGACGAGTTCCCCGAGGAGCCCGAGCTGTTGCAGGCGGGCTGGTCCAAGCGCCGTCCGCTGTCCTGGGTGGTGCACGAGGAGACGTACGGCCGGCGCGCCCTGCCCGGCGAGGAGCCGCACAACCTCCTCCAGGAGACCATCGCGGGCATCCGTCCCCTGGACGCCAAGGCGCTCGGCGAGGCGTGGGAACGCCAGAAGCGGATGACGAAGCCCGCCGGAGCGCTCGGCATGCTGGAGATCATCTCCGCCCAGCTGTCCGGGCTCTCCCGGCTCTGCCCGCCGCCCGTCCCGGAGCCCGCCGCCGTCGCGATCTTCGCCGGTGACCACGGGGTCCACGCCCAGGGCGTCACGGCCTGGCCGCAGGAGGTCACCGGCCAGATGGTGGCCAACTTCCTCGGCGGCGGCGCCGTCTGCAACGCCTTCGCCGCCCAGGTCGGCGCCGAGGTCTGCATCGTCGACGTCGGTGTCGCCGCCGAACTCCCCGCGACGCCCGGCCTGCTGCCCAGGAAGGTCCGGCCCGGAACGGCCGACTTCACCACCGGTCCCGCGCTCACCCGCGAGGAGGTGCTCGCGGCGATCGAGGTGGGCATCGAGACCGCCCGCGACCTGGTGGCGGCAGGCAACAAGGGCCTGCTCACCGGTGAGATGGGCATCGCCAACACCACCGCGTCAGCCGCGTTGATCTGTGTCTACACCGGCATGGACCCGGCGGAGGTCACCGGCCGCGGTACCGGGATCAACGACGAGATGCACGCCCGCAAGGTCGACGTCGTCCGTCGCGCCCTGGAACTGCACCAGCCCGACCCGACGGACCCGATCGGGGTGCTGGCCGCGGTCGGCGGCCTGGAGCACGCCGCCATGGCCGGCTTCCTGCTGGGCGGCGCCTCACTCCGCACGCCGGTGATCCTGGACGGCGTGAGCGCCGGTGCGGCCGCGCTGGTCGCCCGGGCGATCGCCCCGGAGGCGCTCGCCGCGTGCATCGCGGGCCACCGCAGCGCGGAGCCCGGTCATGTCGCCGCCCTGAACAAGCTCGGTCTGCGCCCGCTGGTCGACCTTGACCTCCGCCTCGGCGAGGGGACGGGCGCGCTGCTCGCGCTCCCCATCGTGCAGAGCGCGGCCCGCGCGATGCACGACGTGGCCACCTTCGACTCCGCGGGTGTCACGGAGAAGTAGCCGGCATCGTGCCCGGACGAGCCCGACCGGCCCGTCCGGGCACCGTTCCGCCCACCCCGGGCCCCACAAGGGCAGTCCCGGGCGGTCAGGGCGCCCTGCCGTCCGGCCCGGTCCCGGCGTATCCCGTGCCGGCCGGCGACGGACGGCCGCTCGCCGGCCCGCCCCGCCCGCGAAGGCCGGGACGGGTGCCAGGGCGCGCCGGAGGCCGGCCGCGAGCCTGCCGTACCGCCCCGGCCACCGTGCCCACCACCCCGTATCGTGGTCCCACGCGTCACCGCCTCACCCCGTCCCCGTCACCGCCGCTCCACCGCCGCAGCGGCCCGCAGCACACCGCACCCTGCACGAGGAGCCCGCACGAGCATGGCCGAGTACGACGAGCACCCCGCCTATCCCGTCGGACTGCGCCTGAACGGGCGCCGCGTCGTCATCGTCGGCGGCGGCCAGGTCGCGCAGCGCCGGCTGCCCGCCCTCATCGCGACCGGGGCCGACATCACCCTGGTGTCCCCGTCCGCGACCGCGTCCGTCGAGGCGATGGCCGACGCCGGTGAGATCCGGTGGGAGCGCCGCCGCTATCAGGACGGCGACCTCACGGACACCTGGTACGCCCTCGTCGCGTCGTCCGACGCGGCCGCCAACGACGCCGCGTCCGCCGAGGCGGAGCGCACCCGTACCTGGTGCGTCCGCAGCGACGACGCCGAGGCCGCGACCGCCTGGACCCCCGCCACCGGCCGCAGCGAGGGCATCACCATCGCCGTCCTCACCACCACCTCGCACGGCCGCGACCCCCGGCACTCCGCCGCGGTCCGCGACGCGATCGTGGAGGGGCTGCGCGACGGCACCCTCGCCGCCCCGCACCACCGGACCCGGGCCCCCGGCGTCGCGCTGGTCGGCGGCGGGCCCGGCGACCCCGACCTGATCACGGTCCGCGGCCGCCGCCTCCTGGCCGAGGCCGACGTCGTCATCGCCGACCGGCTCGGTCCCCGCGACCTCCTCGACGAACTCCCGCCGCACGTCGAGGTGATCGACGCGGCGAAGATCCCGTACGGGCGCTACATGGCGCAGGAGGCGATCAACCAGGCGCTGATCGACCACGCCAAGGCCGGCAAGTCCGTGGTCCGGCTCAAGGGCGGCGACCCGTTCGTCTTCGGCCGGGGCATGGAGGAGGCGCAGGCCCTGGCCGCCGAGGGCATCGCCTGCACCGTCGTCCCCGGTATCTCCAGCTCGATCTCCGTCCCGGGAGCGGCCGGGATCCCGGTCACCCACCGGGGCGTCGCGCACGAGTTCACCGTGGTCAGCGGCCACGTGGCACCCGAGGACCCGCGCTCACTGGTCGACTGGAAGGCCCTCGCGCAACTGCGCGGCACCCTGGTCCTGCTGATGGCCGTCGACAAGATAGGTGCCATCTCCCGGGCCCTCATCGCTCACGGGAAGTCCCCCGAGACACCCGTCGCCCTCGTCCAGGAAGGCACCACCGCCGCCCAGCGCCGGGTCGACGCCACCCTCGCCGACGTCGGTGAGCGGGTCGTCGCGGAGGACGTGCGGCCCCCGGCCGTCATCGTCATCGGTGAGGTCGTGGGTGTGGGCACCGGCCCGGAACCCGCCGGGCCGCTCGACGCGGAGCCGCTCGAAGGCTGATCCGCACCGGCCGCCGTATCCCGCGCCCCCGCCGCCGTACGCCCTCCCCACCCGACAAGGCAGTAGCACCCCGTGGCTGAACCCATCACCGTCGACGACCCGGACGACCCCCGCCTGGCCGACTACACCGGCCTGACCGACGTCGAGCTCCGGCGACGGCGGGAACCCGCCGAAGGCCTCTTCATCGCCGAGGGCGAGAAGGTGATCCGGCGTGCCCGTGACGCCGGGTACGAGATGCGGTCCATGCTGCTCTCGGCCAAGTGGATCGACGTCATGCGCGAGGTGATCGAGGAGACCACCGCACCGGTCTACGCGGTCACACCGGCCCTCGCGGAGCGCGTCACCGGCTACCACGTGCACCGCGGGGCCCTCGCCTCCATGCAGCGCAAGCCGCTCCCCGACGCCGGCGCGCTGCTGTCCCCGGGAACGGGGGACGTACGGCGGGTCGCCGTGTTCGAGGACATCGTCGACCACGCCAATCTCGGAGCGGCCTTCCGCAACGCGGCCGCACTCGGGGTCGACGCCGTCCTGCTCACCCCGCGCTGTGCCGACCCGCTCTACCGGCGGGCGGTGAAGGTGTCCATGGGGTCCGTCTTCCACGTCCCGTGGACGCGCCTGACGTCCTGGCCGGAGGATCTCGCCCTGCTGCGACAGGCCGGCTTCACCACGGCCGCGCTGTGTCTCAGCGACCGGTCGATCACCCTCGACGAACTCGTCGCACGGCGGTACGAGAAGCTGGCACTCGTCTTCGGTACCGAGGGCGACGGCCTCACCCCCCGCGCACTCGCCGCGGCCGACGCCCACGTGCGGATCCCGATGGACGCCGGAGTCGACTCGCTCAACGTCGCCGCCGCCTCCGCCGTCGCCTTCTACGCGACCCGGGCCGGCTCCGCCTGACGCACGCGCCCCGTCACCCGGGGCCATCGTGCCGGTGAGGCCGTCGACGGCCCGTGCGCGTCAGGCGGACTCCGGGGCCTCCCGGTGGCCGCCGACGCCGACCAGCCCCGTCTCGTAGGCGACGATGACGGCCTGGACGCGGTCACGGAGTCCGAGCTTGGCGAGGACACGGGCGACGTGGGTCTTGACGGTGGTCTCGGCCAGATGGAGGCGCGCGGCGAGTTCGGCGTTGCTCAGGCCACGGGCCAGCAGGCCCAGGACCTCCAGTTCGCGCGGGGTGAGCGAGGCCAGGTCACGGTGGAGGTCCGCGGTGTCGCCGCCGTGCCGGGCGAAGCGCTGCACGAGGCGGCGGGTGATCGCGGGCGCGAGGAGGGCGTCACCCGTACGGACCGTGCGGACGGCCGAGGCCAGGTGCTCGGGGGTGACGTCCTTGAGGAGGAAGCCGCTGGCCCCGGCCGACAGGGCCGCGTAGACGTACCGGTCGAGGTCGAAGGTGGTCAGGATGACGACCCGGGGTTCGCCGGGGAGCGGAGTCCCACCCGCTCGGACGGGTTCCGCGGGCCGGGAACCGGCGAGGATGCGGCGGGTGGCCTCCAGTCCGTCCATCTCCGGCATCCGGATGTCCATCAGGACCACGTCGGGACGCACGCGCCGGGCCACCTCGACCGCTTCGGCCCCGTTGCCCGCCTCGCCGACGACGTCGATGCCGTCGGCACCCAGGATCATCCGGAACCCGGTGCGGACCAATGTCTGGTCATCGGCCAGGAGCACGCGCGGCGGCTGCTCGGTCACAGTGCCTCCAGAGGGATCAGCGCTTCCACACGGTAGCCGCCGGCGGGGCACGGGCCGGTGCTCAGGGTCCCCCCGTAGACGGTGAGACGCTCACGCAGACCGATCAGGCCCCTGCCGTTCCCGGCACCCGCGCCCGCGCCTCCGCCGGTGTCGGTGACCTCCACCCGGAGCCGTTCTGGTGCGTACTCGACCCTCACCGAGGCGCCGGCACCGGACGCGTGCTTCACGGTGTTGGTCAGGGCCTCCTGGACCACACGGTAGGCCGCGAGCCCGATGCCGGACGGGACGGCGCGGGGCCGGCCCGTCACCGTCAGGTCGACGGGCAGTCCGGCGTCCCGGACCCGTCCGACGAGCGTGCCCAACTGGTCCAGGCCGGGCTGCGGGGACAGCTCCTCGCCCGCCTCGGCCCCGTCCGTCCGCCCGCCCTCGGCGTCCATGGTGAGCAGGCCCATGACGTGCCGCAGCTCGGTCATGGCGGCGCGGCCGCCCGCCTCGACGGCGAGCAGCGCCTCGCCGGCCTGCCCGGGCGATCTCTCCATGATCGTGCGGGCGGCACCCGCCTGAATGATCATCACGCTGACATGGTGCGTGACGACGTCGTGCAACTCGCGCGCGATCCTGGCCCGTTCGTGCTCGACGGCCCCGCGCAGCGCCTCGGCCTGTTCGCGTTCCAGGGCGAGGAGCCGGGTGCGGCCCTCGTCGGTCCTGAGCTTCCAGGTGCGCAGCCCGACCGCGGCCCCGGCCATCGGGACCAGGATGAGCAGGGCGATGTACTCGTTCGGGACGATCGGTGTCACCGAGTTCCCCGCGGTGCCGACCAGGGCGACCGACACCGGAAGCGCCGCCAGGGTCGCCACCCGGTACGGGCTGTACACGGCGGCGCTGTAGACGGCCACGACGAACGCGTAGAACGTGAGCCGCAGGACGCTCTGCGGGGTGGCCAGCGTCGCGGCCGTCACGACACAGAGCACGGCGAGCGGATGGCGGCGACGCAGCGCCAGGGCGCCCGAAGCGACGGCCGCGAGCGTCACCATCAGGGCCAGGCCACCGGTGCCGGACGGGCGAGGGACGGCGACCTCCACACCGGGTGCGATCTCACGCAGCACGACGTTGTCCACGTTGTCGATGCCGTAGTAGACGGTGCTGACGCCGATCACCAGAGCCACCAGCACGTCGAACTGCCGCGCCCGGCGGCTGAGCCGCAGCGGCGGGCCGGTCCGGGCCCCGGCGTCGAGGACCGCCTCGCGGACCGGAGCCCGAAACCGCTCCAGCGCCGTACGCACGTTCGTCACCGGTTCATTGTCGCCGCCGTCCGGATCCTGGGGGTCCTCCTCGGGGACCGTCCCGCGGGGACCCGCCTGCATCGGGCGCCTACATCGCAAGGATGACGGTCCGACAGCCGGGAGACGACGCGGAAACGAGCCCGGTCAGGGGGCGGACGCCTCCACCGGCCGCACCGCGGCCCCGTCGTACGTGTCCGACTGGGTGCCGCCCAGCCCGCGTGCGGGGCCCTGGCAGCCCTGTGCGGCCGCGATCCCCAGCGCGACCAGCAGCGTCACCACGACGAAGACGACGAGCCGCTGGCGCAGCAGCCGGGGATTGGCGGGCCGCCGCTTGCCGGCCTTCCCCGCCGACGTCGTCCGGACGCCGGACCGGGAGGCCTGCCGGCCGTTCGTCGCCTGCCCCGGCGGCAGCTGGCCGGAGCGCGACCCACTGCGCGGGGCCCGCGACTGCGAGCCGCCGGTACGAGGGGCCGGGCGGGACGAGGTGGAGCGCCGCCCCGGGGACCGCGACGGCCGGGAGGAGCTCCCCGCCGTGCGCCGGGTCGACTGTTCGGTGTACTGGCCTTCCAGCCGGCCGGTCGGCCGGTCCAGCTCCTGCTCGCTCCGCTGCGCGGGTGGCCGCCGCTCCTGCAGTCCCTGCGCCTCGCGTGCGGCGATCTCCTTGAGCCGCATGGAAAGCTGCAGCGTGCTCGGCCGCTCCTCCGGATCCTTCGCCAGACACGCCCGTACGAGCGGGGCGAGCGCGTCGTGCACGTCGAACAGATGCGGTTCCTCGTGGACCACCCGGTAGAGCATCACCTCGGAACTGCCGTGCCCGAAGGGTGAGTCGGCCGTCGCCGCGTAGGCCAGGGTGGCGCCCAGCGAGAAGACGTCCGTCGCGGGCGTCACCGCCGCGCCGCGCACCTGCTCGGGCGCCAGGAAGCCGGGTGAACCGACGGCTGTCCCGACATGGGTGAGGGTGCTGGCCCCGGTCGCCCAGGCGATACCGAAGTCGATGATCCGGGGGCCCTTGGGGGAGAGGAGGATGTTCGACGGCTTCAGGTCCCGGTGGACGACACCGGCCTCGTGCACCGCCACCAGCCCCTCCGACAGGGCGGCCCCGATCGAGGCCACCTCGGCGGCCGGGAGCGGACCCTCCTCGGCGACCTTGTCGTGGAGAGAGGGGCCGGGCACGTACTGCGTCGCGAACCAGGGGCGGTCCGCTTCCAGGTCGGCGGCCACCAGACGGGCCGTACAGCCGCCGCGGATCCTCCGGGCGGCCGACACCTCGCGTGCGAAGCGGGAGCGGAACTCCTGATCCTCCGCCAGGTCCGGCCTGATCACCTTGAGCGCCACCCGCTGGCCCCTGCGGTCGGAACCCAGGTAGACGACGCCCATGCCACCCGCGCCGAGCCGCCGGTGCAGCCTGAACGATCCGACGACACGCGGATCCTCGCGCCGGAGCCGCATCATCGCCATCGTCTGCCCATCCCCGCTGCCGGTCCGCCTGACGAGGCACAGCTTACGTACCCGGCGCGCGGCGCGCTCAGAGGCCGCGCCCTCGTCGGCGCATCGATTGTCAGTGCCCGGTGGGAGGATCGACGAGTGGTCAGGGAGCCGGTGATCCAGGTTCCGTGGCCCGTGCGAGATCTCAAAGGACCGTCGCAGAAGGGGGATTGGATCGATGAAGGGCGATCGTGTGGAAATAGTCGTGGACGCGGGTGACACGACCAGGACGTACGAGGTGGTGGCCTCCAGGGCAGGCCGCCGGGTGGAGACAGCCGTCCGCCGGGGTGTGGTGGAAGTGAGTGAAGTCACCCGAAGTGGATCAGTTGTCCGTACCGCCCGCTTCATGGCGACCCGGGTGCTCGCCCTGGTCGAACAGCCGGTCCCCCGGGAGGACGCCTCCGAGCGTCCTCCGGCGGGTGGCCCCGACGCGTAGACGCCTCCGCCGCGTGGATCGCCGGCCGGTGGACCTGCCCGGTGACCGGGCCGGCAACTCCACGCGCACCCCTCACCCGTCCGGCTGAAGGGCGGCAGGACCGACGGCCCGGTGAAGGAACGGCCGCTCCCCGCAGGCCACGGGAAGCGGCCGTCCCTCCGCCGCTTCCCGTGCCGCCCCACCGATCTCCCGGATACCAGGGAGATCTACGCCCACCCCTAGGTGCTGGGTGCCGTAACCACCGCCACTTCTCCACCCAGGGGAGTACGCCGAAGGCGGCCTACTCATCCTCCGGGAGGCCAGCCATTCGGTACGCGGGCATGACGCCGAACGGTCCCCGTCTCCCTAGTCTTGGAATCGAGCGGCGGGTGCGGAACTCGTCCCCCGAGGCCGGACGCCCGCCGCTCCACGACAGGTCAGGAGAGGAACCATGGCGGACACGGCCGCGCGGACCATCATCCGCGCGCAGGGACGCAGGGCGTACGCCTCGCTCGGCGCACGCCCGTCCGGCACGCGCCACCCGCTGGTGGCCACAGCCATGGTCCTTCCTCTGGCGGCCCTGCTGGTCGTCCTGTTCGGCGGCTGGGACGCAGTGGTCACACAGGCGTCGTCCGTGGGCGTGATGCTGGGGCGCTGAGCGGCGCCCCGGGTCCGGAAGAGCGGTCCGGACCGGGACATCCGGCCAACAGCCCCGTGGGGACGGGGGTGCGGCGGACGGCAGCGTTTGTCCGGCCAGCTGGGGAGCTGGCCGGACATCGCGCTGTCCGGCCCCTTTCCGTGGTGGCCGCGTACGATCGCCGCCAGGGCCTGCCGCGCGGCCGGCCGATCACCCGCGGGAGCAGAGCCGATGACCACCACTCCTGTCGTACGCGCCCTGGGCGACCTCGCGCACGGCAGCGCGCACCCCGCAACGACCGCGTGCTCCTGCCCCCCGCCCCAGGTGCTCGCCGACCGGAACGACGGCACGGTGGTCCGCAGCGGTCCGGTCGTCGCCAAGGCGCACGCCGCGGACTCCGACACCCGCGCCCTCATGGCCCGGCTGTCCCTGGCCGCCTCACCCCCGCTCGCCGGAATCCTGCTCCCGCCGCTCCCCGCCCCGGACGTGCCGCCCGCCGGCGCCGGGGACCGCACGGTCAGCCTCTGGCCGTACGGGCGGCCCGTGGACCCCTCCGACCCCGACGCGGCCCCCTGGGAGGAAGCCGCCGTCCTCCTGGCCCGTCTGCACCGCACGCCGCCGCCCCGTCCGCTCCCGCCGATGCGCGGACCGGTCAAGGCCGCCCGGGCCGTCGCGCGGATGTGCCGGGCCGTATCCGGGGGCCCGTGCACGGCCCCGGTGCTGGCCGCCTGGCGAGGGCTGCCGGGCTGGGCCCGCGCCGAGAACCCGGTACCCCCGCACCGCGACGGCTACCTCTGCCACGGCGATCTGCACCTCGGCCAGCTCGTCCGGCACCCCGCACCCCAGGGCCCCTGGCTGCTGATCGACATGGACGACGCGGGCCTCGGCGACCCCGCCTGGGACCTGGCACGGCCCGCCGCCTGGTACGCGGCGGGGCTGCTGCCGCCAGGGATCTGGCTGCGCTTCCTCGACGCCTACCGGGCCGCCGGTGGCCCGGCCGTGCGCGCCGACGGGGACCCGTGGCCGGAGCTGGACGTCGTGGCGCGGGCGCTCACGGTGCAGACCGCCGCGCTCGCCCTGGCCAAGTCCGCGGCGGAAGAGCGTAGTCCGGATGAGGTGGAACAGTTGATGATCGATGCATGTGTCCGAATTGCCTCCCTCCCACCCGAGTTGGTGTCCGAACCCCCGTCGTAGGGTGAAGCGACCGCCGCCGGGCATGCATCCGGCGACGTCTCGCGACTGAGGAGCCGATTCGATGATCCAGTGCCCCAAGTGTCATGCCCAGATGCACACCTACAACCGCAACGGTGTCCAGATCGAGCAGTGCAGCGGCTGCCGGGGGATATTCCTCGACTACGGCGAGCTGGAGTCCCTGACCCGGCTGGAGTCGCAGTGGGCGCAGCAGGCCCCGCCGGCGCCGCCCGCCCCGCAGGCCTACCCCGCCGCGCCGGCCCCCGCCTGGGGCGCGCCGCACCAGGGCGGTCACTACGGCGGCCACCACCGCCAGAAGAGCTTCGGCAGGATGCTGTTCAGTTCCTGATCCCGTGTCCTGAACCGGTTCGCCCGCAGGGCGGGTCCGGGCTCCGTGCCCGGACCCGCATTGCATACGGTCGACGGACTTCCGTTCATGATCTAGTCATCGCCGGAGCCGGTGCCTAGAGTGCGGGTGCATGAACTTCCTCGACAGGTCCCGAACTGTCGCGCCCCCGGGGTGGAGCCGTTGGCTCGTGCCGCCCGCCGCGCTCGCCGTGCACCTCTCCATCGGACAGGCCTACGCCTGGAGCGTGTTCAAGCCCCCGCTCGAATCCGCTCTCGGCCTTTCGGGTACCGCCAGTGCTCTTCCGTTCCAGCTGGGCATCGTCATGCTCGGCCTCTCCGCCGCGTTCGGCGGCACCCTCGTCGAACGCAACGGCCCCCGCTGGGCGATGTTCGTCTCGCTCGTCTGTTTCTCCTCCGGTTTCCTCGTCGCCTCGCTCGGCGCCGCGACCGGCCAGTACTGGCTGGTCGTCCTCGGCTACGGCTTCATCGGCGGCATAGGCCTCGGCATCGGCTACATCTCGCCCGTCTCCACCCTGATCAAGTGGTTCCCCGACCGGCCCGGCATGGCCACCGGCATCGCCATCATGGGATTCGGCGGCGGCGCCCTCATCGCCTCACCCTGGTCGACCGGGATGCTGGAGAGCTTCGGCACCGACCGTTCCGGCATCGCCACGGCCTTCCTCGTCCACGGAGTCGTCTACGCGGCCTTCATGGCACTCGGCGTCCTCCTCGTGCGGGTGCCGGCCGACGGCTGGCTCCCCGACGGCTGGGAACCGAAGCAGGAGACCCGCAGACTCGTCACGAACGCCCAGGTCTCCGCCCGCAACGCCCTGCGCACCCCGCAGTTCTGGTGCCTGTGGGTGGTCCTCTGCATGAACGTCACCGCGGGCATCGGCATCCTGGAGAAGGCCGTGCCGATGATCCAGGACTTCTTCACGGACACCTCCACCCCGGTCTCGGTCTCCGCGGCGGCGGGCTTCGTCGCCCTGCTCTCCCTGGCCAACATGGGCGGTCGCCTCCTGTGGTCCTCCACCTCGGACCTGATCGGCCGCAAGAACATGTACCGGGTCTATCTCGGCGTCGGCGCCCTCATGTACGTGGTCATCGCCCAGCTGGGCAACGACTCCAAGCCGCTCTTCATCTGCTGCGCGCTCGTGATCCTCTCCTTCTACGGCGGAGGCTTCGCGACCGCTCCCGCCTACCTGCGGGACCTCTTCGGGACGTACCAGGTGGGAGCCATCCACGGCCGGCTGCTGACCGCGTGGTCCACGGCGGGGGTACTCGGCCCGCTCATCGTCAACCGGGTCGCGGACGCGGGGGAGCGGGCGGGGCACAGCGGCCCCAGCCTCTACACGACCTCGCTCACCATCATGATCGGGCTGCTGGTCGTCGGCTTCGTCGCCAACGAATGCATCCGCCCGGTCCACGCACGCTTCCACGAGGCACCGGAAGGGAGCCCCCGTGTCCACCAGCAGTCGTAAGCCACTCATGGTGTTCGTCTGGCTCTGGGTCGCCGTCCCGTTCGCCTACGGACTGTACGAGCTCGCCCGTAAGGCCACCCAGCTCTTCACCGGCTGAGACCCGGCTCCACGCACGACAGAACCCCCGGTCGTCGAGACGACCGGGGGTTCCGGATGGTGCGCGATACTGGGATTGAACCAGTGACCTCTTCCGTGTCAGGGAAGCGCTCTCCCGCTGAGCTAATCGCGCGGGGATCCTTGCGGACCGGTGGACGATACTGGGATTGAACCAGTGACCCCTTCCGTGTCAGGGAAGTGCTCTCCCGCTGAGCTAATCGTCCTTGGAGGTGGAGACGGGATTTGAACCCGTGTAGACGGCTTTGCAGGCCGTTGCCTCGCCTCTCGGCCACTCCACCAGGGATGGGGGTTCGGGAAGATCCCCCACCTTCTGCGAGCGGACGACCAGGTTCGAACTGGCGACCTCAACCTTGGCAAGGTTGCGCTCTACCAACTGAGCTACGTCCGCTTGTCTTTCCCGGTCGGCTTGCGCTTCCCGGCGACGTGTTGAACTCTAGCGGATTCCCGGGCCAGCACAAAAACGCGTTTGCGCAGCGTGCTGCGGCAGCGCCGCCCGCCGCAGGTCACCGGGTGCCGTCCTAGACTCGGTCACGTGCGCGACCTCACCCCTCTCGCCCGCTTCGGTGGCCTCGTCGCCACCGGTCTGCGGGACGTCACCAGCGATCCGGCCGCCCTCGAATCATCCGGCTTCTGGGCGGTGTGTGCCGACTTCGAGGGCCGTCTCGTCTGTGCCCGCTTCGACACCGTGCGTGCCGAGGAGGTGCCCCTCCCGGTACCCGGCGCCTGGCAGGGCCCCTCTCCCGAGGAGTGGACGTCCTCACTCGACAAGGCCGCCTACACGGCGGGCGTACGACGGATCCGTGAACACATCGCGGCCGGCGAGGTCTACCAGGCCAACCTCTGCCGTGTCCTGTCCGCGCCGCTGCCCGGCCCCCGGGCCGACGTGGACGCCCTCACCGCGCTGCTGGCCCGTGGCAACCCGGCCCCCTACGCCGGCACGATCCGGCTCCCGGAGCACGGCGTGGAGGTCGCGACCGCCTCCCCCGAACTCTTCCTGGCGCGTGACGGCCGGACCGTGGAGTCCGGACCGATCAAGGGGACCGGACGCACCGAGGACGACCTGCTGGAGAAGGACCACGCGGAGAACGTGATGATCGTGGACCTGGTCCGCAACGACATGGGCAGGGTCTGCGTGCCCGGCAGCGTGAGCGTCCCCGGCCTCTGTGCCGTGGAGAAGCATCCCGGACTGGTCCACCTCGTCTCCACCGTGCGCGGGCGGCTCGCCGACGGTGCCGGGTGGCCCGAGCTGCTCACCGCCGCGTTCCCGCCCGGCTCCGTCACGGGCGCGCCCAAGTCCAGCGCGCTCGGGATCATCGAGGCGCTGGAGACGGCCCCGCGCGGTCCCTACTGCGGAGCGGTCGGCTGGGTGGACGCCGACCGGGGCGCCGCGGAGCTGGCCGTCGGCATACGGACCTTCTGGATCGACCGCACGGGGCCCTCGCCCCTCCTCCGCTTCGGTACCGGGGCCGGCATCACCTGGGGTTCGGACCCGGAGCGGGAGTGGGCGGAGACCGAACTCAAGGCCGCGAGGCTGCTCGCTGTAGCGTCGGGGGCCCACCAGGCGGGCGCCCACCAGGCAACAGGAAGGACCGCGTCATGAGGATCTGGGTCAACGGCGGGCTGCGGGACGCCGACGACGCCCGGCTGTCCGTGCTCGACCACGGGCTGACCGTGGGGGACGGCGTCTTCGAGACGGTCCGGGTCGCCGACGGCCGGCCCTTCGCCCTCACCCGTCACCTCGAGCGGCTGACCCGCTCGGCCAGGGGGCTGGGCCTGGCCGAACCCGACCACGACGTCGTCCGCCGTGCGGTGACGGCCGTCGTCGAGGCCGGCCCCGTGGAGCTCGGACGGCTGCGGATCACCTACACCGGCGGCCTCTCGCCCCTCGGCTCCGACCGCGGCGACGCCGCGCCCAGCCTGGTCGTCGCCCTGGGCGGGACGACCCGTCGGCCCGACAGCACCGCCGTCGTCACCGTCCCCTGGACGCGCAACGAGCGCGGCGCCGTGACGGGCCTCAAGACCACCTCGTACGCGGAGAACGTCGTCGCCCTCGCGCGCGCCCACGAGCACGGTGCCTCCGAGGCGATCTTCCCGAACACCGTCGGACAGCTCTGCGAGGGCACCGGCTCCAACGTCTTCGTCGTACTCGACGGCCGGATCCACACCCCGCCGATCGCCTCGGGGTGCCTCGCCGGCATCACCCGTGCGCTGACGCTGGAGTGGACGGGCGCCCAGGAGACCGAGCTTCCGCTCGACGTGCTCGAACGGGCCGACGAGATCTTCCTGACCTCCACACTCCGCGACATCCAGGCCGTCCACCGGGTCGACGGACGGGAGCTGCCCGGCGCTCCCGGACCCGTGACGGCGAAGGCCATGCGGGTCTTCGAGGAGCGTGCGGCGGGTGATCTCGACCCGTGAGGCGGGCCGGCCCGGGGGAACGGATCCCGTAAAGAGGGTGACGGCCCGCCGCCCAGCGGATAGAACACCCTGATGACCACGACCATCCGGCCGGCCGGGCCGGTCCAGCAAGGCGCCGACGGCGCGCGGGCACGCACGTACGACGTGTGCGACAACGGGCGGCCCGTGGGAGCCGTCGGCATCTCCACCGACCCGGCGTTCGGCCCGTCGGCGGGCATACTCCGGTCGCTCGGGATCGACGAGGCGCACCGCCGGCGCGGGCGAGGCACCATCGCCGCCCTCGCGGCCGAGGAGGTGCTCCGCGGCTGGGGGTGCACCCAGGTCCGCCTGGTTGCCCCCGCGGACAACGGCGCCGCCCGGTCCCTGGCGGCCGTGCTCGGCTACACCGAGCGCAGCCGGAACATGCTGAAGACCCTCCGGCGAACGGCTCCCGCGCTGCCTCCCGGGGTCACCGGGCGCCGGATGACGCAGAGGGAGTTCGACGCGTGGGCGGCCGTCAGCGTCGGGACGTACGCGCGGAGCTGGATGGAGCGCGGTGTGCCTCAGGAGCAGGCCCGGCGCAAGTCCGAGACGGACCACGCCGCGAACCTGCCGGACGGGCTGGCCACCCCCGGCATGTACTTCCACGTCCTCGTCCACGACGGCGCCGTCGTCGGCCACGTCTGGGTGGCACGGCGCGAGGAGCCGGAAGGCCAGGACCTCGGCTACGTCTTCGACGTCGAGGTGCGGGAGGAGCACCGGGGGCGCGGCTACGGGCGGGCGCTGATGCACCTGGCCGAGGACGTCACGCTCGACGCCGGCCTCGGACTGCTCGGCCTGCACGTCTTCGCCTCCAACACCCCGGCGCTGCGCCTGTACGAGTCGCTCGGCTACGAGGTGACGCAGTACAACCTGGCCAAGGCGCTGTAGCGGAGCGGGGCTCGCCGGTCAGCCCTGGCCGGCGAGCAGCCGGTCGGCGATCTCCTCGATGCGCTCCCGCAGCCCCTCCTGGCTCTTCCCGCCGTCCAGTCGCTCGTCCCCGATCACATAGGTCGGGGTGCCGGTGACGCCGATCGCCTTGCCCTCGGCCTGGTCCGCGTCCACGATGAGCAGGTGCCGGCCGTCGATGAGCGCGGTGTCGAACTCCTCGGCGTCCAGACCCAGTTCGGCCGCCACCTCGATCAGCAGGGGCTCGCCCGAACGGGCCAGCTCGGCGGTCCGTGCCAGTACGGCCTCGATGTACGGCCAGCCCTTGCCCTGGACGACGGCCTCCTCGGCGGCCTGTGCCGCCGCGTACGCGTGCTTGTGCTTCTCCAGCGGGAAGTGACGCAGCCGGACCTCCAGCCGGTCGCCGTAGCGTGCGCGCAGCGCGTGGACGTCGGAGAGGGCCAGGTGGCAGTCGGGGCACTCGAGCTCGCACCAGACGTCGAGGACGGCCGGCGCTGCGGAGGAGGTATCGCTCATGCGGCCAGTCTTCCAGGCCGTACCGGCGCCTCCCAATCGGGACCTGGGGAGGAGTGCGGCCCTGAAAAGTCCCTGATGTGGCCCGGCACCGTGGCTCCCGGGGCGGTGACCGGTGCAGGATGGAAGGGACGTGTCCCGATCGCTGGAGGTTCCGATGCTTGCCGAGACCATCTGTTCCGCGGTGTCGGCGGCCGGCCTCGGCATCGCCGCGATCACCGCCTACCGGAAGCGGTTCCTGACGGCGACCCGCATCCTCGCCTACTCCCTGGTGCCCGTCGGTCTGGTGATGACGGGTGTCGTCCAGTGGGTGTCGGACATCGCCTTCAAGCCGAGCGTCTGGATCGGCTTCGGCCTGCTGGCCGCGGCCTGGCTGCTCTTCATGACCACGCGCGCCGTGGAGCGGCGCAGCGGTTCGACCCGCAAGGAGCGCAAGGCGGCGAGGGCGGCCGGAAGCAGGGCCGCGGTGGCGCCGGCCGCGTCGTCACCCTCACCCGCCTCCGCGGCCGGAGCGACGGCCCCGCAGAGGCAGGGGCGGCCCGAGAAGGGGCAGGGGGCCGCGCCGGGCGACGACTTCAGCGACATCGAGGCCATCCTGAAGAAGCACGGGATCTGACGGAGGGCTCGGGACCGCGCCACCGCGGCGCCCCGTGCGGAAGCGGGTGGTGTCCGGAGAGTGAATCGATTCATGCCGGATCAGCTCACCGAAACCCTCGCCCAGGTCCCCCAGCTCGGTATATTCGGGTCGCGCCGCGCCGATCTTGACGGTATCCCGGAGGTCCGGTTAGCGTCGCAAAAGGATTGAAACAATTCAATCCTACGGGGCTCGGTCCGGGCGGCACCATGTGCGCG
>Ga0164308_10000856_pt1 | contig 16427 bp, 11 predicted proteins | sample Whisoiple_246_MG_FD_109983 | JGI IMG/M metagenome (GOLD analysis project Ga0164308, IMG submission 109983) | Soil microbial communities amended with fresh organic matter from upstate New York, USA - Whitman soil sample_246_MG | ecosystem: Environmental > Terrestrial > Soil > Unclassified >...
CGAGCTCGCCGGCGGCCTGGAGGCGCTGCGGGTGCAGTTCGAGCACGGCGATTTCTTCCTCTGCGCGTCCGAGCGGCAACGCGATCTCTGGCTCGGCTACCTGTCCGCCCTGGGCCGGGTCAATTTCGCCACCTATGAGCAGGATTCGACGCTGCGCAAGCTGATCGACCTCGCGCCGTTCGGTATCGATGCCGCACCACCGCTGGCCGACGGGGAGACCGGGGCGATCAAGGGGGTGATCGACGGGATCGGGCCCGACGACACCGTGCTGCTCTGGGCCGGCGGCGTCTACAACTGGTTCGATCCGCTCACCCTGGTCGACGCGGTCGCCGACCTGGCCGTCGAGCTGCCGGCCCTGCGGCTGCTGTTCATGGGCACCAAACACCCGTCGCTGGACGATCTGTCCACCACCGTCCTGCGCCAGGCGATCGAACTCGCCGAGCGTCGCGGGGTGCTCGGCAAACACGTCTTCTTCCGGGAGGGTTGGGTGCCGTACCAGGAACGGGGTCGGTACCTGGCGGACGCCGACATCGGCGTCTCGACCCATGTGCTGCATGTGGAGACCGCATTCTCCTTCCGTACCCGGATGCTGGACTACCTGTGGGCCGGTCTGCCGATCGTCTGCACCGAGGGCGACGAGTTCGCCGGGATCGTCGAACGGGAGGGTCTCGGCCGGGTCGTTGCGCCGGGCGACCGGGCCGGATGGGCCGGCGCGTTACGCGACCTTTTGGCCGATCCCGCGGAACTGGCGGCCTGCCGGGCAGCGTCGGTCCGAACCGCCGAGCGGTTCCGCTGGCCGCGAGCACTCGCACCGTTGGTCGCCTACTGCGCCGACCCATGGCGCGCCCCGGATTCCGGGCGCACCGGGCGCCCCGTCGGGACCGCGACCCGAATCGGCGGCCGGCTCGATGCCCGGATGGCCAGGATGCGCGAGGCGGTCCGGGCCAAGGGTGTCGGCGGTTCGATCGCGGCATGGATCATCCGCACCGCCGAGTCCCTTGTCCGGCCGGTACTGGTCCCGCTCTGGAAGCGGCTGCCCCCGAAGGCCCAGGACCGGCTGCGCCACCTTCGCGGATAAACGACCCGAACACCCCGTTGGATTCCACCATCCGGCCCGGACCGTCCCCCTGCTGCTGACCAGGCGCCCGTCGCTGCGACAGCGCGGGGTGCCGGGCAGGGCCCCGGATGCCGCCTAGGATGCCTTGAGTGCACATCGCCCTGGTTTCGTCCCATTACCCACCCAACTTCGTGTCGGGCGGAACGCTGGTGCCGCAACGCATCGCGGAAGGGTTTGCCGCCAGGGGTCATCGGGTCAGCGTGTTCGCCGGGTCGTTCGAGGACGGGCTGCCCGACATGACCGTCCGGCACGAGATCTCCCCCGGCGGCGTGCAGATCCAGTGGACCACCATCACCGGCATGCTGACCTGGGCGGACGACGTCAACTTCGCCAACGACGACGTCGATGCCGAGTTCTCCCGCTGGCTGGTCCGCACCCGGCCGGATGTGGTGCATTTCCACAACCTGCAGGGCATGGGTGGATCGTTGATCTCCACCGCATCGGCATCCGGTGCCTCGGTGCTGGTCACCATGCACGACATGTGGTGGTGGTGTGCCCGGCAGTTCCTGGTCGATCGCGACCTGCGGCCGTGCGCCTCGGTCGTCGACTGTGGCATCTGCCCGTGCGAACGCAACAACGCCTGGCTGGTGGTCCGGAACCGCCGGCTCTCGGCCCACCTGCGCAATGCCGACCTCGTCCTGGCTCCGTCGTCCACCATGGTCGACCTGCTGTCCGCGAACGGGATCGCACCGGACCGACTGGCCCTTGACGAAAACCCGTCGCCGGACTCGGTCCGGCACGCCGCCGTCCGGCAACCGGACCATGACGGCACCGTGCGATTCGTCTTCGCCGGCGGCAAACACCTGGTCAAGGGCGTCACCGTCGCGGTGGACGCGGCAAGGACGCTCGGCGATCTGACCGGCTGGTCGCTGGACCTGTACGGCGCGCAGGTGCGCAACCTGCCGCCAGGCGTGCGGTCGCTGCCGCCCTACGATTCCGCCGACGTCAGCTCGATCCTGTCCCAGTACGACGTCCTGCTGATGTCGTCGGTGATGCTGGAGTCGTACTCGCTGCTGACCAGGGAGGCCCTGGCCGCGGGTTGCGCCGTGATCACCGGGGACAACCCCGGACCGGCCGAGGTGGTGAAGGACCGGGTGAACGGCCTGGTCGTCGCGCGCGGCGACACCGAGGCGTTCGGCGATGCGATGCGCCGGCTGATCACCGACCGGGACCTGCTCGCGCAGCTGCAGCCACCGCCCGGATCGCTACCGCTGCGCAGGCTGGCCGACCAACTGGACAACCTGCTGCAGCACTACACCGAGCTGATCGAACGACGACGGGTCGCGCTGACCGCGGTGGCGACGGCGGCCGCCGCGGCCGTCGCGGCCGCGACCCACCCGGCGGCCGAGAACCCGGCGCCGACGGTGCTGTCGGCGGGCGACCTGGAGCTGGAGCCGATCGGGCGAGTGCTCATCGTCAGCGGCATCACCGGTGCACCGCTGCGCTACCGGGGTTTCCTGGCCAAGGAGGCCCTCGAGTCCGTCGGCGTGCATGCCGACGTGCACATGTACCGGGACGCCGAGGTGCCGCGCAAGGCCCGTAGCGCCGACGCCGTCGTGCTCTACCGGGTGCCCGCCACCGAGCAGGTGCTGGACCTGGTCAACATGATCCGGCAGCGGCCCGAGCCGGTGCCGGTGCTGTTCGACATCGACGACCTGATCTTCGACCCGAGCATCCGCACGCAGCTGGACCCGATGCTGACCAAGGTCGCCGGTCTCGACCTGGACCTCTACTGGCAGGGCATCCGGCGGTACCGGACCACCCTGGAGGCCGCGGACGCCTACATCGGCTCCACCGCGATGCTCTGCGAGCAGGTCACCGAGCTGACCGGCATTCCCGCTCACCGCTGGTACAACGGTGTCGGTCGTCAGGTCGCCCGGATCTCGGACTTCGAGCTCTACCGCCCGCGGGCATCCGGACCGGTCCGGATGGGCTATCTGTCCGGGACGAACACCCACAACGAGGACTGGGCATTCGTGGAGCCCGCGATCGCCCAGGTGTTGCGCCGACGGCCCGAGGTCGAGCTGTGGATCGGCGGGCTGCTCGACCCGTCCTCCGCGCTGCGTGAGTTCGGCGACCGGATCCGGCGGCTGCCGCTCAAACCGTGGCCCGAGCTGCCCGGGGTGCTACGCGACCTGGACATCAACCTGGCGCCGCTGGAGCCGAACAAGTCCTTCAACGAGGCGAAGAGCGCCATCAAGTGGCTGGAGGCGGCTCTCACCCGCACCCCGACCGTTGCCAGCCCCACGTTGCCGTTCCGCGAAGCGATCACACACGGATCGACCGGTCTGCTGGCGCAGACGGTGGACGACTGGGTGGAGGCCCTGCTGCAACTGACCGACGACGCGCTACTGCGGCACCGGATCGGGCACGCGGCGCGGGAACAGGCGCAACTCACCCTGTCACCCTCGCTGCAGGGCCATCGGTATCTCGAGATCCTCACCGCCGCACGGGAAGCGGTGGCCCGGGACGGGCACAGGGAGATCTTCGCGAACTGGACCCCCGAGGTGCTCTCGGAGCCGTACATCGTGCAACTCACCGACGAGTACGGCCCACCGCCAGGTGGTCTGGAGGTCCGCTCGCAGGGCCTGACCGACACCAGGACCCTGGGCCGGGTCGCCCGGGACTACGGGATCAACGCGATGGAGCTGCTGCGCCGGGACGGCATCGTCAAGACCGCGCGCAAGACCATCTCCGTCGCCGGCACCCTGCCGGCCAGGGCGGCCGCCCGCCGCCGCTGAACCCGCCCCGATCAGGCGTCCGATGGGCGGTCAGCCGCCGGTCGACGCGGTGACGCCGGTGGGCAGCTGGACCGCCACCCAGTCCCGCAGCGCGGCCAGCCCGCGTTGCAGGTCCCACTGCGGCGACCAGCCGAGATCGGCTGACGTCGGGCCGATGTCGCACGTCGCGAACCGGACGTCGCCGTCCCGGAAGGCGCCGGTCACCTCGGGAGCCGGGGCACCGGCGGCCCCGGCAATTGCGCCGGCCAGGTCGGCGATGGTCGAGGTGGTGCCCAACCCGACGTCCAACAACCGGAACCCGTCGTTCGGGGGCGGGGTTGCCGCGGCCGCCGACAACGCATCTGCGACGTCGTCGATGTAGACGAAATCGCGGACCACGGCGCCGTCCTCGTAGAGCGGGATGATCGAGCCGGCCGCCGCCAACCTGGTGAACAACACCACGATCCCGGTGTAGGAGTTGGTGACCGATTGCCCTGGCCCGTAGACGTTCTGCAGCCGGAGGATGGACAGTCCGGTGCCGGTCGCCAGGCACCAGCTGCGCAGGATGTGCTCCTGAGCGAGCTTGGTCGCGCCGTAGACGCTGGTCGGTTGCGCTGCCGTCGATCCGGCCCGGCTGGGCACCCCGTGGCTCGGTTCGCCCGAACTCGGGGTGCAGTCCCACTGCGCCCGCGCCAACTGCTCGTGGCTGCGCGGCGCCGGGTAGAAGAACTCACCCGATGCGCTCTCCCACTGCCCTTCGCCGTACACCGCCCGGCTGGACGCCAGGATGATCTGCGCCGGAATGGTGTTGTGCCGCAACAGGGCGTCGGTCATCACGGTGGTACCGACCACGTTCACCTGGCTGTGCCGGGTGGCCTCGCCCAACGACTGGCCGGTGCCGGTCTCCGCGGCCAGGTGGACCACGAGTTCCGGCCGCACCCGGGAAAGCAGCTCGTCCCAGACCAGTGGGTCGGTGACGTCACCGACGATCAGCTCCACGTCCGGGTGCAGCTCGGCCGGCCGGCTGCGGTTCGGGTGGATCTGCGGATGCAGGCTGTCCAGCGCGATGACCGAGTACCCCTGCCCGACCAGCCGGTGGGACAGCGCACTGCCGATGAACCCGGCCCCGCCGGTGACCACCGCCAGTGGCGTGGTGGCATGGTCGTCGGCCAGTTGTTCCTGCACGCCGGGAGCCTACCTGGGGAGCCTTCCTGGCCTACCATCTGCAGTGATCCATGCCGATCGAAGGAGCCGGGTTGACTCGCGCCACAGTCGCAGTGTGCACGCTGAATCGGGCCGACGTCCTTCGAGGTTGCCTGGCATCGCTGGACAACCAGCTGTTCGACGACGACGACGTCGAGGTGCTGGTCGTCGACAACGGGTCGACCGACCGCACTCCCGAGCTGCTGGCGCAGTGGTCGGCCGACAGTCCGAAGACTCGGCGCAGTGTGCGCGAGCCGCTGATCGGACTGGTCAACGCGCGGAACGCGGCGCTGGCGGCGTCCGATCGGGAAGTGGTCATCTTCATCGACGACGACGCCCTGGCCACCCCGACCTGGGCGCAGGCGCATCTGTCGGCCTACCTGCCGGGCGCCGGCATCGGTTCGGTGGGCGGTCCGATCGGCCTGGTCTGGCCGAGCGGCCGACCGGGCTGGATCACCGAGACCCTCCACCCGTGGTTCAGCGCGCTCGACCTGGGCGATGCCGCCGGGCCCTACCCGAACGAACACGGTCCGTACGGCACCAACATGTCCGTGTGGCGCGAAGCTGCAGTCGCCCTTGGCGGATTCAACCCGCGCTTCGGGCGCCGGGCCGGCAATCTGATGTCCGGGGAGGAGCCCGAGATGAGCCACCGCCTGGTCGAGGCCGGGTGGAAGCTCTACTACGAACCGTCCGCGGCGGTGGTCCAGCAGGTGCTGGCCGAGCGGATCGACCGGGACTGGTTGCTGCGCCGCGGGTGGGCGCAGGGCGTGACCAACGCCCGACTCGCCGTCGACCAGACCGATGGATCGCGACGCACCCGGCTCCGGCAGGCCAAGGACGAACTCAAGCAGGCGGCCAGGCTCTACCGCCGCCGGGACCGACGACCGGACGCCGATCTGGCAGAGATGGTGCTGGTGCGCACCCACACCGGCGCTGCTCGCGAGTTCGTCAGATCCGCGGTGGCGCCGGCGGCGAGGGACGAGTGAGCCCGCGTGCGCCGGGCCTGTCGGTCTGCTGTCTGACGGACAACAATCCGTTGATGGTCGCCGAGGCACTGCGACCGTTCCGCGGCGTCGCCGACGAGATCGTCATCGCCGTCGACAGCTGGGTAGAGCCGTCCACTCTCGGGCCGCTGGCCGAGATCGCCGACACCCTCGTGCGTTTCGACTTCGTCCACCCGCCGGAACGGGCCAGGCCCTGGTTGGTGCAGCTGTGCAGCTACCAGACCGTGCTGATGATCGACGGCGACGAGGTGCCCAGCACGGCGTTGCTGGCACAACTGCCGACGTTGGTCGCCGATCCCGAGCCCGTGCAGTTCCGGCTCGGACGACGCTGGTGCTTCCCGGACGAGCGGTCGTGGCTCGGTGAGCGTCCCTGGTGGCCCGACTACCAGCTGCGGATGGTGCGCCAGGGGCCGCTGCTGGATTTCGACCTGCGGGTGCACGGCGGGGTGCGGCCGGCGCTGCCGGCCCGCTATGTCGACGAGCCGCTCTACCACCTGGTCCATCCGCTGATCCCGTTCGCGCAGCGAAGGGCCAGGGTCCGCGTGTATGCGGCCGACCGCCCAGGACTTGTTGCCGTCGGCGGCGGCCCGATGAACGACACCCTCTACGTGCCGGAACATTTCGCGACCCTGCGGCCGAGACCGACACCGCCGGACGACCTGGTCCTGCTGCGCAGGGTCATGGAGGCCGCCCGCCTCGAACCCGATGCCGGCGGGCCGGCGGTCAACGTCCCAGTGGTCACGACGGCCGAGATCGCCGAGCACATTCCCGCCGACGGCATGGCGGCACAGGGTTACGCGGCCAGCGTGCGGGTGGCCGAACTCGACTGCCGGACCGAGCCCGGCAACGACACCCTGATCGCCGTCGAGGTGACGAACACCGGGACCCTGGCCATCCCCCGGTCGGACACCACCGGCGTCCAGGTTCGCGTAGCGACGAGACTGATCGACACCCGCAGCCTGACCCCGGAATTCGACTGGACGATGACGCCGTTGCCGTGCGACATTCCAGGTGGTGAAACGCGGCTGGCCGAGGTTCTGGTCCGGATCCCGGACCGGAACGGCACGTTCTGGCTCGAGGTCGACCTGATCAACGAACGTGGCCGATGGTTCGGATCTGCGGTCCGTGAAAAAATGCTGGTGACCAGCCGCTGGGGGCGATACGCATCCGACACCGTCTGATGGATCCATGGGCGTCCTGATCGCGACCGACATCACCGACGCATCGGCGTTGCTCGCCGGTGCGCTGTCTCCGGTCGTCGTCATCCCTGTGTACAACGCCTACGAGGACGTCGTCCGGTGCCTGGAATCGGTCGTCACCCACACGTCGTCCAGCGCAGCCATCCTGATCGTCGACGACGGCGGTTCCGATCGCCGGACGGCGCGGCTACTCGAGACGCACGGTGAGCAGATCCCGCACACCGTCGTGGTTCTCGAGCACGACCAGAACCAGGGGTACGTCAGGTCGTGCAACGACGCCTTCCGGGTGACGGCAGGACGCGACGTGGTGATCGTCAACAGCGACGTGGTGGTCGGGGCGGAGTGGCTCGACCGGTTGACCGCGGCGGCCCTGAGTTCGGATTCGGTGGCGACGGCGACGACGCTGACCAATCACGGGACCATCGTCTCGGTGCCGTACCGCAACCACCCGGTGCGCACCCTGCCCGATCACCTGACGCCGGAGCAGGCAGCCCGTCGGGTGGCGGCCGGCAGCCGGATGATGCGGCCGGAGATCCCGACCGGGATCGGGCACTGCCTTTACGTCAAGCGGGCCGTCGTCGACCTCATCGGCACCTTCGACGAGACCTTCTCGCCCGGCTACGGCGAGGAGGTCGACTTCTGCCAGCGGGCGGTCGCCCACGGTTTCCGCCATGTCGTCGCCGACGACGTCTTCACCTTCCACCGCGGCGGCGGCACCTTCGGCCTGCTGCCCGAGGCCCGTCAGCGGCGGGCGCTCCACGACGAGATCGTCCACCAGCGCTATCCCTGGTACACGGACTGGGTCGCACACACCGCGAGCGACAGGGCATCCAGCCTCGCCGATGCCCTGTCGCTCGCCAGGCGGGCCCTGCTCGGTCTCACCGTCGGCGTCGACGCGCTGTGCCTGGGACCGGAGCTGACCGGCACCCAGCTGAACACCATCGAGTCGGTCCGTGCGCTGGCCGCGCGACCGGAGATCGCCCGACTGGTGGTCTTCGTCCCGGAGAACATCGGCCGTTACGCCCTCGAGGTGCTGGCCGACCTGTCGAACGTCGAAACGATCAGCGTGAGCCGATTGGACGCCGTCGGCGAGGGCATCGTCGACGTGCTGTACCGCCCCTACCAGGTGCGCGAACCGGTCGAGCTGGAGTTCCTGCACCGGGCCGGTGACCGGTTCGTCGTGAATCAACTCGACACCATCGCCTACGAGAACCCGGCGTACTTCCACGACACCGCAACCTGGTCCAGGTACCGGGATCTCACCCGGCTGACCCTCGAACTGGCCAGTGGGGTCGCCTTTCCGAGCGCATACAGCCGTGAGTCGTGTCTCCGGCTGAACCTTGCGCGTCACGGTCAACCATCGGCGGTGGTGTCCTCCGGCACGGCCCAGGTGCTGGCCGCGCGATCCGCGCCGATCGACACTGCGCAGGAGATCCGGCCGGGTTTCCTGCTCGGCATCGGGACCTCGTACCTGCACAAGAACCGCCAGTTCACCCTTCAGGTGTGGGCCGAACTCCGCCGACGGGGCTGGGGCGGCCAGTTGATCTTCGCCGGACCGACCCCGCCGTTCGGCAACTCGCTGGCCGCGGAGGCCGAGTTCCTGCTGGGGATCCCCGATCTGCGGCCGGACGTGATCGACGTGGGCGGCGTCACCGAGGAGCAGAAGCTGTGGCTCTACGAAGGCGCGGCCATGGTGCTGTACCCGTCGACGACGGAGGGCTTCGGCCTGGTGCCGTTCGAAGCTGCCCAGCACGGGGTGCCCACCCTGTCCACCCGCAGGGGCAGCCTGGACGAGGTGCTGCCCGCCGACATCCCGGCCCTCGACGGGTTCGATGTCGGGGCCGCCGCCGACCAGGCCTGGAAGCTGCTGCACGACCGGACCGCCGCCCGGGCGTTGTCCGACGCCCTGGCGGCCCGGGCGGTCGAGTTCACCTGGGCGCAGACGGCGCAGCGGCTGGTCGGGTTGTTCGAGGCCGCCCTCGCCCAGCCCCGGGGCCGGATTCTCGAGCTGGAGGGTGAGGGCGGTCGATCGATCAGTGCGACTGCGCCACAGCATCGCCCGGAGCTGAAGTCGGGCGCCCGGCGGCTGGAACACACGGTGCAGGCGGTGATCGACCGGCCGGGCCTCAAGCGGGCCCTCTCGCCGGACGGCTCCCGGCGACAGGCGGCGGCCCGCGGCATGATCGAGTTCGCCAGGCGTCGCCTGCACTGATCTGCCGCTGCGGCCGCGGGTCTCAGCGGCTCAGGTGCAGCTCCCACAGCGTCGTTGCGGCGCGATGCCAACTGAAGTCCCGCGCCCTGGCCAGCCCGCGGTCCCGGAGCCCATCCCGCAGGTTGGCGTCGGTGTGCACGGCGGCGAGCGCGTCTGCGAGTTCCACCGCGTTCTCCCGCGGCGTCACCATCGCCGCACCCGCCGACAGTTCGACGAGGGCCGGGGCGTCCGAGCTGATCACCGGCACCCCGGCCGCGAAGGCCTCCAGGACGGGCAACCCGAAACCCTCGGATCTGGACGGCGCGACCAGCGCGGTGGCGCCCTGCAGCGCGGAGGCCAGGTCGTCGTCGTCCAACCGCCCGAGCAGCCGCAGTCTCTCGGGCGGCACTCCGGCCGCCGCCGCCGTCGCCAACAGATCGACGCCGCCCCAACCAGGTTGCCCGGCGATGGCCAGCACCGCATCGCCGGCCGCCGGCCGGGCGAGCGCCTGGATCAGGACGTCGAGTCCCTTGCGCGGTTCCAGGGTGGCGACGCTGAGGAAGTAGGCCGCCGGCAGCCCCATTCGCTTTCTTCTGGCCATGGCATCCACCGGTGGGTCCATGGCGGTCACGCCGTGCGGCACCACGTGCAGCCGCCGCGAACTGGCCGGGAACAGCCCGGCCAGGTCGTCGGCCACCGCCTGCGACGGGACCACGATCGCCCTTGCCCGCTGCATCGAGCGGCCCACCATGTCCCGGTGCCAGGCCACCCCCTGCGGGCTGAGGGTCTCCGGATGCGTCCAGGGCACCGCGTCGTGCACGGTCACCACGGCGTTGCCCTGCCTGCCCGGCGCGAGCGGGGTGGTGGCGTGCACAGCCGCGCCGCGGACGGTCGGCGGCAGGCCGCGGCGCCAGAGCTGGTTGAGCACCCGATGTCCGGCCGGCAATCGGTGCGGCCCGTCCGCGCCGTCGATCCGGGCCCTGGTCAGATCCCGGTGCCAGGCCGTGACGGTGCGGACCTGCCAGCCCGCCGGAGCGGAGGCCGCCAGCGCCGCGGTGATCTGGGTGGCGTAGCGACCGGTGCCGCCCGGCACCGGGGACAGACACTGCTCGACGATGACGGTCAGTTTCTTGTCGGGCATGTCGCTCACCGTAGGGTGCGGGTCGTGCAAGCCGATCTGGTGGTGGTGGGTGCGGGATTCTTCGGCCTGACCATCGCCGAGCGGTGCGCGGCGGAGTTGGGCCTGCGGGTCGCGGTGATCGACCGGCGGCCGCACGTCGGCGGCAATGCCTACAGCGCGCCGGATCCGGTCACCGGGATCGAGGTCCACCGGTACGGGGCGCACCTGTTCCACACCTCGAACAAGCGAGTGTGGGGGTACGCCAACCTCTTCACCGAGTTCACCGACTACCGGCACCGGGTCTTCACGGTGCACCGCGGCGAGGTGTTCCCGCTGCCGATCAACCTGGGCACGATCAATCAGTTCTTCCGCTCCGCCCTCTCACCCGAGCAGGCAAGGGCGCTGATCGCGGACCAGGCAGCGGAGCGGAGCACAGGGACTGCAGGCAACCTGGAGGACAGGGCCATCGCGTCGATCGGCCGCCCGCTCTACGAGGCGTTCATCCGCGACTACACGGCCAAGCAGTGGCAGACCGACCCTCGCGACCTGCCGGCGGGCACCATCGCCCGGCTTCCGGTCCGGTACACCTACGACAACCGCTACTTCAACGACACGTACGAGGGCCTGCCGGTGCAGGGCTACACCGCGTGGCTGGAACGGATGGCCGATCACCCGCGGATCGAGGTGCACACCGACACCGACTTCTTCGACGACGGACCACTGGGCCGCGGCTCCGTGCTGGGCCGGTTGCCGGTGGTCTACACCGGACCGGTCGATCGGTACTTCGATCATTCCGAGGGTGAGTTGTCCTGGCGCACCGTGGATTTCCGGACCGAGGTGCTCCCGATCGGGGATTTCCAGGGCACCCCGGTGATGAACTACGCCGATCTGGATGTGCCGTTCACCCGGATCCTGGAGTTCCGGCACTTCCACCCGGAACGCGACTACCGCACCGACGCGACGGTCGTCGTGCGCGAGTACTCCCGCTTCGCGGAGCGGTCCGATGAGCCCTACTACCCGGTGAACACCCCGGACGACCGGGCGCGGTTGCTGCGCTACCGGGACCTGGCGGCCGCGGAAACCGGGGTGCTGTTCGGTGGACGCCTCGGCACTTACCGGTACCTGGACATGCACATGGCCATCGGCGCCGCGCTGAGCATGTTCGAGACCGCGCTTCGACCGCATTTTGCCGACGGTGTGCCGTTGACCAGTGGCGGTGTCGATGGATAAGTCGATGGATCAGTCGATGGATGACCCTGTCGTGAACGGCGTCGAACCGATCACGGTCGACGTGGCCCTGCCGTATTACGGCGACGTCGACCTGATGAAGCTCGCGGTGCGCAGCGTTCTCGGCCAGCAGTACCCGCACTGGCGACTGCTGGTGGTGGACGACGGCTACCCGGACCCCGAGCCGGCCAGGTGGTTCGCGCAGGACATCGCCGACCCCCGGGTGAGCTACCACCGCAACGAGGCCAACCTCGGCGCCAACCGGAATTACCGCAAGTGCCTTGATCTGGTCACCGCGCCACTGGTGGTGGTGATGGGCGCCGACGACCTGATGCTGCCCAACTTCCTGCAGGTGGCGGTGGACGCGCTGGCCAGGTTCCCGTCGGCCGCGGTGGTGCAGTGCGGGGTCGCCGTGATCGACGAGCACGGCCGGTTGGTCCGCCCGCTGGGCGACCGGGTCAAGCAGCGGTACGCCCCGAGGGCCGACGAGGCGGTGCTGCTGGCCGGCGAGCAGCTGGCCGGTAGCCTGCTGCGCGCCAACTGGACGTACTTCCCCTCCCTGGCCTGGCGGACGGACACCGTGCGGCGCATCGGGTTTCGCCAGGGCCTGCACGTCACGCAGGATCTGGCGCTGATCCTGGACACCGCAAGGGACGGCGGCGGGCTGGTGGTGGACCCCGCCCTGGCCTTCCTCTACCGCCGCCACTCCGGATCGGACTCCTCGGTGAAGGCGTTGGACGGCAGGCGGTTCGACGAGGAGCGCGAGTTGTTCGCGGCGGAGGCGGCCGATCTCGCCCGCCGCGGCTGGCCGAGGGCTGCCCGGGCCGCTCGCCGGCACGTCACGTCACGGTTGAACGCACTGGTGCTGTTACCCGTCGCGGTGCGGGCCGGTGACCGGGCCGCGCTGGGCAAGCTGGTCCGGCACATCGTCGGCTGACTCGCAGGTAGCGGCTAGCCTGCATCGGTGTCGGACAAAGCCGGACGGGCCGTGGGCTGGATGCTCGGCGGCACCGTGCTGGTGGGCCTGTCGGGATACGTCTACTTCGCGGTCATCGGGCACGGCCGCTTCGATCCGACCATCGCGGCGGCGCTGGCGGCCACCTATCTGCTGTCGAACATCCTGGGGCCGGGGGTGTTCATCGCCGCCGAGCAGGAGGCGTCCAGGGTGATCAGCGCCCAACGGGCCGGCGCCGGTGTCGTCCGCGGCACCGCCCGGCGGCTGGCGCTGATCTGTGTCGCGCTGGGCGTGCTGACCACGATGGTGCTCGCGGCCTGCGCCCCGGTGCTGCTGACCAACGTGTTGGACGGAAACGGTGGACTGCTGCTCGCGCTGCTGCTCGCCGTCGTTGGGTCGGCCGCCGTGTACTACGTCCGCGGGCTGTCCGGCGGGCAGCAGCGATTTCATCGCTACGCGGCGACCACCGGCATCGACGGCGCGGCCCGGATCGCCGCTTGCGTGGCGCTGGCCGCTGCCGGGGCCACCGACCCCGTGGCGTATGCGCTGGCGCTGTGCGCCGGCCCCGCCGTTGCCGCCGTGCTGACCCTCCGCGGGGCCGGCCCACGCACTGCGCGGCCGACCGATCCCAGCCCTGGGGACTCGGCGTCGACCGGCGAACTGCCGACGTTCAGCGGCCTGGGCCGTGGGGTGGCGTACCTGCTGGTGGCCTCGTTCGTCAGTCTGGCGATGGCCAACCTGGCGCCGGTGATCGTCACCGGCATGACCGGCACGGACCCGGTCGCTGCCACCGGCTTCGCCGCCGCCGTCGTGCTGACCAGGGTTCCCCTGCTGCTGATGGGACCGGTTCAGGCACTGATCCTGCCTCGCCTCACGCTGGCCGCCAACTCGGGACGGCTCGCCGACTTCCGCCGGGACACGGCGACCGGATTGGCGATCATCGGCGGTCTGGCCGTGGTGTCGATCGTGGTGGTTGCCCTACTGGGCGGCTGGGCGCTGCAGGTGCTGGTGGGCGCCGAGAACGCCACCGCCTCCACGGGTGTCCTGGTGTTGCTGACCCTGTCGGCAATGCTGCAGATGGCCGTGCAGTTCCTGCAGCCGGCCCTTGTCGCCGTGCGTCGGCACCGGCAGTTGGTCGTCGCCTGGGTCTGCGGCGGTGCCGCGTTCGGCCTGGCGTTCCTGATCCCGCTGGAGCCGATCGATCGCGGGGTGCTGGCCCAGCTGGTCGGGCCGGTGGTGACCCTCGTTCTCGAACTCGTCGCACTGCATAGGGTGATCACCATGACAGCGCACCCGGTCCGGCAGCCGCGATCGTGACCGAGCGGGTGACGGTGGTCGTGGTCAACTGGAACGGGGCGCACCTGCTCGCGCCGTGTCTGGATTCCCTTGCCGCACAGACGGAACCGCACCGGGTGCTGGTCGTCGACAACGCGTCCACCGACGGCTCCGCCGAGGTGCTGGCGCGCTACCCGACGGTCGAGGTGCTGAAGCTGGACACCAACACCGGATTCGCCGGCGGGGCGCAGGCCGGCCTCGAGAAGTGCGGGACCGAGTTCGTCGCCTTCCTGAACAACGATGCCACCGCCGAGCCCGACTGGCTCGCCGGACTGCTCGCGCCGATGGCGGTCGACCCCGGGGTCGCGGCGACCACCAGCCGGATCCTGCTCACTGCCGACGGTCGGATCAACAACGCCGGCGGCGCGGTCACCAAATGGGGCGCGGGATATGACCGCGGCTACGGCGAGCCGGACGGGCCGCCGTACGACGAACCGACCGATGTCGGATTTTTCTGCGGTGGCGCCTGTGCCCTGCGGACATTCGCTGCCAGGGGGCTCGGCGGCTTCCCGGTGCCGTACTTCCTGTACTACGAGGACACCGACCTGTCCTGGCGACTCGGCCTGTCCGGTCTACGGATCCGTTACGCCCCAGCCGCTGTCGTCCATCACCTGCATTCCGCGTCGTCGGACCAGAGCTCGGTCACCTTTGCGTTCCACAACCAGCGCAACCAGTTGCTGACCGTGCTGCGCAACGCCCCTGCCGGCCTGGCCATTGCCTCGCTGCTGCGGTTCCTCGCCATCACCGCGCTCCGGGTCGTGCGACCCGGCAGCGAGCACACCCAGCGGCCGCAGCACCGGCTCCGGGTGCTCGGCGCGGTGCTGCGACTGTTGCCACGCACGCTGAGCCAACGCCGGGCCATCGGCCGGCAGGCCACCGTGTCCCGCAGGGTGTTCCGCCGACGGTGGGTCGGCGCGTCCCCCACAGCCATCCGCTGACACCCACCCGAGCCGGGTCCGCGGCGCACCGGATCTCGAACTTCCGGTTGGGGTGACGCGCCGCCGGGAACCACCTGGACCGGGGACTGACCCCGCCGAGGAGGAGACGTGAACCAATTGCACATGGATCGGTGTTCGGCATGACCGGCGGCACCGCTACGCACATCCCCCCTCGCCCGACCACCCGGGGCGATCTCCTCCGAACCGGAGCGCTGGTGGCGGCCACCGCCGCCCAGGTGTTGGTCCCGGCGATCGGCCCGCTGTTGGGGCAGTCCGAGATCTCTGAGGTCAGCAAGCGGACGAAGAGCATCGTCACTCCGCCGGATTGGGCCTTCGGGGTGTGGGGCCCGATCTTCGCGGCGTCGGCCGGCACGGCTGTGGTGCAGTCTCTGCCGGGTCAACGGACCAGTCAGGCCGCACGCAGTACCGGCTGGTTGTTGGCGGCCGCAGCTGCCGGCAATGCGCTCTGGGAGGCGGTCGCCCAGTCCGGCCGGTACCGGGCCACGCCGCCGATCCTCTGGGGGATCGTTGCCGCAGCCGGCGCCGCGCACACCGTTTTCCAGCGCACCGAGTCGACGCCGGCCTCCCGGTTGGCCGCCGGGAGCAACGGCATGCTGCTGGGCTGGACCGGCCTGGCCGCCTCCATCAACACCGCGGATGTGCTGCTGGACGTGTTGGCGATCGACCCCGACACCCGACGCGGGCAGGCTTTGTCGCTCGGGCTGGTCGGCGCCGCGGCGGCCGGCGTCACCGCGGTCGTCGCGGCCAGCAAACGGGCCGCCGCGCCGGTTGCCCTGACCACGTCCTGGGGCCTGACCACCCTTGCCACCAACACCGGTCGGCCACCCGTCAGGGCCACCGCGTGGGCGGCCGCGTCAAGCGTCGTCGGTGGGGTGCTCACCAGGTTCGCCCGCACGAAGCGGAAGCTGAACCTGCTCGGGTGACGCCTCCCATCGGACCACCGGTTCAGCGGATCGCGCTAGTCCACCGGCCCCGGGTCACGAGCGGGCCGGCCGGTGAACCTGGCCCCGACGAGGCCTTCGGAGGCATCCCAGATCCGCCGGGCATCGTCCATGTTCTTCACCGGTGACCACAGCCGCTGCGCTGGTCGGGTTCGCGCCGGAGCGGCCCGAGGTGGCCCCGGTGCGGGCTCTGAGCAACTCCTCGGACACGAGTCGCAGTGTCTGAGCACCACGCGGTGCTACTGCACAACGTCCCGGGCCGTTGCCAGGTGACACCGGATGGTGCTCAGTGCCTTGGCGCGGGAGCTGACCGGTCGCCGCCGTGACGTTCGATGCCGACACGCTGACGCCGGTGGCCTGCGGCCCTTGGGGGAGTACTCGACCCTTGGCTGTCGGCCCGCTGCCAGGGTCTTCCCGTCACTGACCCGAACTGCGCTCCCTGCGCAACCGGCGGGA
>Ga0164308_10000857_pt1 | contig 16427 bp, 18 predicted proteins | sample Whisoiple_246_MG_FD_109983 | JGI IMG/M metagenome (GOLD analysis project Ga0164308, IMG submission 109983) | Soil microbial communities amended with fresh organic matter from upstate New York, USA - Whitman soil sample_246_MG | ecosystem: Environmental > Terrestrial > Soil > Unclassified >...
AACGGTTCGGCGAGTTCGTTGACCGTCGCCGGACCTCGGCTGAGGCGGGCGATGATCCGTCGACGCACCGGGTCGGCCAGCGCGGTGAACGCACGGTCGAGCCGGTCGTCCGCGGAGGGGTCCACGATCACCTCATCAACCTTTCCCTTTATCAACGTGTTGATTGATTACCACACCAATTTAGGTCGCCGATCGAGGCCGTGTCAAGAGGGCGGCGTGGAAAGTTGCAGCGGGAAAGTGATCGACGGCAGCAGCGGTCAGGCCGATCCGGGCTGCAGTTGCGCCAGCACCTCGAGATAGTGCGGGTTGTACATGACGCCCAGGATGTTGCCGAAGGGATCGACGACGGAGGCCGTGATGAAACCGGCTCCCTGGTCACGTGGCGCGGCCAACTGGGTGGCGCCGAGATCCAGCAGTCGCTGCAGCGTTGCGGGCACATCGTCGACGTGCCAGAACACCGTCTCACCGGCCGGTCCGCCCGCCGGGTCGGCCGGCGCGTAGCGCGCATCGATGATGCCGAGTTCGTGCTGGTAGTCACCGATCCGGAACTCGACGTACCCCGGCTTCTCGGTGAAATACGGTTCGATGCCGAGGAATTCGGTGTACCACTGCCTGGCCGCGACAAGATCGGCGGCATAGAACGACACGGTGCTCAGCCCTCGTAACATGTCCTGCTCCTTCGATGTCGAGGTGGCGGAATCGCTGCGATCCCACCGCGATGACTCCACTATCTCGCACAAAGTGCTCACCTTCTGCGCACTTTTCCTGCGACACTTCTCCGGTGCGTGCAGATCGGTTGGTGGCGACCCTGTTGGTGCTGCAGGCGCGTGGCCGGGTGACAGCGGCGGAGCTCGCCGACGAGCTCGAGATCTCCGTCGCGACGGCCCGGCGGGATCTGGACGCGCTGTCGACTGCCGGCGTGCCGGTGTACCCACAGCCCGGCCGGGGCGGTGGCTGGTCGCTGGTGGGCGGTGCCCGAACCGATCTCACCGGGCTCACTTCGGACGAGGCGCAGGCGCTGTTCCTGCTGGCGGGGCCGGCGGCCGCGGTCACCCCGGCGGTCAAGTCCGGACTGCGCAAGCTGGTTCGGGCGCTCCCGGACACCTTCCGAGGGGATGCCGAAGCGGCGGCCGGCGCGGTGATGATCGATCCGTCCCGGTGGGGAGAGCACGGGCGGGAGTACCCGGAGCTGATCGGCGATCTGCAGGCCGCGGTCGTCCGCCGCCGCCGTGTCCACCTGACGTACACGAACCGCACCGGTGACCACACGGCGCGGCTGGTCGACCCCTGGGGTCTGGTCGACAAGGACGGCATCTGGTATCTCATCGCCGGCACCGAAAACGGGCGGCGCACCTTCCGCGTCGATCGCATCGTGCACGCGGAGATCACGACCGAGCCCGCGGACCGGCCAGCCGATTTCGACCTGTCGCAGGAATGGGATCGCGTGGTCGAGGTGGTGGAACGGCAGCGGGGGGCCACCGTTGCCGTCGTCGTCATCGCGCAGCGGTGGGAACCGGTGCTGCGCGACATGTTCGGCCGACACTTCGAGCTCGACGGTCCGGCGGGCGACGGACTGGTGCGCGTCCGGGTCTCCGCGCCGACACCGCTGATGGTCGCCCAGAATCTGGCGGGCTGGGGGGCAATGATCGATGTCGAGGGACCGGACGAGGTCCGGGCCGAACTGGCCAGGCTCGGCGCCGAACTCGTCGACAGGTACGCGGTGTCCGGGACGAAAGCAGGAACGGCCGGACCGGCCGTCGCCCCTGTTGGCTGACCGGGGATGATCGGGGGATGTTCCTGGACGAACCGCCGCCCTCCGATCTGTCCGCGCAGCTGTATCAGGAGGATCGGGACAGTGGCGGCTATGTCGACAATCTGACCCGGCTGTGGTCCTGGCGACCCGACGCCATGGTGGCGTTCTACGACGCCAGAGCGGTCCTGCTGGACGGATCCGGGCTGTCCCCGGTCGACGTGGCGGTGATCAACACAGCAACTGCCGGCGCCCGGACCGACTCCTACTGTGCGCTGGCGTGGGGGACGAAGCTCGCGGACCAGACGGACGCCGAGACGTCGGCCCGGGTGCTGTCCGGTCCGGTCGACGACCTGGACGAGCGCACTGCCGCGCTGACGCGGTGGGCGAGATCTGTCGCCGTCGACCCCAACTCGACGACGCCGGCCGATGTCGACCGGTTGCGTAGCGTCGGATTGACCGATCGGCAGATTTTCGAAGTGACGATGCTGGCCGCCTGGCGGCTCGCCTTCTCCACGGTGAACGATGCGCTCGGGGCTCGGCCAGACGCCCAACTCGCGCAGCGGGCACCGGCCGAGGTGAGATCTGCGGTGAGCTACGGTCGTGCCGTCGCCGAAGAAGCCTCCACCTGAGCCGATCTCGGCAGTCGGGCGCCGGCCGGGCAGGTTCAGTGGGCCGCGATCAACAGGTCGATGCCGGCGGTGTACCGGCCAGCGCTCCCGACAGGAACGACATCACCGACGCCATCGCATCGATCGCGATGGTCCCGTGGGTGCTCTGCGGAAACTGCTGCAGGGTCACGTGTTCGCCGGCGGCGCAGAGCGTGGAGACGAACTGCTTCGTGGCGGCCGGCAACACCAGGGTGTCCGCCCCGCCCTGCGCCACGAACAGCGGGACCCCCAGCGGTACGGCACCCGGGGTGTTGTCCGCGAGCAACTGAGCCCACGGATCGGTGGTGGCGGGATCGTGCGCGACATAGCGGCCCACCAGCTTGTCCGCCTCGGCGTGCAGCTCATCGCCCTGCCCGATCAGGCAGAGTTCGGCCATCCCCGGCGTCGCCGCCGCGCCCTCCGGGGTCAGGATCTGGTCGAGGGAGAGCCCCGGAACCGTTGCGCTGTAGACGGATTGATACGCGGCGTAGGCGTAGGAGCCGAGGGTGACCCCGGAGGCATCGGCATTGTGGTCGTCCAGCAGGGTGCCCAGATCCGCCGCCGGCGCGGCCACCGCGACGCCCCGCACTCGGAGGTCAGGGGCATAACTGTCCGCCGCCTGCCCGGCGAAGAGGACGGCCTGGCCGCCCTGCGAGTGTCCCCAGAGCAGCACATCGCTGTCCGTCGTCACCCCGGTCTCGGTGATGTTCCGCGCCGCCCGCACGGCGTCCAGCACGCTGTTGCCCTCACTGGTGCCGATCAGGTACGAGTTCGGCCCATCTACGCCCATCCCGGGATAGTCCGCGGCCGCGACGACATAACCGGCGGCCAGCAAGTCGCTCAGTCCCTCCATCAGGTCGAACGGGTCGATCCCGTTCGACGGAGCGCACTTCGGCGCAGCACCGGTCGTCGGGTGCCCCCAGCCGACCACCACCCGGCCATCGGCCGGCGCGGGGGAGTCCGGGCCGACAACGACCCCGGACACCACGATGTCGGCGCCGGTGACATCGGTGGTGTGGTAGAGCACCCGCCAGGCATTGGTGTTCGGCGGCGCGCTCTGAAGCTTCTCGGTTCGCACGACGTCCCCGGGCTTACCGGCCGGTACCGGCGAGGGCAAGACGTAGAACGGCGGTGCGGTGGCCTCTTCCAACGCGCCCTCGGCCACCCGCCGATCGGCGGTGTAACTGCAGGCGGTGAGGGCGAGCAGGACTGCGACCAGCACGAACCCGGACCACGACCGCCTCGAGGTAGCACGGATCATTCTGCGCGCCGTCCTTCCAGCGGGCGGGTACCGATGACGACCGTCGCGCCGTACTCGTCGGAAACGACCGTGTCCGACGTCAAGCCGTTCCGCGCGAAGATCTCCACGGCCGACGGCGCTTGCTGTTCGCTGGTTTCGACCAGTAGATGGCCACCGGGTGCCAGCCACTCGGCGGCCGCGGCGCTCACCCGGCGCAGTACCGACAATCCGTCAAAGCCGCCGTCGAGTGCCGCCACGTTCTCGTACAGCCGCGCCTCCGGCGGCATCAGTGCGATCGCATCGGTGGGTACGTAAGGAACGTTGGCCGTTAGAATCTCCACCCGCCCCTGCAGCGCTGCCGGCAGCGGCTCGAAAAGGTCGCCCAGGTAAACGGTCCCGGCGCTGCCGATGTTCTGTCTCGCGCAGTCCACGGCGGCTGGATCGACGTCCGCGGCGTGCAGCTCGACCCGACCTGCCGCTGCCACCAGGGCGATCCCGATAGCGCCTGTTCCGCAACACAGATCGACTGCCAGCACGGTGTGCGACGTTGCCGTCAACCGCGGGCGGATCAGGTCGACGGCGCATTCGACCAGGAACGCGGTCCGGCGGCGGGGCACGAAAACCCCTGGCGCCACGGCGATCCGTAACCCGCAGAACTCCGCCCACCCGAGGACCTGTTCCAATGGTTCGCCCGCGACCCGTCGCCCGGTCAGTTCGGACAACTCGGCCGGGCCATGCGCCGCCGCCAGCAGCAGGTCGGCCTCGTCCTCGGCGAAGACGCATCCGGCGGATCGCAACGTCCGTACCAGATCGTTCGCGACGGCGGACGTCGGAGGCGACATTCAGACCTTCTCTCACCTGATCGGCCCCCGGGGGACCCGAGCGCACCGGCAGGTCGAGCTTACGATGCCCCATCGGCGCGGAAAGGCCGCTGCTTGTCCGGCGCAGTAGCGTGAGGCACGGTCCGCAGGTCACAGCCCGCGTTCCGGGTCGCGGCCGGCGCTTCGACGGACACGAAAGGGACCTCGTGGCAACGAATTCCGCATCCATCGACGACTACATCGCAGCGTTGCCACGCGACGTGCAGGAGATTCTGCAAGAAGTCAGGCGGACTCTGCACGAGGCCGTTCCCGGTTCCGGCGAGACCATCAGCTACCAGATGCCGACGATCACGGTGAACGGTCGTTCGTTGGTGTACTTCGCCGGCTGGAAGAAGCATGTCGGGATGTACCCGATTCCAGAGGGAGATGCGGATTTCGACCGGGACAGCGCGCCATACCGGGCGGTGCAGAGCACCTTGCGCTTTCCCTATTCCAAGCCCATCCCGTATGACCTGATCGCCCGGATGGCGGTGCTCCTGGTGAACCAGCGGGATGGTGATCGCACGTGACGGACCTGACGATGTTGACCAGAGCGGTGACGGTGGCCGGGCAATCGCGGGAGCACGGCAACCACCCGTTCGGCGCTGTGTTGGCGGATTCCGCCGGTCGGGAGCGGCTGTCGGCCGAGAACACCGTGGTGACCGGATCAGATGCCACCGGGCACGCCGAGACCAATCTGGTCAGGTTGGCCAGCGCTGCGTACAGCGTCGACGAGTTGGCCGGAATGACGCTGTACACCAGCACCGAACCCTGCGCGATGTGTTCCGGCGCGATCTACTGGTCGGGCATCGGAGCGGTGGTGTACGCACTGAGCGAGGAGGAGTTGTACGCGATGACCGGCGCCGATGCGAACAACCCCACGCTGGTCATGCCGTGCCGGACGGTCTTCGCGGCCGGTCGGCGACCGATCTCGGTGGCGGGACCGTTCGACCTGGCCAGTGCCCGGGAGGTGCACGCCGGGTTCTGGAAGCCGTGACACCCGGCGTGCGCGTGATCAGGACTGTGACCCGGCGATGTTCACCAGCCAGCTGATGCCGAACTTGTCGACGAGCATGCCGAAGGTGTCGCCCCAGGGAGCCTTGTCGATCGGCATGGTGATCGTCGCCCCGTCCGCCAGCTTGTCCCAGTAGCCACGAAGTTCGGCCTCGTCCTCGCCGCTGAGCGAGACCGAGACGTTCCCGCCGGGGGAGAACTCCATCCCGGTCGGGGTGTCGGCCCCCATCAGCGTGAGCCCGTTCGCACTGTCGAGCTGCCCGTGCATGATCTTGCCGGATTCCGCGGGGTCCTGGCTGGCGCCGTAATCGCCGAAGGTGCTGAGATTCAGTTCGCCGCCGAAGACGTCTTGGTAGAACTCCATCGCCTGCCTGGCGTTGTCGCGGAAGCTGATATACGGGTTGAGGCGGGTCGGCATCTGATCAACCGTTCTGCTGGAGCGGATCTGGACGGGCACAGTATCGACGGGCCTCCGATGTCGCACAAGAGTACGGAGCTCCGCGGATCAGTCGTAGCACCGCAGATAGTCGACAACCAGTTCCGGGACGGCGGTGTCGTCGCCGCCGCCGGTTCTGTCGGGAAAGTCGAACACCGCGATCATCATCTGCATCGGGTAGCGCGGCGGGTCGGCGCACGTCCTGATCGCTTGCCCGTCGACGAAGAACTCGACCTGATCGGCCGTCCAGTCGACCGCGTACGTGTGGAAATCCCCGAGGTCGATCGGCAGCCGGACCGCCTCGAAATCCTCGGCGACGGCTGGATCGCGGAACGAGTGCAGCCCCATCCCGACAGCCGTCGACCCGCCGGGTTCGACGGCATCGCCGAACATCTCGGTCACACAGATCTCGGCGCTGCGTTCCGGGCTGTCCTCCAGTCCGACCGGGCCGGAGAAGTTGCCCGACTGGATCCCGGACACCCGCAACGGTGCTGGGTGCACCTGGGGAAGCCACCGGCCCTGGTCGGTCGGGATGCGGAGATGGAGACAGGAATCGTGGATGTCGTAGGACGCGGCCGTCGCGGCCAGCGATCCCCAGGCCGGCAGGTAGTGCGGCAGCCACACAGCGAGGTTCAGTTCCGCCGCGTCGAAATGGTCCTCGAAGACCAGCCGGCGGCCGGCGGATCGATCAGCTGTCGTCACCGTCCCATGATGGCCGAATCAGCCGGCCAGCAACTCGACCGGCGTTTGGGACAGGAAGATCTTCTCGCGGCGCTTCCCACGACGCAGGTAGGACACCCTGGTCAGCGGGTAGCCGTAGGCGGCGGAACCCCTGTTGTCACACGGTCCGAGCTGATCGACCTCATCGAGCTGAACGGCAATATTGTGCAGGCGCACTGCAGCACCGGGTTCAAGGGTGGCGAGGGTGGCCGTTCGGTTGTCTTCTCTTTCTTTGTTGTGGTTCATGTTCCATGGACGCGGCGAGCACCCGACAGGTTGTCCGGCACGTCGGCACTACTGTGTACCTGTGTTCGATATTCGCCTCTGCCCAGAGTCGACGACCCGCTGTGTGAGCCGTCACCCGGAAGATGTGGGGTGTCAGGTGCTTCGGCGAACCGGTTCGGTCGGTCGATCCGAGTACCCTTTGTTCGCGGACCTGTGCGCCGTCGCTTGCGCACCCGGCCCCGCTGGGCCGGCACCGAAGAAGTCCGGAACCGCCGACGACCGGAGAGGGGAGAGCACGTGGCAGAGCACCCTGCTCTCCGACCCGATGCCGGGCCGGCGCTGACCGAATTGTTGAACAACCGGATCCTGGTGCTCGACGGCGCCATGGGGACGATGATCCAGCGCTACACCTTCAGCGAGGCCGAGTACCGCGGCGAGCGGTACGCCGACTGGGGCCAGGATCTGAAGGGCAACAACGACCTGCTGTCGCTGACCCAACCGGACGCGATCAGCGAGATCCACCGGGCCTACCTGCGGGCCGGATCAGACCTGATCGAAACCAACACGTTCAACGCGCAGCGCATCTCGCTCGCCGACTACGGCATGCAGGAACTGGCCTACGAGCTCAACTTCGAATCCGCCCGGCTCGCCCGTGCCGCCTGCGACGTCGTCGAGGCCGAGGACCCGCGTCGGCCACGATTCGTCGCGGGCGCCCTCGGGCCGACCAACCGCACCGCATCGATCTCGCCGGACGTGAACGACCCGGGAGCCCGGAACGTCACCTATCAGGAACTCGTCGATGCGTACCTGGAACAGGCGAACGGACTGGTCGACGGCGGCGCCGATCTGCTGCTGATCGAGACCATCTTCGACACCCTGAACGCCAAGGCCGCGATCTTCGCGGTCGAGACCCTGTTCGAGGAACGCGGCCGCCGCTGGCCGGTGATGATCTCGGGAACGATCACCGACGCCTCCGGGCGCACGCTGTCCGGCCAGGTCACCGAGGCATTTTGGAACTCGATCCGGCACGCCGGCCCGTTGCTCGTCGGCTTGAACTGTGCCCTGGGTGCGGCCGAGATGCGCCCCTATCTGGCCGAGATCTCCCGGCTGGCCGACTGCTTCGTGTCCTGCTATCCGAATGCCGGGCTGCCCAACGCGTTCGGTGAGTACGACGAGGCACCCGACCAGACCGCCGCGATCGTGCGGGAGTTCGCCGAATCCGGTCTGGTGAACCTGCTCGGCGGATGCTGCGGCACGACCCCGGAACACATCGCCTCGATGGCGGCCTGCGTCGACGGGGTCGACCCGCGCACGCCCGCCGAACCGGACCCGGCCTGCAGGCTGTCGGGCCTGGAGCCGCTGAACATCACCGCCGATTCGCTGTTCGTCAACGTCGGCGAACGAACCAACATCACCGGCTCGGCGAAGTTCCGCAACCTGATCCGCGACGGCGACTACAACGCTGCCCTCGCAGTGGCTCGCCAGCAGGTCGAGAACGGCGCCCAGATCATCGATGTCAACATGGACGAGGGGATGATCGACGGCGTCGCGGCAATGGATCGGTTCATCAAGCTGATCGCCTCGGAGCCGGACATCAGCCGGGTCCCGATCATGGTCGACTCGTCCAAATTCGAGGTCATCGAGGCCGGCCTGCAGTGCGTCCAGGGCAAACCCATCGTCAACTCGATCTCCATGAAGGAAGGCGAGGAAAGGTTCCGCGCGCACGCGCGGTTGTGCCGCAAGTACGGTGCGGCGATCGTCGTCATGGCGTTCGACGAAGACGGCCAGGCCGACAATCTCGAGCGCCGCCGCACCATTTGTGAACGGGCGTACCGGATCCTGGTCGACGAGGTCGGGTTCCCCGCCGAGGACATCATCTTCGATCCCAACATCTTCGCGGTGGCCACCGGTATCGAGGAGCACGCGAACTACGGCCTCGACTTCATCGAGGGCACCCGCTGGATCAAGCAGAACCTGCCGGGGGCACTGGTATCCGGTGGGGTGTCGAATGTCTCGTTCTCGTTCCGGGGCAACAATGCCGTGCGCGAGGCGATCCACGCGGTGTTCCTCTACCACGCGATCGCCGCCGGCATGGACATGGGCATCGTCAACGCCGGTGCCCTGGTGGTCTACGACCAGGTCGACGAACGGCTGCGCGACCGGATCGAGGACGTCGTCCTCAACCGGCGCCCGGACGCTGCCGAGCGACTGTTGGAGATCGCCACCGAGTTCGCCGGGGCCGGCAAGAAGCTCGAGGCCGCCGATGAGCAGTGGCGTCAGCTGCCCGTCGACGAGCGGATCACCCATGCTCTGGTCAAAGGCATCGACGCCTACGCCGAGACCGACACCGAAGAGCTCCGGCTGCTGATCGAGGGCCGCGGCGGCCAACCCATCGAGGTCATCGAGGGCCCGCTGATGGCCGGGATGAACGTGGTCGGCGATCTGTTCGGGGCCGGCAAGATGTTCCTGCCTCAGGTGGTGAAGTCGGCCAGGGTGATGAAGAAGGCGGTCGCCTACCTGATCCCGTTCATCGAGGCAGGCAAATCGCCGGAGGATGCCGGCCGTTCGAACGGCACGGTCGTGATGGCGACGGTCAAGGGCGACGTCCACGACATCGGTAAGAACATCGTCGGAGTCGTTCTGCAGTGCAACAATTATGACGTCATCGATCTGGGCGTGATGGTTCCGGCGCAGAAGATCCTGGACGCCGCCAAGGAACACGACGCCGACGTCATCGGGCTCTCCGGCCTGATCACCCCGTCGTTGGACGAGATGGTCAACTTCGCCAGTGAGATGGAGCGACAGGGGTTCGAGATCCCGCTGATCATCGGCGGGGCGACCACGTCCAGGGCGCACACCGCGGTCAAGGTGGATCAGAAGTACCACGGTCCGGTGATCTGGGTGAAGGACGCCTCCAGGTCGGTGCCGGTGGTGGCCGCACTGCTGTCCAACGAGCAACGGCCGGCGTTGCTCGCGGACGTCGCTGCCGACTACACCTCGCTGCGGGAGCGGTACGCGGCCCGGAAGGACGCCAAGGTCATCCTGCCGATCAAGGACGCCCGGGCGGATCGGACCCCGATCGACTGGACCGGTTACCGGCCACCGCGCCCGCGGTTGCTCGCCCAACAGGCTCCGGACGTGCACTACCAGGGCGAACGGCGGGTGACCAGTGCAACCCAGTTCGTCAAGACCTTCCACCACTACCCGCTGTCCGAACTGCGCGAGTACATCGACTGGCAGCCCTTTTTCAACGCCTGGGAGATGAAGGGCAAGTTCCCCGACATCCTGAACAACCCGGCATCGGGGGAGACCGCGCGCCGACTCTGGGACGACGCCCAGGTGATGCTGGACGCGATGATCGCGGAGAAGTGGGTCCGCGCCGATGGGGTGTTCGGGCTGTTCCCCGCGAGCACGGTCGACGATGACGACATCGAGGTCTACACCGACGAGCACCGCACGCAGGTGCTGACCACGCTGCGGCAGGTTCGCCAACAGACGGAGCACCGGCCAGGGGTGCCGCATCGATCGTTGGCCGACTTCGTCGCCCCGAAGTCCACCGGCCTGCACGACTATGTCGGTGCGTTCGCGGTGACCGCGGGCCTGGGCATCGGCGACAAGATCCGCGAGTTCAAGACGGCGCTGGACGACTACAGCGCCATCCTGCTGGAATCGCTCGCCGACCGGCTCGCCGAGGCCTTTGCAGAGCGGTTGCACGAGCGGGTCCGGACGGAATTCTGGGCGTACCAGCCCAACGAGAACCTCGACAACGCCGCGCTGATCCAGGAACGCTATGTCGGCATCCGGCCGGCACCGGGATACCCGGCCTGCCCGGAGCACACCGAGAAGGCGACCATTTGGGACCTGCTGGATGTCGAGGAGAACACCGGCATCGAGCTGACCGAGAGCATGGCCATGTGGCCCGGCGCTGCGGTCAGCGGTCTGTACTTCTCCCACCCGCAGTCCCAGTACTTCGTCGTCGGGCAGATCGGCCGGGATCAGGTCGAGGACTATGCCAAACGCAAGGGCTGGACCGTGGCCGAGGCCGAGCGCTGGCTGTCGCCGAACCTCGGGTACCGCTCGGACAACGAATAGTCCTGCGATCCTTGCGTCTCCACCAGGTGGAGACGCAAGGATGTGGTCATGCAGGACGGTGACTTGTCGATCGGAGATCTCGCGCGGCGAACCGGGCTCACGGTGACGGCGATCCGGTTCTACGCCGACCACGGCATCATTCCGACGAGCGGTCGTAGTTCGGCCGGTCACCGACGGTTCGGCGCGGATGCGGTGGCCCGGTTGGTGATCGTGCGGGCTTTGCGCGGACTCGGTGTCGACCTGCCGACAATTCGCCGGGTGCTCGCCCGGGAGGTCTCGATGGCTGCCGCCGCGGCCGACCGGTTGCCCGTGCTGGACCGACAGATCCGGAGCCTGCAACAGCAACGAGCGGCATTGAGTCTGCTTGCGCAGCAGCACGTCAGGGACGAAGGGGTGGATGCGGTGCAACACGATTCGGTACCGAACACGGACGACGCCGACCGGCTCATGGACGACTTCTTCGACAGGGTTCTGAGGAACATCGATGCGGGTCCGGAATGGGTGGGGATCGTCCGTTCGATGACTCCGGTGCTTCCCGCAGACCCGGCCGCAGAGCAGGCGCTGGCCTGGGTCGAGTTGGTCGAGATGCTGCAGGACAACGACTTTCGCGAGTTGATCCGGGTCATCGCCGAATCGTTCGCGGCCGAACGTGCAGCCACCCGGGCAGGGCCGCCCCGGCGGGACGCGGTGACCAGGATCCGGGACCGGGTCCGTCCGGTGCTGGCGGCCGGCGTCGAACCGACCTCGCCCGACGCCCTGGCGGTGATCGATGCGCTCGCCGCCGGGTACGCGTCCGCCGTGGGCCGCCGGGACGACGACGATCTGCGACTCGACCTGATGCACCACCTTGCCACCGTGAACGATCCCCGCAGGGACGCCTACTTCCGCCGACTGTCGGTGGTCAACGGCTGGCCGCCGCCGAGCGACCTGGGTCCCGAGCTCGACTGGACCGTCAGGGCGTTGCGCGCCCGGATTCCGGCCTGAGCCGTCATGAATCTGCCCGGCTGACAGACCGGATCAGCTCGCTGGACGCCACCCGAGCGCAGGCCCCAGCCTGGTCGCGATGTCGGTGAGGATCTGCACGTAGTCGTCGTGCTCGAAGCTGAACGGGAGGGCGAAGGCAACCTCGTCGATCTCCCGGAAAGCCGCGTGACCGTGCAGCATCTCGGCGATCCGATCGGATTCGCCGACCAGATCCGCGGCGAACATCATCCGCGCCGGCCCCTGGGGGTTCGCGGTGCGCGCAAGTCGCTGATCGGCGTAGCGCTGGTATTTCTCCCGTTGGTCCGCGGTCGCGGAATCGGTGGGGATGACGACCAGTCCCTGGGAGACCCGCGCCTTCTCGCCTGCCGGATGGTGGCCCCGGAAGGCGCGGATGTGCGACAGCTGGATCTCGGCGAAGTCGGTCGACTCCTCAGCACGAACCACGCTGCTGGCCAACAGGTTCAGACCCTGTTCACCGGCCCATTGGGCCGAACGTAACGAGGCGCCGCCGTACCACAGTCGTCCGGCCAGTCCGGGGGAGTGCGGCTGCACCCGGTCGGAATAGACCTCGATGCCCTCCACGCCACTGAAGTCGGTGACCGGTTCGCCGCGGATCGCGCGGAGCAATCGGAGAACCCGCTCGTAACTGAAGTCTTCCTGCTCTGCCGTATCCGGATAGAGCGCGGTCTTGACCAGCTCGAACTTCATCGGCGGGCCGACGCTGACCCCCGGATTCAGACGTCCACCGGACAGCACATCGACCGTCGCGAAATCTTCGGCCAACCTCAGCGGGTTCTCCCAGCCGAGAGGCGTGACGGCGGTACCGAGCTCGATGCGACTCGTTCGTTGGGTGGCCGCGGCCAGAACGGCGATGGGCGACGAGATGCCGTACTGCAGATGCCGGTGCCGAACCCAAGCGCTGTCGAAACCCAACCGTTCACCGAGTTCGATGATCCGCAGCGTCGACTCGTGGCCGGCCCTGGGCTGTTCCGGGTCGAACAGGCCGATGGTCAGGAACCCCAACCTGATCAGTGGTTCACCGGGAGCTGGCATGGCGCCTCCTTTGTCGAACACATTCTTCCCGCAGGGCATCGGCACCCCATGCCCGCCCCCGCACTGTTCTGCGAAGAAAAATTCCGGAGGGAGATTCGCGATCTGTCGGATCTGGGCGGGGGTGTTCGTAGCAGGAGTGACAAGCCGCCCACGGCGGCAACGAGAAGGCCGAAGGAGCCGACGATGAAGCTGATGACCATGACCCAGGTGAGGGTGCAGGTCTTCCGGCCGAACGGGAGCCCCCGCTACCCGGCCCGCTGAGGTAACCCGCTATGAACAGCAGCGGCGACGAACGATTCAAAGAACCACAGCGAGAGGATCGTCAGATGCAGTACTTGATTTCCGTGATCGATGACGGCACCGGCCCGGAAACGGCGACCGAGGATGCGGCCATCGACGTGTTCAACGACCGACTCAAGGCCGAGGGCTACTGGGTGTTCGCCGGCGGCCTCGGTACGCCCGACCCGGCCACCGTCGTCGACAACCGCGGCGCCGAAGTGGTGGTCACCGACGGGCCGTTCCTGGAGTCGAAGGAGTATCTGGTGGGCTTCTGGATCATCCAGGCCCCCGACTTGGACGTCGCGTTGGAACTTGCCGCCGAGGGATCGAAGGCCTGCAACCGGAAAATCGAGGTGCGGCCGTTCCTATGACGGCGGCCCGCGTCCAGGACGAGATCACCCGCACCCACCGCGAGCAGTGGGCGCGCGTGGTCGCCGCCCTGACCAGGAGGTTCGGCGACCTCGACATCGCCGAGGAGGCGGCAGCGGAAGCATTCGTCGCCGCCGTCGAGCGGTGGCCGGTCGATGGCGTTCCGCCCAATCCGGGGGCCTGGCTGACGACCACGGCGACCCGCAAGGCCATCGATCGGATCCGCCGGGAGAACAAACGCTATGACAAGCACAAGGAGGCTCACGTGGTGTACGACAACGATCCGTCCGAGCCTTTCGGCGCCGTCGACGACGAGGTACTCCGGCTGATCTTCACCTGCTGCCACCCGGCCCTCGCGATGCAGACCCGGGTGGCCCTGACCCTGCGGATGGTCGGCGGTCTGACCGTGCCCGAGATCGCCAGAGCCTTCCTGGTGTCGGAGACCACGATGGGGCGGCGGGTGACTCGCGCCAAGGACAAGATCAGGGTCGCTCGCATCCCGTACCGGGTGCCGGCGACGAAGGATCTGCCGGCCCGCGTTTCCGGCGTTCTCGCGGTGCTCTATCTGGTCTTCAACGAGGGCTACCTGGCATCCGGGCCCGACACTGATCCCGTCCGGCTCGACCTCACGGCGGAAGCAATCCGGCTCACCCGGTTGCTCCGTGAACTCCTGCCGCAGGACGGCGAGGTGGCCGGGCTACTGGCACTGATGCTGTTGACCGAGGCCCGCAGCCGGGCACGGGTCTCGGCGAGCGGCGAGCTGATCGCCCTCGACGAGCAGGACCGCAAAGCCTGGGACTCGGCACAGATCGCCGAGGGTCATCGACTGGTCCGCGAGCGTCTGCTCGCCGGAGTCGCACCCGGTCGCTATCAGATCCTGGCCGCGATCAATGCAGTGCACACTTCCGCACGCGACATGCGGGACACCGACTGGTCGCAGGTCGTCGCCCTCTACGACCAGCTCACGCGCCTCGATCCCTCGCCGATCGTCGCCCTGAACCGGGCCATCGCCCTCGCCGAGCTCGACGGCCCGGAGGTCGCACTGGCGGCCGTCGACCGTCTCGGAGAAACGCTGACCGGCTACCACGCCTTTCACGTCACGCGCGCCGAACTGCTGCGTCGGCTGGGCCGCAGCGACCGGTCACGCGCGGCATACGACAGGGCGATCGAGCTGGCGGGGAACAGCGCCGAGATCGCCGCCCTGTCCCGTCGGCGTGACCAGCTGGCCCCGCCCAGCGATCGCTAGCGCCTGCCGCCCTGGTCATAGCGGCCCTGACGATAGTTGTCATGACCGTAGTTGTCAGGGTAATGGTGGCTGTGATGATAGGAGCCGTACCTGCGGCGCCGGCCGGAAGTGATGAAGAAGATCACCAGCACCACCCAGAAGAGCGGGAACGGGAAGAACCCGTGGGTGATCGCGCCGATGGACATCAACAGCGCCACCACCAGGATGATCGCCAGCAGCGGTGGGCGGCGGCGGATCTGGGGTCGCTGCGGACCGGCCCACGGCGTCGGCGCGCGGTCGGATCGACGCTGCTGATCTTCGGGGAGATCCTCCAGCAGCTCCGGCAGCTGATCGAGATAGGTTGCGGCATAGGCCTTCCCCACCCGCTCGTCGAACTCCGTCGGATCCAGCCGGCCCTCGGTGAAGTGCCGGGTCAGCCGGTCGACGGCTGCCTGCCGATCGGTGGTACCGGCCCGCATGTGTGGAGTGGTCATGACGACTGGTCGCCGCCTCTGCCGTCGTGCTCGCCGAGAATTCTGTAGAGGTCGGCCCTTGTCCTGGCCAGCACCTTGCGCGCTTCCGCCATCTGCTCCGGCGACCCGGTGCGGGCGACATGCACGAAGGCGGCTCCGACCTGGAACACCAGGTCTCCCAGCTGGGTGTCGTCCTCGCTGGGCGCCACACCTTCCCACAACGACGCGAACTCCTCGGCCCGGTCGGTCGCCACCCGTTGACCCTCTTCAGTCAGCCGGTACACCCGGCGGCCGTCCTGCTCCTGGGCTCGGACCAGTCCCTCGTCCTCGAGCTGCTGCAGCGTCGGGTACACCGAACCCGGGCTCGGCTTCCACGCGCCGCCGCTGCGCTGACTGATCTCCTGGATGATCTGGTACCCGTGCATCGGCTGTTCGGCCAGCAGCGCGATCACCGCGGAGCGGACATCGCCACGGCCGGCGCGCTGCCCCCGGTGAGGCCGCGGGCCCTTCTCCCAGGGATCACCGCCGCCGGGCGGACCCCAGTTCCAACCGCGCGCGCCCTGCCAAGGTCCGCGTTGTTGTCCCCGGGCCCCGCCGAAACCACTCTCGGCAAAGGTCTTTCGGAGCCATCCCGGCAGATCCCAGTCGGCTCCGCCGTCACAGGCATAGGCACTCATCGGTCCTCCTGACGATCGGTTGCGATACTTCGACGATATATCGCGATACAGCGCTGTCAAGGGCGTCGAGCGACAACGGAGGAAAGTTCAGGGACACCCTGGTGTGGACCCTGACGACTGCCGCGGTAGGTCAGGGGCGCGGCTCGTCCGACAGGATCAGCGGATCACCGGGGGAGGGCGCATCCATCGTGCGCTCGTCCTGCACCTGGACCTCGATCCGTGCACGATGCGCCGCGGGATGCCAGATCTCCTCGAAGGGTCCGGCCACTGAGCCGCCGGCCCGGCGGCCACGATCACGGGTGGTGAGCCAGGCCAAGCCGCCCATGATCCCGCCGAAGACGACCACGACAATGATGGCCGGAACCAGGTAGTCCACGCCT
>Ga0164308_10000858_pt1 | contig 16416 bp, 10 predicted proteins | sample Whisoiple_246_MG_FD_109983 | JGI IMG/M metagenome (GOLD analysis project Ga0164308, IMG submission 109983) | Soil microbial communities amended with fresh organic matter from upstate New York, USA - Whitman soil sample_246_MG | ecosystem: Environmental > Terrestrial > Soil > Unclassified >...
ATTTCTCCGGTCAAGGCTCGGTCTTCGTGCAGACGCGCAACGCCGGTAATCTCGCCAGCTTCCTCCACCCGTTCCGCCCCGTCGAACGACGAAGTGGCGATTGATCGAGGATAGCGACGTGAGCTCGAAGGTTCTCTACCTCTACACTGACTTCGTCTGCCCGTTCTGCTTCATCGCCGAGCACAGCACCGTGCCGCGTTTGGTCGAGGAGCATGGCCTGACGCTGGAGTGGCACGGCTTCGAGCTGCACCCCGGTACGCCGAAAGGGGGTTTGCCTCTCACCAGCTTGTTCCGCGGCGCGAACCTGCCTGCCCTCCACGCCCGAACCAAAGCCTTCGCTGCGGGCTTTGGCGTCGTCGACTTCGACCCGCAAGACTGGCTCCACAATACCCGACGCGCCCTCGCGGCCGCTGAGTTCGCCCGCGACCAGGGGCGGCTGGATCCGTTCCGTGCGGCCGCGTTCGCTGCCTGCTTCAGGCAGCGGCTCGACATCGAAAAGGACGAGACGCTGGCAAAAATGGCCGAAGCGGCCGGCCTGCCGCAGGGCGCGGTCATCCACGCTGCCGACGATCCCACCTACTTGGCCCGAGTGGACGCCCGCCAGGCGCAGGCTCGAAAAATGGGGATCACCGGTATCCCGACGTTCGTGCTCGGTGAGCGCCGGGCCGTGGGTTGCCAGCCGTACGAACAGCTCGAGCGTCAGCTGGGTCTAGCGGACTGACGGCGAGCGACCGCGGGGCTCTTGCATCGTCGAGCAGTGCAAGGTGCCGAGGCCGAGCACCAGGTCGCGCGCATAGACGCCCACCGTCGGTCGATCGGGAAAGCAACGGGCGACGATGTCGAGCGCTTCCCGATCCATGACGTCGTTGAACACGGGTACGAGCACCGCCGCATTGGCGACATAGAAGTTGGCGTAGCTCGCCGGCAAATGCCCCATGTCCCTATAGGTGACGGCCGAAGGCAGCGGCAGCGGGACGACCTCGAGCCTCCGGCCAGCGGCGTTCTTGGCCTGGGCGAGTGCCTTTTTGGCTCGCGCGAGTGGAGCGAAATCGGCCGCCTGACGACGTGTCGTCGCACATACGAGCACTCGTCCGCCCGGCGCGAACCGAGCGAAGTCGTCGATGTGCCCCGAGGTGTCGTCGCCGGCGATGCCCGACTCGAGCCAGATCACCTGGCGGGCGCCAAACCAGTGTTGGAAGGCGGCCTCTGCGGCCTCACGTCTGATCGAAAGGTCCGAGCCCGCGATGCGAAAACGCGCCCGCTTCGAGCTGAGCAGACACTCCTCGGTAGTGAGCACCGTGCCGCGACCGTCGAAGTCGACCGAGCCTCCCTCCAAAATGATGCGCTCGCCATCGGGCAGCGTGGGCAAGACGTCCGGTCCGAACCGCTTGGCCACCCACGCCCCAGCGCGATCATCCTTTTGATGGTCTCGGTAGCGCGACCAGCCGTCGAAGCGGAACTTGAGCGCAACGCGCTCTTTGCCACGAAAAGCCCAAATGGGCAGCGAATCGCGGAGCCAGGAGCGGTTGGTGTCGCAGAGCAGGAAGTCGACCTGATCGAGCGGGACGCCGGCGCGGTCGAACGTCAGTCGAGCGCGCTGGCGCTCGCCAGCATCACGACAGAGCAGTCGCACACGTTCCCCCTGGGCCAGGAGACGTGCCATCTCGGCGAAGGTCCACGGTAAGGCGCTGAGCTTGCCCGGAAAGTCCGTGCGGTGGTGGGGGAAGGCCAGCCAGGTCGCCTCGTGGGGCTCCCATTCTGCCGGCACGCGAAATGCGTCCTTCGTCACTTGGGTTCAGGTCCAGCGCTTGGTCAGGCCGCCGTAGGCGTCGATGCGACGGTCGCGAAAGAAGGGCCACCAGCGCCTGGTCTCTTCGATCAGGGAAAGGTCCAGGTCGGCAACCAGCACTTCCTCGCCCTCGCCAGCCTCGACCACGATGCGCCCGCCAGGGTCCACCACGAACGAGTGGCCCCAAAACTCGATGCCGGTGTCAGCTGGTCCTTCCTGGCCGACGCGATTGGTCGCGACGACGAACACTCCGTTGGCGATGGCGTGCGCACGCTGCACGGTTTTCCAGGCGTCGAGCTGAGCCGCGCCGTCTCGCTCCTTCTCGCTCGGCAGCCAGCCGATCGCCGTCGGGTAGAGCAGGACTTCCGCACCTTCCAGCGCGGTCAGTCTGGCGGCCTCGGGGTACCACTGGTCCCAACAGATGAGCGTACCGATCGCGCCGAGCTCCGTCTTCGCACAGACGAAGCCGAGGTCGCCGGGCGTGAAGTAGTACTTCTCCATGAACTGCGGGTCGTCGGGGATGTGCATCTTGCGGTACGTGGAAAGGGCCGCACCGTCCGGCCCAAGGAGAACCGCGCTATTGTGATAGAGGCCAGCTGCCCTCTTCTCGAACACGGGCGCGGAAACGAACACCGCGAGCTCGCGCGCCACGTCGGCCAGCTGTCGCACGGTCGGGCCGTCGAGCGGCTCGGCCAGGTCGAAGGCACTCGGGTCCTCGGTTTGGCAGAAGTAGGGCCCCGCAAAGAGCTCCTGCAGGCACACCAGCTTCGCCCCGCGAGAGGCCGCTTCCCGGATGCCATTGACGGCCGCTCTCACCGTGCTCTCCCGGTCGGCGCGCACGGCCATTTGCACGAGTCCCACTCGGAGAGCTTCTTTCCCCTGCCGCGCCATCGCTCGGGCGTCTAGCGAAACCTCGGCCCCGGCGCCACTCCAACGCGCCCGCGGCGCATGGTACACGCTCCGGCAATGATCCAGCCCGAGTCCCCGGACGAGCGCGCCACAGGTGAAGGTTCCCAGGAGGCCGCCCCGGACCCGACTGCAGCAGAAGCCGTGCCGGCAGAACCTGTCCCGGCAGAACCTGTCCCGGCAGAACCCGTCCCGGCAGAACCCGTCCCGGCCCAACCGGTCGCGGTCAAGGTTGCTCACGTCTTGCCGCCCTGGGGATCGCTCGAATGGGCTCAGGTGAGCCGTGCGGTCCTCTTGTTCGGCCTGCTCGGCATGGCCCTGGTCACCTGGTATCGGCTGACGCGCGAGCGTTTCACCACCGACCTGCTGTCGAAGAATGCTCTCGACCTGCCGACGCGCGACGTCTTTTTGATGCAGATCCTCGGAGCGGGCGTGGCCTGCGGGCTCGTCGTGCTCCTGCTCTGCATGTTCTGGCGCTGGGCCGGCGAACCCACTCGACTGTTCGAGACGTGGGGGTGGTTCCTATCGCCGCTCATCCTTCTGCCAGCGCTGCCCGTGGTGCTCGAGGTGGAGGTCTGGAAGGGCAACCATAAGGACTTCTTGCCGATCGTGCTGTTCTTGGCGCTGCTCACGGAATTCTTCGTGACCTACGCCGGTCAACACATCCCCGAGCGACTACGCAAGTTCTGGCGAGACACGCCCGACACGCCCACGCGGAGCCGCGTGCTTGCGCTCTTGGAGCGACACGGCCTCCTGCTCGTCGTGATCGTCGCCGCGCTCGCCTACGCGGTCTTCATGAGCTTTTACACCGTGCGCTGGCACCACCGCCTGGGCACGGCGACGTTCGACCTCGGCATCAACGTGAACCTGATGCATGGCGGCCTGCACGGCAAGATCAACCACTCGACGGTCCTCTTCCCCGACAACCCGCAGGCGTACATCGCCAACCACGTCAAGCTGGGCCTCTACCTGTTCTTGCCGATCTACGCGATTTACCCCCATCCCGAGACGCTGCTCGTCATTCAGTCGACCTCGCTCGGGCTCGGCTCCATCCCCCTGTTCTTGCTGGCGCGCCGCCACATCCCCGAGTGGGCCGCCTGCGTGCTCGCCCTCTGCTACTTGGCGAACTACCCCATGCACGGGGCCAACTTCTACGAGATGAAGGAGGTCCCGACCGGCGCCATCTTCGTGTTCTTGATGGTGCTGTTCGTGGACATGAAACGCTGGGTTCCAGCGGGGATCTTCTTCTTCTGCAGCATCATCATGCGCGAAGACATGCCCATCCCCCTGGCGGTGATTGGCGTCTTCCTCTTGCTCACGGGCTACCGGCCGCGCTTCGGCGCGGTGATCGCCGGCGTTTCCATCTTCTGGTTCGTGCTCTTGCGCTTCAAGATCATGATGGATGCCGGTTCCTGGTGGTTTCCGAACATGTACGAAGACCTCTGGTCGCAAGGCGAGAAGGGCTTCCGCAGTGTGCTCAAGACTTTGGTCTCCAACCCGACCTACGTTCTGCGCCACATCTTCGTGGAGAAGAAGTTCTGGTACGTCCTGCACCTGCTCGTACCACTGGCCTTCTTACCGGTGCGGCGCTGGTATTTGTGGGCGTCGATCTTGCCGGGCGCCATCCTGACCCTGCTGGTCACGGACTACGACCCGCCGATCATGTTCACCTTCCAGTACGTGATGTTCTGGCTCCCGTACCTGTTCATGGCCGCCGTCTTGGCCATCCAAGTGCTCGGTCGCGAGCCCGGTGGAAGCCTATCTCGCCAGGTTGGTGCGGTCTCGGCCATGGCGGTCGCCTCCCTGGCCCTGACGTACAACTACGGAGCGTTCCCAGCACGGGACGGCTACTTCGAGTCCGGGTATCACAAGATCCGCTTCAGCTGGGAGGCGGAACACGAAGAGCAGTACCGCGCGGTCAAGGCGTTGGTCGCCGCCATTCCGAAGGAAGCGTCGGTGACGACCACCGAGCACATCGGCGCTCAGCTCGCCAATCGCGAGTACTTCTACACGCTCAGGCGCGGCACTCACAATGCGGACTACATGGTCGCGCGCAAGGGTGAGCTGAAGCTCAACGCCACGCTGCCCTCCGTGAAAGAAGCTTTGCGCAGCGGCACTTACGGTGTCGCCGGCCGCTTCGGCGAGTATGTGCTGTTCAAGCGCGGTGCGGACACCGGTCAGAACGAGGAAATCATGAAGGAGTGGCGCCTGACCAACGGCAAGGACAAGTCGAAAACCAAACGCGCTCGCGCCATGGATGCCGAGGACCCGATGGTGGGCGACACCGATCCCAGCGATCCGGCGGCAGCCAATCCGCAAGAAGACCCTGCCGACGATCCCGGTGCGGAAGGACCGACGCCATGAGCGACGCCACTCTCGATCTCTCCGTCATCGCTCCCATCTACAACGAGGAGGAGAGCATCCCGCTGTTGCTTCAGCAGCTGCACGGCGCGCTCGATGGCACCGCGCTCTCGTTCGAGCTCATTTTGGTCGACGACGGCTCCGCCGACCGCAGCTTTGCCGTGCTGGAGGCGGCCGCGCGGGTCGATCCAGCCCTCGTCGTCATTTGCTTCCGCCGCAACTTCGGTCAAACGGCAGCGCTGCAGGCCGGCTTGGATGCAGCGCGCGGCCGGCGGGTCGTTTTGCTGGACGCGGACCTGCAAAATGACCCGGCTGACATTCCACGCATGCTCTCCAAGCTGGACGAGGGCTTCGACCTCGTGGCGGGCTGGCGGGCCGAGCGCAAGGACGCCTTCTTGAATCGGCGCTTGCCGTCGATGATCGCCAATCGCCTGATCAGCTCGATCACCACGGTGCGGCTGCACGACTACGGCTGCACGCTCAAGGCCATGAATCGCGAGGTTGCCAAGGAGCTCCGGCTCTACGGTGAAATGCACCGCTTCATTCCGGCCATCGCCAACTGGGTGGGCGTGCGCGTTGCCGAGATGCCGGTGAACCATCGCGCACGCCAGTTCGGCAGCACCAAGTACGGCATCGGTCGCACGCTGCGGGTCGTCCTCGACCTGATGACCGTCCGCTTCATGCAGAGCTACTTGACCAAACCCATGCAGGTGTTCGGCTTGGCCGGCATTTTCAGCGGATTTCTGGGTATATCCGTCTGCGTTTGGCTGGCCGTGCAGAAGCTCGCCTTCGGTGCCGAGATCGGAAACCGGCCCCTGCTGATGCTCGGTGTGCTGCTCATCGTCGTCGGTGTGCAACTCCTGTCCTTGGGCCTGGTTGCCGACGTCGTCTCACGCACCTATCACGAATCGCAGAACAAGCCGCCGTACTACGTCCGCCAGCGCATTGCGGGACCTGGGCGTCAGCCGCAGGGTTAGCTCGGGCAGGGCTAGCTCGGGCAGGGTTAGCGCTATTCGTCAGCTTGCTGGACTCTCAAGCGCACGAGATGCAAGAGCGCCCAGCAAGCCACGTCGGCCAGCAGTGTCACCGCCCGGGCGGTCAGCCCGAACACCAGGGCAGCGCTCGCGCCAAGCACCGGTGCAGTCAGAACGCTGATCACCACTTCGCGCACGCCGGCGCCGGCCGGTACGACGACAGCCAAGAAGCTGAGAACGACGGCCAGGCACAGGACCCCGCCGGCAAAGCCCGCTACCTCGAGCGAAGCGCCAAGGCCGAGGACGAGCACGCCGCCGGAGGCTGCCCAACACAGCCAATGCAGGCCATGTAGCAGCGGGAGACTGGCGGGAACGAGCGGCTCGGCTCTGCGCGACACGCCGTCCGCTGAGGTGAGCCAGGCCACGAGGCGATCCGGAAAGCGAGCCCTCGGGATGGCGCAAAGCCCAACCAAGCCGACCAACGCCGCGAATGCGAGGGATAGCGCAATGGCTTGGAGGTCCTCCGCAGCCGTACCCCATACGCGAGCGCCCGCCGCCAGCGCCGGCGATGTGCAAGCGAGTATCGACAAGCCGACCAAGAGGCCTGTTCCCGCCCAGGAGAGCACCTCGATGAAGAGCGAGCCGAGCATCAAGCGTGGTGACACGCCGAGGCGTGGAGCTGCAGCTGCGCGCACGGCCAAGAGGCCAATCTTGCCCGGCGTGTAGCGCGCCATCTGCCCATCCAAATAGACGACGAAGGCTTCGAGCAGCGGGACCGGTCCACCAGCGAGCTGCATCATCAGCCTGCGCCACGCGAACGCCTGCACGAGGACCGCCACGCCACCCGGCACGAAAGCGACGACGAACCACCACGGGTCGATGGACACCTCGGCCGCATCGAAGCGCCCCATGAGATCCCGGGCGACCAGGACGACGGAAACCCCAACCAGTATCCGCACCCCAACGCGAAGGGCGCGCCCCCAGCGCCCCGCGGGCTTGGCTGGCCCGACTGGCGGTAAGGGCATGGTCTCGGGCATTCGGGGGACGATTACCACAGGGACGAAATGCGCCGCGACCCCCCAAGCCGTGGGCCTGCTAGACTATGGCGGTGGTGGCGCCGGGTCCAAATCAGAGGTCGAGGTGGCGCCGCCCCGGTCGGCTGCGCGCCCTGGTGCTCCCGATCCTCCTGTCTACCTTGAGCACGGCGCAGTTCAACGCCCGAGGACGACGCCCGCCGCCCTCGTCGGCCGCGCCGGCGCGCCCCGCAGCCCCCGCACGCACCCCTGCCGGCCCGAGCCAAGCCACCCGCCCGAACCAACCGAGCCCGGAACCGGTCGTCGCCGCACCAGCCGGAACGACGACGCAGGACGAGACCAACGTGCTCATCGAACGCTACCGCAAGGTCGCGCTCGACAGGCCAGGCGACCAAGTGGCCATCTTGCGCTTGGTCGAGCTCTTCCGTCAGCGGGACGGAAACCCGAACGCCTTGGTCGCCGAGCTCGAGGCCGCCGCGTTGGCGGGGGGGGAGCGCGCCTTTGCCGCCCAGTTGGCGCTCGCCGTGGTCGCGCAGAACATGGGAGACCTCGCCCGGGCACGCCGCGCTTTGTCGGAGGTGACCGGAACCTGGCCCAAGCGGCCGGAAGGTCATGTGGCGGAGGCTCATCTGTCGCAGAGCGTCGGTGACCTGCCAGGCGCCCGCACGAGCCTCGAGCGGGCGCTTCCGCTCGAGACCGGCGTCGCCAAGGAAGAGACGCTGGCAGAGCTCTGGCAGCTGTGTCTGGAGCTCTCGGACCTAGAATGCGCGCGGCGGCACCACGGGGCGCTGGTGCGCCTGGCGCGGGGCAACGGCTTCGTCGCCGGTGAGCTCGGGCGCGCACTGCTCGCTCGGGGCCAGCATCGTGAGGCCTTGGACGAGCTGCGGCGTGTGGCGCGCGCGGCCGAAGGCGACCGCCGAGTGCTGGTGCCCGCGCTGCGCGACCTCGGGCGCGCCGAGCTCGTGAGTGGCCAGCCCGCGGCTGCCCTGCAAACGCTCGAACGCGCCTCGCGGTCCAGCGACGCGGAGCCAGGTTTGCGCGGCGAGATCGACCTCTTGCGTGCCGATGCCCACCGCGCGCTCGGCACACTGGACGCCTACCTGGCGGAGCTCGAGCGTGGACCGGGCACGGCCGAACGGACGGCGCTGCTCGCTCGCCTGTACGAAGAGCTCGGTCAGATGGACCGAGCGACCCAGGCGTACCGGCGGGCCAGCAATTTGGCGCCTACGGACGTCGATCTACGGCTGTCCCTCGTTCGGCTGCTCGAGCTCACGCTCGACCTCAGTGGCGCCGAGCAGGAACTAGCGAAGCTGGTTCGGCAGGCGCCCGGTCAGGTCGATCTCACCATACGCTACATCGAGATCTTGCTCGCCGCCGGCAAGCGCAAAACGGCCCTCGCCGAGCTCGACCGTGCCATCGCCACCTTCGAGCGGGACGCCAGCGCATCGTTCTTGCTGCTCGAGCTCGCCGAACGTCTACAAGAGCCCGAGCGTGTGCGCCGGATCGAAATCGCTCAAGCGGCACGCCCCGGTCTCGGCCGCAAGCACCTGGTAGAGCTCGGCAGCAGGGCGTACCGCGAAGGCGATGGCGAGAAAGCCCATGCCATCTGGAAGCGGCTGCTCTCGGACCGCGACAAGGCCCAGGGCGCCGTCCTCTACGGCGAAACCCTGCTGGCGCACGACGACGTCCAGGGGGGGCTCGATGCGCTCGAGAGAGCAGTCGAAAGCGCGCCGACCGAGCTCGAGCCCAGGGTTGCTCTGGCTCGTGGTCTACTGCGAGCGGCAGCGTTGGCGACAGGCCCCGCCAAGAAGGACTACGAGCGGCGGGCCCTGAGCGCCTGGCTCACGGTGCTCGATGACCCGCGCTCCGAGGGCACGGGCAAGGCCGGCACCCGGGCCGAAGCGCGCCGCCAGGTCGTCCGCCTGCTGAAACGCACTGGACGCCTGACGGCTGAAATGGCCGCCCTCGAGCGCGCCTTCCGCGGGCCGGAGAAGAGCACCGAAGCCGGCCTGACCCTCGCCGAAGCGCAGATCCTGAACAAGAACTCGAGCGAAGCCGAACGCACGCTCATCCGTCTGCACGAGCTCTTGCCCGGCAACCGTGAGGTTCTCGTGCGCCTCGAACGGGTCCAGCTCGACCAAGGCAAGACGGAAGCAGCCCTCGGCACGCTGGAGCGCCTGCTTGCGGTCGATCCGACGCGTGCACGTGAAACGCTCGGACGCCTCTCCGATCTGGCCTTCGAGCTGCGCGATGACGAGCGCGCCCTCTCCTACGCCGAACGCGCCTCGGCCCTGGACCCGACGGACGCCGAAGCACTCATCAAGCTCGGCAACTTGTACGAGAAAAGCGGCCGACCGGCGGATGCGGAAGCCGCGTACCGTAAGGCCCTCGCCCAGGACGCCCAGCTCCACGCGGTGACGATCAGCCTGGCGCGCCTGCTCTCCAAGCGTGGAGGGGACGAAGAAGCGCTCGGCCTGCTCCTGCGCGGACTGCGCAGTGCCCGGCGAGCTGATGACATCGATGTGCTGGGGCGCCAGGCGCTGTCGACTGCGGTGTCGTCGGCCCTCATGCAGGAGCTCGAGCATCAACTCAGGCCGCTCTGCATCTCCCGCCCCGAAGCCCCGGCCTTGCGCACGCTACTCCTGGACGTGCTGACCAAAGAGCGCCTGAGTCTGGAGGACCAGCTCGCTCGGGGCACGACGCAAGCCACGGGCGCCGCACGCGCTTCCCTAGCGCGGCTCGCCGACGAGAACCGCGGACCACTCCTGTCCATGCTGGTAGCGGCGGACATCGACCAACAGGAGCAGGTCATCTTGCTGGTGGCGTGGGGCACGACCGAAGGTGCCAGCGCACCCCTCTTGGAGTTTGCGGAAGGTCCGGCACCCGAACCGCTCCGCGTCGCTGCGATCGAGGCCGCCACCAGACAGGCCGACGAGCGCAGCGCAGCTCGCATGGTCGCGATGCTATCCAAGCGCGGACCGAGCCCACGCGGACCGCTGGCTCTCGCGCTGGTTCGAGGTCTGTCGCTAGTGGGCGGTGCGGACGCTCGACGGGGGCTGGAGCTCGCCCTGACGGCGGAAGATCCGGACCTCCGCGCGGAGGCCCTGCTCGGACTGGCCAAACGACCACCCCCCCTGGCGGAAGCGCGCCTGTTTGCCTTCCTCGACTCGAGTACCGAAGGTGACGCGGTGCGCGCTGCAGCCGCGCTGGGCCTCGGCCAGGCACCGCGCTCGAAGGCAGCCAGCGCCGCGCTGCTCGCCCATTTGGGAGACGACTCGCCCCTGGTGACTGGGGCGGTCCTGGTCGCACTCGCGACACAAGAGCCGAAGGACGAACGGCTGCTCGAGGCGGCGACGAGCTCCCTCTTTGGTCCCGAACCCCGACCGGTGGCTGCTGGTCTGCACGCCCTCTCGCTCACCCTGCCCGAGGCGGCAGCCCCGAACGATGTCAGCTGCAGCCGAGGGCCGTGTCCCAAACAGGACGATGATCGCTCGACCTCGGTCGAAGAGCGTCTGTGGCGGGCGATGACGGAGACGCCTTCGCTCGCGCAGCGCACCGCGATCCTGCAGAGGTACCAGAGCCAGCTGATCACCGCTCTGGAGGTTGCTCTCAAGACCTCACGCAGCTCCGCGCTCCACGCCCTCCGGGCCATGGCTCCATCGGCCGGCGCAGCGGCGTTAGCTCCTTTGTACGTGCGAGATGGTGCGGACGGCCGTGGGCTCGCGGCCCACGACCAGCTGGCAGCGGCGGCAGCCCGCAGCATCCATCTGGCGGTCCTGCCGTTGGTCGTGAAGCACGCCGAAGGCTCGGATCGGGAACTCTCCAGTCTAGCCCTGGGGACGCTTTGCCCCGATCAGGCCCCCCTGGCTCGGGTCACGTTGGAGGCAGCCCTCAGCGGACCCGACGACGCGAAATTCGAAGCCGCCGCCTTCGCTCTCACGGAATGCAGTGCCGACGTCGCGCTGCCGCTGCTGTCCGATTTTCTCGAAACACGGCCAGCTTGGGCCCGGCAACGCCGTACGGCGGCGCTGCTCGAAATCATCGGTGCGCGCATGGCGCGCCCCGTCGATCCGGTGCTCGGTCGGCTGCTCACACTGCTGTCCACGAGCGAGAACGAGCTGGTGAGAAGCCGGGCCCGCGCAGCCCAAGTTGCCCTGGGCCTGGAAGCGGCAGAAACGCCTTGAGGGCTGGGCCTCTCGGGCTAGGTCGTCTTGCGTCGGCGCCGCCTGACCGGAGCCGACGGGATGGTGCCGGCAGCACGGACGGAACGACGTGCACGCCGCGGCGCCGTCTGACCGCCGCTCGCGCTCACGATGCGATTCTGATCGTGCTCGCGTACGAGCTCGAGGAACGTCAAGACGGCATGGCCGGTCCCACCCTTGGGATGCATGCCGCTCGCGCGATCGCGGAGAACCGGTCCCGGGATGTCGCAGTGCATCCACGGCACCCCCTGGGTGAACTCGCGCAGAAAAAGCGCAGCGGTGATGGCGCCACCGTAGCGTTCACCGGTGTGCTTCAAGTCGGCGACGTCGCTCTTGAGCTGCTGTGCCAGTTCCTCGATGAGCGGCATGCGCCAGAAGCTTTCGCCGGCGCGGGTGGCGGCGCGCTGCATCGCGGCGGCAATGTCGTCCGAACCAGTGAAATAGGCGGAATAAGAAGGCCCGAGGGAAATCACCGTGGCCCCCGTCAACGTCGCCGCATCGACGACCAAGTCGGGCTGTAGCCGAGCGGCGTAGGTGAGTGCATCGGCCAGCACGAGCCGACCTTCCGCGTCGGTGTTGATGATCTCCACCGTCTTGCCGGCCAACGAACCAATCACGTCCGCCGGACGATAGGCGTTGCCGTCCGGCATGTTCTCCGCGGCCCCGATGATGCCATGCACCTCGATGGACGGGGCGAGAGCGCTGACGATCTCCATCAGACCGAGCACTGCCGCTCCCCCGGCCATGTCGCTCTTCATCTCGGCCATGCCCTGCATCGGCTTGATGCACAGGCCACCAGAGTCGAAGGTGAGTCCCTTGCCGACGAACACGATGCGTCCGCGTGACTGCTTCGGCTGATAGGTGAGGTGAATGAAGGTCGGCGGGTGCGCGCTACCCCGCCCGACGGCGTGGTGCAAAAACATCTTGGCTTTCTCGATGCCGCGTGCGTCGAGCACTTTGCAACCGAGCTTGTTGCGTTTGGCGACCTCTTGCGCGCGTTCGGCGAAACTCTGCGGGAAGAGCACGTTGGGCGGCTCGTTGACCAGGTCGCGCGCCAGGCACACGCCGGCAGCAATCTTCTTGCCAAGAGCCAAGGCTTGCTTGTCCGCGCCGGTCGGTGCCCGGGAGAGAACCAGCGTGAGCTCCGTCAGCTTCGTTTTCTCCGCCTGGTAACGATCGAAGGTGTAGCCGCCGAGAAGCGCCCCGAGCGCGACGCTCGTCACGTTGGCGCTGGCCGGCGCGGAGACCGCGACGCTGGTCGGTCGAAACGAGAGTGCCTCACGAACGCCAATCGCGACCGCTTCCGTCAACGCTGCCTGAGCCGCTTCGCTCGCTTGCTGCTTGATGGGCACGAGGACCAGGTAGCGGGCGGGCAAACGACCCAGTGTCGGCACGGAGATCGGACCGCTGCGTTCGATCGGCGTGTTCTGCGCCGCGACGTGCTCGGCCAGTGCGCCGCTGAGCGCCGAGTCGAGATCCTGGAAGCTCGGCTGGGACAGGGGCTCGCTCTGGGGCAAGACCACCACCAAGACGTCGGCAGCCTGGAGGGACGCCTTCTTGTGTGAAAACAGCAGCGTGTCGATCATTTTTGCCTGACGTTATCGCCGCGCCTTGCGCGACGCCAGCGCTTGCGATTGAAGTGCCGTACCGCGTTGCTAGTCTAAAACCGCGTGCTGGTCCTGGGCATCGAAACCTCCTGCGACGAGACCGCGGCTGCGATCGTGCGCGGTCGAACCGTGCTGAGCGACGTCATCCAGAGTCAAATCATACTGCACGCAGAGTATGGCGGCGTCGTGCCCGAAATCGCCGCGCGCGACCACTTGACCAAGGCCCGGCCGGTGATCGAGGCCGCCGTCGAGCAAGCCCGGGTCGAGCTCCGGGACATCGACGCCATCGCCGTCACTTGCCGTCCCGGCCTCTCCGGCGCGCTTTTGATCGGCACTCAGGTGGCCTCCGCCTTGGCCTTTGCCATGGATCGTCCGCTCGTGGGTGTCGATCACCTGGTGGGTCACATCCTCGCGGCGTTCCTGGAGTTCCCCGGCATCGCGGCCCCACCAGCGGCGGAGTTTCCGTTCGTCGCCCTGCTCGCCAGCGGTGGCCACACGGCGCTCTATCGCGTGGATGGACCGGACGTGACCGAGATGACGGAGCTTGGCGCGACGCGCGACGATGCCGCGGGGGAGGCGTACGACAAGGTGGCTAAGCTGCTCGGCCTTGGCTACCCCGGCGGTCCCATCATCGACCAGCTGGCCAGCGAAGGCGACCCGGAAGGGGTGGATCTGGCCCGTCCGATGGCGGAGCGTTCGTCCCTGGAGTTCAGCTTCAGCGGGCTGAAGACGAACGTGGCGCGGTGGGTGCGCGAGCAGGGTCCTCTAGAGAACGATCGGAAACTGCGTGATCTCTGCGCCACGTTTCAAAGGCGGGTGGTGGATTCGCTCTTGGACAAGACCCTCGCTGCCAGCCAGCGCGAGGGCATCGGACGCGTGGTGCTGGCCGGTGGCGTGGCCGCCAACAGTGAGCTCCGACAGCGTGGGACCGAGCGGCTGGCGCAGCACGGCATCGAGCTGCTCGTGCCTTCACGCCGCGCCTGCACGGACAACGCCGCCATGATCGCTCACGCCGGCGCCTACGGGGCCCGCCGCGGCCAGGACGACCGGGGCAAGCTCGAGATCTCACCCAAGACGAGTCTGCCTCGTGCCACTCGAAAAGGTGGCGGACGCCGAAACTGACGGAGCACGAGCCCCGGTCAGAGCTTGGCCAGACTGTCTTCGGGCGCGCTGATCAAGAACTCGATGAAGTCGTTCCTGAGCCGAACGCGGTAGGCGGGCACGCTTCCCCGAAATTCGAAGCGGACTCGTGCGCCCTCGGCGGTGTTGCTCGCCAGCACCTTCAGAATGCGCTTGTCGCGCCCTTGGATGGCGCGTCCGGATTCCATGGCCTTACGCCCCGGGATCACGACGACGAACCCTTCCTGCTCCACGGCTCCCGCAATCTCGGCGCCCGGCGCATCCAGCCGGATACGGTGGATCGTCGGCAAGTGGAGCCGCCCTCGACCCCACGGAGCGTTCTCTTTGGCCGGCGCGGCCTTGGTGATGGTGGTCTCCGCATCGTCGGACCACGTCTGATCAGGGACGGCGGCCGCTGCGGCGAGCTTCTCCGCCGTCGCCTCGTCGACCTCGGCACCCGCGGCTACGGGCTCCGACGTCGCTACGGTCCGGGGACCGAACAGCGGGACCTCGAGCGCGATGCCGTCGGGATTGGTGGGCACCTCGGGTTTGGTGGGCGCGGCAGCCGGTGCCGGCGCCGCGGCGGCGACCTCGGGCTTGGCTGCGGCCTGCGACGGTGATGTCGCGCTCGGAGCGGACCCGGTCTTGTCGGAGCTCAGCGCGCGCGTGGCAAGAGCCGAGCCGACCAGCACGATGGGAACGAGAGCAAGACCGGCCCAGAGGCGCGGCGAGAATCGACGAGCACTGCCGGCGGGCGCGGAGCTCGCGCGGGGCGCTTTCTCACGACCGGTGAGGCCCAGATCGTGGATCCCCGAGCGCAGATGGGCAGGAGCACCAACGCCAGGACGGCGACTGCCCTGCAGACGGCGACGCGCGGCCGACGAGGCGGTCATCTTGGGAGTGCTGGGTGGCGCGGAACGGGTGCTCTTCTCGAGCACGCTCGCCGCACTCTCCTTGGCCTGCAGTGCGGCTTGACCCAAGGTGGCACTCGCCTGGCCCGCCAGGGTGCTGGCACGGCGAGCCCAGCCGGCCATGCGACGGCCCAGCTCGGCGGCAGCGGGCGGCAAGGGCAAGAGCGGATCGCCGTCCAGATCGTCCTCTTCGGCGCCCGTGGCGGCGGCCGGCAGGTCGGCCTCGCTGACCCGAGCGTCCGCATCCTGCGTGACGGCCGGCGCCGGCGTGTCAGGCAAACCAGCGTACTTCAGCTGCACCACGAGCTCGGGGATGGAGGTCGCGGGATTGATGATGACGTTGACCGAATCGACACGCGCGCTCCGCCTCGTGCCGAGCCCCAGCTCCTCGAGCTCCACGGCGCGCCCGACCTTGAGAAACTCGAGCTGTGAGCCGACGCGGATGCGTCGCTCGGTGGCCGTGTGGACGGCCGCTTTCATCGGCGCGCCGAGGCCCTCGACGTGGAGCCGCACGCGGTGTCCCGCTGCGAGCTCCTTGCCCTGGTCAGGCTCGATCTCGGGCTCCTTCACCGAAACGGGAGCCGGCGCCGGGGCCGCCCGGGTCTGCCCCAGGTCCCGAATGATGTCGGTGCTGTCCGCATCGAGCGCAGTGAACTGGAGGCCGAATTCGCCCCCCTCTTCCGTCTCGGCGCGCCAAGCTACCCGGCCTTCGACCAAGACTTCCTGCCCTTTGTGCTCGAAGCGGCAGAGCAGCTCTTGCCCGAGGTCGGGCAGGTGGCTCGTGCGCAGCGACATACCGCGCCCGCTCAAATTGCCGCTTTCTCCTTGAAAAGCCCCCGTACTGCCCTCGGTCGGACAGATGTCGACCAGCTTGGTCAAAGGGACGCGGGAAACGTGCGGATGGCGGCGGTCAGGCATGGCGGTCATGGCAGGGAGGTTCCCGAGCGCCCAGAGAAGTGGCGGGCACGCTCCGCTACGGGTTAGGGCAACACCCGAGGATTGGCCAAGAAATCACCGCATGGTGTAAGGAGCGGGCACAGTGAAAGTCCTCGTACTTTCGGCTCCCATCGAGCCGCCGCTCTACGTGGAGCGACAGGGTCGACTGATCACCCTGGGGCGCGACCCGGAGGCCGACGTCCGCCTTCCAGATCCCACGGTCAGCCCGCGCCACGCCACGCTCAAGAAGCGCGGCCAGCATTATCTGCTCACCGACGAGGGGAGCACGAACGGCACGGCCCTGTCGGGAGCCACTGGTGGACCGCCGGTCTGGCTGAGCCCGGGTTCGCCGCGCATCGTCGAGGAGGGCGATCGTATTCGGCTGGGCGCCGTCGAGCTCGAAGTGCGGCTGGACGCCGAAGCCGACGGCAGCCCGAGCGAGGACCTCGCGCGGGACCTGGTGACCGCCAGCCTGGCCGCGCTGCACTTACCGATGGAGCCCGAGCAAGTCGAGGCGGCGCTCACCGAGCTGACCACGCTGAACGACGAACCGATGGCCGCTGCGGCGCCGGCTACG
>Ga0164308_10000859_pt1 | contig 16407 bp, 17 predicted proteins | sample Whisoiple_246_MG_FD_109983 | JGI IMG/M metagenome (GOLD analysis project Ga0164308, IMG submission 109983) | Soil microbial communities amended with fresh organic matter from upstate New York, USA - Whitman soil sample_246_MG | ecosystem: Environmental > Terrestrial > Soil > Unclassified >...
ACCTGGGTGTTGCCGGTGATCAGCTGCGGCCGGCCGGCGATGGTGGCGTTCAACCGTTCGAAGCGGCGGTCGTCGATCGGCAGCACGTTGTACTTCACCGCCTCGATCAGCCACAGCCGTTGCAGCTTCGCCAACCGATCGGGCTGCTCGGCGGCGAGGTCCCGGGACTGTGACCAGTCGTTCTTGCCGTCGTAGAGCTCCCACACGTCGTCATCCAACGCGGGCAGCACCTCGTGCGGCAGCCATGGGGTGCTGTGCCTGGTGACCGCGCTCCAGCCCTTGAAGTAGATACCGCGGTTGCCGGCCATCTCGAAGTACTGCAGATCGTGCCGCTCCGGCGCTTCCGGGTCGTCGAACGTGTAGGTCATGCTGGTGCCCTCGATCGGCGACTGCTGCACACCGTTGACGAAGTCCGGCTCCGGTAGCCCGGCCGCCTCGAGAATGGTTGGTGCCACGTCGATCACATGGCAGAACTGCGAGCGGATGCCGGTGCCGGTGATGCCCGCCGGCCAGTGCACGATCGTGCCGTTGCGGGTGCCACCCCAGTGCGAGGCGACCTGCTTGGTCCACTGGTAGGGGGTGCACATCGCCCATGCCCAGCCGACCGAATAGTGGTTGTAGGCATCGACCGTGCCGAGCTTGTCCTTGACCGAGGCCATGAACTCCGGGGTCTCGATCGAGGCCAACCCGTTGAAGTTGGCCATCTCGTTGAACGCGCCCGCCACGGTGCCCTCGGCGGAGGCCCCGTTGTCGCCGATGATGTAGTAGATGAGGGTGTTGTCCAGCGCGCCGATGGTTTCCAGGGTGTCGATGATGCGGCCGATATGGAAGTCGGTGTGTTCGAGGAAGCCGGCGTAGATCTCCATCTGCCGTTCCAGCACCGGCTTGAGGGTCTCGTCCATCTCTTCCCAGGACGGGATCGCCGGCGGCCGCGTGGTCAGCTCCGCGTCTTGTGGGACAACCCCCAGCGCCTTCTGCTGCGCGAAGATTTTCTCCCGCTGCACATCCCAGCCGTCACTGAACTGGCCGGCGTACCTGTCCGCCCATTCCAACGGGACATGATGGGGGGCGTGGGTGGCGCCGGGCGCGAAATAGGCGAAGAAGGGTTTGTCCGGAGCCAACGCCTTCTGGGTACGGATCCAGTCGATGGCTTGATCGGTCAGGTCTTCGGTGAGGTGGTACCCCTCTTCGGGAGTTTTCTCGGGTTCGATCGGCGATGTTCCGTCGTAGAGCGACGGGTAATACTGATTGTTCTCGCCACCGATGAAGCCGTAGAAGTACTCGAACCCGCCGCCGCCGGTGGGCCACGCGTCAAACGGCCCAATCGGTGAGCTCTGCCACGGCGGCACCTCGTGACATTTCCCGAACTGGGCGGTGGAGTACCCGTTCAGCTTCAAGGTGGTGGCCAGTGCCGCCTTGCTGTTCGGCCGCAATGAATTGGAACCCGGAGCCGACGTCGCGATCTCGGTGATCCCGCCCATGCCGACCGAGTGGTGGTTGCGCCCGCTGAGCAACGCCGCCCGGGTCGGTGCGCACAGCGCCGTGGTGTGGAACCGGTTGTAGGTCAGTCCGTTCCCCTGCAACCGTTCCGCGGTCGGCATCGCCGCCGGCCCACCGAAAACGCTGCCCGCCCCGTACCCGACGTCATCGAGAAGCACGATCAGCACGTTCGGCGCGCCCTCCGGCGGGAGCAATGGCTCGATCGGCGGAAACGAGGTGTCCGGGTCCTTGGCGTCGTACGTCGTCAACCCCAGATGCTGCCGATCCGGGATCGGTAAATTGCCCCGACGTGCGCCCAACCGATCACTCATGCGAGCTCCTCCAACTGTCCGATGTGTGCAGTGTCGGATCCTGCCGCAAGCGCGGTCCGGGCCGAATCGCCCGATGAGGGCGATCCTTCACGCCGGAACTGAGCTCGAGATCAGTGCATCGTCGATCTTCGGCGCGATCTGAGCGCCGGTCGGCCCATCGGTGGCCGACCGGGCGCTTGCTCGGCAATAGGCTGCGGGGGATGAATCTTCACATCACCATCCGTGGGGCGCTGCCCGACGATCTCCCGGAGTTGCAGCGTGTCTACCGGCAGGCGTCGTTGTCGAACGCCGACGACCGGGCGGCTCTGCTCAGTAGGCCCGAGTTCCTTGTCTTCGACGGTTCAGCTGTGGTCGACGGTAGGACGCGGGTCGCCGTCTTCGACGGCCGTCTCGTTGGCTTCGTTTCCGTCACCGACGCCGGTTCGGGAAGCTGGGAACTGGAGGACCTGTTCGTTGATCCTCAGTGGCAGCGCCGCGGGATCGCCCGCCAATTGATCGCTGACCTGGTCCGGACCGCCGGCACGAGCGGCATCGACACTCTGTTGGTGACCGGCAATCCACACGCGAGGGCGTTCTACCTTTCGGTGGGCTTTGTCGAGATCGGCGAGGTGGCAACAGCACTCGGGGTCGGTTCCCGATATCGCCTGAACCTCGCGTCCGCCCCCGCTCCTCCACCGCCCTGACCCGCCGTCGACCTCGATGGTTCAATTCGAGGCGCCATTGCGTGCATTGCGAACGTCTGGGAAACGATCTTCCCGCTGTTCACCACGAAAGTGTCGGTGCCGAGCGGGATGTCGGTGCCGACACACCAGGTGATGAAGGCGATGTTGCGTTCCACCTGAAAGGCATTCAGCGTGAAACGCTCGATTGCCTTCACCGGTAGGGACGCGATGAAGCCGGTGAAGAATTCGGCAATCTGCTGTCGTCCGCGGTAGATCCTGTTCTCGGTGCAGAAACGAGCGTCCTCGTCGTAATCAGCCACGATCGCGGGTACTCCCTGCTGCTCCAGGAAGGCCTGCAGGTGGTGACGAACGACGGCTTCAGTCGGTGACGATTCGACGTTCATCGGTTGTCACCTGACCGATCAGAAGTGATGGGCCGAGTATGCGGGTTCAGCTCTGGCCGCAGATCAGCTGCAAGGCTCATGGTTTGGCCTCCAGAATCATGTTGAACGGGGTTTCGGCCACCCGGCGGACGCTGCTGAATCCCGCCTCGTGCAGCACGACCGCGAGCCGGTGTTCGCCGGCCTGTGCCCCGAGCCCGAGGCCGACTTCCTGGGCCAGCGAGCCCGGGGTGCAGATGACCGCGGACAGGCCGTAGTAGGTGCGTCCGACGGGGTTCAGGTTCTGCTCGAGGGCATCGCCGGCTTGCGGCTCGACCAGCATCAGCGTGCCGTCGGGTGCCAGGGCCCTCCGGATGGTTCGGGCTGCGCCGATCGGATCGCCCATGTCGTGCAGGGTGTCGAACAGGCAGACCAGGTCGTAGCCGGTGCCGGGCAATTCCCTGGCCTCGGAGACATCGAAATGTGCGCGTGATTGCACCCCGGCCTCGACCGCGGCGGCGCGCGCGGCCTGGACCGAAGGTCGGTGGCTGTCGAAGCCCACAAACCTCGAATGCGCAAAGGCCTCGGCCATCAGGATCGTCGACGCACCGTACCCACAGCCAACATCAGCGACATTCGCGCCGGCACGGAGCTTGTCGACGACGCCGTCGAGTGCTGGCAACCACTCCTGTACCAGATGCGCGGCATAGCCGGGACGGAAGAGCCGCAAACAGCCGGAGAACAGCCGCTCGTCGTGGGCATGCCAGCCGATCCCGTCGCCGCTGCGGAACGCGTCAACAATCATGTCGTGGTCCGCGTAGCAGGACGCGATGGTCTCGAACGCGCCGCCCAGGAACACCGGACTCTGCTCGTCGGCGACGACCATCGCCTGCTCGGCGGGCAATTCGAAGGTGTTGTCGTACGGGTCGTAGGCGACGTATCCGCCGGCCGCCTGATTGGCGAGCCACTCCCGCACGTACCGCTCGGCCGTTCCGGTCCGCTGTGCCAGCGACACAGACGTGAGGGGCCCGGCACCGGCCATCGCCTTGTACAAACCCAACCGATCGCCGAGGTGCAGCATGAGCCCCGAGATGGCCGCACCCATGTCGACCACCGCCTGCCCCACGAACGCCTCGAGCTTGGCCTGATCGAGGGTGGGGATACCCGTTGTCGTCATTATTGTCTCCGTTCAATCGGTGTGGTCCGGGGTGGACCCGGAAGTGCCTGTCACCGAGAATGCGGGAGTTCTGGCGCGGCGCCGAGTGACGATCTCGTACCGCCAGGGGTCACCTCGAAGTGGTGCGAAAACCACCGGAATCGGACGAATTGCACCGATGGCTTGCCTGCTTCGGTGCTCATTCGGTAGTACAGAATCCGTACTACCGGATAGTCGTTTTCGGGAGCACGATGAACAGATGAACCGGAGGGACTACTGTCCGATCGCCGCCAGCGTGGAGGTGTTGGGCGACCGTTGGACCCCCTTGATCATCCGCGAGGTCATGGTCGGCTCCACCGGGTTCAACGAGATCCATCGGGGTATCCCCCGGGTGAGTCGGACGATGCTTGCCCAGCGACTGCGTGAGCTCGAACGACGCGGACTCCTGACCCACGAGACGAGCCGATTGGGCTATCCGGGCGTCTACGCGTTGACCGACGCTGGCCAGGCGCTCACGCCGGTCATCTGGGCGATGGGTGCCTGGGCCGCGGAATGGATGTTCGGCGACCCGACCGAAGAGCACTGCGATGGCCTGACGTTGATCTGGCGGACTCATCAGGTGGCCATCCCGGCCAAACTGCCAGAGGCCCGCACTGTGGTGCACCTGGTACTGACCGGTTCGGGCGGGGCTCAGGGCTGGCTCGACATTCAACGCCCGGGCATCACGGTCTGTAAGGACGACCAAGGCCTGGCCGTCGATCTCGCCCTGCAGGCGGACACTGCGCAGATGCACCGATGGCTGGTCGGGCTGGTGCCCTTCCGCGATCTCGTCGCCAACGGGCATGCCCGATTCCTCGGTCCGAGTCGGCTGGCCAAAGCCTTCCCGACGTGGTTCGACACCTCGCTCTTCACCCGCAGCCTGCAACGGGCAGCGGAACGCGCGCCGCACGACACACTGACTGCTTCACGGTGACGTTCAGCGATCCCGTTCCTGTTCGATGAAGTCGATCCCGACCGAGGCGGCTACCGCGAGCACGGGATCCATTCCGACCACCTGGACTGCGTAGGCGTCAGCGACGGAGATCCACCTCCTGGTCGTTGTTCCCACGGCCTGTCCGTCCTTCTCGAAGGTGAATTCATGATTGAGAGCGTCGCCCTGGAGGTCGATGTCGCCGTCTTCGGCCCCTTCGACACGCCAGGACTCGCGAATCGGCGAGAAGTTCGACTTTCGTATGACGACGTCGGCACGCCCGGGTCGGGACAGCGTGAACATCGGATGCACTTGCAGCGGAGGACGCACCATGTACGCCACGTCCGTCCCAGCGCCGTCCACCATGCTCCACCGCTTGCCGGAAACGCCAGGTGGCCCTTGAATCGGTACACCTGGGTGTCGGTGTCGTCGTAGACCAGGTGCCCCTCGATGCTGCCCAGCTTGCGGCGCACCAGGTAAGCCCCGGTGGGCAGCTGCGAAACATCGGGCGTGGACTGATGATGAAACACCCAACCTCCAGGCTGATCGACGCGACTGCCCACGGTGGGCAAGGAGCCTGCCAAGCACTCGTCCGGGTTCGACGGCCAGGACAGGAGGTAGTGCCACCCGGCGGTGGCCGTGGAATCACCCGGCGGTGGTGACCCGATCGAGCCGGTTGCTCTGCGCAAACGAATCGGCCGGTTGAGCGTGTCCCCGATGGTTCGAGCCTGGGGGCGGCGACCGTCGAAACGACGAGGGGCTGCTGAACCCCTCACGTCCTCAACCCCTTGCGTGAACGATGGGACCGTCGTAACGTACAACCACATGGTTGTACTTCGGGAAGAGAGTGAGGAGGAGCTCAATCAGCTCTTTCGCGCCCTGGCCGACGGGACACGGCGCGACATCCTGGCGCGGTCGCTCACCGGGACACCTTCGGTGTCTGCCTTGGCCGCGAGGTACGAGATGAGCTTTGCCGCTGTGCAAAAGCATGTCGCCGTGCTGGAGCGGGCAGGTCTCATTCAGAAGCGGGCGAGCGGCCGTCAGCAGCTGATCTCCACCAATCATGATCGGCTGCAACGAGCCGGTGAGCTCCTCGAATACTTCGAATCCATCTGGCGCCAGCGCATGGCGCAACTCGACGACCTCCTCGTGCCGAAGTAAGAATGACCATGCCACTCACCGCCGTCACCAAGGACGCCAAGAAGCTCACCCTCACCGTCGTGGGTGACTATCCCGTCCCGCAACAACGCCTGTGGGACGCCTTTGCCGACCCGCGCCAACTCGAGCGCTTCTGGGGACCACCCACCATGCCCGCCACCTTCACTCACCATGACTTGAAGCCAGGTGGCCGGGCCGAGTACTTCCTGACCGGCCCGAACGGCGAAACGTGGAGCGGCTCATGGCTGTTCACCGTGGTGGAACCCATCAGCTCATTCGAGGCGCAGGACGGCGACGACAACGCCGAAGACGGGAACATGCCGTCGTCGATGAAGTTCGCCTTCGAAACCACGACGACGGGATCGCGCATGACCTGCGTCACCAGATTCTCCAGCGTCGAAGCAATGGAGCAGACGATTCCGGGAATGGAAGAAGGACTCCGCGCAGCAATGCCCCAGCTCGACGCAGTCCTCGCCGGTATCGCCGCTTGAACCGCGCACGCCCACTTGACCGCACACGCCAGACACGGAGGCTGACTTGAGAAGGCTCAAGATCATCGAACACATCTCGTTGGACGGGGTGATCCAACACTCCGCCGATGACGACGATTTCCCGTACGGCGAGTGGACCGTGCCCTACCGGACCCCGGCGGGCCGGGACGCCATCCTCGCCGCCCACGGCGAAAGCTTCGATCTGCTGCTGGGCCGTCGCACTTACGACGGATGGTCGGGCTTCTGGCCGACGGCGCCGAGCAGTCCGATGGCGGACCGCCTCAATGCAGCGACAAAATTCGTTGCCACCCCCACCGTCCGGATGGCCTCGAATGGGGCCCGGTCGAGAGCCTCGGACCGGATGTCGTCGAAGGCATTCGCCGAGTCAAGTCACAGGACGGTCCGGACCTGATCCTCTCGGGAAGCTCGACGCTGACGTCGACGACCCTCGAACACGGACTGGCGGATGAAGTCCTGCTGGCCGTCTATCCACTCGTGTTGGGCACCGGGAAGCGCTTCTTTGCGGAGGGAACCCCGGCACGCTCACTCGAACTCGTCAACACGACAGCGATGTCCACCGGGATCATTCTCAGCAGCTACCGAGTCGCCGGCCCCCTGACGGGCCGATAGACAGTTGCTGGATCACCCGGACTTGCGTGCAAGCAGGTGCCCCTCGTGGAATCGGTTGCTGGGACTTGGTTCGCCCCGCAGCCTCGCCACTTCGATCAACCCGGCGGGCCGCAGGAAGGTGGCCATTTTCTCTAGGGACCAGCGGTAGGCAGCCACGACCTTGTGGTCGAACTCCTGCCAGCCCTGCAACGTGTCGTCGCCCGTCTGGAAAGACACCAACAGGTAGCCACCGGAAGTCAGAACGCGGGAGAACTCGGCGAAGGCCTCAGGCATTCGGTCAGGGGGCGTATGAATGATCGAATAGTGCACCAACACCCCGCCGAGCGCTCCGTCGGAGATGTCGAGTTCGAGTAGTGAGCCCAGGTCGAAGCGCAGATCCGGCCTGGCACGGCGGGCAAGGTCGATCATCGTCGGTGACAGATCGATGCCCCGCACCGAAAGCCCCAGGCGCGCCAGAAAATCAGTGATATGCCCAGGGCCGCAGCCGACATCGGCCACCTGGGCGTTGTCCTGGCGACCGACCAGGTCGGCGAACAGGCCGATCATGGCCCGGTCGACGCTATCGGTCGGGAACACCTCCACGACATGGTCGCGGTACAGCTCAGCCATCTCGTCGTAGCTGTCGCGGGTGGCTTGCAGACGTGCGTCATCGGTCACTCGAGCAAGATATCCGGCACCACCGACACCGATACTCGTCATCCTTCGGCTCCAGGACAGGCGCCGCCTCGTCCGGGCAACGATCCGTTCACCGGGCCAATGGAGCGGTCTGGTGTTCCGTCTGGCCGAAGCAGTAGGAGCTGATGACAGCGATGTCCGTTAATGGTTTACTTGTCCGATTAGGTCAAGGAGGCTCTCATGTTCGCGCAGATCATCCGCGGCAAGGTGTCCGACCCAGCGGCCGTCCGTGCCGGTATGGATCGTTGGGTGAGCGACCTTGCCCCCACGGCAGTCGGATGGCTCGGTTCGACCACCGGAGTGAGCGAAGATGGCGACCTGTTCGTGCTGGCCCGCTTCGACTCGGAAGCGTCAGCCAAGGCCAATAGCGAGAAGCCGGAACAAGATCGATGGTTCGCCGACATGACCAAGCTCTTCGACGGTGAACCAACCTTCCAGGACAGCACCAACGTCACCATCGACACCGCCGGTGACCCGGACAGCGCGGGGTTCGTGCAAGTCATGAGCGGCCAGGTGACCGATCCGCAGCGAGCTCAGCAACTGATGGCCGACCAACCCGATATGCGCGACCTGCGCCCCGACATCCTCGGCAGCGTCATGGTCGGCGGTGACGACGGCAAGTGGACCATGGTCATCTACTTCACCTCGGAGGCGGAAGCCAGAGAGGGCGAAAAGAGGGAGATGCCGGCTGAAATGGCGGCGGCGATGCAGGAAATGGCGTCGATCACGGTCGGTGAAACCGAATACCTGGACCTCAAGAACCCGTGGCTCGACTCTCCCACCTGATCGCGGCCGCATCTCGCACGACGTTCACCGAAGGCTACCCGGTGGGCCAGCCGGTATACGCCTCGGCGAGGTACGCGGATCCGTGCCGGGAATTGACGACGGAATCGAGCTCTCCGAGTTGGCGTTTGCGTTCGAAGACACTGGCGCTCGGTTGCTCGTGCAACATGGAGGTCATCCAGTAAGAAAAGTTCTGCGCTTTCCAAATTCGTTGCAGGGCGCGGTCGCTGTACTGGTCCAGGAGGTCCCGTGACCCGGTCGATGCCCAGGACTCGATCCCCTCGAAGAGCACGCGCACATCCGCGAAGGCGAGGTTGAGTCCCTTTGCCCCGGTGGGCGGGACCGTGTGCCCGGCATCCCCGGCCAGGAACAGGTTGCCGTAACGCATTGGTTCGCAGACGTAACTGCGGAACCGCAGCACCATCTTGTCGAAGATGTGGCCACGTTTCAGTTGGAACCCATCCGGTCCGTCGAGCCGGAGCTGCAGCTCGTCCCAGATCATCTCCTCGGTCCACTTGTCGACGTCCTCATCCGTCGGACACTGGAAGTACATCCGTTGGATGGTGTCGTTGCGCTGACTGATGAGGGCGAAGCCGCGGTCGGAATTGCAGTAGATCAATTCCTCGGAACTTGGCGGTGCCTCGGCCAGGATGCCGAACCAGGCGAAGGGGTACTCGACGAAGTTGTCGGTTCGATGTTCTTGCGGAATCGACCGTTTGCAGATACCGCCGGACCCATCGGCTCCGACCACGATGTCGGCGTGGACTTCCTTGGCGTTACCATCCCTGTCGGTGAACCGGATCTTCGGGGTGTCGCTGGTCAGATCCGACACGACGGTGTCGGAGACGGAGTAGTGGACCTCACCGCCGTCACGCTCCCGAGCTGCCGACAGGTCGACGAAGACCTCGTTCTGCGGATACAGCCACACCGCCTCTCCGACAAGGTCTTCGAAGTCGATCCGGTGGCTCACGCCGCCGAATCGGAGGTCGATGCCCTCGTGCTTGTAGCCATCCTTCAGCACCCGGTCCGAGACGCCGGAATCGACCAACATCCGGACGCTGCCGTGCTCGAGAATCCCAGCGCGGTGGGTGGTGCGGATGGTCTCGTAGTCCCGTTTCTCGACAACGACATTGTCGATTCCGGACTTCGACAACAGGTGCGACAACATCAGTCCCGCAGGACCGCCGCCGACAATTCCGATGCGGGTCCTGACGATTTCAGGTGTGGACACAGCGTTCTCCTCGATGAGTTCGACCGCGGACAGATAGTTGCCATGCCGGGCCATCACGCACCGGCCGACACACCATTCACTGGCCGGTTCTGATCTAGAGTCGGCGGTCTACTGGGTGCAGTCAATGACTGGCTTCCATCAGATGGAAGGCAGACCGGAATGGTGGGCGATGTTCGATGAGCAGGACCGCGACCCGTCCGAGTGTCACCTCGCGAGCGCTGTCGGTGCTCGGCACGTTCGACTCGTCCCATCCGCGCCGCACCCTCACCGAGATCGCCACGGCGGCAGAACTACCGCTGTCGACCGCCCATCGGTTGGTGGCCGAGTTGGTCACCTGGCGCGGGCTCGCCCGATGCGACGACGGCCGGTATGAGATCGGCCGACGCATCTGGGACCTGGGTGCACTCGCCGCTGTGTCCCGGGAACTGCGCGCGACCGCCCTGCCGTTCATGCAGGATCTGTCGTCCACGACCGGAGAAAACGTGCACATCGCGGTGCTGGAGGGGTCGAAGGCACTCTTCGTCGATCGCATCTCCGGACAACGAGCGGTACCAGTCGTGAGCAAACCCGGAGCCAGGCTTCCGCTCCACACCACCGGCGTGGGAAAGGTGCTGCTGGCCCATGCGGACCCGGAGTTCCAGCACGACTACCTGAGCGACCTGGGCAAAGTCACTCGGCACACGATCGTCGAACCCCAACGCCTGCTGCGCCAACTGACCGAGATTCGGCAACGCGGATACGCCACCACCTCCGAGGAGATGACCATCGGAGCCAGCTCGATCGCTGCACCGATCACCGACTCCGCCGGCGCCGTGATCGCCGCGTTGGGCCTGGTGACCAGCAGCCATCACCGGGCATTCAGCCGGTTGGCACCGGCCGTCCAGCTGGCCGCGCGGGGCATCACCAGAACGATCAATCCTTCCATCTGACGGAACTTCGAGCCGGGCATCGCGCTGATCGGCTTTCGTTACCGGGCCGAACAGTTCGGTTTCGTCCGGCCGGTCCCGGGGCAAATTCCGGCATAGGATCGTCTCACGGAAGGAGCCCGCAATGACCGGAACCACCGCCGAAGGGCTGTTCGGCGAGGGTGTTGCTCCCGGTGCCGCAGAGGCCGAACTGGTGCCCTTGCTGACCGACTATCTCGATGATGTGGCATCGAGCACCGCCACTGTGTTGGGCGACGTTGCGGGAGTAGCGGTCACGTTGAGTGTGGACGGCTCGCCGTTCACCATCGGGGCCAGCAGCTCGCTGGCCAGGGACGTCGATCTCATCCAATATCGGATCGGAAAGGGTCCATGTCTGCACGCACTGCATCACGGAATCGGGCTGTACGTGCCTGACCTGGGCGCCGACGATCGGTGGGGGGATTACGGACCGCAGGCAGCCGCCCGCGGTGCTGCGAGTTGTGTGTCGATTCCGGTTATCGTCGGTGGCTCCCCCGCGGCCGTCTTCAAGGTCTATTCCGCCGAGATCGACGGCTTGACCCAGAATCAGCGCGCCCTGGCACAGAACGCCGCTCGCGACGTCGCCGGCGGCGTCGCACTGGCCAAGCACCTGTCGCGGCAGGCTCAGCACATCGACGACCGCACCGCCGCGATGACCACCCGCCGGGTCATCGACATCGCCATCGGCATCGTGATGTACCAGGTGAACACCGACGCCGATACCGCATTCGCCCTACTGCGCAGCACTTCTCAGAACCAGAACATCAAACTGCGGGACGTTGCCGCGGAGCTCGTCGCGTCCCTTCCCGGGGAGGGTGGGCGGCCGGAGGCGGCCCCGTTCGCGGAACGCGCGCCGTCGTCCCAGCGTGACCGGTGACCACTGGAGTCGAGTTGTGACTTCTCCTGAGGCGCAAGCAGTATCGGGTGGCGTCCGGTTGGCCGAGGCGGACCGGGCGAGGGTGCAGAAGCGCACCTTGGCAGTAGTGGTGGCCAGCCAGATCCTCGGTGGGGCCGGTCTTGCTGCCGGGGTGACGGTCGGCGCATTGCTGGCGCAACAGATGCTCGGGTCTGACGGCCTGGCCGGTCTGCCGACCGCGCTGTTCACCCTTGGATCAGCCTTGACCGCGTACCTGGTGGGTCGGTTCAGCCAGCTCTGGGGGCGGCGATTCGGCCTCGGTCTCGGTTTCGCCGCGGGGGGTCTCGGCGCGGTCGGCGTCGTGGTGGCCGCGGTGCTGAGCAACCTGCCGCTGCTGTTCGTCGCGCTGTTCGTCTACGGGGCCGGTACGGCCACCAATCTGCAGGCCCGATACGCCGGAACGGATCTGGCCCGCCCGCAGCAGCGGGGAACGGCGATCAGCATCGCCATGGTGTCCACCACGGTGGGTGCGGTGGCCGGACCGAACCTGGTCGAGCCGCTGGGTCGACTGGCCGTCGGCTTCGGGATACCCGCGCTGACAGGGCCGTTCATGCTCGCCGGACTGGCCTACCTGGCGGCCGGAGTCGTGCTGTTCGCTCTGTTGCGTCCGGACCCGTTGCTGTTCGCCCGCAGGTTGGAAGCGCAGAACACAACTCCCTCCGATGACTCGACAGTGGACCGGAGCATCGCGGTCGGCGAGAGAAGTGCGCCCGAGACGTCGGTGCCGAAACCCGGGGTCGGCGCCTACGTCGGCGCCACCATCATGGTGCTGACCCAGATCTCGATGGTCGCGATCATGACGATGACCCCGGTGCACATGCGCGATCACCACCACGGGCTGAGCGAGGTCGGCCTGGTCATCGGCATCCACATCGCGGCGATGTTCCTACCGTCGTTGATCACCGGCATTCTGGTTGACCGTGTCGGTCGCACACAGATGGCGATCGCTGCCGGCATCACCCTGCTGCTGGCGGGGGTTGCCGGGGCTTTTGCGCCGAGCGACTCGCTCGGCTGGCTGATCCTGTCGCTCGCGTTGCTCGGCCTCGGTTGGAACTTCGGCCTGATTTCCGGGACGGCGCTGGTGGTCGACGGCACGGTCCCGGCAAATCGGGCCAGGACCCAGGGCAACATCGATGTACTGATCGCCCTCGCCGGCGCCGGTGGCGGCGTGATGTCCGGAGTGGTGATGGCGGCCGCCGGGTACAGCACGCTCGCCCTGGCCGGCGTAGTGCTGTCCCTGCTGTTCATCCCGGTGCTGTTCTGGGCGCGCCGCGGTCGCTGAACACAATTCTGCCCGGAGCTGGCCGGCGCCTCGCGTCCGGCTGAACATTCGCCGCGGCCCGTATCGAAAGTGTCGGGCGCCGGCCTGCGTCGGTGCCGCCCGGATGGGGAACAGGTCGCTACGGTCGGTGGCCATCCGATCACAGCACCCGACGAAGGGAACCACCAGATGAAGGCAGGACCGTTTGATCCCCGCCGCGTCGGCCTCGGATTGATCATGGGAATTGCCGCGTTGTTGCTCGTCGCCTGCGGGTCTTCGGCATCACCGGCAGCGTCGTCGTCGGCATCGTCGGCCGCCTCATCCGCTGCAAGCTCATTGGCAGCGACGAACGCGCCTTCCTCGACCGGGACCGCGTCCAGTGGCTCGGCGGCCGGGGCGCCCGGCTCGGTCGCGCAGATTACCGGCAGCGGATCCGGTGAGATCGACAAGGCCACCTACGACGGGGTGATCGCCGCTGCACCCAAGGCGGACGATGCGATGATCGAGGCCAACCCCTGGGCAAAGGCGATCAAGGAGCGCGGCGTACTGCGAACCGGCGGGTCCGAGACCGGCCAGCTCTTCTCGCTGCTGGATCTGGAGACCGGCAAGGTGGTCGGCTTCGATGCCGGCCTGTCGCAGATGCTCGCGCAGTACATCCTGGGTGAGCCGAACACCGAACTCACTGTCACCACCGTCGACACCCGCGAAACCCTCATCCAGAACGGTTCCGTGGACGGGGTTTTCGCGACCTATTCGATCACTCCGGCCCGCGCGGAGAAGATTGCCTTCGCAGGTCCCTATCTGATCTCCGGCGCGGCCATCATGGTGCGCGCCGACAACACCGACATCACCAGTGTGGACGACCTGGCGGGCAAGACGGTGACCACGCAAACCAACTCGACATCGCTGACGGCGCTGCAGGATCAGGTTCCGACTGCCACCCTGCAGCCCTACACGAATGATGCCGAGTGCGTCGCGGCGCTCACCCAGGGTCGGGTCGACGCCTACGTCATCGATCAGTCGATTCTGATCAGTGACGCGATCGGCAACGACGCGGTCAAGGTGGTGGGCGAACCGTTCACCGTGGATCCCTACGGCATCGGTGTGACCAAGGACGACCCCTCTGCCAAGGAGTTCGTCAACGCCTGGCTGAAGACGATCGAGGATGACGGATCGTGGGCCGATCTGTGGAAGGCGACGATCGGAACCGTCGTCGAGGGTGATGCGCCCGCTCCCCCGGTCATCGGCTCCGTCCCCGGTTCCTGACGACCGACGAGCTGACTCACCGGCCAGCAGTGCCACTGACCGAACTCTGACGCGGAGAGGAGCGCTTTCGTGGAAATCGTGCTGTCCAATTGGTCTCCGCTGCTGGACGGATTGTGGATCACGCTGTCCATCGCGGTGCTGGCATTCGTCGGAGCCATGGTCATCGGAACGGTGGTCGCCGTGATGCGGATCAGCCCGGTCGCCCCCTTGCGGGCGGTCGGGCTGGTCTACGTCGAGTTCTTCCGCAACATTCCGCTGCTGTGCCTGTTGTTCCTGGTGGTGTTCGGGCTGCCCGACATCGGTGTGCTGTTCAACCTCTACAACAGCGCCGTCATCGGCATGGCGATGTTCTCCGCCGCCTTCGTGTGCGAGTCGATCCGCACCGGAATCAACACGGTGCAGGTGGGCCAGGCCGAGGCCGCCCGGTCGATCGGGTTGACCTTTTCCCAGTCCATGAGGTTCGTCATCCTGCCGCAGGCATTGCGCTCGATGGTTCAGCCGCTGGTCAATGTCTGGATCGGCACGCTGATCGGTTCGTCGCTGGCCTCGGTGATCGGGATCCAGGACGTCACCGCCGTGGGACAGAACCTGAACAACCGCTACGCCGGCGGGTTGGCGGTCTTCGCGTCAATTGCAGCCATTTATGTGGTGATCGCTCTGTTGTCCGGTGGCGTCGGCGGCTGGATCGAGCGTCGGGTGACGGTGCTTCGATGAGTCCTCCAGATGCGCGTTCGCACCAGGACAGGTGGTGACGGGATGAGCTCGACCACCAGGGTGCTGTTCGACGAACCTGGACCGCGAGCCAGACGTCAGATTCAGGTTGCGACGGCGGTGTCGCTGCTGGCCATCGCGGGAGTCATCTATCTGGCCGTCGCTCGATTCGCCGACAGCGGCCAGCTGGCGGCGGCCAAATGGAGCATCTTCACCACGCCGTTGGTGCGTACGTTCCTCTGGGAGGGCTTCGTCAACACCATGAAGTTGACCGTCGTCTCGGGTCTCATTGCGTTGCCTCTCGGCATTCTCTTCGCCCTGCTCCGGTTGGCGCACAACAAAATCGCGCGCTGGCTGGGGACCGCGTATGTCGAGGTGTTCCGCTCGGTGCCGCTGTTGTTGCTCGTCCTGATGTTCGTACTGGCATTGCCGCCGCTGGGCGTCAACCTGCCGATCTTCTGGAAGATCTGCGTTCCTATCGTGATGTGCAATGCGGCAATCCTGGCGGAGATCTTCCGGGCCGGGGTCAATGCGCTGCCGAAGGGGCAGTTGGAGGCATCGCTGGCGATCGGCCTGACCTATTGGCAGGCAATGCGTCTGGTGATCTTTCCGCAGTCGATCCGGTTGATCGTGCCGGCATTGGTCACCCAGCTGGTGTCCTTGCTCAAGGATTCGACTTTGGGCTATGCGGCGAGTTTCCCGGAATTGCTCAGGACGGCCAACGTGCTCACCGCACGCACGCACACGCTGATCCAGGTGTACATCGTCATCTCGTTGATCTACGTGATCATCAACCTGCTGCTGTCCTACCTGGCGCGGGTGCTGGAACGCCGGCTGAACAGGACCAGGGTGAGCAGCGCCGGCCGAGAGGGCGGCGCCATCGAGGACACCCCGGTCGGCGGCGTCCTGCCGATGGAAACCGCACCGGGCGGCGCCATCATGCGATAACGCTGAGGTGGCGCATGTTCTGTTGGTGGCGTCGGGACATTTCGGCCGATGACCTGCGCCGGAAATTGCACGCCGCCTGACGACTCAGTCGACGGACTGTAGCAGCGCAAGCGTTCGCTGCATCACCAGCGCCGCGGCGTCGGCGTCGTAGGACGGCAGTGTCGGGTCGAGGAAGTAGTGCTGGTCGCCCGGGTAGAGGAAGAGCTCACCCTGCTCGGTCGACGCGACCAGCTCGCGAGCAGCATCGACGTCGCCCTCGCCCACGAAGATCGGATCGGCGTCCATGCCGTGAACCTGCACCGGTACGCCCAGCGGCCAGCTGCCGAATTCGGCGACCGGAACGCAGGAGTAGTACAGCAGGGCGCCCCTGGCCCCGTGACGGGTCTGCGCCAGCATCTGAGCTGGCAGGACGCC